>Ga0265338_10000167_pt1 | contig 120585 bp, 118 predicted proteins | sample 42126metaG_FD_193579 | JGI IMG/M metagenome (GOLD analysis project Ga0265338, IMG submission 193579) | Rhizosphere microbial communities from Carex aquatilis grown in University of Washington, Seatle, WA, United States - 4-21-26 metaG | ecosystem: Host-associated > Plants > Roots >...
CTGAGAACCTATGATTGCCAAGAGTGACATCACTTGTCGCACCTGTATATGGAACGTAGGTTGCAGTGACGAAGGAAGTCGAAGCAAATGTTGATGATGCATATGAGAATGTCGGGAAGGTGTTCGTGGCATAGGTGAAGCTTGGGAATGTGTTTGTTGCATAGGTGAAGGTCACATAGTTTGCAAGTGCAGCTGAGGTTGCATAGGTGTTCGAAGCGTAGGTGAATGTCGGGAAGGTATTGGTTGCGTAGGTGAAGGTGGCAAAGGTTGATGAAGCATATGGATACGTAACAAATGTATTAGTTGCATAACTGAACGTTGGGAAATTTCCTGTCACAAAAGATGTTGATGCAAAACTGCTCGATGCATATGCAAATGAAACATACGTGCTCGTTGCATTTGCGATGGAAAGATATGTTGATGAAGCCGTCGTTGTCGAAAGTTTTGCATTCAGTGCATTTTGCAGATCAGTTTGGTCTGAAAGCAATCCGGTGATCGCTCCCCATGCGACTGTTGCACTTGAGTTTGAGGCAAATGCCCACTGATAACCCGTTGGAGATGTGCTTGAAGCTTGAAGAAATTGTCCGGCGGTTCCTGTTGCAAGTGATCCAAGTGCACCCGTTCCGGTAAAATATGCAAGTTGCCCGATAGTTCCTGTTCCTGTAATTGGATTTGTGAGTTTTGTTTGGAATGTATTTGAAGCGTAGGTGAATGTTGGGAATGTATTTGTGGCATATGCGAAGGTCACATAGTTTGCCAAAGTCGCAGAGGTTGCGAAGGTGTTCGAAGCGTATGAATATGTTGCGAAGGTATTGGTTGCGTACGTGAACGTTGGAAAGTTCCCTGTTACGAATGATGTTGATGCAAAGGTTGAAGATGTATAACCAAATGTTGGAAAAGTGGACGATGAATAAGTATACGGAACAAAAGTTGATGTTATATATGACGTTGATGCAAACGTTGTCGAAGCATATGCAAACGTTGGATATGTTGCCGCTGCGGTCGATGTTGTCACATAATTAGCAAGTGCTCCAGACGTAGCGTACGTTGATGATCCATATGTAAATGTTGGGAAGGTATTTGATGCATATGCAAATGTGACAAAATTTGAGCTCGTAGCCACGACATTACCAAAGGAATCAACGCTGAGAAATGTCCCGCCTGGAGTTGCCAGATTTGATATGGCCAGTCCATTTGTGGTTGTGGTACCAACTACTGAAAGTGCAGTTGCTGGAGTTGAAGTACCGATTCCTATATAACCGGTTGACGAAGAATAATAGATCGATGATGTTGCTAATGTGGTTGTTCCTGTCCAATATGAAACGTAGCCGGCAGTCGATAAACCAGAAATGAAAGGATTATACGATCCACCACCTTGTGAAAATTCCAAATACTTTGTTGTTGCGTTGTATCGAATACGTGCAGTATTCGCACCCGAAGTCGCAGCATTTTGTCCTGCACCAGCTTCATAATACGCAGCGCTACCACTTGCATCAGAAGCGGAGAAAAAGACAGGATCGATTCCACCGCTGACGTTCAATTTGTGCGCAACTGAATCATAACTGAAATTAGAAACATCTTGAGTCAAATTCCCACTTGCATCCACAAACAAGATCGCGGTTGGAGTTCCTCCTGTAACTTTACTTCCGATCGCTCCACTTGAACTTGCAAGTGCAAAGGTATTTGATGCATAGGTAAATGTCGGAAAGTTCCCTGTCACAAAAGATGTTGATGCAAAAGTGCTTGATGCATATGAGAATGAAACAAAATTTGCAATAGCTCCGGAGGTCGCATATGTTGATGATCCATATGTAAATGTTGGAAATGTTCCCGATGCGTAGGTAAAGGTAGGATACAAAGATGCTGCAGCCGTTGTAGAAAGTTTTGCATCAAGTGCGGCTTGCAGATCAGTTTGGTTAGATAGCGTACCAAGTATGCCACCCCAAGTTCCGGAACCTCCTGAGCTTGAAGCAAACGCCCAATCAAATCCAGTTGGTGAAGTTGAAGATGCTCGCAAAAACATTCCTGAAGTTCCAGTTGCAAGTCCAGTGATCGAACTCGTGCCGTTAAATATCGCAAGTTGGTTTATCGTGCCAGTTCCTATGACTGCATCCGTAAGTTTTGTCTGAAAAGTATTTGAAGCATAGGTAAATGAAACATATGTTGATGCCGCATTGATCGCAGAAAGTTTGTTGTTAAAAGTATTCCAATCAATTGCTGAGAGAGATCCTGTGGCGGATGCGCCTGACAGACCGAGCGTGAGAGATTGCCCTGAGATCGTAAGACCGTTCAACGTATTCGTAAGCGTTATATCTCCCGTGTTTACTCCCCTTGATGAACCGATGAAACTGCCTGAAACCGTAGAGCTTCCAATGACAAGAAGCGTTTGCGAGGTCGTAGAGATCGTAAATCCTGTCGTCGTCGTCGCAAGCGTCAATCCGTTTACCGATGTCGGATTGATCGCTCCAGCAACGATCGTAAGCACCGGGTTCGGACCGCCTGATGAAGATCCGGAAAATCCGTTTGCAGTTGCAATTGATATCGATGACACACCAGATGCTCCAGAAGCCCAATCAAATCCAGTTGGTGAAGTTGAAGATGCTCTCAAAAATGTTCCGGCAGTTCCTGTTGCAATGGATGTTAACCCGCTTGTTGAACTAAATATCGCAAGCTGGTTTGCTGTTCCTGTTCCTGTGATCGGATTCGTAAGTTGCGTTTGGAATGTGTTTGATGCGTAGGTAAATGTTGGAAATGTCGATGAAGTATACGTAAACGTCGGGAAGTTTGAAGTAAGAAAAGACGATGAGGCAAAACTGCTCGATGCATATGCAAATGAAACATACGTACTCGTTGCATTTGCGATGGAAAGATATGTTGATGAAGCCGTCGTTGTCGAAAGTTTTGCATTCAGTGCATTTTGCAGATCAGTTTGGTCTGAAAGCAATCCGGTGATCGCTCCCCATGCGACTGTTGCACTTGAGTTTGAGGCAAATGCCCAGTCATATCCCGTTGGAGAAGTTGAAGATGCCCTCAAAAACATTCCCGAGGTGCCAGTAGCAAGTGATGCGAGTGATCCGGCGCCAGTCCAATATGAAAGTCCACCGATCGTACCATTCCCTGTCGTGTATGAGTTTGTATCAGTGTAGAGCTGTCCGCTTGCAGTACTTCTCACAAGTCCTGCGGCAAGATTTCCGATCGTCGTCGAACCATTTGCACCTACTGAAAAAAGATTTGATCCGGAAGAATTCTGAACTTGAAATAAATTCGCAACTTGTCCCAAAAATCCTCCGATCGTGAGCGCCGTTGAATTTGTTGAAGTGGAAACAATACTGACCACCGAATTATTTATCGGGGTTGTCGTTCCGAACGAAGATTGTCCCGTGCCGGAAACTGCGCTCGCAAGCTGTGAAAATGCCGAAGCAGTGATGAGTTGTCGCGGACTGAGTGTCTGAAAAGTGGAATTGTTTGATGAGACCTCGACTTGCAAGTAGACAGTGCTATTGGTGTTGAAATTATAATTCAATGCATCAGGGTATCCGTTCACAACATCTCCAATGTTCACGTTGAATACTCCGCTTTTTACCGTTGATGGAAATGATGTCGGGTTTGATGTCGGCCACAGTTTATTTCCGCTAAGGACGGTCGCATTGTCCCACAGAGAAAACTTAAAATAATACGTAGTGCCAGAACCGCCCAAAAGATTGCCGCTTGAATCTGATAGCCTTCCCTGAAAACTAAGGGTTGTTGGAACACCTGCTGCATAGGAGAAATTTGCAAGAGAAAACGCTAAAAGCACTATTGTGCATAGTTTTAAGAACGTTTTTTTGACAAAAAAATCTTTTTTATACATTTAAAATATGTAACAAATATCTCGCTTAAATGCACTTTTCACTCCAGATTCTGCAACTATTTTTCAGTGGTATAATTATAAAATATTTTACTGCTTAACACAATGGTTTTTACCGAAAAACACGCTAATAATAAGGCTAAAAAAATATTGATTTGTCAAAATTTATTATAGTATTATTTTAAGCCATTTTTTCGTAATTTCCTATTTTTTTCAATTAAAAAAATGAGTGAAAAATAGCTCTTTTTTGAGACCTGTGGATAACTTTTTTGCTTATATTTTTGAAATTAAAAAACAATTGAAATTTTTAAGATTTTTATCTAAAAAATGACCCGGAATATCTCCCCTATTTTTAAATAATTTGAGATTGAAACAGTTTGATTGTCTAAGTAAAAGTTTTGAGAAAAAATAATAGAAATTCATCAAAAAATAATCTAAATAAACAATCTTTTTATCAAAGGATTTATTTTTGTTACGATTTCATACGGTGAAGTGTTTGAAAGTTTTGCAATATCATCTGCTGTATTTTTTATACTTTTAGATTTTCCAATAATCACGACTTCGTCCCCAACTTTAATTTTTTTGACTCTTGTTGCATCAGCCATGACAATATCCATACACATTCTTCCTAAAATTTTGCATTTCACTCCGTTTATCAAAACGTTTCCAATTCCAGAAAGTGATCTAGAATATCCGTGCCAATATCCGATGGGACAAATTACAACTTTGCTTTTTTCTTTCAAAATTTCTGTAGAGTCGTAACCAATTTTGCTTCCTTTTGGCAATTCTTTTATTTCAGAAACTAATGTTTTCCAAGAAAGCGCTGGCTGTAAAACATATTTACTTTCCATAAACTTTTTTGTTTCCTTTGACGGCCATATTCCGTATAAACCAATCCCCACCCTCACCATATCAAAATATGAATTTGGAAAAATCATAGTTCCACTGGTTGCAGAAGCATGGCAAATCGGCATATATCCTTCCTTTTTTAAATTTTTTATCCAATTTTCAAATATTTTTATTTGATTGTTTGTATAAACTCTAGATTTTGGATCTTTTGCTGAAGCAAAGTGAGTAAAAAGACCGACAACTTCAATATTTTTAGTATTTTTTAATTCAGTTAAAAGTTTTTTAAAATCACTCGGTAAAAACCCGTGTCTTCCCATGCCAGTATCAACTTTTATGTGTATTTTTATTTTGCCAAGATTATTTTTTTGAATAAATTTCAATGTTTCAAAAGTTGATACAGAAATTTCAATATTATTTTTCACAGCTTCTCTTATCATTTCAGGAAGAGTATATCCGAGTACCAAAATCGGTTTTTTAATGCCGTTTTTTCTCAAATTCATAGCTTCTACGATTGAATCAACTCCAAGATAATCCACACCGAGATTTTCAACTTCTTTAGAAAATTCCAGTATATTATGCCCATATGCATTTGACTTAACCACAGCCATAAATCTACATTTTTTAGGAATCAGCGAACGAAAAATACGATAATTATTTTTAATTGCCTTTTTATCTATTTCTATCCAAGTACGGAGACCTTTTCGCAATTCTTTGTTCATAATTTAGATATTAACAACTAAGTTAATATATTGCAAAAGAAAATCACCCATAAATTCTAGGGTGATTTTCTTTTGCTATGTGCGCCGAGTTGGACTCGAACCAACGATGCCCGAAGGCCGGAGATTTACAGTCTCCTGGAATAGCCGCTATCCGATCGGCGCAGTCAGAACACTATATCATTTCTTATGATTTTTTCAAACCAAAAACAAAAAGGAGTTTCGCGGAGCGAAACTCCTTTTTGTTTTTAATATTTTTACAAACTGACCTCTGAAAGCGCTCTTTCTATGATCATCCCCTTCTTCCCTTTTTTCACATCAAAGATAAGTTCATTATTTTTTAGACCAACCGTTACTGTTCCACCTTTCACGATCTCTTGTGAGATGATCATTGATGCGACAGGATTGAGAATTTTATTTTGGATCAAACGCTTCAAAGGTCGCGCGCCATATTGCGGGTTATATCCTTCTTTCGATAAATAATTGATCGCTTCATCTTTTATTTCCAGAGTGATCTCTTTTACAGAAAGCCGTTCTTGCACTTGTGCGACCTGTATATCCACAATTTTTCGTATTGCTTCAGCACTGAGCACATCAAAGACGATAATGTCATCAAGACGGTTCAAAAATTCCGGTCTGAAGAAATCTTTGAGCGAGGCAAGGACTTTTTCCTTCACCAGATTATACTCGGATTTTTTCGTTTCCGATGCGGTCGTAAAACCGATCTGTTCCATTTTATCTATATATTGAGCCCCAATATTGGAAGTCATGATGATCACGGAGTTCTTAAAATTGACCACTCTGCCCTTTGAATCGGTCAGTCGTCCATTATCAAGAACCTGCAAAAGCAAGTTGAAAACTTCAGGATGAGCCTTCTCAATCTCATCAAAAAGTATCACCGAGTACGGTCTGTGCCTGACCGTTTCAGTGAGTGATCCGCCTTCTTCATAGCCAACATATCCCGGTGGAGAACCGATGAGCTTTGATGTCGAATGTTTTTCCATGAACTCGGACATATCGACGCGAATAAGCGCCTTGTCGTCATCAAAAAGAAATTCAGCAAGCGCTTTTGTCAGCTCAGTTTTTCCAACTCCAGTCGGACCAAGGAAAATAAACGAGCCGATCGGCCTATTTGGGTCTGCAATACCGACACGAGACCGTTTGATCGTATCTGAAATTTTATGCACGGTCTCATCTTGGCCGACAATTCTTTTTTTCAAGTCTTCTTCCATCCTGACAAGCTTGTGCGCCTCGCTTTCAAGCATTCGAGAGACTGGCACACCTGTCCATTTCGAGACAACCATAGCAATATCCTCTTCCGTGATCTCTTCTTTCAAAACTCTGCGAGAAATTTGCAATTTTTTCAATTTCTTGACCTTCCCTTCAAGGTCTTTTTCTGCCTGAGGGATCTTTCCGTATCGTATTTCAGCTGCAACAGAAAGATTTGCCTGAATTTCCGCATTTTCTGCTTCGATCCTCAAAACTTCAAGCTGTTTCTTCAATGTTTTGATGTCACTCAAGATCTCTTTTTCCGTCTTCCAGCGCAATTCCACATCTGCCGTCTTTTCTTTCAGATCGGCAATTTCTTTTTCAATGACATCCACTCTTTTTTTCGTTTCTTTCTTTTTTTCTCCTTCGGCTTCTTTTTTAAGCGCTTCTTTCTCGATTTCAAGACGCATGATCTTTCTGCGAGTCTCTTCAAGGATCGGCGGCATATTTTCAAGAGAAATTTTCAGCATCGATGACGCTTCGTCTATCAGATCGACTGCCTTATCCGGCAAAAATCTATCGGTAATATATCGCGAGCTCAAATTTACTGCAGCAAGGATCGCATCATCAGTGATCCTGACGCCATGATAGAGTTCATATTTTTCTTTGAGCCCTCGGAGTATCGCTACGCAATCTTCCACGGATGGTTCGCTGACGATGACGGGCTGAAAACGCCTTGTTAATGCTGGGTCTTTTTCGATTTTCTGATATTCCTTGAGAGTTGTCGCCCCGATCGCACGCAGTTCTCCTCGTGAAAGAGCGGGCTTGAGCATGTTTGATGCATCAAGCGAACCTTCAGAAGATCCCGCACCAACGATCGTATGAATTTCGTCAATAAAAATAATTATTTTCCCTTCTGACTTTTCAATTTCTTTTATGATTGTCTTAAGTCTTTCTTCAAACTCACCTCTGTATTTTGTACCAGCAACAAGAAGTCCGAGGTCGAGCGAGACAAGTTCCCTGTCTTTCAAAGATTCAGGAACATCGCCAAGAGCTATGCGCGAAGCAAGACCTTCCACGATCGCCGTTTTTCCAACGCCTGCCTCGCCGATAAGGATCGGATTATTCTTTGTTCGCCTGGAAAGTATCTGTATGATGCGGGAAATTTCATTGTCGCGGCCTATGACCGGATCAAGTTTATTTTCTTTTGCAAGTTTTGTGAGATTTCTCGTGTATTTCAAGATCGCGCGATATTTTTTCGGCTGATTCATCTCTTCCGGCTTGAGTGTTTTGAGCTCGGAAAGTATTTTGATGATCGTTGCCTTATCTATCTTGAATTTCAATAAAATATCACGAGCAGAACATGGCGTATCAAGCACTGCAAGAAAAAGATGCTCCGTCGAAATGAATTCGTCTTTCAATTCGATCGCTTCCTTTCCGGAAAGTTCAAGGATCTGCGCAAGTTCAGGGGTCAGATAGATCTGATTATGCGGAGAAAGTGTCGTCGAAGAAACATTTGACTCTATCGCTTCAAGGATCGAATCATTGAATAAAATAATATCAATATCAAGTCTGTCTAAAATTGAAGCGACAACGCTTTCTTCCTGAAGCACGAGTGCGGCGAGCAAGTGAAGAGGGTTCACATGATTCTGTCCACGCTCAATAGCAAGCTCATGAGCTCTTCGGATCACTTCTTTTGCTTTTGTGGTGAAGTTGTTCAGTGGTGGCATATTTTGTGGCTTAAAATAAGGCTAATTTAGCTTTATAGTACCATTATACACTAAAAAATAAATTGAGCAAAAATAGAAAATCCCGGAAACTGTTCCCGGAATTTTATGTGTCCTTCAGACTTCTCAACCACTCTGTTTTGAAGGTCCTCTCAATATTGCCAAACGCAATATGGCCTGGTTTTTTTCTTTTTTCAACTTTTCATTTTCTTCCTTGAGCTCCGTGTTCTTTTTCGTCAGTTCAGTTATTCTGCACTTATCGCATGGTGAACCTACAGGAATAAGTGTGCTACATTTCTTACACCGGATCATTTTTTTCTCCTTCAGTAAAGTGAATTTTGGTTTACTGTAACTCTTGCAAAGCAAACGAAATGAGCTCTGGCTTCTGGAGTTAAGTATAGATCTTTTTAAAATAAAAGCTAACAAAAACCCCTAGGCTCCACCTCGGGGTACCTTAGGACCTCTCCCCGAGGTGGAGCCTAGGGGTTTTTAGGAGGTTAAGATATTACTGCGTTTTTTGAGAGTTTGCTACGCTTGAAATAGCAGAATTTATTGCGCTGACTGGGGCAAACAATATATCGCTACTTGAATAAGCTGATTTTATTCCGACGAGTTCCCCAGAAAGATTGAAGAGAAGTCCACCGGGTATCAAACTGTTTGAAGAAACACTTGTTTGCACTGAAATGATCTGTGTCTGCACTATCTCAGGAGTTGTCGATGTGCTTGAGGTTGCCGTAACAAGCGGATTTGGAGTGGTCAAAGATGATGATGTATCTGGAATATTTTTCGTACCAAAACTCGAAACAATCCCTGTTGCCACAATATTCTTTGTCTCTCCACCAATATAGACGATTTCTTGTCCGAGTTTGAGATCGCCATTTGCAATAGTTACATTTGACAATGTGAAAGGATTTTTACTATCAACAACAACTTTCAAAATAGCGATCGTCTGGCTTTGACTTGCTTCGAGAACATTGAGGTCATACGAAGTTCCGTCATTTGTTTTCATAAAATATTTTCCAGTCGAGAGGATGATGCCATTATCAGTTGCTATCATTCCATCATTTGAGACGACAGCGCCGATCCCGACAAAACCTACGGTGGCAAGACCTGTGCTTTGATCCACACCTCTTTCATATATCCTGACAACACTCTTTGAATTCTTATCTATTGCGCTCACCACTTGATCATCCTCGCTCACCACAATGGTTTCCTTGATCGTTGATTGCGTATTTTTTGACGAAGGAGTCGATGTTGCGACAACTTGTTCGATCGTTCTTTCCACAACTCTATTTATAGTCTGGCTGACACCGATCGGTGTCTGGTTCATGAGTGCAACAGTCACGATACCGGTCGCAATGGATGTGATGAAACTGACAAGGAGAGTCAGAAGTACGATTTGATGTTTGGTGAGATTTTCCATGACTAATGGGAATTATAAGCTAAATTCTACTATTTGCAAATTAAGAAAGCTGCGTGAATAAAAAGAGTAATTATACACCGAGTGTTTTAAGCTGGCTTTCTTCACCATTCATGATCTCCTGCCAAATATTTGCATCTTTCTTTTTCAATGCAGTTTTTTTTGCTTTAAAATTGTCGTTGATGACAGATATCCAATATGCGTCTTCCATAAAAAGTGCAAGAGCGCTCTCCAGATCTGCATCTGATGCTTTAGAGAACAATTCAATAAGCTCTTTCTTGTCTGATGGAGAAAGTTTTGATGACTGAATAATTTTTTTTATTGTATCAAGATTAGTATGCATACTCTCAGATTAACCGATGATCAGCTTGGAAACAAGACTAAAAGCTTTTACAAGTCTTTTGGCTTTTTCCCCTTGAAATTGAACAAGCATTCCCTGCTCCTGCTTTATCGCATTTTCTTTAAACTCCAAACCTTCTGAGCTTTCTAGATTTTCTGACAGTTCAAATGATTGTTTCATAGTACCTATATAATACGCCATTATTATCTTGAAGTCAATAATTATGATATCAATTTCCCCAATACCCTCAAAAGTCTTTGTATATCGGTCTTTTTTGAGTCTCTTCCGAGAGAAAATCTGAGTGTTGATTTCGCTCGCGCATCAATATTTTTTTCAGACATTCCAGCACTTTTACTAATTCTTCTCACCACCTCAGACTCGCCCGATCCTGATGCGCATGCAGATGCGGCGGAACAAATAATTCCCGCTTCATCAAGCCTCAAAACAAGCATTTCTCCATCCTGTCCAGGGATCGAAATATTGATATTGTTTGGCAAGCGATCTTTCAAACTGCCGTTTATCACGGCGTTCGGGATGAATTTTTTGACAGAGTCAAAAAATTCGTTCCTTAATTTTGCAACCCTCGCACTCTCTTTTTCTTTTATCTTTCCCAAAATCTCAACGGCTTTTGCAAAACCTGCAATAAGCGGGATATTTTCTGTGCCGCTTCTTCTGCCATTTTCTTGTCCTCCACCAAAAATAATCGGTTCTATATTTACACCATCTCGCACATAGAGGGCACCGATTCCTTTCGGACCATAAATTTTCTGCGCATCAAGTGTCATAAGATCTGCGCCGAGCTCCTCGATATTCATATTTAAATATTGCATCGCTGCTGATGCATCAAGATGCAGATATGGCATAGCGATTCGTCCTCTTCCAAATTCTTTTCTCGCATGGCGAATTTCTTTCATAATTTCTTGTATCGACTGAACAATACCGACCTCACTGTTTGCATAACCGATCGAGACAAGCACAGTTTCCGGTCTGATCATCTCTCTCAGATCTTTTGGGTTTACAAGCCCATTCTCATTCACTTTCAAATAGCTCGTTTGACAACCAATTCTCTCAAGTTCCTTAAAGCATTCTAAAACCGAGCTATGCTCTATTTCCGTGGTTATTGCATGCACTTTTCCTCCCGACATCAGCACTTTTTTCATGGACCCCAAAATAGCCAGATTATTAGCCTCTGTTCCACCGCTTGTAAAAATAATTTCTCTGTCGTGAGCATTCAAAAAATTGGCAATTGTTTTTCTTGCGGTCTGCAATACTTTTTTTGCGCTAACACCCATAGAGTGGATGGAGCTTGGATTTCCAAAATCCACGTCCCAATACTTTTTCATAGCAAGAATAACCGTTTTATCGGTTGGTGTCGTTGATGCATTATCTAGATATATCTTCTTCATAGGTAAAAAGAATATAACAAGTTCGCAAAATATTTACAATGATGATAAAAAATGTATAATTACGATCATGAATGTCGATATATACACAGTCTCCGGAGTTGCTCTCATTATTGCACTCCTCTTATTTTGGATAATCAGGCTTGAGATCACTCTACGAAAACTTTTACATGGCAAAGCAGGTACGCTCGATGATGTCATCAGCGACATGAAAAATACTATTGATTATTTGAAAAAATATTCAGAAAACAACACGAAAAAACTCGATATCGTTGATAAAAAATTAAAGAAAACCATCTCAGGAAACGAAACGGTCAGATTCAACCCTTGGAAAGGCGACGGTTCAGGAAGTAATCAAAGTTTTGCAACTGCATTCATAAACAGCGAAGGAGACGGCGTTGTGATCTCAAGCCTTTATTCGAGAGACCATGTAAGCGTTTTTTCAAAGCCTATTAAAAATATGTCTTCCGAATATGAGCTCAGTACTGAAGAAAGAACAGCCTTGCAAAAGGCCAAAGAGAGTATTGTTTAATAACTTGTAGGAAATATAAAATTAAATGCAAAAGGCGGGGCGCGAAGCGCCCCGCCTTTTGCATTTATCCTAAGAAACTAAAAAGCTATAAGCTACTTTCTTGTTCCTCTAGCAATAATCCAATTTCGATGCTATTATCAGAAATCTATGCAGAAAACTACCTCCAAAGAAATAAAGCGTTCTCCCATTGTCTGCATCATGGGTCATATTGATCATGGCAAATCAACTCTTTTAGATTACATACGAAAAACCAATATTGTAGATAGCGAAGCAGGTGGCATTACCCAGCGTATTTCCGCATATGAAGTTATACATAAAACACCAGAAGGGACTGAAGAAAAAATAACCTTCCTTGATACTCCTGGACATGAGGCTTTCAATGCGATGCGGCTTTCAGGTACAAGTGTTGCCGATATTGCAGTACTTATCGTTTCGGCAGAAGATGGCGTCAAAAAACAAACGATGGAAGCGCTGAAAGCGATCACTGATAGCGGAATACCGTATGTCGTTGCTATATCAAAGATAGACAAACCGGGAGCAAATATAGAAAAAACAAAAAGTAGTCTTGTTGAAAACGGAATATATATTGAAGGATACGGCGGAAATATTCCCTATGTGCCGATCTCTTCAAAATCAGGCAAAGGAGTACCTGAGCTCATGGATATGATACTTTTAGTTGCCGAGATGGCGGAACTCAAGGGAAATACAAAAAAACCAGCCGAAGGAACAGTCCTTGAAGCCCACATGGATAAACAAAAAGGGATTACATCGGTTCTTGTCATCAAGGATGGCTCTCTCAAAGGTGGCATGTATGTCGTATCAGGTGAAAGTATCGCTCCGACAAGAATGATGGAAGATTTTTTAGGAAAAAAGATAACTCAAGCATCTTTTTCATCCCCTATTAGGATCATCGGATTTGATAAGATGCCGGACGTCGGCAAGCCGTTCAAAAGCTTTGATGATAAAAAAGAGGCTGAAGCGTTTATTGCCATCGAAAAAGAAAAAGAACAAAAAATAAGAGATATCATCGAAAAGACATCTCCTGGAACTACTGATGAAACGGCAGAAAATCCCGATGAAATATTTGTGCGTATTATGATTAAGGCTGCGGTAGCCGGTGCGATCGATGCGATCAGGCACGAGATCCATAAAATAAAAAATGACAAAGTGACCATAAAGATCATCGGTGCAAGCATTGGCAGTATCACGGAAAACGATGTGAAACTCGCTTCAGGAAGGAATCCTGCGATCATCCTCGGTTTTGATGTCAGTACCGACGCCTCCGCAAAAGGACTCGCTGAAAGATTGTCAGTGACCATAAAAACATTTGATATTATCTATAAGATATCAGAGTGGCTTGCTGAAGAGGTCGCACAAAAGACTCCAAAGGTCATGGTTGAAGAAACGACTGCAGTGTTAAAAGTATTGAAGATCTTCAGTACCATGAAAGACAAGCATGTTATCGGTGCTCGAGTTGAGAAAGGAACGGTATTTATCGGAGAAGACGCAAAGATCATGAGAAAGGAAGAAGAGATCGGCCGCGGAAAGATACGAGACCTGCAAAAAGAGAAAAATAAAGTGAGCGAAGTGCGCGAAGGTGTCGAGTTTGGCTGCCAATTCCAATCTGATGTCATTCCTGCCCCTGGAGATAAGCTTGAAATTTTTAAAACGATAGAAAAATAATCATGTCGGCGAACAGAAGCGAAAAAATAATAAAGATCATCAGGACTGCAGCGGCAGAATTCTTGCAAAAAGAGTCAAATGGCGCCTCGCTTATTACCGTTACGAACGCAACACTTTCAAATGATGAAAAATATGCTACTATTCTTTTTACTGTTTTGCCGGAGGAAAAAGAAGCTGCTGCGCTTGAATTCTCAAAAAGAATGCGATCTGAATTCAGAGAATACGTCAGAACGCATACCAAGATCGGCAAGATCCCCATGTTCGATTTTGAGATCGATCTTGGTGAAAAGCACAGGCAAAAGATAGATTTGATCTCATTAAAAAGTAAATAAGGCCCAGTTGCTAAGTGGTAAAGCATTCCTCTGCAAAAGGAATATGCGGGAGTTCGATTCTCCCCTGGGCCTCAAGAAACTCACCAAAGGTGAGTTTCGGGGAGAATCGAAAGACGGAGCACACAAAGTCTGATTTCAGCAGAAATCAGGTGCGAGCCGGGGTCGCGGAAATTTTCGAACGACGGTGAGAAAATTATCTGTGACCGAAAGCGTACTCGCGTTTCTCACGATTAATAAAAATTGCCCGGGTGGTGGAATTGGTATACACGCACGACTTAAAATCGTGTTCCGTAAGGAATGCGGGTTCGATGCCCGCCCCGGGCACAAAATAAAAAATCTGCCGTAAGCAGACTTTTTATTTTGTGCCCGGGAGCAAGCAAACTACTTTGCTTGCGTGCGGGCGTCGAAAAACCTTGAGTATATTTTTGAGCTTTTACTAAAGTGAAAAAATACGAAAGGTGTACAGCTCCTGTAAGGAGAGATGACCCGCTACTATCCATTTTTCTATTTGGGCTGGGACCCAAATAAAAAAGTTCTGACCGAATTCGACCATTAATTTTATTTTAGTGTGGTCACGCATAATTTTCTGCTGAAAATTTGCTCGACCCTGCCTCGCGCCGTCGCGCTCCGGCGTGCACAATTTTAAAAGCCACATTCAAGTGGCTTTTAAAATTGTGCACCCAGTTGGATTCGAACCAACGACCTTATCCTTAAGAGGGATTTGCTCTACCAACTGAGCTATGGGTGCAGACCATCAAAGTAACAGAAAAATCAAGAAAAATCAATTTATTTTACTATCTATTCCACCGTCACCGACTTTGCCAAATTTCTCGGTCTATCGACATTGTTTCCCTTTTCCACCGCAAAATAATACGCAAAAAGCTGGAGCGGCACGACAGATAGTATTGGCGACAAAATATCTATTGTTTTTGGTATAAATATGCTGTTATTTGCAATTTTGCTTACATCTGTGTCTCCACTATTTACTATTGCAAGCACATTGCCTTTTCGGGCTTTTATTTCCTGAATGTTCGAAACCATTTTTTCATAGACACTATCATCAAGGCATATTGCAATGGTTGGAAAATCTTCCGTGATCATTGCAAGCGGACCATGCTTCATCTCCCCCGCTCCACATCCTTCCGCATGAACATATGAGACTTCTTTGAGCTTCAGTGCCCCCTCATACGCGATCGGATTATTATATTTTCTGCCGATAAAAAGGAAATCTTCGTATTTTTTATATTTCTTTGCCAACGATTTTATGGTGTCTTTTGTTTTTAAGATCTCCTCTATTTTTTGCGGTATATGTTCAAGTTCTTCAAGGATATTTTTTCCGACAGTTATAGACATATTCCTTTGTCTGCCAAGAAAGACGGTGAACATGACGAGTGACGTAAGCTGAGAAACAAAAGCTTTTGTGGAAGCCACACCAATTTCCGGTCCTGCATGATTATAGATGCCGGCATCTGTCTCACGAGCGATGGTAGAGCCGACAGTATTCACAATACCCATCGTAAGCGCTCCTTTTCTTTTTGCTTCTCGTATAGCTTCGAGTGTGTCTGCTGTCTCTCCCGACTGTGATATGGCAAGCAAAAGTGTCTCTTTGTCTATGATCGGATTACGATATCTGAATTCTGAACCGACTTCAACCTCAACAGGTATTCCCGCATATTCTTCGATCATATATTCCCCCACAAGTCCTGCGTAGTAGGCGGTGCCGCAACCGACAATAATAATTCTTTTGATATCTTTTAATTTGTCTGCGATAGATTCAAGTCCGCCAAGTTTTACCAAACCTTTTTTTGATAAAAGTCTGCCTCGTATCGTATTTTGTATGACATCCGGCTCTTCCGTTATTTCTTTTAGCATAAAGTGCTTGAAACCACCCTTCTGGATCTGGTCTGCGTGCCATTCGATCGTCTCAGGGATCCTGTTTATTTTTATATTATTCAAGGAAGAGATCCTATGATCTTTTGCGGTAAGCACTGCAATATCTCCGTCATACAAATAAATGACTTGTTTTGTATATCTGAGGATCGGCGAAGCATCTGAAGCAACAAATCTTTCATCCTCACCTATACCGATAACGACCGGGGCTCCCATTCTCGCTGCAATTATTTTTTTTGGCTCCAGCTTTGAAGCAAAGACCGCCCCATATGTTCCTCTGACTTCTTTAAGGGTGGCTATGACCGCTTTTTCAAAATCTTTTGTTTTTTTAAAATTTTCTTCTGTCAGATGCGCCAGTACTTCCGTATCCGTATCAGAAACAAAACGATGGCCTTTTGAAATAAGTTGCTTCTTCAGATCTTGGTAATTTTCAACGATTCCATTATGAACCACCCAAAAAGTTCCTTTGCAATCTGAGTGCGGATGGGCATTTTTCTCTGTCGGCTCGCCATGGGTCGCCCATCGCAGATGAGCGATACCGCTTGTACCCGCACGTTTCGAAGTAATTTTTGCACGAAGATTATTTACCGCCCCCACAGATTTTACACTTCCGCTTTCCGGCAAGTAAATGCCGGCGGAATCATATCCGCGATATTCAAGGGACGTTAAGCCATCGATAAGGATGGGTAACGCTTCTTTTTCACCTACATAAGAAAAAATTCCACACATGAAAAGAGTATATCAAAATTTTAATGAAAAATATATTTTTATAAGAAATAGTATCTAACTATATTTGGCATACGCTATACGCCTTAGTATGATATAATAGGTTCGTGAAAAGAAAATGTAATGTAGATACAAGATGGTCCCCTGCTCTTTCCTATGTTTTAGGTATTATTGCTACTGATGGCAATTTATCACCAGACGGAAGACATATAAATATTACATCAAAAGATAAAAGTATAGTATTACAAGTCAAAAAAGCTTTGAAATTAAAAAATAAGATAGGTAAAAAATCTCGTGAAAAGTCAGATGATAAAAAATACTACGTTTTGCAATTCGGTGATAAAAATTTTTATGAATTTATGTTATCAATAGGATTAACTCAAGCAAAATCTAAAACAATATCTAAAATCATAATTCCTGAAATATATTTTTATGACTTTCTGCGCGGTTGTATCGATGGTGATGGTAATATAAATGTAGTATTTCATCCAGAAAGCAAGCTTCCTCAGCTACGATTGAGATTATATTCAGCAAGTAATAATTTTTTATTGTGGGTAGCAGAATCAATCAGAAAAAATGTCAAAATTAATGGTGGTTGGATATATACAGATAAAAAACAAATGCATGTATTAACTTTTGCTAAAGCAGACTCTATAAAAATTCTTAAATTGATGTATTATAAAAAAGTTGAGTTTTTCCTTAAAAGAAAGTATGATACGGCTTCAGATTTTATTGGGCGGGTGGCGTAATGGTAGCCGCGCTGGTTTTAGGAACCAGTCCCGTAAGGGGTGGAGGTTCAAGTCCTCTCCCGCCCACAAATCAAAAAACCACCTTTCGGTGGTTTTTGTATTTCTGTATTTCCTAAAACCTAACAGCTAGAACCTAGAAACTAATTATGCTATCTCGCACATTCCCCCGACACATGCAAGCTCTTTCTTTACATCGGTCTCATCTGTTTTCTCATAGGTGATGATCTTTGAATAATCAATGTGCTCAAGTTTTTTGATCATTTCTTTATAGTCCTTCTCATTTATTTCTTCATACGGTGCAAGCTGATATACGTGATTGTCTCTTGGAAGGAATGAAAGTCCCCCGATCATATCCCAGTTCTGATAGACCCACTTCGCAACTTGAATCCACTCTCCGTCTCCGACTGAAATAGTCACTGATGGATTATGTTCCGTGTAATGTATTTTAACCACTTTCCAATGTTCAAGCTGCTCTATCGCTGTCTGATCATTCCTGAATATTGACCCCTTTGGAGATTTTACCGGGAATTCAAAAACGTATGTATTCGCTGTTTCTTTTGTCTGGCCGACTTCTGGGAAATAAGGGACTCCTTGATCGCGCAACATTTTGAAAAGTGAATCAGTTGCCGAGATGCGAACTCTGCGGATATAGTATGGGGCATAGCGAGGATGCATTCCTGAAGAAAAGTTAAATGTTTGTGAAGAATTTCCATCTGGTTTTACGCATGTGATCGCTGTTGACTCCGCTATGCCAAATCTCTTTGCAAAGATCTTGTTTGCCTTGATAGCTTCCTCTTTTATTTTTTCAAGCATTGCGGGCGTTCGTACGATCGCACAATCCCACTGTCCTGCAAGTCCGATACCGAGGAGTCGCTCTTTTTCGCAATTCTCCTTCCATTCTTTTGAAAGATATCTAAAATTTGTAAGAGATGCCTGATACGTGCCTATAATAGCCGCTATTTTTGTCTTTCTTAAAAGAGAAGCTTCTGTATCGCCTTCTCGGGCAATGACATTGGTAAGGTTACAGAACTGCTTTGACTGTAAAATGATCTCTCCGCATGGATTGGTCCCAATAAGTCTCTTTCCGGTCAAATTTTTGCCATCATAGAGACCTTCTTCTTTCCATACCTTCAAGCGACGTTGTGGAACCGTCTGTGGTAAGCTACCGCGATTGAATATACCTCTCTCCCCAGAACCTGATTTCATAAGTGCGATCCATTCATCAAGGAACTCTGCCTCGGTTGGTTTTTGTAGATATACGGCTGAATTGTTTGCGAGAGATCGTTGACCTTCGGTAAGATAAAATTGTCCTTTCTTTGCATCTCTGATCTTTTCATCATCGAGATCAGAAAGTGAGATCATTGCACTCCTTCTCACACCGCCTGAGACAACGATCTGACCGATCATGCACATGACATCATGCGCATCGATGTTTTCGAGACGTCTTCCCTGGCGATTCAATAATTTTGCTTTTGTAAACGTAAGAAGATTTTTTAACGGCTCAGGTCCGGATGATTTACCACCGCTTGTCTTCAAACGTGCTCCGGCTGGACGAAGTAATGAAAAATCAAAATCAATGTCCATGCCATCAGCCCATGTGGTAAGACCGATCGCGAGAGCATCGCTCCATCCTTCTTTTGTATCTGGAACAACAAACGTTGGAAGTTTTTTCCCGGTCTGAAATTTGATCTGTGGCAGTGCTTGAACGTTCTGACTTTCTGCAGACCAGCCTACGCCCGTTCCACACATTGATATGTACATGATCTCTGCAAAATCTTGCCACTTTGTCGGAGCGATATATGAACAATTGTATGCGCACACATTTGTTTTTTCTGCCGCAGCTCCTGCAAATTGCAAAAGTCTCATCGAAGGCATCGCTTCTTGTTTCAAGATCGCTTGGCGCACTTCTTCATACTCAGAATCTTTTAATTTCTTTCCAAGATTGATCTTCATAAAAGACATGTATCTGCCAACTGTCTCAACCCAGGTTTCGCGTCTTTGTTCTGCCGGTATCCACTTTGCATAGGTACGATAATAGACAAATTCACCGAGTGGATTGCTGAAATATTTTTTACTCTCTGCAGTAAGTTTTTTTACATGAGGAGGAACAACGATCCCTTTTTCTCTGAGCTTATTCCTTTCCTGTCGGTAGAGAATATATTCCTTTGCGGATTTTACATATTCGGAAAGAATGAGCTCTTTCTCGACAATATCCTGAATTCCCTCGACATTTGGCACAAAATCGTGGAATCTTTTGGCGATCCTGACAAGTTCGGCAAGAACTTTATTTGCAACGAGCTCCGCTTCCTCCAAAGATCCTTCTCCGACGACGGTCATTGCCTTCAAAATGGCATTGCTGATCTTTGCAACATCAAAAGGAACGATCTGACCATCTCTTTTTTTGATGCTTTTAATAAAACTCGACTTGCCGTTTCCTGTTTTCACCATGTTTGTAAAAAATTATTTTGATTAATAAAAAGGTGTATCAATTTTACACCAAAACAACAGAAAAAAAATAGAAAATAGCGTTTTTTCTAAAAAATAAATCAAAAAGAAAGAGCTGTAAAGCTCTCGACTGTAATACGCTTGTAAATAAAGATATTTTTTGACTTTAAAGTCAGTTTTTGAAGATCCTCTTTTTTTACTTTAGGTTTTTACTCTAAAAAGACCGTTTGTGAGAACTTTTTCCCACTTTTTTATCATAAAAAAGTGATGTTTATAAAGTTTTTTCCGAAAAAATAATTTTATTTCCCACTTTGAGATCATTTGCGTCAGAATATCCTGCCGGTAGCTCAAGCACATATTGTGCAAGATATTTTCGGCCAAAAACTTCAGGATATGTTTGCGGTGAGAGATTTTTTTCTATGCCTGTGATATGAAGATCTGCATCAACCCATACGATATCAAGCGGAAAATTCATATCCTGCATCCAGAAACCATAATTCCCGGGAAAATCAAAAACAAAGATCATTCCTTCTCCAAAAGCCAATGTTTTTCTGCCTGAAAGTCCGAGTTCTCGTTTGCATGCATTATCCGAAACATCAACATCGATACTACTATTGTTTATAGTGACCGTACTTTTCTGATAATTTCCACAGCTACCTGGTACTGAAACGGGGCTTGAGGCATGCACCGCATTATCAGTGATAGAAGAAACAACAAGATGATTTTGCGTGATAATAAAAACAAAAATTAAAAATAAAAATGCCAGAAGAATATAGGTATGCTTGTTTTTATATTGCATAAAAATATTTTATTGGATGAATTTAAAACTTTTTACCATATTTTCCAAAACCGCAGTGATCTGTGCCTTATCAAATTCTTTGACTCCTTGATCCGGAGAATAGTTATAAATGTTCGTGGAATGAATCGTGTATTCGATCGCATAGCACTGATCTTTGTATACTGTGCGATAACTTTGCGTCTCATAATAATTCCCTGCGCCAGCATCTCCATATGTAATTCTAGTAAATTGTCTGTCACCGATCATCACTTTCATGACATCACCTTCATTACTTCTGTCTGATATCAAACAATTTTTAATTTCATTTGGGTCTGCACTTGTTCCCACGGTAAATTTCGCTTCGCTAAAATTTGTTTTTTCCTGAAAAAATGTTCTTGGAATATGTACGACCGCGAGCAAAAGTCCCGAGCTCGTACTTTGCACGCGCCAATCCTGCGTATATCCCATATCTCCGCCAGAAAGAATATCTTGATGTGGGAATAAGAAAGAAAAAGTTTTTGACGCATCAGTATAGTTTAAAGTATTTTCATCAACTTGTTTTTCGACTCCTGCTACACAGTTTGTATATGTTGTTGTCTTGCCTTCAGTCATAAATGCATTATCGCCCTTACTCCAAAAAACGGTGCTACTCGCCTCGTAGCGGATACCGGAAGCGGAAATAGTTTGTGGCAACGTCATATCTCTGCCGTCAGACAATAATAAAGCGACGCTACTTGTCGCATAATCAGCTTTGATCGTTCCCTCTTCACAGTAATAAGTGATGATACTAGCTTGATCAGGCTCAAAAACCTTCTTACCGATAGAATTACCGATAATAAAGCCAATTAGGATGATAATGAGGAAAATAAGGCTTATAATGAGAGTTTTTTTGGACATATGGATATTATATTTAATTAAATTCTAAATACTTTCCTTCACTAATAACCTCGACCTTGCCATCAACTACCTTCAGAGCACTTTGATCATCAAGAAAATAAATCTTTTTTGATACTTCACTGGCGACTTTCTTTGCCATCTCTTCCATTCTGGCTGGAAAATAAGGTGAGTTTAAGTGTGGAAGAAAATAAAAATCAACCAAACCTAATCCATCCATATTTTTCTCTTCTATATCATCTCCATAAATTATTTGTGATAATCGCAAGGTTAAGTCTGGACCAGTTACCATACTTCCTGCACTTAGACCTACGTATATTTTTGTCTTAAGTAGCTTTGGGAGAATCTTTATCAGACCAGATTTATTTATCCATCTCATGAGATAGTATGTATCTCCTCCTTCGAAGAATAGAATATCAGCTTCTTCAAGTTGCGGTCTCCAAATATTTTCCGGTACTGCGGAAATATCAACAATACTTACTGATTTGAAGTTTTGTTTATGAATATTTATCAGATCATTTATAACCCAATCTTTATCTCCCATTTCAAGATTTGATGCCGTTGGAATAAAACACAAAGATGTATCCTCAGGTTTCTTACCAACCAACTCAAAGAGAGTTTTTGATATTGATTTATTCATCAGACCGTTTGATGTTAAAAGTAGTTTCATGAGTTTATTGTTTGATTTGCCCCAAGGCTCCACCTCGGGGTTTAATTATTTCTTAATATCTCTTTTGATCATCTGAACAATTTCTGGAAATGTCGGTACATTAAAATGTCCGTTTTTACCCTTATAGATGATAATATCCGTATTGGGCAATTTTCTTCTATATTTTCCAGCATGAGCGACTGGAACAACATCATCATCCTTTGAAAATAACATGTGAAGATTCTTTGTATTTTTTTCAATTAAGGAAAGGTCTGATTTGAGCTTGAATTCACCAACTAAATCATCACCAGGACAAGTATCGTCAAAAGGTGCGCAAGTGAGATACACGGACAGTATCTTTTTAGGAAACTTATTTTCAGATAAATATTTAGCTAAGAATATTCCTCCCAAAGAGTTGCCGATTAAAATGACATTATTTTTTAACAGTGGAATAAATCTTTCAAAATATATCTTCCAATCTTCATATTTTGCATTTTCCGATAAAGGCATTTTTGGCCTGATGAATTGAAAATTCCTGCCTAATGCTTTTTCTATATAATCACCAGCCCAGTTCACTCTTTTTTCAAGAGAAACCCTTCTGGTTTTCAAATAGTGTAAATAGTCCTTATTATTCTTGAAGGTTTCCCCGCCGTGAACTATCAGTATTTGAGTTTTGTTTTTCATGTTTTTAGTATATCAAATATGTATAATGATGCATCTACCAGTAAACCCTTGTTTAAATTCTTTGAGCGGAATCAGCTTATTTTCCCAATTATACCCTTCAGTAATTGAGGTGTGATTCACATAAAATCCAGAATTATTTTTATGACCAGTGACGAGAGCCAAATGTCCCCCGCTCCTTTTCCAAAAGAATAACTTTTCTTTCAGTGTCTTTGTATCTTGAAAAGCCCATTTTGTTGAAATAATAATAAGAGATCCTTGATTCAGAAGATTGATCAGATCATCAGTATTGATTTTTTCTTTAATGGAAGCTTTGACTCCATATGATTCTGCCAGATCTGCAAGCCCTTTATGTGACCAGCCCGACTTATGTGAATATGCACCGAATGATTGTCCTTTCAATATTATTTTTGAGATCGGATCAATTTCTTTATTAAGAATTCCTTCTATTGCCATTTTCAAACATAAAATTCCACAACTTGAATTCTGCCAATACTTTGCATCCTCAAAACTTTTGAAACCAAGTTCGTTCCATTTTTCTAAATTCCAAATTTGTGAATAGAAAGGAATTCGGAGTGAGTTGTTTGTATTTGTAATATTTTTTAAATATTCCTCAATCAATTGAATATCATTCTGATCCTTTGGACGATTATATGATTTCTTGAATTTCAACAAATCATTCAAGCTTAGAAATGGAATTTCACCAAAATACTCGGCACGACTCAACAATTCTTCCAAAGTTGGTCTGAATTGTTCCCCATGATTCACATCAAGATATAACTCAATATCATCTTTCTTTAACCAAATCTGTCCCAGCTTGTCAGGATATGTATACGGAATTTTTTCCCACTGGTCTTTAATGCACGAATTGAATAGTTCCGCAGAGACCACAATATCGATATCCTTAGTTTCTTTTAGATCGTGCATTACCATTATCGCGCTTCCTGCGACTACGTATTTCTCCTTAGGAAAACCGAGATTTTTTACTTTTGCTATTAGTTCTGCCTTTTTCATGATGTTACTATTTCTTTGGTCGCAATTATGTGGCTACAAATCCCATATTGTTTAAAAAAGTCGCAAGTACAATTCCATTTTCCATTTACAAGCACAAGATTTCGTGTTCCATGCTCTGATTGTAACTCCACCTTATGACCATTTATTTTGAAGCGTTCAGGTTCAGCGATATATCTTTTTGCTTTTTCAATTTTCTTTAGCAATTGAACTAGAAACTTTTCTTTCTCTTCCCTGTCCTCTGTCGAAATCTCAACGAGGATTATATCGTGGCGTTCTTTGAGGCTTTTCGTAAAATCATCTTCAAAAACATTGGACAAAGTAGTCATGCAGGTATTCGGTGAATTCAAATACTGTAAAACTAGCTTTTTAAACTTGTTTGAGAAAAGTTGCATTTGACCAATCTCGTCCAGATACAAGAAATTATCGTTCTTAAAATTGGATATCTCGGGAAGTACCGATTCAAGATTTTCTACACTTACAAAATACTTGGATACTTTATTTTTGGTCTCAAAATCCACACTGGCTAGGATTGTTTTATATCCAGAGTAGGTTTCTATTTCAAAACCAACACGACCGTATTTTCCAAGAATCTCATTTGTAACAAAACCAACTTTATTTGGAATATCAGCGATTAATTTTCTCAGAAGAGTGGATTTACCACTCTTTGGTTTGCCTGTTATAAGGATATTTTTCTGCATAAGTCTGTTTGTGCCCCGAGGCTCCACCTCGGGGTTTATTAAATTTCGATCAATACTGATATCGGCAGATGATCTGAGGCTTTCGAACTTTCCACCTTCGATGAACTTGTTTTTATGTCCTTACTTGTAAAAATATAATCTAAACGAAGATCGGGTTTTTGAGGTTTGCAAACTGGACATCCTTCGGGATACATACTCCATGTCGGAGAAAGACTTTGATCCGTATTTGAAAGTTCTTTTGTCATTATTTTGAACACATTACTTTCTGGGGTTGCATTGAAATCACCCATGACGATCACTTTTTCTTTCGGAAGGATTTTGAGCAGATTTTCAGCTTGCAAATCCTGTGATTCGGATGGTTTCATTAAATGAGAATGGATGATATGAGTAGAAAATACATGCAAAATTCCATTTGGCAATTTGATATCGGCTTCTACGGCTATACGATTATTATCTTCTGAAAGATTGTGAATTTTAGTATCAATAATTTTATATTTACTAAAAACTGCATTTCCCATTTCTTTTGTATTCCCGTCCGAAAAAGTGAGCGTTAAACCGCTATAAATATATTCATAGCCAAGTGATTTCAAAAAATCTGTTATTGGAATCTTTTTGCTATCAGGCAAAACTTCTTGAAGTCCGATAATATCGGCATCGGACGATTTTAAGAATTTAGAAATTCCGTCAAAATCGCCATCGCACCATATATTCCAAGATACTATTTTTAGTTTCATAATAATAAGATTATCATATCTCGAGCTAACTCGTATCTGCGGAGGGTGCGAGATTCGGTCACATATAATTTACTCGCCGTTGCTCGTAAATTTATGCGACCCCGACTCGCGACCTCGCCTGCTGGCTCGGCATCCGCTCCGTCTTTCTCATCTCTTACTTCTCTCGCAATGATGCTCCGCTCGGACAAGAGTAGACTTGTCCATCGCGAACCATTGCGGAGGGTGCGAGATTCGAACTCGCGAGACCCTTGCGAGCCTACAGACTTTCCAGGTCTGCGCACTAGACCAACTATGCGAACCCTCCGTTCAATGCATAATACACTACAAAAAATCTTTTTCAATCTATCCTTTAAATGGAACGAAAAACAAAAAGCGTAAGCAGTGCGAAGATGACGGAAAGATACAGAATGATGCGTGCGGTGATCAAAAGCCATGGCGCACCCAAAAGAATGAAAAAAAGAAGAAATATGATACCGACACATTGAAGGATCATTTTCATTTTAGCTATCGTCTTTGCCGGGGTAACTCGTCCTTTATATCTAAAGTAGGCAGATGAAATAAGAAGTATTTCTATAAAACAAATGATCAAAGCGAGATTCCAGCCAAGATATTGGGAAACAATGACAAGCGAAGTGAGACCGACAAGAAGTTTATCTGCAACGGGATCATACAAAGTGCCCCAGCTCGTGATCTGGTTTGTCGTGCGAGCAAGTGCGCCATCAAGCGCATCGGAAAATGCGGAAAAGAGAAAAAGTATCGTACCAGCGAGAAAATAATGAGCGATAAAAAAATACAAGACGAATGGAATAGAGATCAGGCGAAACTTCGTGATCTGATTCGGTGTTACTCGCTTCGGCAAAAGTGGAAGGAATGTCTTTGCCAAGACACGATCGATCGGCGTTACTCGCGTAAGGTATGTCACTTTGGCCTCTGAGACATTAAGATATCGATCGAGAAACTCGAGCATCGGCTTATTCTTTTTTGGTTCATCGACATTTTCCATTTGTATTGAAGATTTTCCGGGGTGAGGAAGCAAATACTTTTGCTTCCTCACCTCCAAAAATCCTAGATTTATTTCACTTGCATCCCCAAAAGAGCTTTTATCCTGTCCTGCACCGGAGGATGTGTGGAAAAAAGAGAAGCGACTTTTTTACCGGCACCGGAAAAAGGATCTGCAATGAAAAGATGTGCAGTTGCAGTATTTGCATTTCGAAGCGGAATACCTGCGGCAGAAATTTTCTCAAGCGCAGATGCAAGCCCTTCCGGATATCTCGTCAAAAGCGCACCGGAAGCATCAGCAAGATATTCTCTTTTGCGAGAAATAGCGAGTTGTATGAGTGTTGCCACGATCGGCGAGAGAATGATAAAAATAATACCGATGATCATGAGTATTCCTCCATCGCGTTCTTCCCTGCTTCGTCCGCCAAACATATTTCCGCGTATAAAAATATTCGCTATAAGAGAAATAAATCCGACAAGTACGACAACAACTGTGGAAAGCAGAATATCTCTATTACCAATATGGGAAAGTTCATGGGAAATAACTCCTTCAAGCTCATTTTTGTTTAAAATCTGTAAAAGTCCGGTCGTAACACAAATGACTGCATGCTCCTTGTTTCTCCCTGTTGCAAATGCATTTGGCGAAGTATCATTCATGATATAGACCTTTGGCATCGGAAGTCCGGCAGTAATAGAAAGGTTTTCCACAATGTGATAGAGCTCAAGATACTGATCTTTGTCCGCTTCTATCGCCCTCGATACGGAAAGGACTATCTTGTCAGAATACCAATAGCTCGCGATGTTCATGACCACGCTGAAAATGATGGCAAAATATAGGATTGCCGGGCTATTGTAATAATAGCTTATAAAATATCCGAGCCCGACAATGACAGCCAAAAACACGGCCATGAGAAGCCATGTTCGGTGAATATTCTTATCTTGCTGAGTATAAAGAGTGGACATTAATAATTTATGACTGATTTTCCAATTCTTTTTTAAAAAGCTGAATTTCTTGTTCCTTATGTTCTAAATATTTTTTGATAAATGATTCAACATCAGCAGGATGGATCTTTAAAGTACGATAAGACTCTGGATCGCCTTCTGTTTTGATATCTTTAAAATAAAATTCATTATTTGGATCAAGAAAACGATAAATATATTGCGGCTTTGTCCCAAGCCTGTCAGCGATATCTTTTAAAGATATGTATGTGCTATTTTCTATATTATTTTCAGGAGTTATCATAGAACTTTTATTTATTCTTGAGAATTTTATCAACCATTTCTATTTCTTCTGCAATTCCCTCTATGAGATCGGTCTTCTTTGCTTCTTCAACAGTGACCCATTTATACTCAACTGCATCTTCATCGAGCTTCACTTCGCCAGATTTATATTGTGCGTAGTAACTTAAAACGATACATGGCTGTCCATCTGGAGATATGAAAGTCAAATCCAATAGATATTGCGGTTTTTCTATTTCAAGATTTACCTCTTCACTCACTTCTCTGCGTAGTGTTTTTTCTATTGAATAATACCATTGCCTGCCTGTTGGTGTACTGACGGGAGTATTTATATAATCATCCACTTCAAGACCTCCGCCAGGAACAGTCCATTTGTTTGGAAAGGATTTTTTATGAGGAGCTCGCTTCGTGATCAAATATTTTCCGTCCTTATATATAATGGCAGTAACAGCGATCCGATGAAGTTCTCTGTTCTTTATTTCCATATTTTTTAGAATTTAACTTCCACCGGCTTTTTTGCCGCAGCTTCGCTTTCATCAAGCGTGAAAAGTTCCATTTTTACAAAATGAAAGATTCCGGCGATAAGATTGCTTGGAAATGTGTCAATTGCGATATTCAGATCCCTCACATTGCCATTGTAAAATCTTCTTGATGCTTGGATCTTATTCTCAGTATCTGAAAGTTCACCTTGTAGTGAAAGAAAGTTTTGGTTTGCCTTAAGATCAGGATAAGCTTCGGCAATAGCAAAAATCGACTTGAGCGAGCTTGAAAGCGTGTTTTCCGTCTTGCCTTTTTCTACAATGTTTTGTGCACCCATAGCAGCAGCCCTTGCCTTTGTGACATTATCAAATGCCTCGCTTTCGTGCGCTGCATAGCCTTTTACAGTATTTACGAGGTTTGGAATGAGGTCATATCTCCTTTTGAGCTGGATATCGATATCGGACCATGCTTCTTTTGCTCTATTGATAAGAGTAATGAACTTGTTATAGGCAACAATCGCCCAAATAACGACGAGTGCTAAAATTATCAGTATGATATTCATGTTTTGATTGCTAAATTACCTAATAAATAAATCGGCCTCTCGGCGCGATAGAGCGGAACCGTCTTATATCAGCAGGATAGTGCTCGGCGTACATCATACCACAAAATAGAGAATGGAAACAGTGATGAAACCGTCATTGGGGTTGATTTTTTAGCGCTTTTTGCTATAGTGTTGCTTTATGACAACTTTAATCAAGTTTCTTCCGTATATACAGATCGTACTCGCAGTGCTTTTGACAGCGGCAATTTTGATGCAAAAATCAGATGCAAGCGCCGGCGGGGTGTTCGGCGGAGCTGACAATTGGAATGCGGGATACCACACGAGACGCGGCTTTGAAAAAGCCATCTTCAATATCACCATTGTGCTTGCAGTACTCTTTGCAGCGGCATCTCTTGCAGCTTTGCTTCTCAGATAAATACCTGCGTAATTGCATTGTGAACTGATTCTTGGTATTATTATTCGTAATAGCGATGGTCTCAATAAAAAATGTGTTCGGCTTTTTGAAAGCCAATTCAGCACTGTTTTGGATGCCATACAATAGATACATATAATTTGTGAAAGACAGAATAAAAGATATTCTCAATAAAAAATGGAGGCTGGAATCATTTGAAAGGCTCTCAAATATAATCTCGGGTTTTAGCATATCTGAAAAGGTCATTTTCTATGGACTTTCAGTTATTCTTGTTCTATCAGGACTTGTCATGCTTGAAGGGGTCAACAAATACGTCTCAGTTGATGTGCCGACAAATGGCGGATCGCTCACTGAAGGTATCATTGGATCACCACGATTCATCAATCCTGTGCTTGCGGTATCCGATGTGGATCAAGACCTCTCCGAGCTTCTTTATTCGGGACTGATAAAAGCCACACCCGATGATACCCTTGTCCCCAACCTTGCATCAAGCTATCAGATCTCAACAAGTGGTCTTGAATATACTTTCACCTTGAAGGACAGTGCACGTTTTAGCGATGGAGTAAAAGTCACTGCAGATGATGTCGTATTCACAATAAATGAGATCCAAGACAGTACAATAAAAAGCCCCAAACGACCAGCATTTTATGATGTAAAAGTTGAAAAAATAAGCGACAATCAAGTCAAGTTCACTTTGAAGCAGCCGTATGCGTCATTTTTGGAGAATTTGACAGTTGGCATCCTGCCAAAACATATTTGGGGAAATCTAAGCGCGGAAGAATTTCCTCTGAGCCAATACAATGTTCAACCTATCGGTTCCGGCCCTTACAAGATAAGCGCCATGAAAACTCTTCAAAAAGATATGCTCATCATCCCGACATATTATGAACTGACACCTTCTTCCGAATATGCTCTCGGTAAGCCATTTGTCGATAAACTCATCATTAATTTTTATCGAGATGAGAAAACACTGATCAGTGCGTATAACAGCGGTTCCATAGAATCAATGAATTCAATAGATCCCGAGGAAATTGCAAATATCAAAAAACAAAGCGGTTCCACGATCGTCACTTCCCCGCTACCACGAGTCTTTGCGATCTTTTTCAATCAAAATCAATCAGATGTTTTGGCAAATAGCGAGGTCAGGCAGGCACTCAACGAATCTGTGGACAGAAATCAGATCGTGAATGAGGTTTTGTTCGGATATGGCAGACCGATCGATGGACCGATACCTGCCGGTTTTATAAGCGATCAATCCTCATCGACAACACCGACATATGACATGGATCTTGCATCAAGCACACTTGCAAAAGCAGGCTGGGTAAAAAATCCTGACACAGGCATTTTAGAAAAGAAAGTCGGAAAAAAGGTGATACAACTCGCCTTTTCAATATCAACGCTCAACAGCGCAGATCTCGTAAAAACCGCAACGATCATCCAGAATGATTGGCAACGACTCGGAGCAAAAGTGGATGTAAAACAATTTGAACTTGGCGATCTGGAACAAAATGTCATACGCCCGAGAAAATTTGACGCACTTCTCTATGGTCTTGTGACTGGACGAGATATGGACTTCTTCGCATTCTGGGATTCTTCACAAAGAAATGACCCAGGACTCAACGTTTCTATGTATACGAACAGTAAAGTGGACAAACTTTTGGAAGATGCGCGCAGTACACTTGATGAAACGAGACAAAACCAGGATTATCTTTCTTTTGAAAGCAATGTGAAAAAAGACGTACCTGCAGTATTTTTATATTCGCCGGAATTTATTTACATTGTTCCGAATAAAGTGAAGGGACTTTCGCTCGGGACGATAACCCTGCCGTACGAGAGATTTCTGGATATACACGATTGGTATATTGAGACAAACAATGTTTGGAAGATATTCACCCGTTAAGGTTTATATTTAAAAAAATAAAAATTATTAGAACGTATTAATTAATAAACTCCGACTCTGTCGGAAAAAACAACACATATATGATGAAAGATGGTAACACACCGAACAGAGGTTTCGGACATAGAAAATCTGAAGGATCTCATTTCGGGAATGATAAAGGCGCTTCAAATGCGCCGAGTAGATCATATTCCCCGATCGCAAGCAGGCCAACCCGGTCATATTCATCTGAGGACGCAAAGATCTTCAGTGATGGGGTCGGACCAATGACTGACCAAAAAGATAAGAAGGTTGTCTTTGTTAGGAAAGGTGCACCACATGGGCATGGAGGACATAGTGGTCATCATAACAAGAACAAGCCGATAGACAGAAGAGGTGCACCGATGAGAAAGGTGATCTCGGAATCTGCAACTCGAAAAGAGCACGTCATCCCCCCGATTGCGGAAGGAGTTGTTCGTGTTATACCGCTTGGTGGCGTTGAAGAGATCGGAAAGAACATGACTGCTATTGAGTATGGTGATGATATCGTCATCATTGATGCTGGAATTCAGTTTAAGACGGAAGATACTCCCGGTATCGACTTTATATTACCAAACACAAAATATCTTGAACAAAGAAAAAATAAGATACGAGGATTGGTCATCACTCACGGACACTTGGATCATATCGGCGCAATTCCCTTTATCATGGACCTTCTCGGCAATCCACCGATCTATACGAGAGAGTTTGCGGCACTTTTGATCAAGAAAAGACAGAGCGAATTTCCTCATTTGCCCGAGCTCAATATAAAGATCGTTGATGCGCAAACAAGCTTTCTGCCGATAACACAGAATATAAAGATCAGATTTTTCGGCGTTACACACTCAATCCCGGAATCTACTGGCGTTATCATAGAAACTCCTGTCGGAGATATTGTCTCTACGGGAGACGTAAGGATAGATAATCATAACGGTATACCAACTGAGGAAGAGATCGATCAATATAAAATGTTCAAAGATCGTAATGTGCTCCTCCTTCTTGTAGATTCAACCGGTATTGATAAATACGGTTGGGGTATTTCAGAGGAAGTTGTCGTCTCAACGATAGACAAGCTTGTCAAAGAAGCTCCGGGAAGAGTGGTCATTGGGACATTTGCCTCACAAGTCGAGCGCATTCTGGGTTTTCTTGAAATAGCGAAAAAATACGAGAAAAAGATCATCATTGAGGGACGTTCTATGAAAAATAACGTCGAGATCATCAAGTTTCTCAAACTTGCCGATACGACAAATATCATTCCTATCGAAGATATTCACAATCACCCGCCGCACAAAATAGTGATCATAGCGACCGGTGCACAAGGCGATGAATTTGCAGCACTCATGAGAATGTCGAATGATTCACACAAATATATCAAGTTAAACAAGACTGATACTATTATCCTCTCCTCTTCGGTCATTCCAGGAAACGAGAAAGCTGTTGAAGGATTGAAAGATAATCTGTATCGCCATGATTCGCGCATCATTACCTATGCTGATGGCGATGTGCATGCCGGAGGTCATGGCAAGCGAGACGAGCTTACATGGCTCCACAAGAGCATTCCTCACAAATTCCTCATGCCTGTGCATGGAAACCATGCTCGATTGAAAATGCACGCTGAACTTGCAGTTCTCGGCGGCATGAAGCGAGAAGATATCGTTGTGCCAGATGATGGCTCGATCATTGAGATCACCGACAATGGAACAAAGATAGGAATGAGAAAAGAGAAAGCTCCATCAGGACTTGTCATGGTGGATGGATTTTCCATTGGTGATGTACAAGAAGTCGTCATTCGAGACCGCCAAATGCTTGCGCAAGACGGCATGTTCGTCATTGTTGCGAGTATTGATGTAACCACAGGTAAGCTCAGAAAATCACCCGACTTGATCTCTCGAGGTTTTGTATATCTGAAAGAATCTCAAGATCTTCTGAAGCAAACCAGATTTATAATCAAGAAAACAGTTGAGGAAAATGCTATTGGTAATCCGATCAATTTTGACCTCTTGAAAGATATGATCACTGACAATGTCAGTAGATATCTCTTCCAAGAAACCGCCAAACGACCAATGGTCATACCAGTCGTAATAGGAGTTTAATAAATAAAAACCCCGAGGTGAGGAAGCAAAAGTCTTTGCTTCCGCAAGACCTTGAACGTTTTGTACTCAAGAAGTGAAAGGTGTACCGCACCTGTAAGGTGGCACCTCGGGGTTTTTATATTGTGATGATCATAAACCCCGAGGTGAGGAAGCAAAAGTCTTTGCTTCCGCAAGACCTTGAACATTTTGTACTCAAAAGGTGAAAGGTGTACCGCACCTGTAAGGTGGAGCCTCGGGGGAATTTTTGGTATTAGATCTTAAAATCTAAATTGAGAATTCCTTTTGTAACATCAACAAGAGGTGTTTTTAGAATTTCAGTATAAGTTTCGTCATTATTTTTCTTTTCCACTTTGATAAAATATTTTCCGTTTGGCAAAAGAGCATAATAGGCACCAAATTCATTAGCAATTTTCTTGGTAAATGACTCCGTCTCTCCTTCCCTAAAAATATCGACAATGGCAAAAGACAATGGAATATTCGTATTCTTTTCCGTAAGCACGCCTGATTTCTTTGTTTTAAATACAATATAGTTGAGAATATAGGCAAGAACATAAAATCCAGCTACAATAAAATTATATGGTGCTGGTGCAAAAACCAAAGCTATGAAGGAGACGATTGCGCCAATGAAGAATAATGCTTTTGATATTCTGGCCCACGTGACGTCCTTTCCCCTGATGAATTTATTTACATCCATCTTGGTCTTGGCAAATTCATTCCAATTGAATGAGATCGAGTCCATAGGAATATTCTTTCCTATCGTCTCATCTCCATCTGTGATCACAATCTCTCCGCCAAAATAAAGGTCATTGTATACTTCATCAAACAATCTGCCTTTCATTTTCAACGAAGGCGACGTGTAATTTGTCTTTTTTGCCTCTATTTTGTAGGTGCCAGGAACTACGGCAAAACCATATCTTCCGTCTATATCTGTTATGGCAGAATCCACTTCTTCATTTGTTTTTGTATTGATCAAAGATACATAGACAGGATCAAGCGGCCTCTTTGTGATCGAATCATAGACAGTGCCCCATGGACGATTTTTCTTTTTCAGACCGAATAATTCAAGGAAGAATCCGAAAAGTCTTGCCAAAATAAGCCATAGGTCAGAAAAAGACGCTGTTGCTGCAGCTATAGGCAGCGATAATCCTGTAGCAACACCTAAAGTAGAGATCGTCTTTGTGACAACAGAACCGGTACCCGTATTTACGAATTCTTTCGTATTCTTGGCTACATCCTTCGCTGCAGAAAAAGTAGTATTGTAGACATCTTTTATACTGTTGACTGTTTCATTTAAGACAGTTGAGGTAGCGGTTGGATTATTTGCAGGCGTGGATGAGGCAACGACCGATCCGCCCACTGAAGGAGATGTCGGTTTTGTCTCCGGATTTATTATTGGCTCAGGAATCACATTGACCGTTCGCGTAACTGTCGAAGTATTCCCCGCAACGTCAGTGGCAGTATAGGTGACCTCATATGTACCAACGGTATTCGTATCCACATTATCTTTTATGATCGTGACAGGAATTGACCCGTCAAGATTATCTTTTGCGGTAGCTCCCTGATCTGTATAAGCTGAGCCAATGGTTATCGTTATTGGCGTACCGCCTTTTACAGTAATTACAGGAGGAATATTATCGATCGTCGTGCTCGCCTCTATGACATTGACCGTTCGAGTCGCATATGCAATATTTCCTGTTGTATCAGTAGCTTCATAGACGACCGAATATGCGCCAATCTGATCTGTGTTCACATCATTTGAAAGTATGATGACTGGTACGACACCGTCTACATCGTCGATCGCTGTCGCGCCTTTATCGATATATGTCGAGCTTGCAATGACTGTGGTCGGCGTACCGCCCGTTATGGTAATAACTGGTGGTGTCATATCGATAATGGAAGATGGGATAACTTCCACGGTTCTTGTCGCAACTGCTTTATTGCCTGAAGTATCAGAAACTGTATAAACAACGGCAAATGTTCCTGTTGCCGAAGTATTTATCGGTAACCCGGTAGTATTTATTTTTGAGGTAATATCCCCATCAAGATTATCTGTTGATGTTGCCCCAGCATCAGTATAAACAGACCCGATATTTATGATGTCTGGATTATTTCCAAGGATGGTAATAATTGGACGAACCGTATCTCCGCTGCCACCCACAGCAACATTCACTGAAGCTGGCCTCCAGTCAGTCTCAACATCGCAGTGGAGACAATCAAATGTCAGCGTGCCAATAACGGGACCCGTAGCCGTGCCGGTAAATTTTCCCGTTGTAGAATTGATCGATACGCCAGAAAAACTGACCCAACCGAAATTTTCTCCCCATGCAGTTCCGGAAAGATGTCCTTGGCCATCGTTCGATACCCCGCCGTTTGCAGGAGTAAACTTGATCCAGCCATATGTTTGTGACCATGCTGAACCAGTCACGGTAGAAGCAGTTATTGTTAATCCCCCATTTGTGGGAGCAAAATTTATCCAGCCAAGATTATTGCTCCATGCAGCATTCGTGGTGCTTCCTATAGTACCGATCGTCGTTGATGCTTGAGAAATTATCGGAAATAAAAAAAAGAAAAATACTATGAAATTGAAATAATATAATTTATTTTGATGCGCATCATGCATATGAATATTTTAGTTGCCAGTGCTTGTGCTTGTTGATGCACTTGTATCTTCTATGATATTTACCATTCTTGTGGAAGTGGTTTTATTTCCCGCATTATCAGAAACTGTATAAGTGATGGAATATGTTCCAGCCACAGAAGTATCCATCGGCAATCCTGTAGTAACTATTTTTGATGTAAGATCTCCATCAATATTATCGGTTGCAGTCGCACCGGCATCACTATAGGTAGACCCGACATTTATTGTCTCCGGATTATTTCCGAGAATTGTTATGACTGGAGGGACTGTATCGGCAACAACAGTCGTGGTTGTTGCAGTCGTTGAAGCGACAGTTGAGTCTGAAGAAGTCGCTGTAGTGGAGGAAGAAATGATATCTGAAGAAGTTGATGTTGTTCCGACAGATCCATTGTTTGAATTTGAGGATGTCGATATCATCGAATCATTTGGAGATACTCCTCCACCAGTAGAAAGATTTGGAGTACTCGAAGCAATTTGATTTGGGTTATCACAAGCACCGAGTGAACTGAGAACTGATCCTACATCGGAGACTTTAATACAAAACGCTTTTCCACCTGTACTGTACATTGTGATTCCCTCAGGCTTGTTGCTTGTACCGATCGCAATACCGGTAAGATGGGCCAATCCGTCATTGATACCGTTTACAATGAACGTACCTATTTCTTTCACGGCATTCACAAGAGCAGCAATGATCGGCCTGTCATTCAAAGTCAAAAATCCAGTTGAGCTCGTACCGACAGCTTCTGGAATACCTGTTTGCATGTTTTGAGCTGAAAAACCCGTATACACATTTGAAGTGTCATATCCAGTATTCGGCTTCCATTTGTAATTGATAGGATCTATTTTTTCAATGTCAGCAAGGCCTTTTGTAAAATTTCCCTGAATATCTTTCAATCTTTCATCGGAAGACTCGATGACATTTCCAAGACTATCCGTTGTAAGGTTGCTATTTGAAAAACCAACCAGTCTTAATAGCGTGCTCGTCGGAGACCCGGAAATAGTTAAAACGGCAGAAGGTGTCGTTGTACCGATCCCAAGGGTACCGGCAAGATATGATATGGTCGTTGTTCCTGTTACTGAAATTCCTCCTCTTGAAGTAATACCTCCGATTCCCACGGAAAGACCGGTGCCAGCACTGACAAAACCGGCAGCAGAAATATCATTTTGTACGTTTACATTTCCCGCCTCAAGAGCACCGGCCAAAAGGTTGCCTGTATTGATACCACTGAGACCAATGACAGAAACAGTACTATCGCCCGCATTGGCCGTATATGCATAGCGACCTGAGATAGCGACACCCCACGGGCCACCGCCAGTCGGTGTTTTGGCGATCTGAATTGGAGATAAAGGATTTGAGATGTCTATGACAGAAATGGTACTTTCATTGCCATTTACTGTATACGCGTAACGTCCGGAGACAGCAATATATGTAGGATATAACCCAACTGAAGTTGTAGCCACTTGCACAGGATGAGTTGAAGATGAAATATCAACGACGGAAATATCATTGTCATCAGCATTCGCTACATATGCATAACGGCCAGAGACAGCAAGGCTCCATGGAGTAGTTCCAACTGAGACATTACCAACTTCCCTCGCAGCCAAAGGGTTTGAAATATCTATAATAGACATACTACCCGAACCATTGGCGGTATATGCATAGCGACCGGAAATGACAATGCCGAGAGGATTGCTTGCTACTGAAGTGGTAGCGGTTTGTATAGGAAATAACGGATTTGAAATATTCACAACAGAAATATAGTTTGAGGCATAATTGGTCACATATGCATATTGTCCTGAAACGGCAATACCTCGAGGATTATTTCCGACTGAAGTGGTAGCGATTTGTCTTGGAGCTGAAGAATTTGAAATATCAACAACAGAAATAGTGTTGATACCATAATTAGCTGTATATAAATATGGCCCGGAAACAGCAATACTATATGGACTAGTTCCGACTGAAGTAGTAGCAATTTGTACAGGAGCTAAAGGATTTGAAATATCTATGACGGAAATAGTGCCGTCATTGGCATTGCCTGTATAAAGATATCTGCCAGAAACAACAATCCCATAAGGACCATTCCCAACGGGGATAATACCGATCTGTGAAATTTGTGACGCATTGCCGATATAATTAGAAATTGATCCTGAAACAACCAAAGCATTTGTTGGGGTTGTCGTACCAATTCCAACATTTCCATTTGATGCAATATAAAGGGCGGACTGACTTGAAGATGAGATAAAATTTGCGATCGCATCATTGCCTGAAGCTTTCACTTCGAGTCGTGTGTTAAAATCTACCAATCCAGCTGAGGTCATGACCTGATGAGTACCATTATCTGAAACCGCGACAAATGTGCCGTTTCCGTAGACGACTGAATCCCATGCATTTCCTTCTGCTGAATTTTGAGATGTCCATCCTGCACCGTCAGGAGAGCTCATGGAATGACCATCAAAAGAGACCGCGATAAAGGTTCCATTTCCATAGGTGACTGAGTACCACTCAGTTCCTCCTGGCGCAATCTGCTCTGACCAATTTATACCGTCGGGCGATGTCATGACCTCACTACTATAAGAAACTGCGACAAATAATCCGCCACCATACGTGACTGAGGACCATCCTGATGATGCTATTGAGGTCTGAGCTGTCCATGTCACTCCGTTCGGAGAAGTCATGACATGACTATTCCATGAAACCGCAACAAATAATCCATTTCCATACGTGACTGAGGACCATTCATCCGGTACTGTTGGAGTTTGAGGTGTCCATGTCACTCCGTTCGGAGAAGTCATGACATGTCCATTCCAGGAAACCGCGACAAATGTGCCGTTCCCGTAGGTGACCGAATTCCAAGAATTCGCTCCGGCTGGCGTTTGAGGTGTCCATGTTATTCCATCAGGAGAAGTCATTGCGTGACCATCAAAAGAAACTGCAACAAACTTACCTCCCCCATACGTGACTGCATCCCACTGGAATGCACCGGCTGCAGTTTGCAATGTCCAACTTGCACCATTTGCAGATGTCATGACCTGACCATCATACGCAACTGCGACAAATGTACCGTTTCCATACGCAACCGCACTCCAAGAATCCACTCCTGCTGCGGTCTGTGACGACCATATCATTTGTTCAGATATCGTCCCAATTCCGACATTTCCATTTGATTCGACGTATAGCGCAGACTGACTTGAAGATGACATGAAGTTTGCAATAGCGTTGTCACTTGATGATCCGCGAACTTCAAATTTTGCAAAAGGTGAAGGTGTGCCAATTCCGACGTTTCCGGCATTGTAATAGACATTTGAATTAAGCGTCGTCCACTGAGAGAAATTTCCCGTCGTCGTTGCAACGATGTTCCCGTTTTGATCAACTGCGATAAATGCGTTCGAAAGACTGGAGATATTCAGGTGTGAAGTCGTCGTAGTGCTTATATTCAAAAGTGATCTGCTATTGAGATTTACATCACCTGTCGCTCCCGTATATGGAACATACAATACCGATGCCGAAGTTGTGGAAAGAAAGGTCGAGGATGCCGCCATAAAAACAGGATCGGCTTCCAAACCATTTATATTCACTCCGCAATTTGATGAACCCATGACACAATCCGGATCAAGTGTCTGTCCAGGAAGATATATGGAAGCAAAAGCAGCTTGTGGAACAAGAGTAGAGGCACAAAAAAGAACGGTTCCGGTTATGATATATAGCCTTAAATTGCACATCCGCAGAAGTTTTTGTGTAATTTTTGCAACCATGAATTGTGCTTCTATTTTACGCATATATTATAACGTATAATTTTGAGTAAAACAAACAAAAATGTTGTAATAAAAGCTCCTTATATCAGCGTCTTTTCATAAAATACCGGCTCGAGCAAAATCACGACCCGACACGTTTACTTTCTCCAAAAATAGATAGTGAAAAGCTATTTTGTGTCCACAATGGCCAGACTATATCTCAAGCCAAAAAGCATGAGGAAACCGAGCACAAAAAAGATATATCCTATTTTGAAATATATGAGGAAAACGATGGCAATGATCGGCGCGACCGCATACGCAAGTGGAGCCATAAAACGATACATAGTGATGATATTGATATTTTTTTCGCCGATGCTCTTGAAAAAATAGGTATCGGACATGACTTGCACCATTGCCGCTCCGATCCTCGTGCAAAAAAGCAAGATGACCCACACCCAAAAACTTTTATTATTGACGAGAGATATGAGTACCGTCGAAATAGCCATCATGATAAAGCCTGCAGAAAGAATTTCCTTTTCGCCAAACTTCCTATCGGCAAGCTCCCCTGCCGGCGCCTGGATGAAGACGAAAGGCGCAAGCATGATCGTAAAGATGATACCGATGGTAAACCAGTCAAAACCGATATATTTGTTCAGATAGATCGGCATATAGATCATCATCCATGCAAAAAAGAACTGGAGCAGAAAATTCGAGGCAAAGATAGAACGTATATTTTTGTTATCACAGATCTCATGGATCGTTCCTCGCAATTTCAGCTCAGAATATTCTGGATCTTTAAATCCTTTGAGATTGTATGAGATGATGAACATGGTCGGTATCATGACCGCCGTTGCCGCCAAATATACTTTCCAAAAAGAATCGGTACCGACAAGAAGACCGGAAAGCCATGGCGATATGAGCCACGCAAGGTTGACCGCGGTCAAATAAAAACTTCTCACTTCCCCAGTATTTGTATTGGTGGAATTATGTTCAATGAACACATCGAGGCAGAGCGTGATGACCGAGGTACTGATATAACTTATTACAAAACAAGCAAGAGTAACGAGGATGTTTCTTGAAAAAGTGATGCCAAAAAGAGCAGCAAACGTGATTGCACAAAGAAAAAGGGTAAGCTTATAGTTGCCGTATTTCCGAAATAAAGTTGGTGCATATATGAAAACGATGAGTGTCAGCGTGGAACAGAGAGCAAAAATAGATCCCGCCAGTTGCTCGCTCGTCAAGCCGCTCAAAAAGGTCGAGCTTATATAATTTGGCAAGGACGACGAAAAAGTAAAGATGAAACTGAGCACATAAAGCACAAAAAGTGCTGACCAATTGAACTGAAATAATTTTTTCATGATCACTTCAAAATAACCCGGATAAATTCTTTTTTATCAAGCTTTGGATCGCCTGATGGGTTGTCATTTTTGAGCACGATGATTCCTCTGTCCGTCGTTGTAGCTTTTGGATATTCAAGCGTCGCAGAAAAATCAATGATGCTTGTTGTCGCCCAATCACTCGAGGTTTTTGCGATCGTTGTTGCAATGACATCACCGTTCGAGTCAAGAAGCTGTATTGGGAATGATCCTTCAAAGAACCAGTTGCCAGGCACTTTTCCACTTATTTGTATCGGACTTGTTACGGTTTGACCATCAAGCGGATAAAAAACGGCCGGCATATCCGAAGTTGTCGTTGCATTCTGATCGGATGTGGGAGCGAGTACGTCCTTTCTTCCCCAGTCAAAAATAAGTGCTGATACGACGAGTACCGCCAAAAAAAGTGTGGTGAAAATGATTATCTTCTTTGTCATAGTGAATTACTGAGGAAGGACGCAACCTGTTGCTTGAGCAAGTGCTTTCATCGTATTACCATCAAAACCCTCGTAGATTTTTGTGCTTGTGCCCATGATCCATGTCGGGTAGCCTTGCACGCCTTTATCAATGCATAATTGGACATTATCCGGACATTCCACATATTTAATATATTGGAATGAATTTCCGAAAGTCGCTTTCTGCTCTTGGCAATGCGGGCACCATGCGGCGCCATACATCACTGCGCCAGCTTTCGTCAAACACTGAGCAAAGGCATCATATTTGCTCGGTGTATTTGAATATGAGGTCGTGCCCGTGCTGTGCGTATTCATGACTGCAAATATAACGATGGCTATTGCGATCACCACTGCTGCGCCCATGATTATTTTATTTTGTTTGTTCATAATTATTACTTTTACCTTATTTTAAAATTTAATTTTTGGGTCTTGATTATTCCTTGCAACAATCCACAAGTTTGGTCATGATATCCTTCATGTTCATCGGCTGATTTTCGTCCGGCACTTTTTTCAAGTTGGAAACATCGATAATCTTGAGTCTCAAAGCAAAGAACATCGTGAACATCTTGTATGCCTGCTCAAACAATTCTTTTGCCTCTTCTTTCTTGTTGCTTGACTGGAGCTTTGTGCCCACCTCAAAGAGCCGCATCGACGTCGCAAGCAAATGCTTTGATATGCACCAGCTTTCCCCTTCCGTCTTCTCTATCATCTTCCCAAGCAATTTTGTCCTCATCGATCGTACTTCTAAAAGCAGATCGAAATATTCCGGTTTGTCCGTCTTTGCACCGGTAAAGAAAAAATGTTCCTCGAGACTGACAAGATTCATGATCGCAATAGCAAGATCCTCCTCAGTGGACAGATCGAAACTTCTGCCCGCCTTGAGCTCCTCTATCTTTTTCAAAACTTCTTCGTAATTTAACGTATTTTCTTTCATGAATTTTATTTAAATTTTATTTGTATTGTATTTTCACCAGCGAGCGAGTTATCACGATTTTCAAACCTAGCGAGGCTGTCGAGCCGAGCTCGAGGAAAAATTCAGCAGAATTTTATCCGTGTTTGAAAATCGTGATAACGAGCGAGCCTTTATTGTATCACAAAAATAAGTGAGCCCAAAAGTATCATGATAAGTGCCAGCCATATCCTCGCTTTCTTGGTTTCTGCCTTCCTGATCGTATCCATTGTATCAAGAACTTTTCTATTTGAGGCGATCAAAAGTGCGACAAAAAGCGGAAATACGAACACAAGATTGTAGAAGATGAGATAGACAAATCCTTTCATAAAACTATGCTGATCATGCAGAAGACCGAGCACAAAAAGATATGGACCACCCGTACACGGAAACTCAAAGAGTCCAACAACAACACCCAAGATAAATGTTGCTGGGATGGTAGCTTTTTCCATAAGTACTGCGATCTTTCCATAGGCAAAATTCGGGATCTTCAGCTTGATCGGGAAATTCGGCACAAATTCATTTATCAAATTGATCAAGCCAAAAAGGATGATGAACGTCGCACCGACTTTTGACATCAGGTTCGGTATATTGAATACGCTGAGCACGCGCAAAATACCAAGACCAATAAGCACATAGGTTGCAAAGATACCAAACACGTAACTGAGTCCTGCCTCAAATATTTTTCTTCTTGATCTGCCGAGACTGAACAAAAAAGCAACGGTGAGAAATAAAACTGAGAAAGCGCACGGATTGACGCTATCTACAAGCGCTGCAATGGCAATAAGCATGGGTAGCCAGCCTTTATATGTACGAATATCCGGAGCATGAAAATGGAAAAAACCGGAATACAGGAGTATGAGAAATCCGATGACAATCGCAAACAGCGTGACTGCGAATATTTTATTCCTTGTCCCACGTGAATTTTCACTTTCTTTTTGTTCTGGCATGGATAATTATTTATTGATTAATCACACGATATAAAAACGGATTTCTCTCGCAAAATTCTTTGCAGGATCATATGCTACAAAGACGATTATAACATATCCGGCATGAATGGCTAAAAACTAATTTTAAATCATCTCGTTGGAAACTCCATAAAAAATGTCGATCCCTTGCCTTCTCCCTCCGACTCAAACCAAACCTTCCCTTTGTGCGCTTCCACAACGCCTTTCACAAAAGCCAGACCATAGCCAGAACTCCTGATATTTATTTTTATAGAATCAATACCAACACCACCAGATTTGAACAATTTTGGTCTGTCCTCTTCTTTTATCCCGACACCGGTATCTTTTATTGCAAGAATTATTTTTCCACCCCTTCTTATTAAATGAACTGAGATATTTCCGCTTGGGGTGTAATATATCGAGTTATCGATCAAATTAATGACAGCCTCGCTCAATTGGATGACATCTCCCATCATGGTATACGTTCCATCATCAATTTTCAGATCGAGCGATAGGCCGTCTTTCTTTGCCAATTCTTTCTCTCCTTGCACAACTTTCAATAAAAGCATCTTAAAATCAATCTGCTTCATGTCATATGGAAGTGTGCCGTTTTCCGCACTTGCTCCTTTCAAGATCTCGGTGACATATTTTACGCCAGAATCTGTTTCTGTAAGCCCTTTTTCAACGACAGATTTTGCTGATTCAGGTATTTGGCCATAATCACCGTCCAGAAGTTCCGCAAAAATATTTTTTGCCACACCGAGATGTCCTTTGATCTGGTGATTCATGATATGGATAAGATTTGTCTGTCCATTATTTGCAACCTGGAGCGATTCCCTCAAAGAGATTTCCCTCTTAACACCCCGAACGAGCAAAAGACCTATGACTGCAGATATCACAAGGGTAACAGCGGTGATCACAATGAGAGAGATGTTTGACGTTTGATCCAAATAGAAGAACTGAGAGCCAATAAGTATCACGAAAGACCAGACGAGCGCCTGGGCTCCAAGAAGTTTGATATCGAATGTTTTGAATTTCACGATGAGATATGACAGAAAAGCGATGAACACAACGATACCGAACAAACCGTAATATTCAAAATTATAGTTGCCAAGTATGCTTGATACAAGATTGAGAGATAAAAATAACACAAGAAAAAATTCCAGACCAAATCCCATTAATAATATTTGTTGCTTATTTTTTCTGTAATTCTTGATTATGACGCACAAGATGGCGATGATGAAGATCGCACCGACCGTGTAATAATACCAATCAAGATAACTGTTTTCCTTTGCTTCGCAGCTTGGTATGTCAAAATATTTTAAATTATATATCGTTGGGGTTATCGCCAAGGCCGGCAATAATAGCGCAAAAAGGAATGATTTTGCTTTCACCGTCAGATCCTTTCCTGTCGCAAAAACATAAGAAAAATACATTGAAAACATGTATATAAGCGTGTTCAACAATAGGAACAATGACCAGGAAAACATGGTGAGCATACTGTTAGTACTGACCCATGTCACAAGATCACACAAAGACCAGAGAGAAAAAGTGAGAGAGATCAAAAATAATATTTTCGATAATAATGTCCTTTTGGCCTTCAGTAAGACGAAAATACCGATGAATAGAGCCAGGGCGGAAGTCGGTATGTGAGAGTACAGTACCAAATTTATAGGAACGGTCTGTTTGATGAGCTCACTGCAAGACTGTATGTGTGTGATGAAATTGAACATTGTATGGGATAAAAATTATCTTATTAAATGATGCCGCTCACACATCCGATCACTGGATGCCGTGAGCCTTTAACTTCTTCAATGCCGCTATCTCATATTTTGGCATTTTGTATGAACCGTTCTTCTTGACTTCTTTGAGAAGCGACCTCATGTATCGCTGCACGTTGCCGATCTTTTGATATTCTTCCCGTCTTTTTTCAGGTATTGTCAGAACATGACCTATCTTTTTTCTGCAATTTTTAAAACCACACTTGCATTTCATCTCATACTCGGTCGGGGCCATTATCAATGAATAATCATAGGTGATCTCCTCGCCTTTCTGTATATCCTTTAAAGCAAACATCTCGCCGACCTTCCGTACGCCTGAGGCCGGATTGCAGCTATGATTGAATGTGCGAGACAGTGCATCAAGATCGATATATGTCTTCTTCCCGATCTGAAAAGGATCGTCGATGCTCTCTTTTCCAGAAATTATTCTATCAACCAAAATAGTGAGCGGTGTCTTCTTTCCATCAAGCATGTGAATGATCGAACCTTTTTTAATAAGTTCACCGGCAAAAACACCTTTGCCGTATTTTTTGGTTTCCTTTACTATAAGTCGATGATGTGGCCGATGGTGCTTCATATTTTGTCTCATTATATAACAATATTCGCTAAACACAGATGTGGATTAGCTGTTTGTCAGAGCTTATAATGTGCTTTGAAATGATCTATTATTTTTTGAGGATAAAATGAGGACGACGGATCATTCTCGATACCCTTTGGGATAAGGCGAACGATTAGAGGCTTGCAGCCGAACTTTTTCTGCATCTTTTGTATTGCCGGCAAAACGATATTCCTTGTCAACTTCTCTTCTCCACCACCATCTATGAGGAAGTTCTCAAATAGAATGGCGTGGCACATAAAAAGCGACAGATAGGAAATATAGTAACTTTCGGCCTTGCTTCCTCGGCTTTCCAACCAATCGGAAATATCAAAGATCGCATCCTTAGCATCAACATCTATGAGCGATAAAAGCTTGTGGTGAAAATCGACAAGACTATCTCCAAAAATTGTCTTGACAGTGCATATCTTTTTACCATCAGATCTATCGAGATCTATGATCGCTTTTGATGATATCTTCTTTCCGCCCCTCTTTCCGATGCCATGGTCAAAATACATCTTGCCAAGATAATATTTCAGATTATTCTTTGCCGTAAATTTGTCTTTTGAATATTCAAGCAGTTTTATTTGAAAATCATTCTTGTCTGCCAAGGACAAAAATGACATCAGCTCATAGTTTGGCGAGTGAATATGCCTCGTAAAGCAAAAATAGGTGTTGTGTTGGAAAATATCCGGTAACGTATCGTCTAAAAATAATTCTACGTCCTTTTTTAATTCCCTATTTTGGGATCTTTTTTTTATTTCTTTTATAGCGTCCTCAAGTGGTGTGTAGATATCGTCTATATTCATAATCTGATGTTCATTATATCTTGTAACATAAAAATAAAACGGCAAGGACCACATGGTCATTACCGTTTTACACGAAGGATCTTCATCCGAACACCGATCGGTACAAGTGCCATCCGAACTTTGAGATCGTCACGAGAGACCCGTCAAACAGGCTCCATGTGAAGCAGCTCAGGATCGTGCTTGCCACGAATATTTTCACATCCCGCAGGTTCAATGGGCCAAACTTCCCGTGTCTCAAGAAAACAGTTGTCACGAAAGAGTCTGTCCCGATCGAAAACACGATGAACGTGATGAGTTCGGTCTTTTTCAAAGACCAGAGGACAAGCCGAAATATCTGTGATGGCAGATATACCGGAAAAAAGAGCACGACCTTTAAAAACCAACCTTGGTAGCTGTTCACCTTTCGTGCCCACTCGTCACCCTCTTCCTTGATCTGCTCAAAGATGTTCACGCCAAGCCAATCCTCACCGGACCGCTGATACCAGATGAGCAACCCTATGTTGACGACAAATGCGCCGATCGAGGCATATATCGAACCCCTTACAAAGCCAAAATGCGCTTGCAGCCAGATCCACAAAGGAAAATCATAGAAGAAGTTCAAAGATTCCATGATTCCCCATCCCGACATGACTTTTGCTATCGTTTTCCAATTCTTGGAGACAAGGGACAGAACGATGAACAAGACTGTGAAAAAGATGATCGTTTGCATTGGTTGTTCTCGTTTCTTGTTATGTTAAAAAGAGCGTATGTAACCGTGTTGAATAATATGATATTTTTGTGATTTGTCAACTATTACTATTGAGATTGTTCGGCACATTTCTCACCATCCTCTAGATTATTTTGATCACAATACATATACGAGCACTTTTGCTCTCCTACGGTACAGCTCAATTCACCTTCACAACCGATCTTTTCGGCAGTATTCCCGCAAGCATAGATCACGCCGGCATTTTTACTTATTTTTTTATAATAACTGATCCTCTGAGCTGGATCCACTGGACACGTGTCATCGGAAGCAGGATCGCATTCGCTCATGAAACATTTTTCTATTTTAGGGTCGCAAGAGACTTGATCGATGATCTGATAGTTTTTTAAGATTACTATTTTTAAAAAAGTGATACCGATCGATCCCACGATCAATAGAGAAAGTATGATATAGAATATTTTATTTGCTTTTTCCATTCCGATTGTAAATATATGATAGCTCGGTATAGTATACTCCTTTTAAAAAATATGGCTAATAGTATACCTGTTCCTGATATATATTCTGTCTGTTAAATGGTCTTTCAATAGCTTACCGACAAAAACCGATGTGTAGTATAATTATACAGTCGAGTTTTATTTACATTTTTTAATAATATATAAACATTATGATGGAAGAAGGCAAGAAAGATGGCATGAACATGTGCGGTGGATGCGGTCACGGACACATGCACGGACATTGGATCGTGAAAAAGGTGTTTTTATTGATCGTTCTCGTCGCGGTCTTTTGTTTCGGAGTGCAGATTGGAGAGCTCAGGACATTATCAAGAATGTTCTATGGTTCAAACTATCGCATGATGGGAGCATATGGCAACAACTGGAATGGCAACATGATGCCCATTCGCCAGGTAGGTTCATCTACACAAGGTTGGTAAGTATAAATTAAAAGATCCGTCCGCAACAAGCGGACGGATCTTTTAATTCACAAAAATTCAAATTTAAAATATATAATGGCCAAAAATGAGTATCCCGATAAGAAGCGCAGTGAGTGATGACATGAGCACCGCACCCGCTGCAATGTCTTTTGTGTCTCTCGCATAGGGATGATATTCGGGAGATGTAAGATCTATATCGATCTCTATTGCAGTATTGAATGCCTCGGAAACCAAAACAAAACCTCCGGCAAAGACCAAAAAGACCCACTCAAAAATAGTGATCTTAAAATAAAAACCGAGAAAAACTGCAAGTATCATGATGAAAACCTGGATCCATGCATTATGAGTTGTCTTCAAGAATATCCAGATTCCCCTGCCCGCATGGACAAAGCTCTTTGCCCTCTTTAATATAGAAAATATTTTTTTGTCTTCAACTGATTTTTCCATGGGAAAATTATAACATAATAAAAAATAATTACAAGAGTAGTCAAAATAAAGAGTTAATAATAAAAAAACAGCCCGCACATAACGTGGGGCTGTTCGGGAAATTTCTTCCCAAAATCTGCTAAGCTGTCGCGCGCGCGATCTCCTCGATGGTGCGCATCACGGCATCGTACGGATTTTTGTCCCGCACAATCGGCCGTCCGACGATGATCCGGTCCGCACCAGCCTTGATCGCTTTTTCGGGCGTCATGATCCGATCCGGATTCTGGTCATCACCCGCGACAATCGCCCAAGTGGGACGGATTGCTGGCGTGTTGATGGTCAGTGCGTTCTCGAACCTCGCTCGAAGCATCTCCGCCTCCTTGGGAGATGCGATGAGACCATCGGCCTTGCCGTTGAGCGCAATCATCGCGAACAACGAGACGGCCTCCTCGATCGAACCACCATACATCTCCTGCACATCCTCCTTCTTGAGACTGGTCAGGACCGTCACGCCGAGCACTTCCGTGTTCGGCAATTCGGCCTTGAGCATCTGCAATGCGGAAACGCCCGCGCTGCAGACGACGGTCAGAAGGTCCGGTTTCACTTCGCGCAAAAACAGACCATCCGTCGAAAGCGTCTCGCCAATGTCGAACAACTTCAGATCCGCAAAGACCTTGAGGCCGCGAGAATGGATCTCGTCGATAAGATCGTAACCGCATGCCCGCAGGGCCGAGTTCACCTTGAGACAGACTCCGGTCCCTCTCAGAGAACTGGCAAGTTTCAAAACCTCTTTCCTGACCAAACGACAATTTCCTTCAAGGCCAGGATCAATTGTCTTGAAATCAGCGGCAACGATCAACCGTTCTGCCAGTGTCATCGTCTTCATGCTGTTCCTTTCCTTGTCTTGATTTTTACTTCAGTAATCCGCGTTGAGACGAACCCAGTTCTCCTTCGGTCGAATGGCCTCCGAACCTTGCTTACAAAGTGGACACTCTTCCGGCATCCACATAGGCATATCCTTGTCGATGAGTGCAATGATCTTCTTTCCGTTCACTTCCTTGGAACTGGACCGATTCACGAGAACGAGAAGAAAATGCATAGCGGACCCACCAGCTTTGGTGATTGCCGTTGCTGTAAGATCAACACTGCCACCGGTTGTGAGGACATCCTCACACAAAAGAACCCGTTGGCCAGGAAGAAAACTGAGTTCTTCATCGCTGAAGACCATCGATTTTTTCCCGTCTTCTTCATGCTTCGCTGGCGACGCCCAAAAACAATCGTTCTTGGTGTATGCCATGATTTGGTCGCTCACGAATTCGGCAAGTTTCGTTGCTCCCGTTTGGGGACCAATGACACCTGCCACCCTGTCAATCTCTCCGCCATGGAGAACAAACATCTTGAGAAGGTCAGAAGCAGCATCGCGCAACAACACTTCATCAGGAATCACCAAACGACTGTTGAAAAAGCCGTTTGAATGCTTTCCGGAAGTAAGTTGTGCGTGTGGCCGCTTCGGATTTCCATCATGGATCCAAAGTGCATCCTTCTTTTGGTACTCTTCGATCCACTCTTCCATGGTTCTCGGCATGACTAATCCTTTCAAAGTCCAATTTTCACGCTTTGAGCTGCGTGTACAGCTTGTCAGAAACTATCCGACTCTGACCAAATCCTATATTAAAATTAGTCTGTCGTCCATAGTAAAAATATGCAATAAAAAAACAGCCCGGGCGCTTATGGCGTCCCGGGCTGAGTTAAGACTTTGAGACCAAATTGACTTTCAACCAATCAGTTTCCAGGGAAGCACTGTGCCTCCTTTGAAAACCTGTATGGTTCCGACCTTTTGCGGAACCAAAAACATCGTACGCTCGATCGTCATCATTTCCAAACTGACCTTCATGCCGTACAGGTCAAGAAAGTTTTGGGAAAGGAATGGACCGAGATGTTCCAAGGCATCATCTTCATCAAAGACCGTTGTGTACATCTCGACAGCAGCCGGTGCGGTAAAAATTCCTGCTGCACAACCGTAACACTGAGACTTTTTCGTTTCCTCATGAGGAGCTGAATCAGTCCCCGCGCCAAAACGACGATTTCCCGAGGTCACATATTTGCGAACCTTCAGCCGATGCGTTTCTCGCTTCGGCACAGGTTTACAATAGTGAACAGGATTCATCCCGCCCCAGAACATGTCGTTACGGTTTATCATTAAATGGTGCGCTGTCACCGTCGCATGAATGTTACAACCAGAATCTGCGACAAAATCGGCAGCACGCCCATCCGTAAGATGTTCAAACACGACAGGCAGTGTCGGAAAAGTATCAATGAGTGGTTCAAGATCGCGATCAACAGAAATGATCTCGCGATCAAACTCATCAACATTCTTCTCAACTGCTTCAAAGTGTCCAAGAAGCGGAATACCTTTCTTTTCCATCGCTTCAAAGACCGGATATCGGCCAAGGAGATTCTTTACTCCGTGTCCAGAATTTGTGGTTCCACCGATCCCTCCATGCCCAGCGATGTACATTTTCACTGCACGCCAAGCACCTTCCTCAAAACCGCGCACGACCTCATCCGGAGTTATGTCATCCGTAAGGTATAAAGTCATGCACGGTTTGAAGTCACTCTCAGGCGGAATGATCAAATCGATCCTCTTCCGATATGCGAGAGTGTTCTCAATCGTTGATGTCTCATCTCCGTCCTTGAGATTGCCCATGATGACAGCTCCTGTCGCACGCTGACTGAGCGTGCGCGGAAGGACAATCTTGAGCATCTCGCCATCGCGAATATGCAAATGGCGATCGAACCATCGCGGTATCTCGACTTTGTCTATCTTCATCAGTATGTCGCCTTTCTCACGATTGACGTGGGTTTCCACGGGGTTCGCAGATGGATCGCACCAAAACTAAAAGCCTTGGCACCGAGATCCTCAAGTTTTTTAAGATCTTCAAACTCCATGATGCTTGGACCAATGACGGGGAGTGATCCCCGTCTGGCCAAAAGCTCAACAGCCCTCCAGTTAAATCCTTGGGCAGGCTTGCCAGAGACGCCTCCGCCTCCTCCGCCAACTTTCTTTTCAAGTTTTGAGAGCGGACTCTGCCTCCCATTAGGAAACGCCGTCCTCCACGGCACGCTGTTCAAAGATATCGCTTGTGCAATGTCTGTGAGCTCGCGAGCAATGACAATAAAATCTTGGTCAACGGAAACTTTGACAATGATCGGATGTCGTGAAGCGCATTCAACTGCCCTCACGCTATCAATCACCATCTCGGTAGTATGCATCGAATGACCGGTGTTCGGACATGAGGGATTAACCTCAAGACCGATAAGATCAAAATCGTTGAGCATCTTTGCCATTTCAATCAATTCCCCCTCCTCGCCGAAGATCGATCCGACAAGAGGAAATTTTTTGAGATCAAGATACGGACCGATCTCCTTGCACCACCATTCGATCCCGGGATTGGTAAGGCCAATTTTGTTGACCGAACCGCCGGGAATAAGACTGACACATTCCCACGGTTTCCACATCCGCAGATTTCCCGGACGCGGATGACGCGTCAAAGTTTTGATGACAACAGTGAAAAGCTCAGGTCTGATGAGACCAAGCTTCACAAGCGGTCGTTCCCACGGCCAGCCCTTACCATCAAAGGCAAGGGCGCCGCTTGCAACCATGTACGTAAACTCGTGTCCGTTCGAAAAAGTGATCATTGGAAACATCCTCTCTTTTTGTTGGTTGATTTCAATGTTCAAAGACACACGTTAAGCTGTGTGTTAAAGCTTGTCAAAAGATTGACTCTAGATCGAACAATAGCCGAAAAAGAATCGGAAATCAAGGAGTAAGGAGTAATAACCGGGCAAAAAATATATTGATTATTCTACCGATACTTTCACGTTTGTCCTCTCATGTTTCAATTTCAAAAAAAGGATCGTGAATGAACCGAGGAAGACAATGATGGAAGAAATAAGGAAAACATATATGTATGCATCCACTTGAGCTTTCAATTCTATAAGTCCGATATATTTTTGAAAATCGAGAGGATTCACGCTATGAATGAAACTAAGATTGTTTATGGAAAGCACGTTACTGTTGATGCGATTTGTGAGTATCGTACCGAAAACAGCGATACCGAATGCCCCGGCAATATTTCGAGCAAGCGCAAGGATCGATGATGCGACACCGATCTCGTGCGGATTGACGATCGAAGCAATGAGATTCGTTCTTTGTGCCATACCGAAACCAAGCCCAAATGCCATGATGCAAAGCGGAATGATGATATCGATAGCCGTCGATTTTGGATCAAGAAAAACAGAAAATAAGAAAATGCCAAACGCTGCGGTGATCGTACTTGCAAAGATGACGTATTTGGCTTTTACCTTTCCCATGAGTGCACCACCGATCGGTGATGCGATAAGCATTGCTGCGGCCATCGGCATAAAAAGATATCCTGCCTGAGTAGCAGTTAAACCCATAAATGTCTGCGCAAAAACAGGGATAAGGAATAGCGATCCCATCATGCCCATGAAAACAATGAAATTATTGGCAAGCACGTTGACAAAGGTCGGTATTTTGAAAAAATTCAGATCAACGATCGGTTCTTTCACTCTTTTTTCGATCATGATGAAAATTCTGAAAAGTGCAAGGCAGGAAAAATAACAGATCAAGCTTGAAAGAGAGAACCATCCCCAACTTGCCCCTTGATCGAGCACGAGCACGAGTGCTGAAAGAGCGCCACCGAGAGTTATTGCTCCCCACCAGTCGAAGTATACGGTCTTTTGTTCAGACCTTGATTCATGGACAAAACGTAAGGCCATGAAAAGACCAAGAAGCCCGATGGGAAGATTGACCAAGAATATGGACCTCCAGCCAAAATTATCAATGAGTGGTCCGCCAATAAGCGGTCCAAACACGGTCGCCGCAGCAAAAGATGACGACCAGATACCGAGGGCTTGTGCGCGCTCTTTTCCCTCTTTGAATGTCACTGCAACGATTGCCATCGCGGTTGGATAATCCGCCGATCCTGCGATTGCTTGAATGACGCGAAAAATAATAAGGGATGGCAAGTTCCATGAGAGACCGGAAAGCACTGAACCAAAAATAAAAAGAGAGAAACCAAGTACGTACACTTTTTTTCGCCCGATCGTATCACCAAGTTTTCCCCAGATAGGTACAAAGATCGCATTCGCCAAAATATATGCCGTAGAGATCCATCCTGCAGCGCTGACCGTAATACTAAAATCACCGATGATCTTCGGCAAAGCGAGATTCACGATCGTCTGATCAAGACGTCCGAGAAATGTGCCGATGATGACGGTAAAGAGAACCCACCATTTGAGATTGGATTCTTTTTTTTCCATACTAGATCGTGGTATGGACCGTTATTTTCGCCGACATACCGCTCTTGAGCTCCGGATATTTGCTGTCGTCAAAACGAACCTTGATATTGAATTTTTTCACCGGACGAGCATCAGAGATCGAAAAGACCACGCCAGTATCGTCAGAGACCGGACTGACCTCGTCCACGATCCCTTCATAGGTTCTGCCCGGATATGCGTCAACACTAAATGTTGCTCGCTCGCCAGGAATGATATCTTTCAAACCTTTCGTCTCATCAACTGAACCGATCACTTTCATTTGGCTATTATCGACAACTGATATGACCGTCTGTCCTGGAGCATAATATGAACCAAGCACCTCTGGAGCGCTTGATATGACTCCCCCATTTTTAGCATAGAGGATCTCAGAGCCGACAAGTGCGATCTGGCTGTTTGGTGCCACCTTGTCACCTTCTTTTACATAAAGTGCATTCAACATTCCCGGAACGGTCGGTGACATATTTGCAACAGGAGCATTGAGATATGAATTCTCAATGAAAATAGTATCTCTCACCGAAAGCCAATACAAAAATCCGATAAGTAATCCAAAAATAAGGATGATCGCGGCAACACTCTGCACCCATGGCGTCTTAAAATGATTCTTCTTCTCGATCTGTGTGTTTGTTGTTTCCATGATTTTATTTTAATGAGTTACTACTTGATCTCCTGCGGATATTCCGGAGACTACCTCCGTATTTGTTGCATCACTCGCACCGATGACGATCTTCTTTTCCTGCACACCATCATCTTTTTTCACTAAAACATATGACTGTCCATCGCGATCGATGATCGCACTGTTCGGGATCATGATCGAAACATTCTTGGAAAAGGTCTTTCCGGAAAGGTCTATGGCAGAAGCATTTGGCGTGGCAATTTGTCCGACAGTTATATAAACGGCAGTGATAATCCCATCGCCGGGAGCGGTAATAATATGATTCTGATATGCTGCTTGGGCGATCTGGACCGCTCCATACGCATTTGCGACTTGCGCTTGGGCAGCAGCCACATCTTCCGGTCTTGCAGAAGATGTTTTTAAACTAAGACCGGCTTCACTTTGAACAACACCCGCCTCGGCGTTTGAGACTGCCTGAGAAGCGCCGCTGAGAGAAGAGATTTGACCAGTGATCGATCCTCGAGCAGAAATGATATTTCCTTGGCTAATAGCGATGGCGATCTGAGAGCCTGAGCTTACTGAAGCATTCGCAGTGAAAAGCGAATTTAAGTCATCAATATATGTACCAATAGATTGCAAATTATTTTTTGCATGACTTGTAAGCGTTGTGAGATCCCCGTCCGAATTGACTCCCGTAAGCTCTTGCTTCCATGAGATCAACATCTTATTGATCGATACCCGTTCATTCTGAACCTGGTACTGCAGATTTTGATTGCTGAAATTTACTCCTGCCGTTATAAGCTGAGGGGCATCACTTTCCGAATTGCTGAAAAATACATCTGTATTATTATTTACCGCATTTGTTCCTGATGTCAGAGAATCTTTGAGTGCCTGAACGAGCGTTTCCTTGTTGTGGGCAAGCGCTGTTTTTGCCGTTTCAAGCGACGCACTACTCACTGCGACATCGGCAGGCGTAGCTCCATTCAATAATTTATTGTAATTCGCCACAGCAGAGGCATATGCCGCTTTAGCCTGGGTGAGGGCGCCAGCAGTATTTTCCGGATCAAGTGTTGCGAGTGTTTGTCCATCTTTTACTTGATCACCTACTTTGGCTGAAACAGTATTGATCTTTCCTGATGCCAAGAAACTTAATGTGAGATTTTGTCCTGAGGCGTTCGTACTGCTCCCCAAAGACCATATATTTTCTATGGTTCCGGACTGGACTTTGACAAACTGATACGCTGGCGGCCGATTGATGCTCATATAGCCGATGATCCCGATAACAATCGCTATCGCAAGTGAGATCGCTATGATATGTCTTGGTTTATGTATGATCGTAAAATGATTTTTCATAATATTAATCTTTGATGAGCGTTCTTATAATTCGTTCCAGGTTTCCTTTGTCTTTTTTTGATAATTTTGAAACGATTTTGTTGAACATTTTTTCTTTCTGTCTCCACAGCGCTTCAAGCTGTTTTTTTGTCTTCTTGGTCAAACGTATATAGATGACCCTCCTGTCTTTTACATCTTGCATACGGCTGACTAGGCCTTTCTTTTCCATCTTGCCTATCATGGATGTAGCGCTTGGCGGAGTGATCTTCAAATAATCGGCTATGGCTTCCATGCTTTTCTTGCCCACAGAGCCGATGAACCATAATGTTTCAAACTGTGAAAACGTCAGTTCATGTTTTAAAGAATTTTTCTTGGCGCTTTCGGCGATCTTTCTCCGAAAACCCAATAAAAGTTCGCATAGTCCCTCTTTGTGTGTATTCATATGATCATCTAATAGTTAGATAGTCTAACTATATTAAAATGCAACAAAAAAGTCAATGACAAAAGAGCCGCGGATTACCGCGGCTCCGCTTATAGTTACCCATAGAAAACACCCGGGCAGCCTGCCTCGGGTGTTTTTGAAAACGTTTTTAGTTTTGACTTTCCCCTTCCAGATCGCTCATCGAGCGAGCAAGATTTTCAGCCATCCTTCTGTCATCTGAGGAATCCGATTCATTGATAACTACCAACTCGGTTACCTCAGGGCCGTTATTCGTATCAAGTATAAACATATCGGCCTTGTGAACCATACCTTTCTTTTTCCCGACAACATCTTCTTTCTTATCCAGATTGGGGTCAGATTCATCATATATTCCAAACTCTTCCCTCCAATCTTCCTTTCCTATCAGGTTTTTAGGGTACGTTAGCATCCATCCTTTGGAAACTGAAATTTCCGCGGGCTTGAAAATGGTGAAGTTTTCTGTAAAGTATTCTTCGATCTCTTGGTTCGCTTTCTCCGACAACGTATTTAAGATGTTCATCTCCTTAAACACGTTGTTTCGCGTGTACTCGTCTTGCGAATTAAGCAGCGTGTCGTATTCAATTAACAATGGTTCAACCTCATCCTCGATTAACCACGTGAGGTTAAATTTCTTTTGAACTGCTTTGTCTGTAAGTGTATCGATTATGACATGATCTTCCGGTATTTCACCGCCGGGAGAATCAATGTCATCATCTTCTATTTCAAGCAGACGCTTTTCGTAAATTGCGTTAATGTCGATCTTTCCCATGGCGGACCGCCTTTTTTGGAGAATTCAAAACTACGTTTCAAAGATTCTTCTATATACAATAGTAACTTAAAACAGTTAGTTTGCAAATAAAATAAAAACTGAGCAACAAAATCTAATTTTCTTTCCCATCATATATATTCTTCAACAGATTGAACGTTTTTGGACCAAACACACTTTCGCTCGCAATGTCGTGTTTTTTCTGAAAAGCTTGAATGGCTGCGCGTGTGCATGCGCCAAATGTCCCACTGTGCGGGCAATCATTCCTGCTTTTCCCTGCCGGTGGATAATCGCCGTCCATTATGAGCGCAGTTTGCATCGCATAAATATCATCGGGATTAGACTTGATGTTTGTGACTGGCGCACTCCACACATAAACAGAAGTTGGATCATACAAAGAAGCCGCGGTTATCGTATTATTTTTATTAAAATAATCTTGCAAACCGAGATATGTCTGATATGCGAGATCTTTGAGGGCAATATCGCGCACTTTTGGATTTACAAATTGCGGTTCATAGATATATTCATATTCAATGAGCATGCTCGCCGCATTTGAAGTATTATTGGCACCAATTGCAATAAGTTCCGGATCATCAATGATGCCTGCTGACTCGATCGGAAGATTGCTTATCGGGTTGTATAAGGAAAGACGATTGAATATCGCACTTGCAATCGCTTTCGTTGTGCTGCTGTTTGCATATTGCTGCGCCGGAGTGTAAATAACCAACCCTGAATATTTTCCTGGAGTATTTGAAGAATGTCCTGGATAATCATTCAAGTGTAAATGGATCATAATATCAATACTGTTCTCATTTGCCCATTTTATGATGCCGTATAAACGAAGTGCGACATCAGTCGGATCAGTAATATGAATCACTGGCACAGCGATCGGGGCACCAAAAACAGTAAGCTTTGGTGCATTCTCTCGAGCAAGTTTTTCCCATGAGCTAATATTGTTCCAATTATTTTGAAAATAATTTGCAAAAGTTGGATTCCACACTTGCGTATCTCGAGTTATGAATACTTGATATCTGTTGTTTGTCTGTAAAAATTGCTCTAGATCTTGTCCGATCGTCACCACAAGGTTGCGTTCATCAATACTGCCAAACTGCGCTCCACCATAATCTGGCTCATGACCGGGCACGATGAGAATCCGCACTTTTTCTTGAGAATTAGTGATGGAGGAAGTATAGTCATTTCGCATATCAGCGATCGATACAAGTCCGTCTCCTGAAGTGCCTGTTGAGACGCTCGCCATTGCGCTTGAAACATTTTTAGTGGTTATTTGAAAAGAATAATACTTTGAACTATACAAAAGACCACCTACAATAATTATTACTGAAAATAATTTTAAAAATATCCCTTTTTTGGAAGTCTTTATCTTCTTTTTCATAATCCTTGGGTCAAAGAAACTATCTTATATCCTCTGGCTTCTATGGCAGTAAATACACTATCAAGGATCTGTCCAGTTATCGTATCACCGACATGCATAAGATAGATATTGCCTGGAGCAACAGACGAAAGGATCCTTTCTTTCACTTTAGCTGGATTTTCTTGCGGGCTTTTCATCCAATCTCGGGCATCTACGGTCCAATAAACGGATTGATATCCATATTTTGCAGCGACCGCAAGCACTCGGGAATTACGCGCGCCATATGGCGCTCTAAAATACGGTTTGGGAGAAATACCAACAGTGGCCTGCAATATATTTTCAAATTTTGCAAGTTCTGATCCGATCTGATCATTTGAAATCATGGTAAGGTTTGGATGATCATACGTATGACTGAAGATTTCATTACCTGCAGCAGCAATGCGCTTTACGAGATCGGGGTTTGTCGCAACCATCTTGCCGGTCAGAAAAAATGTGCCTTTCACATGATGTTTTGCCAATACTTCAAGGATCTTGTCTCCTGATTGAATACCTCCACCGCCATCAAAAGTGAAGATAACATCTTTTTTAGAAGTATCGCCATGAGTAATTTCCTTTGGAGTTATAGACGATCGCGTAAAAACCGCAAAAGGAACAGGGATATGCAATCTCATGTCTACCGTGTTTATCTGATCGATAGGCGCATTATTGAAAGTAAAAAATACGATTTGTCCGACCAATACAAATGCAATACAGGTAATAATAATATACAGTGCAAGAATAATTTTTCCTTTTTTGATCATGAAAATAGTTACTGCAAATATTTACTGGACTTTTATCAAATTCGCCCCTTGAATCTTTAGATACGCGCTCACTCCTATTGAAGGTGCAGTGGTCATTGGATCGGTCAACTTTCGATCTGAATAATTTACAATGACTTCCCCATTCTTGATCTCTGTCGTCTGCGGAGCGATCCTGTCACCAAGCAAAATAGCGTTCGTACCTTGATATCCGTTTGCAGTTTTGAGCGCCACAACAACATAATAAAAAGTTCCGCTTCCACCGCTTGTTTGGCTGAGGATGAAAGCAATGTCAGACATGCCGTCGCCATTTAGATCTCCGATAGCTTCATTGCCAAAATATCGTGTGATCGTTTTTGAAGCTGAACCAGGCACAACAGGCACTTCAGAATAACCGCCAAGAAGTGTTACTGGCTGTCCTTCAATTATATATGTGGCGTCTTTATAGTCTGCAGGAAAGATTTGAGCGCCATAAGGTAAGTCGCCATCTAAATACCATTTATCATTATATTTTACTATTTTGATGGTTTTTCCTGATGAGATCCTGCAAGTGCCATAAGTATCGGTCTTTTCCATCAATTCTGTACAGCCTCTGAAATTGTAATAATTTTCAAATGAGCTATGGGCGACGTTTAAAATATGCAGCCAGTAAAAAACTGAGATAATGATCACCAAAACGACTATTGTTGCAAAACTGATGATCTTTTTTGTATAAAATATTCTTAAATTCATGACACCAGTATATCATTGTTACGAGACTCTCGAAATGATTCCCCGAGGCTCCACCTCGGGGAACATTTCGGGATATTTTTGTTTTCCCCGAGGTGGAGCCTCGGGGTTTTCATGGGATATTATCATTCTTGGACTACTGACGCTGTTCTGTTAGAATTATGATCAATGAAATATTTTTTATCTTCCCTTCCTCAAGCTATTCTCAGGTGCTTCAAAGGTTATAATTTATTGTGGCAATTTATTGCGATAGCAATAACCTATATTTTAGTTGTAACAAATATAGATTGGTACTACTTTATTCATACTCGTTCTCTCGGAATGACATATGTATTCTTTCCCGCCATAATACTGGGTGGATTATTGCCCATCATCATACCGCTCTATCTCATCATAGGCGGATATTTCACAAAAAAGAAAAATAGCGTAGTACTTGGCTGGGCTATCGCCCAGTCGGCAATTATTGGCTCTATCATCTCCTCTTTCTATAAATTTTTCACTGGCAGGATACAGCCGAATCTTTCCAATATCACAAACGATATAAGTCATGAATTTAACTTCGGTTTTCTCCGACATGGAATTTTCTGGGGATGGCCTTCATCCCACACGACTATTGCTTTTGCAATGGCTTTTACTCTCATATATCTTTTCCCAAAAAATAAAATTGTCAGGATTACCTCCTTTTTATATGCATTGTATGTCGGAATTGGAGTATCAATCTCAATACATTGGTTCTCAGAATTCGTAGCGGGTGCGATCATCGGCTCAATAATAGGGATTGTCGTTGCTTCAGCTTATACAACAGTATTGCAAAACTCATCTTCAGCTAATGTGTAGCTGAAAGATTTTATTTTTTATATTGATTGAGATCTATTTTCTAAATTAGAGAAGAATAAATTTTACATCCCCATCATTGCGTCAAACTTTGAATAGACTTCTTTTACAAGTTCACCGGCTTTTGGATTGCCCCAATCGTGCATCCACTCTGATGTCAAAGACATGAGCGTGATCGGCACGACGCCAACCTGCAACATTCTTTTGATCCCATATTCATGCGCAACTTTTGAAGCATCGCCGGCTGCATCTATAAGTCCATAGACTTCATAACCTTCCTTGATCGCGTGTATCGCGGTATATGCAAAGCACATGCTTGTCCATAAACCAGAAATGACAACCTTCTTTTTTCCCGTAGCTTTAAGCGCTTTCAAAATAGGTTCGTCTTCAAGCGCATCGAAGCTTGGCATGCTTCTAGAAAAAATAGTTTGTCCTGGGAAAATATCAGTGACTTCTTTTATAAAATCCCCATTTCCTTTCGGATTGATGACTGAGAGCAAAACAGGCACGTTCAAAATACTCGCAGCTTTTGCTGCACACACAGCCGCATTTTTAATGATCGTCCTATCCCCTGACTCAACACCTCGAAACATCGCTGACTGATAATCTACCAAAAGTAAAACGCTGTTCCCCGCACTCAATAGTTCCAATTTTTTATTTTCCATATTGATTTTTATCCCATCACCATATTCTCAGAGTGAATGGGTTGATTAAATTATTAAAAGACCTGTGTAAATTATACCACTCAGCACTGCCTGGTAAAGTTAATAAAACCCCGAGGCTCCACCTCGGGGTTACCGTCTTGCTTCGCCCCGAGGTGGAGCCTCGGGGTTTATAGTGGTATAATTGCAGTACAATTATTAATAACATAAATTTATTCATTATGAAAAAAACAATATATGTCATCTTGGTATTGATCGTTCTCGGTGCTGTCGCTTATTATGTTATGGGCAATAAATATGCGAACACAAATTCGCCGTCCAATTCCCAAACGACGACTTCAAATACGCCAGTTCAAAATAATGTTACAGCTCCAGATTCAACAGGAACTGTCGTGGTAAATATGACTGTAGATATAAAAAACTTTGCATTTAATCCATTAACAGCACAGATCAAAAAAGGCGGATCAGTAGTATGGATCAATAATGACTCAGTAGCGCATACAATCACATTTAACTCATCTTCCATGCCAAGCTCTTCAGTATTATCTCCTGGACAATCATTTACGACCACCTTCGCAACTACTGGTACTTTCAGCTATCACTGCTCGATCCACCCAATGATGCAAGGCAGTGTTGTTGTGACCAATTAAAATAGATATTAACTATTTCGAGATACGTGCAGTATTTTCATTATGAAGGTGGATATATAATATCCGCCGATGAATGCTACTGTGTGCACGATTCCAAACGCAAGTCCTGTCCCAAAAAGTCCCATCCCCAAAAAGGTTAGTCCTATCAAAGGTATGCCGAATGGATAAAAATCAATATGGAAGAATCTGTCCATGACAAATGGAAGAATATTGTAATACGTGCCCCACAGCAATGAAACGGTGATCCCAGCGATAATTACTTTTAACCATCTACGCTGATCTAGGTTTATCCGCAAAAGAAAAAATATTGAAAATACAAAATAGAGTGTCATTTTTGCCAAAAAATATGGCGGTGTTTCCATTGGGTTCGAAAATAATAAATGTGAAACATAGTCTATGCCATAAACGCCGATAACGCATATAAGCGCGGATTGAATTAAAATGTTTGTATATTTTCTCATGATAAAGATAAAATTATTTTTTATAAAAATGCTCTGCGATTGCCTGTCTAAAGATAAAAACGATTACACTTACCATTATACACCCGTACACAGAATATGCTGACCAATAATCAGTCACGGTGGCGCCTCCAAACAAAATATATACAAGCTCGTCGCCAATAATTCCGCATGATACTGGAAATGACACTTCTGCGATGCTGCTATGTTTCCTTTGAATTATAAAGGTGATCAATAATAAAACAATACCGATCCAAAAATGATGAATGACTGTTCCATCAATCATTATTTTTCTCAACGGAAAAAAGAAGACCCACAGCCGTAAAGCTATAATGGTTGAAAGAAAGAGAAGATAGAATTTATTTTTTCTTTTCATGTTTTTTATTATATGTAATTAGGCGAACCCCGGGAAAAAGTCTGTTGTGACATTGCTCTTCTTCACACCGATCTTCGCAAGTTCAGTATCGCATGTCACGACCATATTGTGCGTCCCGGAAACATAGAAATGTCTTTCTTGAAAATCCGGTATCGCTTGTGCGATCATCTCCCCGCTTATACGGCCAAAATAATATGATGGATTTGCCGCTTGATGTCCTTCCTGAGTAAGTATGTAAACAACCTTTAATCCAAGAGAGGTTCGCGCATCTTCAAATACATTTTTGTATGCAATATCATTCAATGTCGGGTTTGAATAGAGAAAGACAATATCCCTCTTTTCGTTCATATCCAAAAGATACTGGATCATACTTCGAAACGGCGTCACACCGATCCCGCCAGCAATGAAAACAAGCTTTTCTTTCTTATTTTTTGGCAAGGTAAAATCTCCTGCAAGTCCAGTCGCAACGATCCCGTCACCTTCTCTCATCGAAAGCAATGTCTTTTTAAACGAGCTTGAATGATCATAGAACTTCACTCCGAGATGTATATTCTCTTCTGTCGGAGATGATGCGATGGTAAAATATCTTCGGTTTCCGCGATTATCCGTCTTTTTATGTCCAAGTGTCCATTCCAAATATTGCCCCGGCTTGAAAGAAAAAGGTTTGTCTGCCTCAAAAATAAAATCATAGATATTCGGCGTCAGTTTTATTCTTTCCCGAAGTATAAGTATCGGCTTTGCTTTTGGACTAACAATATACGAGAAGATATTGCCGACGACAAGCGCAAGCTCCGGCGTAAAAGTTATAGGACCCACATGCGCAAACGGCGCAAAAAGAATACCGACAAAAACACCGTAGCATATTCGTAAAAATTTTGTCGGTGGAGTAGTGAGAGGTTCCGTGAGCATTATCGTAGCAAAGAACAAAAGTGGCACATTGAGCAAGGTCATGAAAAAATAATTTGGAATACTTCCTGGATCGGCAATTTTGGTCCCCAAAATAACGACAAAAGCCGATATCAGGAATGACCATACAAGATCCCCGCGCGCAGTCTTTCGTGTGATCAAAAATCCGCATACAAACACTGCAGGTAGCATTACCCCGGTACCGATCCACCAGCTCGCCGACAAATTCATGGCAAATGCGGTGATGACAACTGCGATCGCTGCAGGATTAAAAATATGTTTCTTCCCTATCGCAAGAATATATTTCGAGGCAGTTGCGATCACAGAAGCCCAAAATGCGATCGCGATAAAGTGTACGTCTTTTGTTGATGCCAAAGGATCAATAATGAGGGCCAAGATCAAAGCCGTGATATAGACTGATTCGATATTCGTCTGCGCATTGAACACTTTTGCAAAGATCTCATTGCTCGCCACTGATGCGGCAATGATAAAAATTATTCCGACTAAAAAAAGAAATGGGTTAAGATGCAAAATACCAAAAAGACCGAGTAAGAAAGCAACCGCGACAAGCACGACCAAACTGTACAGGACAATCCTGTACATCGTTATCTTATTCAAAAAATTATCTATATATTTCATAAAATTTTTAATCTTCCTTCAAATATTTCTCGAATCCGCTTGTAAACGTGGCGATACCATGTGCATCTATCATATATCCTTCAAAACCGCCAAGATTTTCTATGAAACCGATCCCTTTCTTGCCCATCGCAAAGGTTGCAGTCGCAAATCTATCAGCTTCATACACATTATGTCCTATGACTGTCAGACTCACTATATCAGTTATTGGTTTATTATCCTTGTCGTAGGGATTATAAATATGCTGTCCACGGATATAGGTGCCTGATGTCGCAATTCCTTCTCCATGTTTCAAATACACGACTTTCACGATCTTTACCTGATTCGGATCAAATGGATCTTTGATGCCGATGTTCCATGTCTTTCCTTTGTCATTTTTCCCCGCAACCTGGATATCCCCGCCTGCATCAACATAATAATCTTTAAAACCTGCATTTTTGAGGATCTGTGCCGCATGATATATTGCCCAGCCTTTTACAAGCCCTGATGTGTCATAGGTGCCATTCGGTTTCTTGATATCAAAATATCCATTTGTAAGCCTTCTGGTTTCCTCGGAGAGGCTGAATATTTCTTTCATGTCAGAGCTGAAATCCTTTTCTTTTATCTTTCCTTCATTGAGCAAAGTAAGTTCACTTGTTTTTTTGAACGGACTGAATCTCTCATCAATAGAATTAAAATAGGCAAAGACTTTTTCCAGATCAGCTTGAGTCACTGATACATCAGAAATATGGATCGTAACAGGCATCCCCATGATGATTCTGGTCTCTTTCATAGTCTGAATTGTATCAGGCGATCAGTTCTTTGCCAAAGCAAGCGCTGAGGCAAGAGAGTTTTGAAATGCTCCGCTTGTCTCAGTAGCACCCGAGACAGTATCTACATTTGCGTTCTGGGCTTGTATAGCTTCGGATTTCAAAATAGGCATTGCAGAGTTGTTGATCTCGACTGAATGCCCGTGTGAATTGGGATATTGCAAAAATATCACATCGGAAATTTTACCGCCTTTTATGACAGCTTCTACCTGCACATTTCCATAATATGCATCTGCGACATCACCAGTATATGCGCCATTTTTGTACATACCCGTATTTGATGCGGTGGTTTTTGCCGGACTTTTTATGTTTAATGCAGGTTTACTTATCGGATTTACTACTGACTCTCCATTATTTGAACTGACACTTGCAGTTGTTTGCGCTGCCTGTTGATTTTTATTATTGGAAATAGCGGCAGTATTCGTCTGCCCGGTCATATTTTGATAGATCACATATCCGGCAATAGATACCACAAATAAAGAAGATAGAACGATTTTTTTCATAGGTTGATTATATAATAATGGGTAATATGAGCAACTGGTTTTCTGACGATACTTATACGTTTACACCAAAGAATAAGTTGCTGTGCGCCTATCTTTTATGATTATTCAAAAATTCGGCAAATTTCTTCTGTACTTTATCGAGCTTCGGGTTGATGACAAGCTGACAATACGAGTTGTTCGGATTTTTAGCGACATAATCCTGGTGATAGTTCTCTGCCGGATAGAATATATCAAGCGGCAAGATCTCAGTCACTATGGGCGCACCATGTTTGCTTGAATCGTTGATATGTTTGATAAAATTCTCTGCCTCCTGTTTTTGCTCTTTTGTCGTATAAAAGATCGCTGAGCGATATTGAGTACCTTCATCATTCCCCTGCCTGTTCAAGGTCGTCGGGTCATGGCTCGCAAAAAATATCGTCAAAAGCGTCTCAAATTTCACCAGTGTCGGGTCATATTCTATTTGTACTGCTTCAGCGTGCCCAGTATCGCCCATGCATACATCTTCATAAGCCGGGTTTGGGACCGTTCCTCCGGTATAACCGGGCATAACCGATGACACGCCTTTTATCATTTTAAAAACAGCTTCAGTACACCAAAAACATCCTCCTCCAAATACTACTTTTTCTTTTTTTGAATTACCGGACATTTTTATGTAGAATAGATTATAGAGGAAATATCTTGCGTTTACAACATGGATCAGCTTCAGTATAATAAACTTGGCTTAAGAATATTTCGACAATTAATAATTTAAAAAACAACATATGAATATATTTGAAAAACAAGAAAAGAAAAGTTTGGCTTTGGAAGATCTGAGCTCACAGGGCGGTCCGAACATGGTTATTGATGCGCTCCATAGAATATATCCTGGTTTTCCGGTCAATTATGCCAAAGATGAACTTATAGAATTATTGAATGAAGCAAAAATTACCAAGGAAGAACTTGGCGACCTCGTAGATACGAATATCAGAAGTTTGCAAAAAAATGATAAAAATGTGTTGGATTATGATGAAAAATTTTACGATATACGACAGAGAATTGTGAAAGCAATGTCAGAATTGGAAAAAGTAGCTGCATAAGCCTCTGAGATAGAGTCTTGGAAAAGTATAACCTCTTTTACTTTTTGAATAGAGTGAGTATAGCTAAAACTATTTGAGTGAAACCGACCACGACAAGTACGATCGTGAGCAGTTTCATTGATTTTACAGCGATCTCATTGCTTTTCCTGAGCAGTTCAGCAGACTCTTCAGTCGTCTTTGCGAGCTGATCAGCGGAAGCTTGTGTTGTCTTTGCGAGCAACTTCGCTGAGATTTCATTGCTTTTTTTGAGATGCTCGGCAGACTTTTCCGTTTTTATTGCCAATCGTTCAGCAGATTCCTCGGTTGTCTTTGCGAGCAACATACTTGCATCTGCAAGTTCTACCGCTAATAATTCGCTATCTTTGATAGTTTGGTCTCTTTTGACATCTTTGATGATCTCTTTCTTTTGATCATGACTCGCGGCCTTTTTCATATTACAAGAACAGTATCACGTAATGATGTTTTTAACTAATTAGGTCTTAAACCTAGAGGAACTAAAATGATTCAAGCCCAAGGAGTTCTCACTCCTTGGGCTTGTGCATTACCTCCTCCTATAAACCAGTCGAACCGAAACCGCCTGCGCCCCGACCACTTTCCTCAAGGTCGGTAAATGCCGAGACCTGTGTGATCTCAACATCAATCGCTTCCTGAAAGATGATCTGGGCAATCCGCATGTTATGTTCCAGATCAAAAGACTTATCGTTTCGGTTGTACACGAGAACCCCGGCTTCTCCCCGATAATCGGAATCAACAGTTCCGGGAGCATTCGTGACCGTAATGCCCCACTTTGCAGCAAGACCACTTCTCGGTGCCACCCAATAAAACATTGAGCGAGGCATCTGTGTGACGAAACCGATGCCGACAAGGACAGATTCGTGCGGATCCATCCTATAGACCAGACCTTTCTCGGTTTTGATCACATGATGACTTACTTTCGGATCAGTCGACAGATCCTTGAAATCAAACAGGACGCGACGAAGCTTAGGATTTTCCGTATCCATGTCAAACGGCGACACGATCGCTCTGAGGTGCACATCATAACCGACTGCGCCATCAGTTTGCCTTTTGGGCATCGTACCGCCTGGCAACAAGAAAAACTTGACTCTGGGATCCGTGATCATGTACCTCTCCTTAAAAAGGTGATGTTGATTTCGCTATCTTCAACCAAAACGAGATACTACTACTTCTAAACAAAGTATGAGGTAACTAATATCTTTTGTCAAACAAAACCCCGAGGCTCCACCTCGGGGTTTTGTTTTCACTTAAAATTTTCCATATCTGTAATGAATGATACCCTTTGACCTATCCTTTTATATCATCATAGAATTTTGCCATGCTGACTTGCGCATATGGGAAGAACCAGAGAAAACCAATTCCAAGTGAGAGGATCGAAAGCAAGCCCCAGCCGATGAATCTGAACCCTAAACAGAGATATTTCCATTTATAGCCATACATTATTTTCTTGCTTTTCTTCATAGCATCGCTTGGACTTATCATTTCGTCATCTGCCAAGATAAAGAATGTTTGCGAATATGATATCGCAGCGATGATACCAGGAACAATGAGAAGCAGCGTCCACAAAACGACAAATAAAATTACAAGCACATATGCCAAAAGTGATTTTCCAAATTTCTTAAAACCCCAAAACAACTGCTCAAACTGGGCTTGTGTGTTTCTGGATATAGAGAGGGAGAACATGCATACGCCAAGCATAAGCGGTCCCGAGACCAAGAGCGATACGATAGGTCCTATATTCTTCAAATTCCCGATAATACTTGTGATAACCATATAGACCGCAAACGTTCCAACGGCCAATCCCCACTTGCCAGCAAGTGATTCTCTTGCCTGCTTCATTAAAACCTTATTTTCTGTTTTCATGTTATTTAACAAAAATTAATAAGCTGCCTAATATGGATAAAGTATAACAGATTTAAAGAACGTTTGCTGACCGTATGAGATGATATTAGAATTTTTTTTATCTAAAAATTAGATAAAAAATTAATAAGATGGTAGCGGTTCCCCAATAACTAAGCCAAAAATAATCATAACGTTTCCATCCTTGTTCATCACTACTTACTAGTTTTTTCTTCCCCCAAAAATATGGGTAGTAATATGAGAAGAAAAATTTACTATTTTTCATTTTTTCTCGCCACATCATAGTATATTGATTTGATAGAAAAAATTTTCTATCTCGTTTATCAATTACATGAATGGTAAAATCCCAAAAAATCATTAAGAGAAGAATATATGGTATAAAATAAATCATAATTTAAATTATAGTGATTTTTAATTTTAAAAACGATACGACTTCAGTGCTATGGGGTTAACGGTGATTTACCATTACCTCCTTTTCCATACTTTTTTGCCATTTCCTCTGTTATACCAAAATTATCTGAAATCTCTCTAAACTTCTCAGGATAATCCTCCATCAAAACATGTAGGGGTCCACGACCACCCTTACCCACCCTATCTATCTGTCCAGCTTCTCCACCTTCCCCACCCATCACAAAGGAATTATCTGTTGTAGTTTCTGCATTACCACCATCACCACCTTTACCCCATGGTCCACCATTACCGCCTTTGCCACCAATAGCAGTGCTTTTAGAACCACCCGCCTTAGCGTTACCACCTTGACCACCTTTCCAGTTCTCTTGAGTATGTGTCTCGATTCCACCCTTAAAAAAGGGGATTTCAAACCATATTTGTTTTATTTTTTTATAAAATATAATTACTAATATAAATAAAATAATAATTCCAGATATAATATATTTCATATTTTACTAAAATTTTTTATGTAACTTGAGCGCTGCTCTACATAGCTGGGGGACTTGGACTCGAACCAAGATAGCATCCTTCAGAGGGATGCGTCCTACCATTAGACGATCCCCCAGCTTTATAGACCAGCTTTGTAATGAACAAAAATTGATGGGCAAGTGAGACAATCCCGCAAAATTAGCTATAAGCTGTTAGCTACTAGCTGACAGAGACAACAATACTTGAAAAAACAAATAATTTCAAGTTAAAAAACATGAGGGAATTTTCGCGGAGCGAAAATTCCTCCTTAAGTTTCCCTGGCAGCTAACACCTAGTAGCTAACAGCTAATCTTTCAGATATTTCCTCACTGCCAAATAGCTTGATATGGCTCCAAGTACGATCGCTGATCCGCAGACAACACCAAGGATCTTGAAGAAATTGTCCATATAATATTGAAATACATCAAAACCGACAAAGTATACTCCGTAATATCTATTGATCGAGAATGTGATTATTGCAAAAAGAACAAGGACAAGGAATGATGATATGAGTCCACAGGATATTCCACTGACGACAAATGGCCCTTTGACGTACTTGTTTGAGGCACCGACAAGTCGCATGACTGAGATCTCATCTTTCGCCATAAAAATAGCGAGTCTGATCGTATTGAAGGTGACGACAACGGAAATGATGATGAACAAGATTGCAAGCCACAAGCCGAGCATATTTGCCGAAACAATGATGTTGTTGAGACGATCGATGACAACCTTGTTTTGGGAATAATTTATTGTATCTATGATCTTTGAACCGGCTGAGGATAAAAGCTCATTGCTATTTCCGCTTAGAAAATCAGCTATGCCTCCGTACTGCGAAGGATCCTTTGCTTTTATATTTAAAGATGCGCCGAGAGGATTGCTGCCGAGCTCATCGAGCGCTGCCAAGGTCAAACTGTCATTCTGATGCTTCTGCTCGAAATTTGCGAGTGCTTGATCGCGGGATGTATAGGTAACTGTCTCGACTTCAGGCAATGCCTCGAGAGACTTCTGTACCGCCAAAATATCGGTTTCGTTTGCAGTTGTCACAAAATAAACAGTCACATCAACCTTGTCCTTCACTTTTGCAAGACTGTAGTTCAAAAAGCCGCCAAGCACCATTGTCGAAGTAATGATAAAAAGCGTGATGGTCATGACCAAAACGGAAGAGATCGAAACAAAACCATTCCGAAAGAAGTTCTGAAATCCCGATCTAAAAATTCTTTTTGTGTTCATCCAAAACATTTACCCGAGAAAATTTTTACTAATAAAAAAGTTGTGAGCGACAGTTTTCATACAACTTTTGTTAAGCAATTTCGCCATAATACAATTGTGATTTTAACATTAAAACAACTTTTTTGCATTATGCACTAGCCAAATTATATATGTATTAACATTTCGTTATAAACAGTGAAAGTTTTGCAAAAATAAGACATGTGCATAATGCATTAGTAAAAACTTTAACGGGTGAATATCATAATTACATTGAATACTTCCCTGTCGGATCATCACGCACGACCTTGCCGTTTTCCATGGTCAATACTCTTTTACCGAGAGAATCGATCACGCCTTTGTTATGCGTTGTAAGGATGATCGTCGTACCAAGATCGTTTATCTTTTTCAAGATCTGGATGATCTCATAGGTATTGATCGGATCAAGGTTGCCAGTCGGCTCGTCAGCAATGATAATATCCGGCTGATTTACGATCGCTCGTGCGATCGCCACTCTTTGTTTTTCACCTCCAGAAAGCTCATGAGGAAAATTGAATGCTTTTTCAGATAAATTTACAAGATCGAGTACGTGCGGAACATCGGAATGTATCTCCTCATCGCTTCTTCCCGAGACCTCCATAGCAAAAGCGATATTTTCATAAATGGTCTTATTTGGCAAAAGTCTGAAATCCTGAAAAACCGTACCTATTTTTCTTCTGAAATAGTTGATCTCATGCTTTGTCAGCTTATGAATATCCAAAGATTCAAAAAATACTCTGCCTTTCGTCGGTTTTTCTTCCGCAAGGAGCATTTTTACTAAAGTTGTCTTGCCCGCGCCGGAATGTCCGACGATAGAGACAAATTCCTTCGGTTCTATGGAAAGAGTGACCTCTTCAAGTGCAATAGTACTGTCCGAATATACCTTTGTGACTTTTTCAAAAACTATCATGAGTGATTATTATACCATAAATTAGAATTTAGCAATGAGAATGTAGAACATAGTGATTTATATATACAAATAAGAGTTTTTGCAAAGCAAAAACTCTTATTTGTATCGTATTTGATTAAATTTTCTATGTCTTAAGTTCTATGTTCTTTATACTAGTTGTCTTTCCGCTTCGATAAAGTCATCAAGCTCACCTGCAAGCACTTTGTCTATTTGTGCTGTTTCCACTCCTGTACGATGGTCTTTGATCATTTTGTAGGGATGAAAAACATATGAACGGATCTGATTTCCCCAGTCTATAGAAGTGCTTTTACTGGCATATAAGCCTTTTTCTTTCATTTTCTTTTCTTCTTCTCGGAGAGCATAGAGCTTGCCTTTCAAGATCTGCATCGCTTTTTCTTTGTTTTGTGGCTGAGAGCGTTCGCTCGCACTTCGCACGGAAATACCGGTTGGAATATGGACAAGCCGCACTGCTGTTTCGCGTTTATTCACATTTTGACCGCCAGGACCGCCTGCTTTTGAAACTTCCACTTTAATATCATTATCTGAAATTTCTATCTCGCCATCTTTTTCTATCTTTGGCACAACTTCAACGAGCGAAAAAGAAGTTTGCCTCAAGTTTTTTGAATTGAACGGCGAAAGTCGCACAAGACGATGAACACCTGTCTCACCTTTCAACTCGCCGTAAACATTGGCACCTATTATTTCAAGGGTGATATTTCTATAACCCCCATGATCATTTTCGTTTTCATCCAAAATATTGTAAATCCAGCTTTTTTTAGTGAAAAATTTTGTGTACATCTCAAATAGGATCCTAGAAAAATCCTCAGCGTCATCTCCGCCTGCCCCAGAAAAAATAGTCATGATCGCATGACCATTATTATATTTATCTTTTCCAAGAAGCTCAGATTTCAATTCGGCAATGTGTTTGATCACTATTTGCGCTTTTGTCTTGTCATCCCAAAAGTGGGCATTCTGCATCTGGTTTTCCAATTCTTTGATCTGTTTCTGAATATCTTCATTCATATGCAAAGTGTAACAAAATAAAATAAAAAAATCTCGCCGGGTGGGATGCCTGGCGAGAAACAACTGTCCGAAAACAGAAGGGCAAAACGTGCAAGCCCATCCCGCCGGTAGCGAGTTCTATGGGCCCCTTCCAACCCACGTGTGAGTTTCCCTTTTCCGAACAATTTTATATTAGCATATTTTTAATAAAAAAATACCCCGCCAAAATCTTCTTGGCGGGGGGTACAAAGTTCAGGGAGTGAAGTGGAGAAAGCATGGGCACCAATGGGCCGAAAGCCTTTTGCGGCCCGTTTGCGTTGGTCAAGTAAAGACCCGTTGCATGATGGCACCCCGCACAAAACCGGGTATCTAATCCGGTCGCTCCAAAAAATTCACATGTCCGGTAAATCGATGGCACTGAGGCCTTACTTACAGGACACTTTTTACCCTGAACTACTTCCATCCTAGCACTTAGAATAAAAATAGCAAAACAATTTTGAGCCACCTCCGAGGATCGAACTCGGGACCCCCACTTTACGAAAGTGATGCTCTACCAACTGAGCTAAGGTGGCTTGTAAACACTCTGCTTATGCAAAATGTTCTATGGAGCCGTTGACCAGGATCGGACTGGTGACCTCGTCATTACCAATGACGTGCTCTACCAACTGAGCTACAACGGCATATGTTTATGTTGGTGATACCTACCAAGACAGCTACAAGCATATGTTGGTGATACCTACCAAGACAGCTACACTAACATGAACTGCATGATAGACTATTTAATGAATTTTTTCAATCACAAAACAGGGCGGCGCTTCGCGCCGCCCTGTTTTGTATCATGTCATCTGCTCAAAACCTTCATTAAAATATTGCTCGTCTTTTTTGAAAAACTTACATGCAATGGCATAAATGGAATACGTGATAAAGAATGCAGCAAAGACATCGATCGTATAATGTAAATGTCCCAGCAAAACGACTACACCAAAAAGCACGGATGTTGCAAGCATAATGTAGCGCAATATCTTTTGTTTCCAAAAGACCAAAGCCATGAGAAAAGGCAGTCCTGTATGTGCTGAAAAGAAGAGGTCTCCGCCAAATGTAAAATCGGTCGCAAGTTTTGTCGAAGATACCAAAATAGACGTCGGAAATGGTCCGATATGAGTCAACGTTATAAAAAATGAACGGATAAAGACGAACAAGGCGATATTTTTTACCATAAAAGGAATGCGATGTGGTTTTGCAATGGTAACCAATGCAATGAATATCCAAAAGATCCATGGACCATAAATGAATATATCATCAACGTTGAATGTGGGAATATTCGATAAAATAATATCAGTGACCGGAGAACTTGCCACTCGTGTCGCATATGAACCTGCATAGAAATTTACAAACAGAGAAATGATCAATAACACAAAAGAAGCCACAAAAGACCATACGAAGTTTTTGTTGGAAAAATGAGAAGAATATGTCTTTAAAATAAGTTTCATCTTTATCGAAAGTCTTTATGCTTGTGCGTGATCGGCTTGCTCAATACTACCTCGGATAAAAAGTTTAGTCCATACTCCTTCACTGAGCCAAACATTCCTTGTTTTTTCAATCTTCGAGCAGAACTATGCATCGGATGCTTCAAAGTAAATTTGACCTTTCCAAATTTCTTGGCACGTTTGGCAGTATCCGTATCATCACCATAAAATTCGATCGTTGTGTCAAAACCATTCATCTTTTCTAGAACATCCCTACGTATTGCAAGATTTCCAAAGACTGCCATATAACCGACGATCCAATATATAGGCATTGCCAAAACACGCCAATACATCTTTACTAAAAAACGTTTTGGTTTTGATATATCATAGAAGATATAGGGACCAGAGAGACACGCAAGGTCTTTATCATGACCAAATTCATAGATGACCTTGTCGATCCACCCATTGGGAATCCTGTTGTCTGCATCGATAAAAAGCAAAATATCGCCCGTGGCCTCCAAAAAACCTTTTTGTCGGGCCATCATGACCCCTTTTTTCTCTTCTCTAACCACTCGTGCATGCGGATTCTTCTCGGCGATAGCATAAGTATCATCAGAGCTCGCATTATCAACAACAATAATCTCAAAGATCTTTCCTTGGGAATTTTTTATCGCATAGTTCAAACATTCGCCGATATATTTTTCTTCGTTGTGAGCTGGAATGATAAGACTGATCTTTGGTTTTGACATGATGATATATATTTACATTATCGTATTTCTTTCCACTCTGTACTGACTGCCTTTCTAAAAAGAAGCATTGAAAGATAATTCGTGAACCACTGCCACAAAAGTTTCGGCCAGCCGATCGCGTGCGCCCTCCTCCCTGTATGATAGACGATCGATCTCCATGCAAAATATGTCTGACCGATCTTTGCAAGACGATGGAACATATCTTCATCCTCTGAAGCGATCAATGTTTCATCAAATCCATTCACTTGTTTGAACACGCTCGTACGCATCATCTCAAACTCGCCTGGTGCTCCACCGACATGCACCCAGTTATTTGCCGCCATATGGGTCACATTGAGCCAAAACATGATTATTCTGTCAAAAAAAGTTTCCATCTCCGGCAAGACCCTGATAAGCACGGTCAAAGCAACAAGTTTTGGTCGTGTCTCAAAAAGAGAGATCAATTCAGTGAAAAAAGTGTCCGGATCGGGAATGATCGCATCAGCATCAAGAAAAACAAGCAGGTCACCTTTGGCCATCTTTGCACCCTCATTTCTGGCATTTGATATCGTCTGTCTTCCCTCTTTGGCCCATATAAATATCTTGTCAGTGTATTTTTTGGCAATTACAATGGTCTTGTCGGTGCTTCTACCGTCTGAAATGATGATCTCCTTTTCACCAGAATATCGAGCCAGACATGCAAGCGTCTTTTCCAAAACAGTATCCTCGTTCTTTGTTGGAATGATGAATGAGATCATATTTCCTTGCTTTTTAAGTAATTGTTCAAGTATCTTATACCAAATACAAAGACAAGGAAAGCAATGCAAATAAAAGCGATCTTTGCTGGTGCGGGAATATGCACATAGATATTACCCAGGAAATATCCGACCGATATGAGGAAGAATGTCCAGATAAAACCGCCGATCAGATTGAGTATCACGTATTTTTTAAAAGGAACCTTGAATATACCCGCGACCATAAGAACAATATGTCCAAAACCGAATCCCATGGTCAATTTTGAGATAATGAGGATCTTCTGATGATATCTTTTGAAAAGATTTTCCATCTTTTGGAGCGTCTCCTCGGTGATATTAAAAAGGTGGCTGTGCTTGAAAATAAATGCATGCGTTCCATATCTGCCAAGACAATACCATCCGATATCAGCGGTGAAATCACCGGCAACAAGCGCACAATACATCGGCAGAAAAGAAAATTCACCGAGATGATATAAAAATCCGCTTGCCATCATAAGGACAGGGCCCTCAAAGATCGCTCCGAAAAAAAGCAGGATATATTTTGACGATTCGATCCAAGTGACAAGTGTATGAAAAAAAAGGGTCATATGTTCATTATTGTACCAGATCTGTAATAGATTTTACCGCTCTTCTTAATCTTTTAAATTCACTGTCGCGTAAAAAAGGGATATTGTGTCCCATCGAGACACCGAAAGTCCTTCTTTTGGGATATTCTTCTCGAGAAACAATGTGCTCTCCGACAGATTTGACATTGGGTCGTTCCATTTCTTTTTCTTTGCGTTCTTTCAAAAGACTATTTTGATGTTCCTCTAATTTTTTATTGAATGAAGGCGTATACATAAGCGGATCTGTCGTTCCAATAACCTCAGTCAAGGTAAGATCTTTTGGTATTTCAACTCCATCATTCAAATTTTTCAGTATCAAAGAGATTGTTTCTTTCTTTAGATCTTCTTGCTCTTTCGACATGTGTTTTACAATACCTTTTTCTTCAAGGATCGCATTTTTACTGGCCATAAATTTTTTATCATCCATCATGACACTGCGAAGGTATGTGTCAGCGATGATCATGCGCCCCACCTCTATGGCAAAACCGAGCGGGATCTGCCATTTTCTCACCTTCGGAGATATGTCACTTTGTCCCGGCGGAGTATCAATGCGCAAGCGGAGCAACGGAATAGTGCTTTCAGGTGCCACTGTGATCGATTGTGTAGCTACATTTTCCTCCAACAACTTTTTTGCTGTTTCAATCGCAATACCCGCGCCGATAGACATGCCGTTAAAGCTTAGGTTTTGTCTTGATCCCGTATTATTTTTTTCTGCAATAGATTTTATAAATTCAGCATAAAGCGAAGCAAACTGCGAGGACGCACTGCTCTCCTCAATGCCATCTACAAATTTTTCCGATACCTCTCCCAGTTCATTTGTTGGCGATGCAAGCGTATATATTTCCTTCTTTTTCGGTTCCTTGCCTGAGATAATATCTTTCATAGCACCCGGCAGTTCGATAAAAATATCATGAAATATTTTTTCCTGGGAAACATATTCGTTCCCCGCTTCTGTATTATAAAAACCACCGATAAACATAAATTCTTTTTCTGCTTTTTCATGATCATCGCCAGTATCTTCTTTGAGATGAGAAACATCCTCTTTTGTAAAATTGGCGTACAGCGTCTTTGCCAGATCTGCTATATCGGTAACACTGTACACAAAAGAAGCACCGAGTTTTTCCGATGTATACACGTGAGTATTCTCTATTTTTTGCTCAATATACGTATTCAGGATCTCTTTTATAGTCTCAGTTTCCATTGGACCAACGGCTTCTTTGCCAAAATAATTTTCAAAAGCCTTGGCAATTTCTTCGCTATGAGGAAAAAAGACCCTTTCTCTAATTCCTTCGCTCTCTGGATGATTATTCTTAAATTTAGGTGTTTCTTCAAAACTCATGCCGTAAGTATATGCCTTTTAAGCATAGTGTACAACAATATATTTTGCATAATTTACCGTATTGTGCCCTCAATAAAACGTGCTATTATTGGGTTGATTCTTAATTAATATCACATAGACCATGAACCAAAGACTCGGATTCAGAACATTCATATTGTATGTCATAAAAGGCTTCTTACCTGGAATTATCCTTTTATTTCTCACGCTGATCATTCTGTCTTTCAAAGACCTGATCATAAACAGTTTTCTTGCATCGGGGTATACAAATGGAGAATTGATAAATAAAATAGTCTTGTTTGTCATCGGCGGTTTGTACATGGTATCAATACTGATCCTTGTAATAGGCATAACGGTCAATCTCCTCAATTATATAAGCTGCAGATTCGGTCTTGATGAATATGGATTCAAGCTCCATCGTGGCATCATAAGCAGGAACGAGATATCAATTCCTTTTCACCAAATCCAAGATGTGAATGTCTATCAGAGCGTCTTGGGAAGGCTTTTTGGCGTCGGAAAGCTCATTATCCTAACTGCAGGAAACGAGGAAAAATTATTGAATGGGGAGGAATCTGAAGTCGTGTTCGGCACCATAGACATATCAATAGCAAAATCTCTGCAAAAACAGCTTGTCGAAAAAAGTTCGATCCAATTGGTCAAAAACGCGTAATAGAAAAACAAAGAGCCGCGCCATTCTGGCGCGGCTCTTTGTTTTTATTCTTTTTATTTATCTTTTAAACTTTAAAATCCAAATAAGTGGCTAAAGAATGAACCTATTGATCCAAAGAATCCTCGGTGTCCTTGATTGGACGATGTATTCGTCTGATCAATGACAGATGATGCAATGATCAATGTGCCATTCACTGTTCCCTGCACCATGACAGTGTCTCCGACTGCAATACTTGAAACTGATGTGCTCGTTGCACCTGGTCTTGTGATTTTTGCGCTTGAAACGTCAATTGTATATGTCGTATTTCCGCTATTTGTCATCGTGACCGTTGTACCGTTTATCGCAGAAACTTTTCCCGCAATGACCGGCTCACCATTGCCTGTGATCTGCATATTTTGATCACCTTTCTGCCCGACCATTCCTGGCACGCCATCAAATATCTTTGTTGCAACGACATTCGTGCCGCTCACCGTGCCTTGTACCATTGCTCGATCGCCGATTGCAATGTTTGAAACTGAGCTCGTGGCATTATTTTTCATTACGACTGCATTGCTTGCATCAACAGAGTATGTGGTTGTCGCAGTATTTTTTCCAAAGCCCCGACTTGTGATCGTAAGTGTTGTTCCACTTACCGATTCCACGATACCTGAAACCGCTGGACGACCCATCATTTGGCCGCGTCCTTGCATATGATTTCCCGAAGCAGCGCCTCCCCAACCGCCTACTGGCTGGTTACCTGGAGTAGCAGCAAATGCTGGAATGACAAGAGCAAGACTTGTAATGATTCCGACTGAAATTGAACCGATAAGATATTTCCTATTTTTCATAAAAATAATTTTATTAATTGATAATTTCTTCGACAAACAAAGGAATATTTTTCTATTATCCTTTTCAATCTTCTATACGTTTTTGCATCCGAACACGGTGCATCATGCATGTCATATTCATTTTAAAAGAGCTGTTTGTAGATAAAAACGCCTCTTGTGCAAGAGATTTGACTGGGAAATATTTGGGTGTTAGGATTACAATCTATGAAAAATGTTGTGACTTTTGGCGGAGGCAGCGGACATACTCAAGTACTCCTCGCACTTAAAAATATTCCCGATGTAAAGATAACAGCCATAACTCCAAGCACCGACTCCGGAGGTTCAACCGGTATCTTGAAAGATGAGTATGGAAGTAATGGCTATCTCGGAGATCTGACCAAATGCATTGTCGCCCTTTCAAACAACAAAAATTTGGCTGAGGCTCTCATGTATCGTTATAAAGGTGGACCCATCGAAGGACACACGGTCAGAAATCTATTGTTCTTTGCGCTTGAAAAGACTGGCAATTTAAGATCGGCACTAGAAGTCATGAGCGATATCTGCAAGCTTGGCGAGCATCAAGTGTTGCCTGTTACCGAGAAAAAGACTGAGCTCAGAGCTCGACTTGAGATCGGTAATGAAATATCAGGTGAGACGAACATCGATAATATCGCAAAAAATCCGCTCTGGAATCCGAATGTCCATTCGATCAAAAGCGTGTACCTTGTGCCGAGCGTCAGCGCATCACATAATGTCTTAGAATCCGTGGAAAAAGCGAAATATATCATCATTTCACCGGGTGACCTGTATTCAAGCATTATTCCCACCCTTTTACCGACCGGTATAAAGAATTCTATAAAGAAAAGTGGTGCAAAGATCATTTTATTCATGAATATCATGACAAAGCAGGGTGAAACGGATAATTATACTGCTTCAGATTTCATCAACAATATTGAAAAATATTTGAACAAGAAAGTCGATCATATCATCTGTAATAATTCGAAGATCCCGAAAAAGGTCCTTTTGAGCTATTCTCTTGAAAGCAAAGTTGAGCTCAGCAAATTCATCAAAAAATCAGACAAAAGAGTGTTATTTGCCCCTCTCGCGATGGTAAACAAAAAAGGTGCCCTCGTAAGCGACCCCAAGACCATACAAAAGTGCGTCGCGAACATAATGAGATAGTTTTTAAAAAATCAAAAGGCGGTTCTGCAGAGCAGAACCGCCTTTTGATTTTTATATTCGCACTTTATATCCGTTCATGCTACCATACGGTCGAAATATCATATGCATAAAAAATTATTTACATTATTGGTCTATATTTTTGCAGCTATTGGCTTTGTGCTCATAGTCGGATTTGCTGCATTCAAACTCGGCTTGATGGAAAATAACGGAACGCAGCAAAGCGGCGATTATTTCAACAAGTCTCGCCTCCTCGTTCAAAATCAGACATTTGACTGGATGGGTACGGATGAATACAAGACTTTGAAAGAAACTTTGCCTGGAGAGAAAAATATTTTATTGAAAGTTGAAAATGAGACTGGCGTACCATCAAGACTTCTTGTAAGCATTTTATTCGTAGAACAGATGCGGTTGTACAATTCTGATACCGAACTTTTTAAGAAAGTCTTTGAACCGTTAAAAATGCTTGGAGTTCAGTCTCAATATTCTTGGGGAGTCCTTGGACTGAAACAAGACACGCTTATACAGATAGAAAATAACCTGAAAACGTCCACTTCAACTTTTTATTTGGGACCCTCATATGAACATACGCTCGACTTCTCTACAAATAATTCTGACGCTGAGCGTTTTGATCGAGTGACAAACGAGCACGATCATTATTATACATATTTGTACGCTGCACTTTTCATCAAACAGATAGAAAAACAATGGAAAGATGCTAGTTTTGATATTTCAAATAAGCCTGAAATACTGGCGACACTTTACAATATTGGGTTTGCACACTCAATCCCCCACAATAACCCTGAGGTTGGCGGTGCCGTCATACATATTGCAAATACTGACTACAGTTTTGGAGAACTGGCATATCAATTTTATTACTCAAATGAATTGGTAGATGTATTTCCAAAATAAAAAACCGCCTTTCGGCGGTTTTTTATTTTATGATTAGTTTGCGCTTACTATCGTGGAAACATTTGATGGATAACTTGTAAGATGTGAGCCATCCAAATTTGCACCTGTACCATTTACATTGCCATTTACATCAGTCCACTTGAAATTTGTCGGAATATCAAGTTTTGTTTGAACTGACTGTGCTACGCCTGTAAAACCAGTCAGGGTAGCAAAAACTTGAAATGTATGTGAACTGCCACGGGCAACGGTGAAACCATTTGTGAATGCTACGGTTACTGTACCTCCTGAGGTTATATTCGCCTTGGCAGTGTAAGTTGATGGATCGAGAGTATTTCCATCAAACTTGACGATCAATTGTTGTTGTTTAATTGAAGGTTGTTTATTACCGTTCAGCATTATCAATAATGGCAACTGGTTGAGTACAATATCCCCTGCATTATCAGCTGAGACAGTGACATCAATAAGTTCTGACTGATCACTCATCAAACTAGACGGAGATGCGACTGATACTGTTGGTTTTGAAGCGACAAGATACATTGTATTTGATGGAACATTTGTACTGACTGTACCTGCTGTACCACCTGCTGATGACTTGACCGATGTTAATGTCAAAACACTTGAAAGATTATCCGAGAGACCATTGGGACCAACTTGATTATAGGTAACTGATACTGGAATATTGGTACCGGCAAGCGATGCTGGAACAGCAATATTCAAACCAGTAACGATTGCTCTTCCCGCAACGACTGAAGCTGTTATACCACCGACAGTGACTGAGGTTATCGTATTATTTGTTGTCGTAAAATCCATTTCAGAGACAAATGAACCACCGACTGAATTTGCCACATTATAGACTGCGACTGGAAATGTAGAACCTCCGATCACATATTGCGATACAGGAGAACTGCTCACAAGATTCGGGCTCACTGTTATGGGACCGACTTGAGTTTGAGTTGCTCCAGGAATCAACATCGTTTGTCCCGTTATGTTATTTCCAGTCACTGTCACACCTTGTGATGCTGCTGATAAAGTCGTTGTAAGTGAAGTTGTACCGTTTGCCGAAGTTTGACCGACATCTGCAAAAATATCAACCTCCAGGCTGGCGTTTGCCGGTATAACGTTATTTGCTGATAAATTGTTTGATGCAAGCGGATTGATAGGTGTCTGTGTTATTGAGGTTTTCAAATTCGACAAAGCTGTCAAAGGAAGATTTCCACCAAGAACAACCGTGATCCCAGTCAATTGAGCATCTGTTGTACTATTTTGGTTCTGTAAAATAAATGAACCGATCTCTTGGTTAGCTGTTCTTGGAAGAATCAATTGGTTTGTAAATGCAGAATTTTTTGCAATTATGAGTGTGCCATTTGAAACTGGAGCTGGTTGATTTACCACTGTTACATACGTGTAATTGCTTGCTCCTGTGGTTGGATCAATGACTTGAATTGGATATGATCCGTCGCCTATCTGTGTGATGAATGTTATTTGTGTGGCTGTTCTTGTCAGATTGCCATATTTTGGTCCCCAATTGCTTATCGTGGAATTTTGCAATCTTACTCCATTTATTATAATGATCGAGCCTGTGCTTGTGGCAACTGCCGATACAGAATTGATATATGGTGAAAGTTCTCCGATAACTGTTTGACTATTGCTCTGGTTCGAAGGGACATTCATCATGGAATAATTACTTGTCGTTGGATCAGTCGTATAACCCATTGATGGCATCGTTGCATTATAATTGCCCGCAAACATGACCTTTGGATTTACTGAACCGGTAAGTGATACCTGGACCATTTTTCCGGCAGGAATCATATACAATGTCTGTCCATATTGACCATTAACAATATTGAGTGAGGAGGATGGGCTGATTGCAACACCTATGCCGTATGATTTCGTTGCATCTGTGTGATTTGTAAGTGATACACTATCACTTGAATAGAGATAAATATTATTGCTGCCTGCAGCGATGGAAACATTAAATGACGCAGCTAAAGATGATTCTTTATGCGTTGAATCGTACGTAAGCTTAAGTGTTGGCGAACCGATAACTCTTGCTGATGGAGATACGGTTGGACCAGGCGTAGGAGTTGGTATCGTACTCCCTTGATTTGTAACTTGTACAAATATTCCATTATTGCTTGCTCCTGTCGTTGAATCAGAGACCAAGACCTGATATGACCCGTCGGCGATCTTTGTCGTAAATCTTATCTGTGTAGCTGTTCTTGTCAGATTGGTATAAGTGGCTCCCCAATTCATTGGTGTTGAGTTTTGCAATCGTGCACCGTTGATCGTAATTATCGTACTGCTTGCACCCGATGAGACTGCAGTTGCAGAATTCACATACGGCGAAAGTTCTCCAACAATAACTTGAGAATTGGTCTGTTTTGTAGGGATGCCAAGAACATTATTTGGACCAACGGAAAGAGATTCGGCGTTATAAGCTGAATATATTGACTGAATGATTGCAGTATAATTTCCAGCAAACATTATTTTTGGGTTTGCTGAACTCGTAAGTGAGAATTTGACTGTTTTTCCAGCTGGGATCACCCATGCAGGACTTCCATAGCTGTTTGTAACGGTATTGAGCGAAGAGTTTGGAGTAAAAGTGCCACCAGGTCCGTATGATTTGCTCTGATCGGTATTATTTGTAAATATTACACCAGCACCTGGAGAAATATAGAGATCATTGCTTCCAGCAGTAATGGACAAATTGAATAAGGAGGTTAGTGTAGACTCTTTATGCGTTGAATCATATGCGAGCTTGAGCGTTGGTGAACCTATGACTGTCAGAGATGCTGATGTGGTTGAGACTGGTGCAATGCTCGGAATTTGAGTTGAAGTACATACAAGAGATCCCGCTATCTTTCCAAGTAAACCTGCAGGCGTGGTACAAGGTGTTCCAGAAACTGGAGACGGATTATAAGAAGAGTTTGGATTATAAGGGTAAGAAGTACCTGGATAGGAAGAAGATGCGTTTGGATTATAATCTGGGTAGGAAGAAGAAACATTTGGATTATAAGAAGTGCCAGGATAGGAAGAATTTACGTTTGTATTTTGAGCAGAAGATGGTGTAGATGCAGATACTGAATTTCCAACAGAGACGTTTCTCACTTCAATAGCTGAACCGTAAGAATAAACCCCCACCATACCTCCATTTGTCAGATTATAATCAGTACCTTGAGCTGTCCAATAAGAAGGTTCAGTTGTTCCATCCTGCCAAATTTTTCCATAGATAGCATTACCGGAAACTTGTAACTTGAGGTTGTACCAGATGCCACCTTGCATGACAATCGCATTTCCCGGCTGTATGTCTTTTGGATTCTGACTGCCATTGAAGAAACCGGAGATCATCGTGCCATTTCCGCCTCCCCATGATGTTGAGAGACAGTATCCGTTCCCGTTCCAATCCATTCTGGCGCAAAGACCGGCTTCATTCCCGGAGTCAAACTTGATTTGAGCCGTAGCTGTATAGTCATTCGAATTGGAGCCGCTCAATATTGCTTCATAATGTAACTCGCTTACTTGGTCTTGTGCAAGATTTCCTGAAGGATCAACATGCCAATTTCCCAAACTTACATGATTGCCGTTTGCGACAGATACAGGAAACCAGGTGTTTGAACCAACAAATATTGCTGAACTTGTCGATACAAAGGATGAACCGAAAGGAAGTGTAGATGCTGACGTTCCAGCATAAGGCATACTAGGATAGCTTGAATTATAAGTCGGTGTAGTTGATTGTGTCAAAAGACCGGTACTGATAGCGTGCAGAATAGACGTTGCTTGCGCCTGAGTGATGATCCCAGCATTCTGAAGCATGTTTACATCACTCACACTCAATGCTTGGACTAGATTGAATGACACAGCAGAAACAAGGATAATGACAGACACGATCGCACCAATATATTTTTTCATGGTTTGAACCACTCGCCACATGGGCGAGGAGGTGAATTAATAGTTAATAAAACCGCAACTTGTCTATATTGTACCAGGGGTGCTTTCGGGCGTCAATAAAAAGTTATTCACAGTACAAAGTAAAGTAAAAAACTAACTAATACAAGGAGTACCACTATTAATTTAATGGTATTCCTTGTATGCGCGACCGGTGGGAATTCCTCCCTCGACTTTACTGAACCGATGGGATTCGGTCATAACTTTTGATTTTGTCGCCACAAAATCAAAGTCACGACCCTGCCTCGCACCCGTTTTCTGCTGAAAACGGACTTCGCTCCGCTTCGTGTGCTCCGGCTTTCGAATCCCATCGGTCATAGGTAATAAAAAATCAGTATCTTTTCAGATACTGATTTTTTATTACTGCGCGACCGATGGGATTCGAACCCACGACCTCTCCCGTGACAGGGGAGCGCTCTAACCAACTGAGCTACGATCGCAATATTATAAATGTGACAGAACAGGACACCTTTTGCAATCTGAGCTTTGGCTTCTAACCAAGACAGCTACGATCGCAATATTATAAATGTGACAGAACAGGACACCTTTTGCAATCTGAGCTTTGGCTTCTAACCAAGACAGCTATGATCGCAATATTTTTTTAAAAACAAAATAACTTACACATCACATGAACGATGAAACAATATCAAAAAAATCGGCTTTTTTCAATAAATTTTCACTGTGTCGATGGATGGAATCGGACCATCGTTTGAGGCTTATGAGTCCCCCGTTCTACCATTGAACTACACCGACAATTTTCAAAACGAAACTCAATATACCATTTTTTTCCGTAAAAACAAATTACTCAGGCTCTTAGCTGAGTAATTTGTTTTAAGCGTGTTGCGGAGGTCGGAATCGAACCGACAATCTTCAGGTTATGAGCCTGACGAGCTACCGTTGCTCTACCCCGCTATCCCCAAATACTACAACAAAAAACATAGAAATGCAACTGGGTGGCACGCTTTGCGTGCCACCCAGTTGCATTTTCTCTTTATTTTGCTAGATGATCTCAAACTCCCTAAAAACCTTTTCGTAGAGACCAATCACTCTTTTTGCCTCTCTTTGATTGATCAAGAATTCCGATCCCTCATGAGCGATCGCATTTCGTATCTTGTGGGCTTCCCATGCTTCCTCAATGGTCGAAAATTCATTTACACTTACTGCTTTCAATTTTTCACCTATACTGTTGCCTGGAAGGTTGAATGTGTCCAAAAGCTCGCTGAGTACGATATCAGCTTCGATGATCGCAAGCTTCCACTTGTTCGCATCATCAGAATTAATATGATCTTCAACAAGCTTCCATTTTGGATTCTCCATATTTCCCGATATGCTTTCTGTCTCACCATCGCTTGGAAGGATCTTTGCCATGACCTTATCATAGATTTTCTTGTATCGCATTGCGTAGAGAATAACGACAAAGATCATTGCGATCGAGAATAAAAAGGCAAAAATTGCGTATTTTGCAAAAAAATTTATCAAATAGAATGGCGCGTTATTTTCAATTGAAACGATAGAAGCATGGAGTTTTAAAGCTGTTGTTGAAGCACCCGTTCCTGAAGAACTGCCAAAAAGAACATCACCGATAGCTCTAAAAAGCCCGATGAAATCAACAGAATGAGTTGCGTCTAGACCATTATTCATATGCTGTATTATATCATTTCGTAATAAAAAAACATTTAAATAGCACGTTTGGATGAGTCTCTAATGTCCCAGGTTCTCTATTCTAAATTCTAATTATTTTTTTCTCCCAAAAAGCTCTTGCTGACCGCAAAAAGCATGTCTTCCCTGCCGTGGTTTGCGATAAACTGCATTCCAATCGGAAGATCCTTTCCATTAACATTTTTTACGCCTGAAGGCACAGATATTGCCGGAACCCCTGCCAAATTTATTGGCACCGTAAAGATATCTTCAAGATACATCTGCAAAGGATCATCGATCTTCTCGCCGATCTTAAATGCCACTGAGGGTGCTGTTGGCGTGGCAATGATATCCACTTTCTCAAATGCTTTTTTATAATCGTCTTTGATGATATCTCTGACAATATTCGCTTTGTTATAATAAGCGTCATAATATCCGGATGAAAGCACATAAGTCCCGATGATGATCCTTCTTTTTACCTCCCTACCAAGACCGGCTTCTCGTGAAAGAAAATAATCTTCGATGCCGTTTCCACCGGAAACTCTCTTTCCATATCGCATGCCGTCAAAACGAGCCATGTTTGAAGAGACTTCGGCCGGTACGATGACATAGTAGACTGCAAGAGAATATTTCAGATTCGGCAACGCAATATCGACGATCTCATGTCCCAAGTTTTTTAACTTTTTCAGTGATTCTTCAAAATTTGCAATGATACTCGCATCTATTCCGCCCATGTTCAAGAAATCTCTTGGTACGCCGATCTTGAATTTTTTATTTTCAGGAATTTTTTCTGTTTTTATCTCCGGAAGCGAAGTGCTATCCATTATGTCTTGTCCTTTGATCGCGTTGAAAAGTATTTCTGCATCAGCAACAGTTTTTCCAAATGGACCGATCTGGTCGAGTGAAGAACCCATAGCCATGACACCGTATCTTGAAACTGCGCCGTATGTTGGCTTTAAACCTACAATTCCACAAAAGCTGGCTGGCTGGCGGATTGATCCTCCAGTATCAGAACCGAGTGCAATAAGGGTCTCATTTGAGGCTACTGCGGCTGCCGAACCTCCGGAAGAACCTCCTGGAACTCTCTCTAGATCGTGTGGATTTTTAGTCGGACCATATGCAGAATTTTCCGTAGAACCACCCATGGCAAATTCATCCATATTTGTACGCCCAATAAGGACAACTCCGTATTCTCGCTGAAGTTTTTCAATGACTGTTGCGTCATATGTCGCACGATAGTTTTCCAAGATCTTTGAGGCTGAAGAAGCGATCTGTCCTTTGACCAAGATATTATCTTTTACTGCGACGGGAATACCCATGAGCAGCGGAAAATCTTTTTTTGCCGCGCGAGCTGTTGCGATCGCTTTATCAGCAAATTGCGCTTGGATAAGCGCGTTATCATACACTTCAAGATACGCATGGATATCTTTGTCATTCTTTTTTATTTCATCGAGATATGCTTGGGTGAGTTGTACTGCGGTATATTCTCCTTTCGCGAAAGCATCATGCGCAATTTTAATTGTCAGATTTTTCAAGTCGATCATGAGAGTATTTTTTTAACTTTCAAATAATTTTTGTCTTTTTCAGGGAAATTGGAAGTGATCGCGTCAGTATTGGTGCCGGTTTCGGTCACGTTTATGTCTTCTCTTGTGACATTCTTGTGCTCTCCTGCTTTTTTAGCTTCTCCAACAATAGAAGTAATTTCTGTAAGCTGAGCCACATAACCCAAAATAGGATCTACCTCTTTGAGCAGTCTTTTTTCCTCTTCTTCGCTGAGTTTAATTCTCGCCAAAATGGCAAGTTTTTTGATATCTTTAATCTCTAACATTCTATTATCCTAGCATTTTCTCTGCCTTTTTTCAAAAATGATTATGGGTGGAAATAAAAAGCAACGGCAATGATGATATATGCCGCCAAAAGTTGCATACCTTCAAGCCAATTGCTCTCTCCATCCTCAATGACGGCATTCACGACAAATACGGAAAAAACGATCGAGACAAGCTCAAATGTATTGAATACAAGATTCATACGTGTTTGAAAGAACAGACTTGCAAGTACAAGGACTGGTGCAACGAGCATTGCGATCTGTGTCGCCGAACCGATGGATATCTGAAGCGTTAGGTCCATTTTGTCTTTTATAGCCATCGTGATAGCTGAAGTATGTTCCGCCGCATTGCCGATGATGGCTACAAAGATCACACCGATGAAAAGTTCCGTCCAGCCGAGAGATGCAACAAGCGGTTCTATGGATCCGACTAAGATTTCACTCATGAAAGCCACTGCAACAGTGGAAATGAGAAGAATGGTTACACTCTTTGGAATGCTCCATCGCGCTTCATACTTACCAACATCTCCCGTATATAAATGTTTATGGGTATAGAGTGAAAAGACCAAGCTAGCCAAATACGTAATGATCAAAACAAAAGATACGATGATGCTCAGATTTTCAACTGGACCGATAGAAGAAACGGATGATGTTTGAAGAAAAATTGCCGGTATGACAAGCGCAATGACTGCCAAAAGAAGTGTGGATCCGCTCGCTTTCGCAGCAGTCGCATTGAAACTCTGCTTTTTCTTTTTGATGCCGCCAAAAAATATCGCGCTTCCCAAGACTAAAAGCAGATTACCGAGGATAGAACCAGTGATCGATGCTTTTACAACCTCAACGAGACCAGCCTGCAAAGCAAAAATACCGATAATAAGTTCTGTTGCATTGCCAAATGTTGCATTTAAAAGACCGCCAAGCGCAGGACCGGTGTAAACAGTTAATTCTTCTGTCGCCTCGCCAATGAATTTTGCGAGTGGTATAATTGCAAGCGCAGACATGATAAAAGTTACTATTGGCGAAGCACCATACATGTGAGCAATGATAGTGATCGGCACAAACACAAGGAGCGTTGTAAAAATTTTATTGAGCATACTATATCAGTTATAAATTAATAATATCAAAATTATATCATGGAAAATCTCAAAATGTATAGCGCAGCATATGGTCATGCGGGAGGTGTACACTCAATGAAGCCACAATATGAGGTTCGCGGCGATGCTATCTATAGAACCTCATATCATCCTGAAGGACACGGTGCGACACCAGATTTTAAGATACGAGATGGTAAAGTCTATACGACGGCATATCATGCTGCGGGAGCCCAAGCGGTTCCCTGGTTTCAGATCAAGGGAAATGAGATCCATACGACAATTCACAATCCGAGCGGACACAATCCTACCCTACCAGCCTTTCATTTGAGATAAATAGACTGTTAAAAATGAGGAGTGAAGCTCCTTATTTTTTTATTTGATCAGATTTAAAAATTTCTTTTCATCCAATATCTCCACGCCAAGTTCTTGGGCTTTTTCAAATTTTGAACCGGGATTTTCACCGGCAACTACATACGTCGTTTTTGAGGAAACTGATTCTGAAGTATCTCCACCTAAAGCGCGGATCTTTCCCTTTGCCTCATCGCGAGACATTGAAGCGAGCGTGCCGGTAATGACGAAGGATCTGCCTGACAGCTTCCCTTTTGTATTCCCTGATCTTTTTTGTTCAACAATAATCACTTGTTTCAACAGCTTATCGGTAAGTTTTTTATTTTCAGTATCCTTGAACCACTCATATACCGATCTGCCGACCACATCACCAACACCATTTATGGTCTCTAGTTCTTCTTTTTTTGCATCCCTGATCCTGTCCAAGGTGCCAAAATTATTTGCGAGGTCTATCGAAGTCTCCTCTCCGACTTGCGGTATGGAAAGCGAGACGATAAATCGCGCGAGTGGAACTGTACGAGATCTTTCAACTGATGCGAGTAGATTATCAACGGACTTTTCTGCAAATCTCGGCAAATTCAAAAGATCACCGCGTTTCAACGTAAAAATATCATAAAAATTCGTGATCAGATTATTTTCCAAAAGTGCATCAATGATCTTTGGTCCGCATCCGTCCATGTCAAACGCTTTTTTTGAGACAAAATGATAGAACTTCCTTTTTTGCTGGGCAAAAGAATTTTTATTGACACATCTCCATGCGGCTTGGCCGGGAATGCGCTCGATCGCACCACCCTCTCCGCATGCAGCGATCTTTTTTGGAAAAATAAATTCTTTTTCCTTGCCTGTGCGCAGATCTTTCAAGACTTGCACGATATCCGGTATGACATCTCCCGCTTTTTGGAGAATGACCGTATCGCCGATCCTGATATCAAGACGTTTTATCTCATCCTCATTATGGAGCGTTGCGCGAGAAACTGTCGAACCCGCGACAAGAACAGGTCTCAAATGAGCCACGGGGGTAATAACGCCTGTCCTGCCTATCTGAAACGCAATGTCCTCAATAACTGTCGTAACCTGTTCTGCAGGGAATTTATAGGCAATTCCCCATCGTGGAGTTTTCCCCGTATACCCAAGTGCTTCCTGGATCTTTCGGGAATTGATCTTTATGACGACACCATCAAGACCGTAATCAAGGGTATCTTTCAGCTTTGACCATTTTTTATAGTATCGCTCAATACCCTCGAGAGTTTCAACGATCTCATAGTTCGGATTTGTCTTGAATTCCAGATTCGTAATTAATTTCAATTCCTCACCTTGAGTTTCAGGAAATTTCTCGTTTATCATATCAAGATCATATATAAATGAGCTCAATTTTCTTTTTGCAGTGACTTTTGGGTCAAGCTGGCGAATAGATCCGGCGGCAACATTCCTTGTATTCGCAAAAAGTGGTTCGCCATTTTTCTCACGCTCTTTATTGAGCTCCTTCAAACCTTTTTTTGAGAACCAACATTCACCAACGGCGATGACATCAACAGGTCTTGATAGAACGATCGGTATGCTTCTTATTGTTCTTAAATTTTGAGTGACGTCTTCCCCGACCTCTCCGTCGCCTCGCGTCGCACCCAAGACAAATTTTCCTTTTTTATATGTTAAGATTATTTTTAAACCATCGATCTTGAGCTCACAGCAATATTCTATCTTTTCATGCTTCAGGCTCGGTTCTTTTTCGATCATCCTCCTGATCTTCTCATCCCATTTTTTAAGCCCTTCAGGGTCAAAACAATCATCAAATGACCACTGTCGTACTTCGTGTTTTACTTTTTTAAATTCATCGAGTGCTTCTCCGCCGACTCGCTGACTTGGAGATTCGGATGTTCGCAGATCTGGATATTTCTCCTCTATACTGATAAGTTCTTCCATCAAAGAATCATAGCTCTCGTCTGACATCTCCAGCTTATCCAAAACATGATACAGATAGCGATTGTGATCTATTGTCTTTGTCAGTTTTTCGTACCTATCGAGAATATGGTGAGGTATATTATTTTTCATAGACTGCAAAATTACTGATTATGAACCTCTATAATACCTCTTTCAACTCTTCGTCCGATTATTCCACTATTATGGCCTTCAGTCGTGATGATCGTTCTGATCAGATCGGGATTACCGCTCGTTCCCGGGATGAACTGCTTTGTGATGATCATATCAGCGATAGGAGAAGTGATGCCTGTCGGCGAATATCTGAAAAAATTAATCGTGTTCGTTGCATAGGTGAGAATTCCGCCTGCATCCCGAGCATACGGGCTAAAATTAAAAGTTATGGCATTGCCATTGCATGCGATCGTATTATTGGTCGATGTGCTTTGTATTGAACAATCACTATTAAGACATGTTGGAAAAGCGCCTTTTTTAATATCCCAGTACAGTGCGCATTCTTCAGCGCTATCCGCAGCATAATATGCCGCCTGAGATGCTTGTTCTGAGGTCGCAATCTGAAGTTCTTTTAAAGAAATATTGAATATGGAAATACCGATTGCGATCAAAAGGCTTGATGCGAGCACGGCAAAAAGCATCGCAAAACCAGATGTGTATCTTTCCTGTGTTATTTTTTTATTTGTAAAAAATCTCATTATAGATTTGCAGAATAATTATAGATAAAATCGCTGATCGTGATACTCTGCGGACCGGATGGTTCATTCCATGAAACTTTTACATTGACCTCTGCTTCATCTGGGTTTGTCGACTTCACAATATTGATATATCGGGAAAAGATCGAGTTTTGCTCAACGTATGGCGGATTTAAGATGCCCAAACTGAAATATAAAAAATTACCGTTTGCATCACGTACAGTCTTCATGGGATTCACCTTTGGATCTGTCGATGGATATATTTTTACTGGAGAAATGATCGTATCAATATTGCAATATACTCCGGCGCCTGTGCAATCGCTCAATTCCGAGAGCCAATCTTGTCCTATTGTCCCCGTAAGTGCCGTATTGTCTCTGATATTTTTCACTGTTTCAACACCGTCCTGCGCAAGAAATGATGCGGTCATTTCATTCTCAGAAATTATTGCGTCGGAAAGACCTTTTTGAGCGATCATCATCGGACTTGCGATCGCAATCATTAATATGGAAATGGCAACAAGCGATTCAATGAGTGTGAATCCTTGTCTATTTTTATTCATTTTAATATTTTGCATTTTCATTTTTTTAATTTTCAATTTTTATGCCATATCCGCGTTACTACTCATTCCTGATCCTCTCCGAAGCGGTCGTCTGAAGATAAAATTCTGTTGTGGTTGCACCTCCTGACATGATGAATCCATCCGTAGTGATCAGTACCCGAGGCTGTTGTGTTAAACCGGCTCCATAGATCGTAAATGCCATACTTGTGATATTGATATTTGATGTCGGTGCAGTGACACTCTGCCACAAAGTGCAGCCATTTGAATCACAATTCCTTCTTTGTATGTTGCCCGTCGTTGTTGCGCTGCTATTGATGATATCGGAAGCAATGCTCGCTGCATTTACAAAGCGATATTGGGTAAAGGTACTATCAGGATTTGTATATATAATACCGATCCCGGAACACATTAAAATATCTTTGTCGTTTGGAGTTTGTGTGGACCCGTTCAGATCAGTCAAACACGAATAATTCGTCCCCTGCCTGACATTTCTTGAGATACTATCTACGGCAAAAGTCACATTATCAATGACTGTTTTTATGCTTTGGGCTTTACTGTTTGCGTGTATGATCGATATGAGAGCACCGACGGCACTGACCATGACTGACATAAATATGGCAATAGCAACAAGCATTTCCACAAGTGTGAAACCTTTTGTAGATTTTGATATTAAAATATTTTTTTTTGTTTTATTCGTAGTCATTCGTGTTATTTGTATAATTCGTATGTTCATTTTATTTTTGAACGTATATTTGTCCGGCTGCAGTAATAACTATGGTTTTGGTGATGCCACTTGCAGATGAAACGGTAATTTGAGCAGAGCTCAAAGGTGTTGTATTGCCATCGGCATAAATAAGGGCGTCTGGATTTGGCCTCTTGAACAAGATCGTGAGCGTGCTGTTGCATATCGACTGGTTCGTCGAAGAAACAGTGCAGATGCTCTTTATATAATTTCCACTACCGATCGTATATCTTTGAATGCATTCGGAGTCATTCGCGGGACAATTTGTCACTGAGCCATTACTTGGCGTACCATCATATTTTCCATCAGGAACTCCTCCGATACCACCGACAGTATCTGCAAAGAAAACAAAATTTGTCGGACTCCCACCGCTCGGTGAAATATTAAAATACGCGCCATATGAGGAAAATGGATTTATTGCGGACTGTGATTCATTGACGTTGGTACCGTAGTTTTGTGCTTGTCGTACGGTAAGTGCAATATCATAAGCAAGATTATTTATAAGGACTGTGTTGTTGAAACCGTTTTGATTGAAAAGAACGACTCCAGTCAAAATAACAAAGATCATGATCGTCACCAGAAGCTCGATAAGCGTAAAACCGCGATTATTTTTCTTTGGTATTCTTTTTTTTAAAAAGCTATACATGATTTTTTATTGCACAATATGCATGATGATGAATAAATTCCAGCCAATGAAGAATTCCAGAAAAAAACCAAGGATGATAAAAGGTGCAAATGGTATTTCACTCTTCATTGTAAGCCCAAACCTTGATATATTCAACCTTTGCAACCCCAAAATAAGGAGACTGACAGTGGCTCCGATCCAAAACGCAAGCATAATGGCAGAGATTCCCAGATAAAAACCGAGAAACCAGCCAATACCGAGTGCAAGCTTTGCATCGCCAAAACCCATCCACTTCCCTGCCGATATAAGCCAAAGAAATGCAAAAAAAGCGAAGAGTATGAGGCCCGACCAAAAATCAAGGAGCGTAGGCATCGAAAGAACATTAAACTGATGCGAAGCAAGTAAAAAAATGAAAGCGACAGCATCAAAGAAAAAAACCATACCATCCGGAATGATCATGTGTTTAAGATCATAGACTGATATAGCTACAAGCGTTGAAACAATGACAAGATAAAAAGGAAGTGCGGAAGTTATGCCAAATCTCAAAAATGTCAGCACAAAAAGAACCCCGGTAATAAATTCGACAAGCGGATATTGATATGAGATCGTGCTTTTGCACGCACTGCATTTTCCGCCTAAAAATATAAAACTAAAAAGAGGAATGAGCTCGTGAGAGTGAAGTGTCTTTCCGCATGAAAAGCATTTTGATCTTCCTGATACGAAAGAAAGTCCTGTATTATAGCGCAACACGAGAACATTGATAAAACTGCCAAAGATCGTGCCACCTATAAAAAAAATACATGCATTAAAAAAGGTCATTATGGCGTTACGTCATAGATCAACGGGTTGGCTGATGCATCTACACGGATGCCTGTTCCACCCTGACACTGAGTAAGAGGTGGGCTTGAATTAAATCCTTTCTTTGACAGCAAATAGGTGTTTTGATTCTCAAACGTTGTCCATAGTTGATATGAGGTGCAAACACTGGGATCCAAAGAACTTTGTGTAATGGGAAAATAATTATATCCATAAGATGAACCTGAGGGACCGCCGTTTGGTGATGATGGAATAGAAGCAATAAAAGTTGGGGTGAGTGCGGAAAGAGTTACGGGATATTGTCCGTTCTTATTGAGATATGCTTCCAAGGAAAGTTTGATCAGATTGATATCTGAGACTCTTTTTTGATCCCTGCTTTTGGCTTGTGCTCCACCGAATGAAGAGTAAATGACAGCCGTCAATATTCCCATGATCGCAATGACCGCAAGAACTTCGATAATAGTGAAACCCTTTGATCTTTTTAAGCTTTTCATGCTGCAATTATAACTTTTTTAGCATAAAAAAACAAAAACCCCGAGGCTCCACCTCGGGGCGAGGCAATTAAAGTACCCCGAGGTGGAGCCTCGGGGTTTTTACAAAAAGAAAAATGCCCGCATAACGGGCATTTTTCAACTAAACAATAAAAACAACTTTATATACAGAGACCGTCTGCCTGAATTGTTGTTGATGTTGAGTTACCAGCACTATCTACACACCAGTTCGTCTGAGCACCCATCAAAAGAGCACTGACTGCTGTTGTGGTGGCTGTTGATTTACAGCTAATTGAGCTAGCATTTGATGTAGCATTTGAAATGATAGCTTTTACCTGTGAATCAGTGAACACACCGGTTGTAGCACCCGTACAGACCGCTGTGGTTGCGCTATCATATGACTGGTTACCTGCACCATCATAATACAAAGCTGCTTGTGCCTTAAAGCTGTCCAAAGCACCCTTTACAGCTGCATCTGAACCCTTTCTTCGTGCTGAGTTCAAAGATGCCAAAACGACTGATGAAAGAATACCGATGATGGCAATAACCACCAAAAGTTCGATCAATGTAAAACCTTTTTTCATTCTAACCATAGTTTTTAATTTTTATCGATAAAAATCAATTAATTGTTAATAAATTAGCTTGTGTCTTTGTCTTTTTTACTATTGCTTGCTCAAGGCAAAAATAAAATCTTCAAAAACATAAATATATCGCGATATATTCAAGCCTTACACTATAATTATACACGTAACAAACTAAAAATAGTAAAGAGGGGTGTGGATAACATAAAATAGACTTTCTTAATTAAATCATAAAAGGGCGATGCGCTTTGCGCATCGCCCTTTTATATTCTACTTATATTTTTAAGAGCTTTTATTACATTCCCGCTGAAATACTGTAAATAGGGACGAGTACGGCAGCCATAAGGAATCCGACTCCAAGACCAAGAAGTACGATCATTGCAGGCTCTATGAGAGAAACAAGCGCATCTATTGAATTCGTCACTTCCCTTCGATAAAAGTCTGCAAGTGTCTTCAAGATATTACCAAGTTGTCCGGTCTCCTCTCCGATCTTTATCATTTGGACGAATATTCCTGGGATCTCTTCATGTTTGCCCATGGCATCTGAGACTGAACTTCCGGCTTTTACATCTTCAACAGTCTTCTCAAGCAATTGCTTAAATATGAGATTGTCTACAACAGTCGATGTGATCTCAAGACCCTTGACCATAGGAATACCGGAAACGATCATCGTATTCATGTTATCAGCGATCCTTGAAAGATATAATTTTGAATAAAGTTTTTTGATGCCGGGAGTCGTGATCTTCATCTCATCAAGCGCCATTTTTCCCGTATTTGTCATGAAGTAGCGAATGACAAAAAAACCTCCGATGACAAGAGCAACGAGAAGGAATACGCCATAGCTCACCAGAAAACCGGAGAGACCAAGAACAGCTTGAGTATAAAAAGGAAGAGCTTGTCCTGAACTGACAAGGATATCTTTGATCTTCGGTATGACGTACACAAACATCAATAACATGACAGAAATAAAAGTGAAAACAACAAAAGCCGGATACACAAGCGCTGTCTTTACTTTTGAGTTGACCTCGTATGTCCTGTCCAAATGATCTGCAAGATACATGAAAGTTTGATCAAGTTTTCCAGATTCTTCCCCTGCCTTCACCATATTCACATAGAATGCCGTGAAAATTTTCGGGTGCTTTGACAGTGCATTTGAAATTGAGCTTCCCGCTTGGAGATCATCGACAACTTCTTTCAATTTATTTCTTAAAACTTGATTTTCCGATTGCATCGCCAAAAGCTGAAAGACCCTGAGTGCGGAAACTTGCGCTTGAAAAAGCGTTGCCATCTGGCGTGAAAGGATGACCACGTCTTTATTTGATACGCGTTCGAATAATGAAATATTTTTCTTGAGGAAAGAACCTCCTTCATCTTCCGGTTTTATGGAAACGATTGAAAGTCCTCTTTTTTGAAGTGCACTGATCGCCACTTCAATATTGATGGCATCGATTGTGCCCTCAGTGGGAGTTCCTTTTTGATCTAATGTTTTGTATCGAAATGTCATTGAAATTTATTTTATTCCTTATTTATATCATTTTTTGGAGGATCTTTGCATCAGATGAATATACATAAGCATTCTCAACAGTGATCTCCCCCCGAGATACGAGTTCTGCCAAACATCGGTTTATATCCACCATCCCCTCCTGCGAACTTGTCTCGATGACCGAGCTGATCTCGTGGATCCTATTCTCTCGGATAAGATTTGAAACAGCATTATTATTTATCAAAAGCTCGTATGCCGGGATAAGCCCGCCAGAAACTCGCGGGATAAGCCTTTGTGATAGAATACCGGTCAAACTGCTCGCAAGCTGTACTCGTATCTCCTCCTGCTGTTCTGCGGGGAAAGAATCTATGATCCTGCTGATCGTCTGTGCAGCACTATTGGTATGAAGCGTTGAAAAGACCAGATGTCCCGTCTCAGCAGCGGTCACTGCGATCGAAATAGTCTCTGCTCCGCGCATCTCTCCGATAAGTGCGACATCAACATCTTCTCTGAACATACTTTGGAGTGCTGTGGCAAAATCAGTCGTATCTATGCGCACTTCCCTCTGATCAATGATCGATTTCTTTGGTTCATACACATACTCGATCGGATCTTCAATGGTGATGATATGCTCAGCTCTGCTTTCGTTGATGCTCTCTATCATTGCGGCGAGCGTCGTTGTCTTTCCGTGTCCGACAGGACCGACAACAAGAAAGAACCCTTGGGGCTTGTCTGCAAAATTCTTCAGCACCTCAGGCAAATTCAGCTCAGCAAGACTTCGTATCTTTTTTGGAATAAGTCGCAAAGCGATACTGATCATTCCTTGCTGAAAATATGCATTGCCGCGGAATCGTTCACCATTCTCAATGCCATATGAAAAATCAAGCTCTTTTGTCTTTAAAAAAGTCTCTTTGTTCTCTTTGCCGGCAAGTTCAGAAAGGACACCGGTAATGAACTCTCGCGTCACTATGTCTCTTTTGATGAGCGGAAGTAAAAGTCCGGAAACACGAATGGTCGGCCTCTTCCCTTCCGACAAGTGAAGATCCGAAGCTCCCTCCTGAAAAACGATCTTTACCAATTCATTCAGTTCTGTTTTGTAGTCGGCCATATATTTTTAAATTAATTATTTCTTGTTTTTATTATGCTTCTCATAGATATTTGAGACTTCTTGCACTACTTCCGAAGGGATCATATTTGCTTTGACGATATATCCCTCAACACCTAGTTCCTGCGCCCGACTGATATCTGAGACCATACCCTGATTTGTAAGCATGATCGCTATCGCACCCGGAGCAAGATTGTCTTTTTTGATATTTCCGTAAAGAGAGAGTCCATCCATGACCGGCATAATGAGATCCATAAGTAAAATATCTGGTTTGTATCCGTCTTTGAGCATATCGAGTGCATCTCGTCCGCCCGATGCAGTCTTTGTCTCAAAATTGCCCTTGCCAAACTTCATTGAATACATGTCGAGCAAAAACCGATCATCATCTATTATTAAAATCTTGATTTTCTCTGACATATTTCCCTTCATTATACTACCATCATGAATTTTTAGAAAGAGAATAAAATATCATCTGCTATCCAGGAAAATTATAATTGGTTGATCTCTTCAAACGGTATGATCCTCTGCATCGCTTTTATGATAGCGTCCTCTTTCATAGTGATAAGACCACTTTTTCTGGCAGCTTTGAAAATATCCGGCTCATCTGGGTTTGTCAGGATAACCTGTTCTATATCGCTCGTCATTTTGAACATTTCAAATACGGCGATTCTGCCTTTTGTACCGTTTGGACACTGCGCTGTTGACTCTTTTTCGAAAAATTCAATCTTGCTCGGGATTTCTTTTTTGAACTCCGCCGGCAGATCGGCAAACTCCTTGTCTACCATTGCCTGCATGCTCTCGCTCACTGCTATAGATTTTCCAGTATCAGAGCAAAGCTGATTCACCAACCGCTGTCCCATGGCCAAAATAAGAGTCGGGGCGATCAAGTATGGATCAACATCCATATCAATAAGTCTTGAAACGATTCCGCATGTCGTGTTCGTGTGGATCGTGGAAAGCACTAGGTGTCCGGTAAGAGCCGCTTGGATCGCAAGTCCCGCTGTTTCCTTGTCTCTGATCTCCCCGACCATGATAACGTTTGGGTCTTGTCGCAAAGTTGTACGCAAACCGTTCGCAAAATCATAACCGATCTCGGGAAAGACTTGGGATTGGCTTATGCCCGGAATATTATATTCGATAGGATCTTCCAAACTCAAAACATTTTTATGGTCTTTATCCATTTCGTTGAGCATTGTATAAAGCGTGGTCGTTTTACCGCTTCCCGTGGGACCGGAGATAAGTATAAGACCATATGGTCTCGCCATCGCTTCTCTGACCATCTTCAAATATCTCGGTGAAAGACCAATCTGATCAAGCGGTTTGATCCCGTGCTCTTGATCAAGAATTCTCATCACCACTTTTTCTCCATAATACGTAGGAAACGTTGAGACCCTGAAATCTATCTTTCGTCCCTCGACATTTGCAGAAAAACGTCCGTCCTGAGGTTTTCTTTTTTCATCAAGGCGCATGTTTGCAAGAATTTTGATCCTTGCGACAACTGCTTGATGCACTTCTATCGGCAAAACAAGGCTCGTATTTAAAACACCGTCCACCCTGAATCGTACGCGCACTTTATCGTTCATCGGCTCTATATGAATATCAGATGCATTGCCTTGGGTCGCATAGTGCAAGATCGTGGCGACAATCTTTGTCACTGGTGCATCTTCGGTGATCTTTGTTTCATCCTGACTATTTGTTTTATTGTTCTTGATGATATCAATACCTTCTGCATCAGAAACATCGACTTCAAAATCGGTCAAAGCTTTTTTCACCTCTCCGGAAAGGCCACGATAACTTTCGATCACTTTCTTAAAATCTCTTTCTAAAATAATGAATATCTTGTATGGCAGATTTAATTTACCGACGATAAAACTGATCGCGTCCCTCGCTTCTATATTTTCCGGATCAAGGATACCGATCTCAATCATGCCATCTTTGAGAGCGATTGGCACAAAACCATAATGCGTTGCGGCATCCTCAGAGACATATTTCAAAACAGAAAAAGGCACTTCTTTGCCTTTCAAATTTTGCGTTGGAAGACCATAGCGCTCGCCTTCGGCATCGAGAATGATATCGGCAGTGATCCCCTGGTCCTCCAAGATCTCTTCTATGGTCTTTCCGGATGTTGCCGCTTGTTTCTCAACTTTTGCGATATCGCTTTTGTTGATTATGTTTTTGTCCGCTAATATTTCAAGAATACTCATAGACAAATGTTATTTGATCCTTACTTTGATGGTTGTCGAGGATTGATTGGTATTTGCAACACTTCCAACCGGTGAAAAAGGATTGTCTCTTCCGGATGGCTGGGCTGAGAATGACACGGTATTGTCTTTGAGATTAAGGAATGATGGATCGGAAAAGACGGTGTCTTCAAGCTTCACTTGGTTCATTTGCTGGAGAAGAGAATAGATATATTGTGCATCTGCAGATTCGGAACCGCTTTGTGTGGCAGTCAAAGATGTGCTACTTGTGCTTGTACCACTATTTCCCAAATATGAGAAAGCTATCATGATGAGAAGTCCGACGATTATTATTATGAAAATAGTTTTTTTATTCATATAGTTATTATTGTAGCCAATAGGTATTAAGCGTCACGTTAAAATCATAAAAACCGGTATCATTCGCATTGAATGTGATATTCGTAATATCAACCAATCTTAGATTATTCTCGAGATCTTGCAGGAAATTCAAGAAATTACTGTATGAAGAATTGACCACAAAGCTCAAAGATAAGGTCCCATACTGACTCACTGGCTGTCCAGGCAAGTTATTGCTATTTTTTGTATTGCCGAGAGTGATATTTTTGGCCACAAGATTCCTTCCTTGGGCTATCTGACTTATTTCAATGATCAATCGTATGTTATCGATATTTGAAGGAAGCATTCTTTCAAGACGTACTTGATTGTCATTGCTGATCGTCGTCTTCTTCTGGACCAGATTATTCTCGGTAGAAACGATCGAAACGGAACTCTTTGCGATATCTTGATACTTTGCCAATTCATTTTGAAGTGCCGTGATGCTATACGTTGTGTAATCAGTTGAACTTGGAGTCGCAGCGTTTCCTTTGTAGTTTGGATCAATATAGCCGAAAAATACCCCGAGTGATGAAAGTATTAAAATGATTGGTATTATAAGGTTCATAATGATGATATGTTATTGCCCCGGCTGCATTGTCGCACCGCCCGTATTACCGCTTTGATTGTTCTGTATATTGTTTGTGTAGGACAAAAATTGTGGATTGATCGTTGCTGAGAAGCTGAACGAGACACTTCCATCCTGATTCAAGCCAAAGTTCGATATTTTCGGGTCATTGATGATATTTTTCCACGCAGGCATATCAAACTCATCTGCCTGAGAAGCGACTGACTCCCAATCCTGTGCGACACCAGCGAGCTGTATCCCGACAATAGTATTTCCATTACTGTCTTTGCTTGCTGAAGAAAAAGTAAAGCTGTTGAATCTGACATTCTTAAGTGTGACTTGTTGAAGGAAAGCAAATATTGGTGAGATCGCGACATGATGACTGAGAAGATCCTTGCCTATGTTGATCCTGTTATTAAGATCGATAATGCTTTCCACGGTATTTGAATCAGAGACAAGACCGCTCTTATTCGTCGTAATCGTCTTTTGCTCGCTTGTGATCTGCTGTATCAAATAATTCTTCTCCAAATATACCCATGCGGCAAGACCGAGTGAGACCAAAAAAATGATGATGGAGATAAGGAGAAAGAAACTAATGCTTGATTTAGTTGTTTTCGCCTGCATAATAGGCGCTTTCGGTATAAAAGATGTTTGGAATTTTGTATCCATTTCTAACTGCTATTATAACTCAAAAAAATAAAAAACAATACTATCAAGAACTGTGGATTAGCCTGGATTAGACTTCCTGGAGCTTGCGAATGGCAAGACCGATCGCAACAGTGAACTCCGGACCGGCTGTCTTAAGAACTTCCTGAAGAAAAGCCGGATATTCAAGCTTTGAAAATGGGTCAGCAACTGCGACTGTAGTCTCAAATGAGCTTTGCGCCTTTTCTTTGATACCCTTCAAGAGCGCTCCTCCGCCCGTAAGTGTGATCTTGCTCAATTTCTTGCCGGATTTTTTGTAATAACCGAGAACAAATCGTCCCGTCTCGGAAAAAATATAATCTACGGTCACTGAAGATACTTCGGAAACTCCCGTGTTGCTATTATTTTCTAAAATTCCGTTTGTACGTTTAAGCTTTTCCGCTTCGTCAAAAGAAATGTTCATTGATTTTGAGATCGCAAGCGTAATATCCTGCGAACCTCTGTTGATGACATGCGATGCTTTCAGCACTCCCCGCTCCACAATGAATACTTTTGTCGAACCTGCGCCAAAATCCATGACCATCTGCGGTTCAAGCGACGGTTCAAGCGCCGCTCTCACGGTACTGAAAACTTCCACTTCGGAAAAAGTTACGTTCAATCCCGCAAGTTTTTGGATATCTCTGTTCTTATTGAGCGCATCATTATGAATGACGACGAGCAGAACCTCTGTCCCTTTTTCTTCTTCAACTTTTTCTCCGTTTTGAAATTCGGAAACAGTGCTGTCATCTTTCGGCACCGCCCACCAGTCGAGCGTCACTTCGGAGATCGGTACGGGAATATACTTTCTCGCTTCAAGCGGCACCATATCGGCAAGATTTTTTTCATTTGTCGTCGGTATTTTTATGAAAACGACAAAACTCGAACCGATGGAGATGGACATACCGCTATCGACTGTCGTTGTGTTTGATTCTTTCAGAAGGTCTTTGATCGCTTCAGAAAGTTTTTCTGCAGGAATTATTGCGGATCTGCCGAGTTCAGTACCGGCATACGGGCCAAGCGCCAGCTCTCCGTATGTCTCAAGGACTGCTTTTCCATTTTTTTTCTTGAGCTGGATGACTTTGATGGATGATGATCCGATATCAATACCGAGCACGCTTGTGCCTTTTTGTTGGGAAGGAAAGAATTGATTGAGTAAATTTGAAAAAGGATTTGCCATAACGAAAATATGATACGTTCTGTGTTATTATAACACAGCTTATAGGCTATTCAATGACACTCTCCGTAAAAACACAAAAAATAAAAGGTTTTTTTGATGACCTTCTTTCGCTTATTCTGCCTAAAGATGCCGACACCGCTGAAATAGAGAGTATGTCTCTTGAAGTATTGTCCGAGAAAATACCACGTTCACATGAGCTCGAAGAAAATACGCATAAAACACTGTTCCAGTATAAAAATAAGATCGCCCGAAAAGCGATCTGGGAAATAAAATATAAGGGTAACCCGAAAATTGCGGGAAAATTTTCGACCCTATTCTACGAATACATACTTGAGACCATTTCTGATGAAACAATATTTTCAAATTTTACCGATCCCCTCCTCGTACCAATACCGGCAAGCAAATTATCGCTTAAGGAAAGGGGTTTCAATCAGTGTGAACTTATCGCGAAAGAAATAAAAAAAATAGACAATAAAAAGAATTTTGAGATCTGTCTCTCTGTTCTTTTAAAAATAAAGGAGACCTTGCATCAGTCAAAATTGAAAAATCGATCGAAACGGTTCAAAAATTTACAAGGGTGTTTCAGGGCTGATCATGAAAAGATAAAAGGCAGAAATGTGATCTTGATAGATGATGTCATCACGACAGGGGCAACAATGAAAGAGGCTTCGAAAACATTGCGCAAGGCCGGAGCAAAAAAAGTGATCTGTTTTGGAATAGCGCATTAGAAATACAAAAAGGGCGGGTGCTTCGCACCCGCCCTTTTTGTATTTCTTTTATTTTTCCAAAAATTTTATAAGCTCTTCCACCTCGCGCACATCATGAGTCGTATTTCCTTTATTTTCCAATGATTGTTGTGCAATACGTGAGACATAGGTTGCAACATTTAAAATATAATTTCTGAGCCATTCATCGAGATGTTCGCAATCAGCCACAAGTGTTTTTGACAGACTGATCAGAAGCTCTGTTTTTTCTTTCAGCTTATCCTCATGATCATAGATATTTCCAAGTTCCAAAGACCTGTTGGCATCCTCGTCGAGACGAGAAAATTGCGAGACGATGCTTTTAAGGGTCCTGATGACCGGTTGCAATTGTTCTTTATTTTTCTGAACATCAAAACTTTCAGTTAGTTCCATACTGCTATGCTATAAATATTCTCCCCAACAGTCAACTAAAAAAATACCGCCGCGTCTTAACAACGCGGCGGCTTTAGACCTCGATCCTCCTTTCTGGAACACGGATGGTCAGCTTCCCCGACTCTTCAAGCACAAAATACCTCTCGTAGAGTCTTAGAAGAAGTTTGTAGGCTTTTTTTGTTCTCCGCCTCTTTTCTTTGGAGTTTTTCAAGAAATAATCCTTGAGCGTCTCCTCAAACTTCTTGCGAGGAAATGGCTTGGGAGCTTTTCCGTCTTTTTTCAACATCTTCAACAGAAGAGCTTCAAATTGCATTCGTGCAAGCCACTGGGCCGCTTTTTCCAAAGTCGCTTTTTTGTTCTCTGATGCGCCGATGAAATCAAGCTCAGCCTTTACGGTGGACAAAGCGACAACGACCGCCTGAGGTTTGATCTGAACACCTCCGTCGGCAAGTTTTTTTCGAAATTCCCGCAGAACCTCTTTTATGTGTTTCGCAAGACTGTAACCAAAGGTTAGGTCGCGAAACTTGATACAAGAGACTACAAGCCAATGAAAGTGTTTTTTTGTATCGGGTATTGGAGACCCGACGTTTTGCTTCTTCATCGGACTCCTCCGTTTTTAGTTTCAAAATGAGAATGAGTGCAAGACGATCCGCCCGAAATATATCATGATTTGAACAACAAAGCGATTGTGCGATTCCGCAGTCAAAGACCCATCGCGCAAATAATTTTTTAGTTTCTTTGGAGAGAAAAGATCCCTTCTGCAATATTTTCCTTCATTGTCTCTGGGGCGATCGCATTTTTTGCGAGATCGATCAATGTTTCTTTTCTTGAAACCGTGTCCATGAGCGATGCACGCTCATATTTTATAAAAATAGGGATTATTTCGTATTGCACAGCATTCGTATTCAACCGCACACGAACAGCAAGCCCGTCGCTTGTCGGACCGCTTGATGACTGATCAAAGATAAAATTGCCGAGAGAATAGAAGATCGGCTTGTTCTTGTATATTTCCAAAGGTTCGATCACATGTGGATGCGAAGCAAAGACCATATCTGCTCCGGCATCAATAAATGCCCGCGCGGCCTTCTGCTGAGAAACAGTAAAACCAAAATTATATTCGGTGCCCCAATGCCCATAGACGATAATGTAAGAAAATTCTTTTTTTGCTTGACGTATGGCAGCAAGAACATTATCGAGACCCTGATAAGCAAATTCACTATACCCGATAAAAGCAATTTTCTCGCCATTGATCTCTTTCACATACGGCACGATATTTTTATTTGTCGGATCTCCGACATAATCTATCCCGGCAGCTTTGATCGCAGCAAGAGATTCTGTGAAACCATTCTCACCAAAATCAAGCGAATGATTGTTCGTCTGCCCCAAAAGAGTAAAACCAAGATTTTTTAAGATGGGCAGCATCTTCGGATCAAACGTGAACTCGAGCGGTGCACTGAGCTTTCCAATGGTAATAGAATTAAAATTGGTGAATGACCCTTCGGCATTTGCAAAAACAATATCATTGCCCGAAAGCAATTCGTGGATCAGAGAGAATGGATAGCCAGTTCCATTCTCATTGATCTTTTGCCTCACGAGACGATCGAGCATCATATCGCCAAAGACCAAAATTGTTGTATCTTTTTTATCTGAAGAAGAGTGATGTCCGAAAACCGCATTAAAAAAAGAAACGGGAGTTTTTATCTCATAGTAGGCAAAAAAACCAAGTCCAGTGGACCAGAGCAAAGCGATAATACTAAAAACAACAAATTGTGTGCGGGTGAGCTTCATATTTGTTATTTATTCTAAACTGTATTGTACAACAGTTTCCCCCGAGGCTCCACCTCGGGACAGACTTAAACTAGAATAATGAATAATTATATGCTAATCTTCTCAACACGGAGAGGTGTCAGAGTGGTCTAATGTACTTCTTTGCTAAAGAAGTGAGCCTCTAATAGGGCTCCGCGAGTTCGAATCTCGCCCTCTCCGCTCGTACAAAATACCGCTTAAGGCGGTTATTTTGTTGAGCGAAGAGGAAAAAGTTCTGGGAGAGCTTTTGTGCGAGATTCGAAAACCTTTGATAGTTTTATAGAGTGTAATCACGAATACAAAACAGAAAAGGTGTACAGAAACTGTAAGTTTTGAAACTCTCGCCCTCCATATTTTAATATGCTAAAATCAGTTTTCACAATGAAAAACCAATTCAAAGATAAAAAAGTGTTGCTCATAGGGCTTGGGATCCTCGGTGGTGGAGTGTCCATTGCAAATTGGCTCGTGAAGCAAAGTGCAAAGCTCAGTATCACCGATTCAAAACCGCGGGAATATTTCAAAGATTCGATCAAAGAGATCAAGGTCAATGTCACCTATTTTTTTGAAAATTGCAGCGAGCAAAATATCGCTGATGCGGATATCATTGTCTTGAATCAAGCTGTGCCTCAAAGTAGTCCTCTCGTGCAGATCGCGGAAAGACTTGGCAAACCTATCTTCAACGAATCAAAGATCTTTTATGAAAATTGTACAAAGCCGATCATTGCGATCACAGGAACGAGAGGAAAGACGACGACGACAAACTGGGTGGCTCACCTGCTCGGCAAAGGAGCGATCATTGCCGGCAATTCCACAGCCCAACCGCTTTTGAAAATGCTTCCAAAAACAAAAAACAAGGAATGCAGGATCGTGGTGAATGAAATCCCATCTTTCCAGCTTGAACGTTTCAATAATGTCCCAAAGATCGCACTCATCACGAATATCTTTGTGGATCACCTTGCCCGCCACGGCACCATGGAAAACTATGCTCTCGCCAAAGCGAATATTTTTAAAAATCAAAGCCTAGAAGATATATTGATCTTGAATGACGATAATGAATGGACTCGTTTTTTCCTCAAACAAAATCCTCAAGCTGAAGTGTGGTATTTCTCGCTCAATAAACTACCAGAAAATAAAAATGGCCTGTATTATGACAAGGATTGGATCTATCTAAAAATAAAAGGATCAAAAACAGCGCAAAAGATCCTGGATGTGAAAAGTTTCTATGGAATGTGGGGCAAGCACAACCTGGCAAATCTATTGTCAGCAATGCTCGCCGCTCACCTTGCAGGAGAAAGCTGGACAAACATCAAAAAAAGAATAAAAAGTTTGCCTCAAGTAAAATTCAGGCAAGAACTCATAGCAACGCATAAAAAAATAGATATTGTGAATGATACGACGGCCACATCGCCAGAAGGTGGAATAGCTGCGGCCGAAAGATTTGGTTCGCCATATTGCGTTTTAATATCAGGAGGGACTGACAGTAATCTAGATTATAAAGGCTGGGACAAAGCTATTTTGAAATATATAAAGCCAGAAAATATACTATTACTTAATGGCAGCGCTACAAAAAAGATGCTTGCAGAATTTTTAAAAAATACAGATGCATCAAAAATAACATTAAAAGAGACTCTGGAAGAATGTGTTGATGTAGCTTTTCAAAAAATTTCTGCGCTGGGCAAACCTGATAATTCAGAAAAACACCGACTGACCATACTTTTCTCCCCTTCCGCTAAAAGCTTTGAAAAATTCAAGAATGAATTTGACCGAGGAGAACAATTCAACAAGATCATCAGGCGAAAAATAACAGATCTAAGGAAAAATAGATAAATTAAAAAACTCCGAGGTGAGGAAGCAAAAGTCTTTGCTTCCGCAAGACCTTGAACGTTTTGTATTCAAAAAGTGAAAGGTGTACCGCACCTGTAAGGTGGCACCTCGGAGTTTTTGTAAGTTACTTGTTTATAATTCCATTCTCCTTATCAAAATCATCAACGTTCTTATGATGTGAAAATCTCAGAAGCCATCTTTCCAAAAACCAGAGTAAATTGAAAATGACGAGTGCTGCTATGGTGCCAATGATCGCAAGGTTGAAAAATCCGAAACCTGCCGCCATACCAACACCTGCAGAGACCCAAAGCCCAGCAGCTGTTGTAAGACCGGTGATCTTATTGTCATGAGAGATCAAAAGACCGGCACCGATAAAGCCGATACCACTTATCACAGAAGCTGCGAGAGTAAGCGGACTGACAACGGCAGGATTTCCCAGGCTTGATACGACAATATCCGCAATAATGACGAATATCGCTGAACCGAGAGATACCATTGAATATGTCCTCATGCCGGCAGTCTTTCCAGCAAATGTCCTTTCAACACCAATGACAGAACCAAGTAAAATTGCGATCGCGACTCGTATGATGATTTCAGTTGTAGTGAGTGCTAACATGTAAGCTATAAATTTAAAATCTATTAATAAGGCGATTATAGCATAAGGAAAAATATAAATAAAAAGCCCCAGCCGCGGTCCATGACCGTAGCTGGGGCTTGTGTTTCCTTTTAAAGTAGTGAACCGATACGGTTGCTTTCCCCAGAACGCTTTGCCCACGTTGCCTTTTTCTCCCAAATGGGATCGTCGAACTTGTCCTTGCGGACCACCACATAATCGACGAAGTAAAACTGCAACCAGACAAACAGGCGCTTCGTCAACCTTTGAGGAAGCCAAGCAAACCTGCGAACGGTTTTTTGAGTTCCAATGGGAACATCTGGCCCCGATTTATCCATTGTATAGATCAATCCGACCCTCCTCAGATTTTATGAAAATGTGCGTTACTAGGTATGATTTTATTACAACAATTCTTATTGTCAAACATATATCAGATATTTTTTTATTGAAACATCTATTTGTATTTTTCATAAAAAAGAGTATAACGGTACCTAGTAAATAGCCACAGGAAACTTGGAGGAAAACGACCATGTCGCAAGTGCTTTCAAAAGCCATTTTTTACTCCATAGTGATCATGCTCGTTCTTTGTGTAATCCTCTTCTGCATCGGTACTGGAATGCTTGCATGGGTATTATTCCATTTTTTCCATGTACCGATCGGACGAGCAGTCCCTCTGTCAGCAGTATCCCTCATCGTAGTGCTTATGCTTTTTTTCGCCATTATTAATGGGGGCAGGATGAAAGTACAAAAACAAAAATAGGAGCGCCAAAAAACAAGGCGATCTCAGAAAACCGGCTGCGTCTTTCACAGCCGGTTTTTTCATTGCAAATTCAGATAAAAAGAAAAATATTTGTTTTCTCACATTTCATAAAAATTTCGGTTATAATAGCCCCATGCAGTATGATTCTTCAATTGAGACCGTCTTTCGCCTGAAAGAAGATGAGAAAATAGCGTTAAAAAAACTCGGGCTGAAAACCATCGGTGATCTTTTATATTATTTCCCCATTAGATACGGCGACACATCGGAAAAAAGGAATATCGGCAGTTTGGCTGTCGGAGAAAAAGCGACCATCTTCGGCAAGATCTCCAGACTCAAAACAAGCAAAGGTTTCAAAAGCAAGATACCGATGTCCGAAGCACACATTGAAGATGAGTCCGGAACAATAAAAGCCGTGTGGTTCCATCAACCATATATCGCAAAAATGATCCATGAAGGAGCGTTCGTCCGCGCAGATGGCAAAGTTTCAGACAGAAGAGGTGAACTATATTTATCAAATCCAAAGATCGAAACGGTCACAAAACTTCCGATCGGTGTCGGCGATTCCCTTTTTGGCGAAGGTGGCGAGGCGCATGCGCTCTATCCCGTCTATCCCGAAAGCAAAGGTATTACCTCAAACTGGCTCTATCATAAAATACAAAAAATATTCAGCTCGGGACTTTTGGAAACGCTTGAAGATCCGATCCCGGAATATATTTTACATGCATACAATCTTCCCTCCCTGAAAACTGCTCTCGTCTGGATCCATGCCCCGCAAAAACAAGATCACGCGCTCACTGCACGAAAACGTTTCGCATTTGAGGAAGTTTTTTTCATCCAACTGCAAAAAAAGAAGGATAAGATTGCCTGGAACAAAAATCCGGCATATGTGATAGATAAAGACCCAACTGAAATAGAAAATTTCGTAAAAAGATTCCCATTTGGAATGACCGAGGCGCAAAATAAAGCTATTGGAGATATAATGTCCGATTTTAAAGTTGGTCACGCAATGGGGCGGCTTCTTGAAGGAGATGTCGGCTCCGGAAAAACAGCCGTCGCTGCAACAACAGCATTTGCGATCATCAGCTCCCGGCCAAAAGGACAGAATTTTGGGAACTTGCAGGTAGCTTATATGGCACCAACTGAGATCCTGGCAAAACAGCATTTCGAATCGTTCATCCAATACTTCACCCATCTCGGGATCCAGATCGGACTGCTCACCGGAAAAGATTGCCGAAAATTCCCCTCAAAAGTAAATCCAAAAAGCTGGACCAAAATTTCCCGTGCGCAGCTTTTGAAATGGGTGGCAAATGGCGAAATTCCCATACTTATCGGTACACATGCGCTTATTCAAAAGTCAGTAAAATTCAAGCATCTAGCTTATTCTATAATCGACGAACAACATCGCTTTGGAACTTTGCAAAGACAAAAACTCACTAGAAAAGAAGGGATGAATCCGCATCTCTTATCAATGACCGCAACGCCGATCCCCCGCACACTTGCCCTGACTATTTATGGTGACCTGGATATTACGCTTCTTGACCAGATGCCTGCCGGAAGAAAACCAATAATCTCCGAGATCGTTCTGCCGACTGATCGAGAAAATACTTATGCAAAAATAAAAGAAAAATTAGTTGAGGGACGACAACTCTACGTGATCTGTCCAAGAATTGATATTCCCGATCCGGAAAAAGAAAGTGCGGTGATCGCAAAATCCGTCAAAGAAGAAGCTGAAAGATTAAAAAGAGATATTTTTCAGGAATATGAGATCGGCATCTTGCATAGTAAAATGATCCAAGGTGAAAAGGAAAAGGTCATGAATGATTTTAAGTCTGGAAAAATTGATATTCTTGTCGCCACTTCGGTCGTTGAAGTCGGAGTAAATGTTCCGAATGCCACGATCATCATCATCGAGGGAGCTGAAAGATTTGGTCTCGCACAGCTCCACCAACTTCGCGGCCGCGTCATACGAAGCAATCATCAGGCGTACTGTTATGTATTTGCCGAAACAAAGACAGATAAAACATTGCAAAGATTAAAAGCATTCAAAAATTCCTCGAATGGATTTGAGCTTGCTGAATTTGATCTGAAACTTCGCGGAGCCGGTGAACTTTCCGGAAACAAGCAATGGGGAATTTCCGACATTGGCATGGAAGCGATAAAAAATATAAAAATGGTGGAAGCTGCGCGAAATGAGGCGGAAAAAATATTGCAAAAAGATGAGGCTCTCATACAGTTCCCTCTCATACAAAAGAGACTTGCTGAACGCAAAGTAGAGGAAATACATTTTGAGTAAAGGCTTGCTCGTTATCACGGTTTTCAAACACGGATAAAATTCTGCTGAATTTTTCCTCGAGCTCGGCTCGACAGCCTCGCTAGGTTTGAAAATCGTGATAACTCGCTCGCTGATGGAAAATACAGTTTTTGTTTGCGGAAAGTGATATTTTAAGATAATATCCTTTCATATAGGCATGTATGTTGTTTTTACAGGTAATACCATAAAACACAGTTTGAAAGTTAAATGATGCGCGCGTAGCTCAGTTGGTAGAGCGGTCGTCTTATACACGACTGGTCGTAGGTTCGACTCCTACCGCGCGCACAATTAAAAAACACTAAAAGTATTTAGTGTTTTTTAATTGTGCGAGACGGAGCGATGTTTTGCAAGGATGCAAAACAAGCGAGTCAAGGTCGTGAAAATTTTCGAGTGACGACGAGAAAATTATTCCTGACCACAATATGTAAGCCCATATAAAAAGACTTGTGACTACATGATCTTTCTATTTATTCACTATCCACCCCCTAGCCTTGCTCATAAAGGTTATTTTTCATACAATTATCTCGTTAGTTGAAAACGAGAAAGAAGCCTTATTTGTGAAGATTTAAAAGTACTTGACATTATTACAACATAGTAATATAATAAAGGGGCGAATATTCAGTGGTATTCTATGAAAATAAACTAAACAATATGACTAATAATTTTGAAAAATTTGAAGGAACTGGCGGTGGAGTAGATATGCTTGATAAGCCAGAAAAAAAAGAAAGAGATATCTTTCACGAATCTCTTGATGAAATAGTTGATTCTATACATGAGGATCTGAAAAAAGGACAAGGAAGCATGATAGTCAATAGAAGAGAAAAACAGACAGACGAAGAGGAACGGATAGAAAAAGCAAAAAAAGATAAACAGAAAAAAGAAGATAAAGAAATGGAAGAAATGGCGGCAAAAGCCATAGAAAAAGCAGACAAAGAAATAGAAGTCGAGGAATTACTTAGAAAATTGAAGGAGGAAGAGAAAAAATTAAAAGAAGAAAAGGAAAAAGTCGCGAATTAAAAAATTAATCAATAAAAATATATGGGAGAAAAAATGCCAATGTCAACAGATTTTGAAAAGGATGTCGCCGTTTTAGAGAAAAAACTAAGTGGAGAGATCGCCGGTTTGACCGATGAACAATTCGCTAAAAGATTTGCGGAATGTCAAGAAAGATTCAACGAGGATCCAGACAATTATGAAACGGTTTTAGAGAGAGATCTGTTGATAAATAAACTTATAAAAAAACTGGACGGTAGCGATTTGAAGAGCGTTGTAGATAACTATCACGGATTAAGCACGGAACAAAAAAAAGAGCTGCTCAATCTTATCCAAGAAAAAATGAGCCTGTAAGAAAAAACGGCGCCTCAGGGCGCCGCTTTTTGTTTATATATTAAGCAAGCTTACTATCTATGATCTCCTTTTTCTTCGGCATGATGCCATTTGCTACAAGGATTTTCTCAAACTCTTCCCTCTCGATCGTTTCTGTTTCTATAAGTCTTTTCGCGATCGCATCAAGAGCTTTTCTATGATCGTTTATTATTTGTTCCGCGCGCTTCATATTGCTATTCATGATCTCGGAAACTTCAGCATCAATATCGGCATTCACTTTGTCAGAATATTCCTTATCATTCACCCCTTTGCCAAACATGGCTCGTCCACCTTCTCCTTCAAGAGCCACAGGGCCAAATTTATCCGACATCCCATATTTTGTCACCATATCTCGTGCAAGAGCTGTGGAAACCTGCAAGTCATTTGATGGACCGGTCGTAAGATCATGGAATACTGTTTTCTCTGCGACATATCCGCCAAGCGACATTGCAATATCATCCAAAAATTCTTTCTTTGACTGTAATCTCTTGTCTTCAAACGGCAAATGAAGCGTATATCCGCCAGCGCGTCCGCGAGCAATGATAGATATTTTGTGAACTGGATCGGCATATTCCAAAACTGATGAAACAAGTGCGTGTCCCGCTTCGTGATATGCAGTGATCTCTTTTTCCTTCGTTGAAAGTATATGACTTTTTCTCTCAGGGCCCATCATGACCTTTTCAATGGAACGTATCAGGTCAAACTGGGAAACTTTTTGTCTTCCCTCTCGTGCTGCAAGGATCGCGCCTTCATTCATCAGAGAATATAAGTCTGCACCAGAAAATCCCGGTGTTCTTTCAGCAATAACACGAAGATTTACATCTTCTGCAAATGGTTTTTCTTTTGAGTGAACTTTGAGTATCGCTTCTCGGTCATTTCTATCCGGCAAGTCTATAACAACTCTTCTATCAAATCTTCCTGGTCTTAAAAGCGCACTGTCCAAAACATCTGGCCTGTTAGTTGCGGCCATGACGATGACTTTTTCATTTTGTTCAAAACCATCCATTTCAACAAGAATCTGGTTGAGTGTCTGCTCCCTTTCATCATTTCCTCCGCCCATTCCACCGCCTCGCACTCTTCCGACCGCATCTATTTCATCTATAAAAATAATCGCTGGCGCTGCGGACTTTGCCATTTTGAAAAGATCCCTTACGCGAGATGCGCCGACTCCAACAAACATTTCCACAAATTCTGAACCAGAAATTGAGAAAAATGCTACACCAGCTTCTCCAGCGACAGCTCTAGCAAGCAAAGTTTTTCCAGTACCTGGTGCACCCATAAGCAAAATGCCTTTTGGAATTTTCGCTCCAATATCCAAGAATTTTTTCGGGTTTTTCAAAAAGTCTACGACTTCTGTAAGCTCTTCTTTTGCCTCTTTTGCACCGGCAACATCTGCAAATGTCACCCGTTGCTTTTTATCTGAAGGTAAAATAATTCTCGCTTTTGATTGTCCGAAAGTAAGTGCTTGCACTCCTGCACCTTTCATTTGTTTTGTTAAAAACCAAATAAATACTCCGATAACGATAAGCGGAATGATAAATGGCGCAAGATTTATAAACCAATAAGTAAAGCCGGTGTCGCTCACGATATTAATACTTACTAGAGCAAGCTTTTCGGGGGAAACTTTATAGTTCACTAAAGTTTCAGTAAGCGCCACACCTTCTTCTTTCTTTGAAGTTTTCACGATAGGTGTTTGCGATGATTGTGCTATGACGGTTGTGGTAGCAGTGCTTGTTGCAGCTGAAGACGTTGCATACGTTATCGTCAGATCATCCCCTTTCACATCTATTTTTGAAACAAGTCCGGCGTTTATATCGCTTGCGACTTGGGAAAGAGAAATTTGCTCATTTGGAGTACCGCTTGAAAAAATGACTGAATAAAGCACTGAGACAATGATAAGGATCAGAATAGCGTTTGCGATTTTTGAAAAAGAGGACATTGGACCGCTCATAAGTCCTTTCATTTTATTTTTATTGAGGGATGGCTTTTTTGCTGGCTTTTTGTTTTTGTTATTGTCTATATTGTTCATGATTTGCCTAATATAACACGAATTTTTGGCTTTTGAAAGTTCGCGAATTTTTAAAAATAATGTTTGACTAAATAATAAATGTGGACTATCCTTGCAAATGAACACTGTAATTTTACTCAAAGTTAGAAAAAACCAACTTGTTCTTCAAAAAGGAATCTCGCATGAAAACGGACGCCATGAGAATAGCCCGGGATATAGAGAGGGCGTGCCCTCAATCATCCCGAAGCACCTTCGAGGTGATAACCCCGGCAAAGAAAAATCCCTTCAAAGACTTCATCAACTTTCTCACCAGGAAGGAAAAAAGAGAAGAGAAAGCAGCCAAGGCCGGGGAGCAGACAGTCTATGACTGACTAGCCACCCACGTCTTCCCACAACAAACCCCCACACGAAAGCGCGGGGGTTTTCATTTTAAATTCCCTCTTATTCTGCTACTATACTGAATATGTCAGCCAAATTCGCAGAAAACAGAAAAGCATATTTCAACTATGAGATCCTTGAGAAAATCACGGCTGGTATTGAACTGCTTGGTTTTGAGGTCAAAGCGATAAAGGCAGGACATATGACGCTTGATGGCGCTTATGCCGTGATACGCGGTGGCGAGGCATTTCTTATCGGTTCAGCCGTGGCTCCGCTTCAGCCCAAAAACGCTCCAACAAGTTATGACGAGAGAAGGAACAGGAAGCTCTTGCTCACCAAAAAAGAAATACAAAGACTCTCTGAGCTTGAAAATAAGAATGGGTTGACAATCATCGCACTTTCAGTGTATAATAGCGGTCACAAGATTAAAGTAGAGCTTGGAATCGCTCGGGGCAAGAAGAAAAGCGACAAACGCGAATCGATCAAGAAACGCGAGTCAAACCGAGAGATAGACAGGACATTAAAAAATAGATAATGGGGATGATCGGCCTAGACAATTGGTCCCGTTTCTCATATGCAAAGTAGAGCAACCTTGTGAACTCTTAAATCTACCAAGGAAAATGTAAATGCTAAAACCATTTCATCAAAAGTAGCCGGTATTGTTTCACCATTTATGGCGGCAACCCCTACTTTCGCTTACGCGTTAGCCTAAGCGACATTTCACCTACTGAATCTGAGCGGTAGAGTTGAGGTGCAATATTTTCAGAATATATTCTGCGCTTCCTCGCCGCAGAACGAAATAAGAGGATCGGATCATGAGCATTTTGTTCATTTATAGTTCATGATCTTAAATTCGCTTTCGGGCGAAAAAAATCAACTAGACTTTGTAGAAATATTTGAAGCAATCATTTGCACCCGAGTTCGATTCTCGGCATCTCCACAGATAAAAGTTTAGCCCCGCATTTTTGTGCGGGGTTTTACTTTTACTGTGGAGATGAGAAAGTGCTGGGTAGCACTTTCGTCCGAGAATCGAAAGACGGAACAAGAAATTTTCAGCAGAAAATTTTGTGAGTCGGGTGAGCTTGGGTTGGGACCCAAGCGCAAGACCTGTGATAGTTTTCTCTGAGCAATAGCGAGAGAAAACAGAACAGGTGTACAGATTCTGTAAGAATCGCGAGCAGTTTTTTGTGACAACAAAAAACTGACTTGTGACCGAAAGCGTACTCGCGGTTCCGCCCATCTCCACAATGTAAAAATACCCTATTGGGTGTTTTTATCTTTTAATTTATACCAGCCAACAATTATTGGTAATACGAATGTCAAAACATAATAAACATAAACATCAATTTTATAATAATCTGTCGCTTTAAAAAGTTTGACCAAAAAAATATAATCCAAAATTATTGCCGTAATTGTCCAAATCACACCCAGCCCAATATAATAGCCAAATGTTTCTCTTTTTATTTTTTTACATAACACCCAAAGAGTTGCTATCAGTCCAAAAGGCAAAATAACCCAACCCAAAATATCTTTTGGCACAAAAGCAAAAAATATTATTCCCAAGATATAACCAAAAAGCCAGAGAGTAAAACCCCACAAAATGGTGTTTAAGAAAATTTTTCCTTTGTTTGTTTCCATTAGTTTTTATTAAATTAATTAACAATAGGTACTTAATAATTATTATATATAATTTGAAATCTTAGTTCAAATTCCTATATAAGAAACCAAAAAACCGCTTCCGCGGTTTTTTGGTCTTATATCTTCCCCACCAAATCAAGTCCCGGAGTCAAAGTATCATCTCCTGGCTCCCATGATGCGGGACAAACTTTTCCGTTGTGTGTTGCCACAAACTGGGCAGCTTGGACTTTTCTGTACAATTCTTTTGCAGAACGGCCAATCGAGTTATCATTGACTTCGATCGATTTTAAAACTCCTTCCGGACTGATTATAAATGTTCCTCGCAAAGAAACTCCCTCTTCTGGAATTAAAACTCCAAACATCTCACAAAGTTTATGCGTCGGATCAGCGAGCATTGGGAATTTCACTTTCTTGATCGCTTCGCTCTCATCGTGCCACGCTTTGTGTACAAATACCGTATCAGCGCTGACAGACAAAACTTCAGTGTTTATTTTCTTGAATTTATCATAATACCCCGCCATTTCTTCAAGCTCTGTCGGACAAATAAACGTAAAATCCGCCGGATAGAAAAATACGATCACCCACTTCCCCGCATATTCCGAAAGTCTTACTTTCTTTATTTTCTCCGCCTGATATGCTTCTGCTTCAAACTCGGGAACTTTTTGTCCAACTTCCACTCCGTTTCCCCATTCGCACAAACCGCACCCGCCCATATGATCCATATTTTTTTCTTTGCTCATAATGTTTTAAATATTTAATTGTTTTTAATACATTCATTCTATCATATGTTAAAAAATGCCAGGAATCATAAAATTTATTGTTCATTGACAAGCATATTTTACCGATATACTCTATATGAGGAAGTCACGTCTTGCGTGAGGTGAAAAAGTGAAAAAACTATTGATTTTATTGGCTCTTCTTTCCACTCTTGGCGGATGTGCGGTTCCTTTCGGGACCGAAGTAAGACAACCGAGTGTTTACTGGGTCGAGGAATATCAAGTATACGATGGGTCATTCTGCCCGAACAACCCCCAAGATACATCTCGGCAGGACTGCCTAAGGTGCCATACCCTCGGTCCGACGCATTATCATTGAATCACATATGCTGTGCCACGGGACATCTGTTCCGTGGTTTTTTTATTTTCTTGATCAAAAATTGACAAACAACCTTTCATACTATACTCTGCTTCTAGAAAAACCTCCGCATGAAAAGGTGTGTGATGAGAAAGTACAAGGTGTCACTGTTGTTGATCTTCCTGTTCGTCCTCGGCGGATGTTCTGCCCTTAAATTTCGACAAAGAGATATGCTCCCGCCAGGATATCGCGGAAACGGAAAAGATTTCGCATGGAGTGATATTCCCCCCGGACCCATGATCAAAACCGTTGTGAAGGGAGTTTACTACGTACCTGGACATACCATGCCTTTTCCATATCTCGAATGGCCAGAGTATGATGAAAAAAATGGAGAGGTGGTGACACAACGCTGGTACCAACCGAAAAGCAAGGATTAGGGTCGCGGAGCAAAACTCCGCGGCCTGTTTTTTTAAAATCTGTTATATAATATCGGGTATGGATCTCAGGAAAAACTTTTTGCTATTAGTCGTACTTGTCGTTTCTTTTTTATTACTTGCTATTTCTATCATAAATAAAAATGGTTTTATCATCATGCTTGATCAGAATGTCGCTTCTTTTGTTGCAAATATCAGGTTCCCAGCTCTGGATACTATAATGATCTTCATCACAAATCTCGGCGAAATGTATGAAGATCTTGTTCTTCTCGTGATCTTTGCAATATTTTTATTGATAAAACACAAAAAACACAGATTCTATGCACTTATGATCGCAACATCGCTTGGAATAGCCTCGGCTGAAGTGATAAAAATATCTGTCGGGAGAGCAAGACCGCTGAGTGATCTTATCTCTGAGACAGGTTATAGTTTTCCGAGCATCCACGCAACGATATCGACAATTTTTCTACTCTCTATCGTTTTTTTGATGGTTCCGCTCATTCAAAACATCATATTGAAAAGAATTGCATTTATTACAACACTGGTCATCTTTCCTTTGATAGCTTTGAGCAGAATATACCTTTCTGTGCACTTTACCTCCGATATCATAGCCGGAATAGTCCTTGGCTTGATCTGTTATTTCGCTTCCTTTATTCTCATATTTCATAAGCATATTGATATTGCCGTTAAATAAGAAATATGCTATAAATAGCGCCTGACGTAGTCCTATTGAAGGTTGTGACAAACGCACGCTTTCGATACGTTATTTTTTAAAAATACTTTGAATATAAAAGTAAGAATCAATCACCAGATACGAGTCCCGGAAGTCCGCGTCATCACTGACGACGGAGACAATCTTGGAGTCATGTCTGTCGGCGATGCGCTCAAGCGAGCGCAAGAAATGGGTTTGGATCTGATAGAAATATCGCCAAATGCCGTTCCTCCGGTTGCAAAAATAATGGATTATGGTAAATTCCAGTACGCTGAAAAGAAAAAACTCAAGGATTCCAAAGCGAAATCGCAAAGTGTCGAAGTAAAGAGCGTCCAGGTGAAGATTGCCACGGACGAGCACGACCTCGCCATGAAAGCGGCCAAGATCTCGGAATGGCTCAAAGAAGGACATCGAGTCAGATTAAATCTTTTCCTCTCAGGCAGGGCAAAATACATGGAAAAGAATTTTTTGCAGGAAAGGATGGAAAGAATATTGAAGATGGTCACTGAAGAGTTCAGAGTATCGGAAGCTCCTCAAAG
>Ga0265338_10000168_pt1 | contig 120297 bp, 117 predicted proteins | sample 42126metaG_FD_193579 | JGI IMG/M metagenome (GOLD analysis project Ga0265338, IMG submission 193579) | Rhizosphere microbial communities from Carex aquatilis grown in University of Washington, Seatle, WA, United States - 4-21-26 metaG | ecosystem: Host-associated > Plants > Roots >...
CTCTCAGCTACGAACCAAGCTCAAGCTACATAGAGGTATGAGCGAAGACCACCAGCGCCGACTGGTGGAATGGTATCTTTACAGCCGGACTAAGGACCAAAAACCAACACGAAACTGCCTATAACTTGAAACCTTTGAACAGGACCAAGCTCAAACTTAACTCCGACGAGTCCAATTTCTTCTTGGGCCTCTTTATAGGCGTTAGACTCGTAGGTTTCGCTTTTTTCTACCGTTCCGGCAGCCGCCGGTCCCCATTTACCAGGGTCTTTATCTTTGGTTAGCTTGCGTTGAGCAATCAGAATTTGGCCTGTGCCATCTGTGAGCCACAGGGCTCCAATACGATAGATATCTTTCTTAAAATCAATCTTGCTGCGCTCTTTATAGCCAATAAGTTGATCATTTTCATCAACCACCTGATACATCTTCATGGCTACAGCATAGCAAAATTCTGGAATCTTGATGAAAGGACAAAAGCTAATCGATTGCTAAACGGCGGCCGGTGATAATGTTTGAGACAACTAAACCGATAACTGCCAAGATGATAATGACTAAACCGGCACCGACAAGATAGCTGGTATTTGACGTTTTAGGCTGAAAGACTTGCGCCTTAGTAGTGCCTTTGGTAGCTATGGTTGCCAGCGGAATACCCTGAACGCTTGCCGACGTGTTGAGATTGGTAGTACCTGCCGAGCTACCGCCGGCCTGCAAGCTACTGGTAGACGGTAACAATGAGGGCGCGCCAATATTTTGAGGGTTCTGAGTTGCTGATTGCGAGGTGCCAGTAGCAGTAATAGTTGTCGAAGCATCCATCAAAAACCTCCTACGGAGGTAATTATCAATTTACAATTATCAATTTTCAATGAATGGCCAATGACCAATGGCCAATGACTGAAAAATGAGGACTGAGAAATAAATGTGAAAGGTGAAAAGCTACCTGTGAAATGTGTTTTGGTTCTAATTAGCTTTGTCACTATTTAAGTATACTGGAGAACAGAGCTAATGCTCAATGAACAATGCTCAATGAATGTAGTAATCATTTAATGCATTAATGACATTGACTACTCATTTGCCAATTGACACTTGAGCATTGAATATTCGAGGCTACCATCTTAGGCGCGGCGGCGATAATTATAAACAGCGAGCGGAATGAAAACTATCAATATACCAGCTATCCAAAGCAATAGTTTCCAGACCGCGCCATTGCTGGGTGTACCCAGCGCCAAGGAGCGGGCAGCATTGGTGGCAAAGGTTACCGGTTGATTGGCGGCAAACTTTTGCAGCCAGTGGGGCATAGTTTGAATTGGCACAAAAGCGGCGCTGGCAAAAACGAGCGGAAAGATAATCACAAATGAGGCCAGCTGAGCGGTTTCTTCGTCGCCGGTGAACATGCCCAAAAAGGCCGCAATCCACGAAAACGCAAAGCCCCAAGCCAATATGACTAGAACCATAGCCAGGCCGTCTAGATAGCCGGCATGAAAACGAAAACCCAGTAAGGTGCCAACAACCAGCATAATAATAGCCACAAAGATGTTACGGATAGTGTCCGCAAAAGCCCGGCCAGCCAGTACAGCGCCGCGACTCATAGGCAGGCTGCGGAAGCGGTCGATGATGCCGCTACTCATATCACGTGCCAAGCCAATGCCGGTCTGCATGCCACCAAACATAATCATTTGAGTTAGGATGCCAGGTAACAGGTAGTTGATGTACTTACCGCCAGGTATGGCCGTGCCGGCGCCAATAGCTCCCCCAAACACAAAATTGAACAAAACCAAAAACATAATGGGCTGGACTGAGCTGAAGAATATCAGGCGGGGTAAACGCAGATAACGGTAGAGATTGCGTTTGGTAATTTCCCAAGTATCACTGACTTGATAAAAAATAGCCTTGCCTACGCTCATGATGGTGCTCCCCGACCGCGTTTAGGTTTGGGTGCCTTGGCTACTGCCGAGGCCTTGGTTCCAGTTATCGTCAAAAAGACGTCATCCAAAGATGGGCGATGCAGAGCCAAAGCCACAGGTTCAATCTTGGCCCGGTCCAACTCACGCACAATGGCCATCAGGCTCTTTGAGCCGTCGTTAACTGGTACGGTAATTGTTAAGCCGTCTTCGCTCACTATTGGCTTTTTCTTAGCGATGGAGCCTACAGCTTTAAGAGCTTCTTCTTGCTGGCCAATTTTATGCAGCTCAAACTCCACCACGTCGCCGCCCAGCATAGCCTTGAGATGATTACTGGTGCCCTGGGCAATTACTTTTCCGCGATCAATAACTGCAATCATGTCGGCTAGTTCATCGGCCTCCTCAAGATATTGAGTGGTCAATAATATACTGGTACCCTCGGCTACCAGTTCGCGCATAATCTTCCACAGGTCCAGGCGAGTCCGCGGGTCTAGCCCGGTGGTTGGCTCGTCTAAAAACAAGATCTTAGGCCGTCCAACCAGGCTGGCACCCAAATCCAGGCGGCGGCGCATACCACCCGAATAGGTGTGTACTACTCTATTAGCCGCCTTAGCCAGATCAAGTCTCTCTAGTAGTTCTTTACTCCTCTGCTTGATAACTCTACTTGGCAGGTGATAAAGCTTGCCCACCATGTTTATATTCTCTTGACCAGTCAGATATTCGTCTACTGCCGCAAACTGGCCGGCCAGGCCAATAACATTACGGACTTCATTGGGGTGGGCAATGGCGTCAATGCCAAGCACCCTCACGCTGCCTCTGTCCGGCTCGCTAAGCGTACTGAGCATGCGCACTAATGTGGTTTTGCCGGCACCGTTAGGGCCAAGCAAGCCAAAGATTTTGCCTTGTTCAGCCTTAAGCGTAACCCCGTCTAGAGCATGGACATCGCCATAGTATTTGGCTACGTTTTTTACCTCAAAAGCCGGTTGGTCGCTCATATTTCTACTCTACTACCACAAACTTAACATGTAAAGTATTATACTAAAATCCGCCGTAGCCACCGCCGTAGCCGCTAAAGTTTCTGACCGGCTTATGATAATCGCTGACCTTAAGCGGCGTGCCGCCGGCAACTGGCATAATGTATAGCTCGCTGCTATCTTTTGAGACCAGTAAGTAATCGTTGGTGTACCAGCCATACGGTGTAAGTTCGCTCAAGTTGGCGATTTGTTTGCCGTTGGATCCATTGTTATCGCCCACAAATAAAGTGTTTTTGCCATCTCTGGCTTCGCTCCAAAAAGTTTGATTACCAGAGGGCGAGGCCAAATAGGTTGGATAATCCTCGCTGGTAGAAAAGTAATCTGCCGATTCTTTATCGTCTTCGCTCAACTGGCCATTTTCATACTTATCATAGCTAACTCCGCCTTGGTCATTATTTAAGGTAAAGAAAATTTCGTCTGGCCGGTATTGTACCGTGTTATATGAGCTGAGCGGATTATAGTAGGACGAGCCGGATGGAACGTTTAGTGCAAAGCTCTTTACCGTAGTCTTGGAGCCGCTGGGATCGGCACTGATTATTTCGGCTTGTTTGCCAGCAATTTGAGGTGCTACACCATATGAATAGATGTCAGAATCGTAGCCGGTCCAGGTCTTAAAGTAGACAATCTTGCCGCCAAGCTCATTTATCCAGGAAATATTTTCTACCGCGTAATTACTCTGGTCGCTGCCGGCAGCCTGAGTTTCGTCAATAGTACTTAGCTGCTTGCTATCGGCATTAAAGCTTTTGAGAGCGACCTGTTTGGGTTGCCAGACCTGCAGACCGTTGCGGTTAACGGTGTAGACAAAACTGTGATCAATCCAACCGCTTAGCCCAAAGGTGGCATTACCTTTATCGATATTGGTAAGTTGATCGTTGCTGGTGTCTATTAAGTTTAGTTGGGCGTTGCCGGTAGTATCGCGCCTGGACAGTAAGGCCAGATACTTCCAGTCTCGGGTGGCTAGCAATACGGTGTTTTGATCGTCTTCGTTGCCAGTGCCAGCCAGTACTGTCTGGCGGTTGCTGCCATCTAGATCGGTCTTGACCACGTCAATGGTACCGGTAGCCTTAGATAAGAAGTACAGTTTGCCCGTTGGCACAATAGTGAAGTTGTTTTTGGTAGTTTGTTGATCGGTAATTTGAACAGTGGCTTTGGCATCGTTATAACCGTTGGCCGTCAGTGTTGCGCCTAGAGTGCTTTTATCTGCCGGTAAAACTATAGTAACCGTGCCGTTTTTGTCGGTGTGCGCCTGGGTACCGGCAACGCCGATGGTGGCATTCTCGACAGGCTTACCAGTAATTTTATTGAGAATTTTTACTGGCACTTGCCGGCCGGTTGCCTGCAACTTTACCTGCAGCGGATTAGCGGCTTTATGGAGGGCAACCAGTACCGAGTGACTATAGTCTGTGTAGTATTTCTTGGTAACCAGCAGTTTTGAACTGCCAACTTTTGCGGTAACAGTGGCCCGGCCCTGATTATCAGTTTTAGCTTGATGGCCAGCCAAAGTAACTTCGGCATCGCTGACCGGCTTATTAGTTTGCGAGTCAACAATAACCACTGCAAATTGGCGCTTGATGGCCAGCCCCAAAATTTTGTAGCGGCTAAATGGTATAGCTAATATGAGAATGATCACTATCACAACAGTCAGGGGAATGCTGAGTTTCTTTTTGGCCTTATAGGCCTGCCACAAGCGGGCAAACTTATTGGTTGGTTTTGGCTTATCGCTAGAGATTTTATGGGACGTCGAATTATCTGAAACTTCTGCCTTGGATTCTGGTTCCTTAGCTTCTTTATTTGTTTGATCTTTGGGCGATGCGGTATCGTCTGTGGCCATGGCTTTTATAAGCCTCCTCTTCAGCCATAAGTATACTAGAAGGCCGGGCCAGTAGCGAGTATTAATAGCGTGAGCGTGATAACAACAAATCAAGCAAAGCCATCCGTACATACAAGCCATTTTCGGCCTGGCGAAAGTAGGCCGTCCGGGAATTGCTGTCTACCTCAGGTTCAATTTCGTCGACCCTTGGCAAGGGGTGCATAATTATACTGCCGTTCTTCATGCTGTTAGCCTTTTGAGTGGTTAAAACATATCGCCCTTTGTACTTTTTGTATTCTTTGACGGTTTGGAAATATTCTTTGGGTATGCGGTTTTGGTAGAGGACGTCAGCTTCGCTGATTGCCCTGTCAAAATCTTCGGTTTCGATATAGTTTATATTGGCGTTGACAAGCAACCGCTTGATATCAATCTGCATTTTAAGAGCCGCTGGAGATACAAGGATAATTTTGGTTGGACTATAGAGAGCCAGGAGCGTAGCCAGCGAACGAGACGGACGATAATACTTGAGTGCTCCGCACAACGCAATAACTTTGGCATCGGGCAAACCCAGTTCTTTGACGATAGTGTAAAGATCTAGTAGTGCCTGGGTTGGATGTTGTCCTCGGCCGCCATCACCAGCATTGATAATTGGTACTTTCGAGACCGCAGCAGCTCTATCTGCCGAACCGGTCTGGGGATGCCTCAAAACAATCACATCCGCATAGCTTGAAACAGTTCTAATGCTATCTTCTAGCGTCTCACCCTTGGCGTTAGACGACGAATCGTTAGCGTTTTCGGTACTCACCAAGCTCATGCCCAAGCGTTGTGCGGCCGTTTCAAAGCTTAGCCTGGTGCGGGTCGACGGCTCATAAAAAAGGGTCGCCATGACGCGACCCTTGTGGAGTTCAGTTAATGTTCGTCGTTTATGTGGCGAACGTACAGCTGCCCGCATGTCATCGGCCCTTTTAAACAAAATAGCCAGTTCCTTTTTGCTGAACTGGCGGGCGCTGAGCACATGCTTCACTGCCAGATATTCTACTCCATAGTGTTAAGATCTCAAACTTTGGCTTGACCTAAGGTGTTTCAGGGTGTAGGATGACGGTTATGTTTAAGTCAACCATTAATAAGTGCCGCACATATTTTGCCTCTATGTGCCATGAGGAAGTTGTAACCTATACGCCGTAAATAATATCTTACGCAAACTACAACCTCCCCAGGCAATACGGGGAGGTTTTTTAAATATCAAGGCATTAAGGAGATAGGCATGGCCGACCAACTAGAACCCAGACCAGTTGAACAGTTCCACCCATCTGACCAGCGGATTGTCAGCAAGATTGATGCTGTCCTGGCCGGCTGCATTGCTAACTTACCTCCACCAGCCCTTTTGGAGTCTGAGTTTGGCCCTGAGCCAATGGAATTAGACCGCTCGCCCCACCCCCGGCATGGCCTTCCAGACACCATTCAAACCGCTTCCACCCTCATCCTTAACAGTGAGATCGAGGTCCTATAACGTATCTATAAGTTTTTCCAACTCCGGCTGGACCAGCTCGACAATCAGTTTATGGCCAGCATCATTAGGGTGTAAACCATCTGTCAACAAATCTTCACCGGCCTTGAGTTTGTTATTAAATTTTTCAAATATCGGTACAAAAACGATATCGTGTTCACTGGCAACCTTTTTTATCATTGTTTCGTACCTTTCTAATTGATCGTTCGTGTAATGAATATTTGCCCAAGAAACAGGGGTGGTGAGCCGCTCGTCAACGGCTACGTTGCCGACAAATAACATTCCTTCCACCAGCGGTTTTAATACGGCGATAATTTTTTGCAGGTTGGACTGGAACTCCGGCAACTCCACCCATTGTTTGCCGTTTTCGAACAAATCGTCGTTGGTGCCAATTGCCACAACTGCAATTTGAGGATCGCCCGGCCATTTGCGGACCTTGGTTTCCTGTTCGATCCTGGCTAACAGGTTCCGGGTAGTGTCGCCAGAAACTCCCAGATTAAATATTTCTGGCTGGCTATTATGCTTGAGGTCCTTAATTGCTAACCCATCGTAATGCTTGCGCAGCTTCTCAACCCAGCCGCCCTCAATCGACCAAAACCCCTGCGTAATACTATCCACAAAAACCAGTACTCTCACGCTCGTTGGGCCTTTTTAAGAATTTCTTTGCGCAGCCACAGTTTATCTAACGGCAATATGTTAGCTTTGAACTCTCCGCCAAAAAGCCGCTCAAACTTGGCCTGAGTTTGTGGATTCACAGATAACAGATAGCTCTGGCCATCATGAATACTTACTATGTTCATAGCCCAGTCCACTGAATCGGCTTCCAAAACAGCCTTAACTTCAGCCAGACGAGGCATTATAAATTTATCTGGCGCACCGTCCCAAACCACCACTTGGGCTAGAATTCTTGGAGTAACCTCATTTGGAACCAGCAATTTATAATCATTTTTGATGGCACCGGGCAGATCAGCTTCAATTTGCGTTTGGCACTCGCTAAAATATTGGGCCGGCCAATCTTTTGGCAAATCCGCTTGTGGTTCAAGGGCTTGATAGGCCGCTCGGTCCCTTTCGGTCGTTACTCCGGCTTCAAAATTAAGCGTGTTGTCTAGAATGCCAGCTATGAGCAGTCGAGCACTGGTAGTACTCATATCTTTGGCTTTTTGGGCCGTAGTCCACTGCTCGTAAACCAGTGTGCAGACGGCACCAATAAACTCAATACGGGCCTTATCGCCAATCCGTTGCTGCCAGTAATCTTCAAAACCGGTGTGATGATCAATAACTTCAACAACCCGGTCCTGATCAACAAACTTATCAAAAAATGCCGGGTCGGAAACATCAATCAACGCAAAAGTATCATCCGGGTTTGGTTGATATGCAGTGGCGAGATCTGCTCCCCAACTGCGGATAGATGGAGTTATACTCTCATTAAGCGGAGCCGCACTAACTGCTTGGGCTTCTTTACCTTGTTTCTGCAACAGTTCAGCATAAGCTACACAGCCAGCGTAGGCATCAATATCTATAAATTGGCTTCCCGAAGTAACAATTTCCATAATTTATATACAGATTATACAATATTTTATAGATAAAATCTACTTGTTATGCTTGGCCTTAAGTACTGATAATAGTCCGGGTATTGCTTCTGGCATAAAGCCAGCATCTAGTAGTTTTGTTTTGAGTTTTTCCGGTTCGCTACTGTATTGCTTGATGATTTCCCTTATCAAGGTACCAGAGACCGGACACGATTTGGGCTGGCGCAGTTCAACGACGCTTAGTTCGTGCTCCCGGAATGAATCAAGTTTCTTTTCGCTCCACTCGCTATATACGTTTACCAGGTTTGGCACCTTCGGGTCCAAATCTGCGAACGATGCTGAATCTTTGATGTTAAACGGACGGAAATTGTAGCGTTTTTTGTCTATACCCATGGCCGTAAAAAACTTGGTAAACATTTCCACCCGCTCTTCATACGTGAAAGGATTGTTGGTTGGGTCGCTACGCCAAGAGGCCGTGGTCTCGAACAATTCATCATTAAACGGATTGGTGATGAGAAGTATGACGTGTTCTGCTCTGTCAAAGCCCCGCTTTATATACTCCCAGTGATTAACATGAAGTGGCGGTTGAAACCGCCCATGCACCGTAACTTTAGGGATTTTTGTCATTCAATTCACCCTATATTTGTCTTTGCCGGTTTTTAGCATATTGATTATAGAGTCGGTTGCCCAGTCACTTCCTAATTTGTTTGCTGCTTGAGTATTGTAGGCGGCAGTTTCTTTTGAGCTATAGAAACTTTCTAATGACAGTTCCTTATAGCCGTGTTCCGGTGTCCAGTCTAAGAATACTCGAAGTCTTCCTTTTTGTAACTCGGCCAATAAATCCTCTTCGTTCAATGTTTCATCGGCAAGCACAGTGACCAGAGCTCCGTCCTTAATTTTACTGAATTTATCCTTATCAACCCATCCTTTACCGGCATCACCAGATGTAGAAAAACAGACAATATCACTTTGGCTCAGTATTTGATCAAGTTCCTTCCGCTGAAATGGTACGTTCTTATCATGAAGGCTCCAATAGCTTACACTTTTAGCGCCGACAGCTGTAAATAATTCCGCTAAACGATTGCCAATGTGCCCTAAACCAACAATTCCAACTTTCATATCAGAGATACTGTGAGTAGTTTGGAATGTTTTATCTCCTGTTCTACCTAATGCAAACAGGTTCCGAACCATTGCCATAGCTGAGGCAAAATGCCATTCAGCAACGGCATTTGCATTAGCATGTGGTGCATCAGCTAGAGAAATACCTCTCTTTGTAGCTTTTTCCCATCCAGGAATAAAGTACTTCCAGCTGGTGCCCGTAAAAGCGATTGCCTTGAGCTCATCGCCCGCATCTATAACTTTATCTGTCACCTTCTCAATACCACCCAATATGTAGCCGACTTTGCCTTTGACTGCATGTGTTAACTCTCTCTGTAGCGTCAGGCTTTGGCAAGCGTTCTATCTCATAGCCTGCCTCTTTAAGCTTTTTGATATGCTCCGGGAAGATAAACAAAGTGTCTGTCACCAATATTTTATTACTCATATGCCAAGCTCCTTCCGTTATATTGTATCAACTGTTTGGTGTGTGCCCAATCTAGCCCAGTAATTCGGTGAGTTTTTTGGTGGTATTTAGGTTGCGGACCGTTGCCTCTTGGTAGATTTTATTCTTGTATAGTTGCAGCATGCTGCTTTTGGTCAAATCACTAGTATTGGCCGACCAATATAACACTCCTGGCTGGTAGACCAGCGTTTCTATGCCGGCTTTAGGATTAAGCCCGTCAAGAACAGATGGCGAATCTATAGTATGGCTCAAAAATATGACATTGAATTTTTGGTCTGGATTGGTAGCCCAACTTTTGGGTAGATTGGCAACAATGGCTTGCATCTGCTCCCGACTGCGCACGACTGTTTTGGGTATAAAACCAAACTTCTTCACAATGTTAGCTTCAATGAGTTCTTCTAGCTTACGCTGGTCTTTTTGGGCACTGCTAAACAAAATATTGCCGCTGTTTATGTAAGTGGCGACATCTTGCAAGCCGGCTGCTTCAAAACAAGCCTTGAGTTCCGCCATACCAATAATTCCCTTACCGCCAACGTTGATTCCACGAAGTAAGGCTACATACCTGTTCATGCGTTTGATTATAACAAGGCTAAGGAATCTACAATGGGTATACGATTAATGACGAGAGGAAGCGGCTTTTTCTAAGTCCTGATCGAAGGTTCGTAGTTGTTCTGATTGTTGCTCGGCCTGCGCCCAGGCATAGCAATCCACAAAAGATAGTCTACTATGTGCAGCGTAGCGCTCTAATGCCCTTCCGAGCAACTTCGTATTCACCTCAAAAACCGTATGATCTAGGACAAACTCAAGCAACTTGACAATGACTTGGCGATCAAATTCATAGAATTTCTCGAGCACAAAAACTGCTTCAGCAAATATAACATCGCTCACAATCAGTGTGCGCGGCTCTGCTTGTTTTACTAAGCGAGCGACAACATCCGTTTGAGCCGGCACATCACGGACCAGTAAACGAATGAGGTAGTTGGTATCAAGTACGCTATTTTGTTGACCGGACATAATCTGCTTTCTTAGCTTTAGCTAACAATTCATCAACTTTGCGGTCGCCTGGCCATTGTTTAGTGGTAGCTGTGAGCTGCCAAATATCCTCGAGATTGAGTGATCTTTTGATAGTAACGCGTCTATTTTTAACCTCCACTACTACTTGTTCTCTGGGTCCGATACCGAGTGTTTTACGAGCGGCTTTGGGCAAGGTCATTTGATTTTTACTAGTAAGGCTGACGGTGTAGCGCATTATTTAGATCCTTTCTTTAGATACCACTTTTTGTTGGCTTTGTTATAAAACCAGATAATTTTATCTCCAGTCTTGAGATTTAGTTGGCGGCGCAGGTAGGCAGGAATAGTTATAGTCCCGTTCTTTTGCACCTTAATTAGCGAATCCATACATTACATAATACCAATAGTAATACTTTATGTCAAGAGTATTACACTTATTATTACTGGTTTTCGAGTAAGACTTTGGGCAGGCGGGACCAGATCTCCTCGATTGGACGATTTAAAATGGTGCAGACTTGGCCTATAGGAATGTGTTTTTGGTACAGATCTAGTAGCATCAAATCTTCGGCTTCCTGCCAGGGCTTACCGGCTCTGGTGTACGGTGCGTTAATTTCGGTTTGAGGCCTGTCAACAACTGGTTCAATACCAGTATGCTCAGCTACTACCGCCATAATATCGCTACCGTAACTATCCATTTTGCTCGGTCCCACCCCTTTAAATCTGATCAATTGCGCCTGGGTTTGCGGCGGTTTGGCAGCAATCTCCTCCAGCATGGTGTTGTGGGCTACCATATAGGCCGGCACATGATCAGCCGTAGCTCGTTTTTGGCGCCAAACCTTGAGCTTAGCGAGTAATTCGACATCGGGCTTGGTAGCTGGAGTAGGTTCTGATTCGGAAATATCTTCAATCGACTCAACCAAGGACTCCGTCACGTTGGCCAGCTGATCTGAAGCTTCCCGAAGCGTCTGGTCGACCGTAAAGATCTGCGGATGCATGCGCAAAGCCATGTGATTTATGCCGGACAGATAGAGGCCATCCAGGCTACGCACCCGCGACAATGCCACATAACCCATGCCTGGGGTGAAAGATTTGCTTAGATCAACCTCAGCCGCATCCAGGCTCATGCCCTGACTCTTGTGAATAGTAATGGCCCAGGCTAGACGGAGAGGGATCTGGCTAACTTCAGCCCTGACACGGCCGTCTTCTTCTAACTTCCAACTGTGCGGCTGTACCCTTATGTGCCGATCGCTGCCAGCCAGCTTGACTATTGGTTGCTCGTCATCAAAGCCGGTCACCCGGCCGCGAGTACCATTGGCAAAGCCCGAACCTGGGTTATTAGCCACAAACATCACCTCGGCACCGGTCTTGAGCTCCAACGTCTCTGGTGCTAGCACACTGCGGCTGAGCTGTTCCACCTTGGCCTTATTGCCTTTGGTCTGCATCTCGTAGATGTGCACTTTGTCTTTGAGCGAGTCTAGACGGCTTTGGTTGAGGCTATCAATATCAACATTATGAGCAAACAAACGGGTAACTTCCTGGCCAAAACCAGGCTCTGAATCAAGCCGTCGTTGTAACAAATCCTGATGCCACTCTTCTAACTCACCACGACGCATGGCTTCCAGCAAATCCAGTAAACCATCTTTTTGCTGCTGACGGTGCTGCTCGGACAAATAGCAAATCTTGGGGTTCAGCTCGGCCCAGGCTTCCGACAGGTGAGCAAAATCCATGATATCTGTTCCTCTTGATACGGGTGGTAGTTGAAACAGATCGCCCACCAATATAACCTGTAGGCCGCCAAACGGTCGGTCGTCCTTGCGCAGCAGTTTGCAAACCTCGTTAATCATATCCAGCCGCTGACCGTGTAGCATAGAGATCTCGTCTATCACCAACACATCAGTCGCGTTATAGCGCTTAACTAACTTGCTGTTGCTAGCTAGTTGCTGACGATCACGAGGCTGCAACTGATCACGAATGCCCAGCCCGGACCAGGAATGAATGGTGGTGCCGCCAATGTGCGTAGCCGCAATGCCGGTGCTGGCGGTGACGGCCACAACCTTACCAGTAGCCGTGGCTCGCCGGACATACTGATTGAGGACATAGGTTTTACCAGAGCCGGGCGGGCCTGTCAAAAAGACTGAATTCCCCTCCAGCATAACCGTCAACGCCTGAGCTTGTAGCATCCGCCAATTATAGCACTATGATTATATAATTTTCTCAGCTATTTATCAGCTTCTATTTATCGCTTGGGTCTAGTCTGTCATCTCGAGCGCAAGTCGAGAGATCTCTTATTGGGCTACAGATTCCTCCACTTCGGTCGGAATGACAGTGAAGTTACGGCGCCAGGCGATTTATATCGCGCGGGAACAGTGTGGCTTCTTTGATGTTGTCGAGATTCATTATCTTCTCAACAGTACGTTCCAGTCCCCAGCCCCAACCACCATGTGGTGGCATGCCATATTTGTAGGCAGATAGCAACGGTGCATAGCCTGGATTTGTGGGATCGCCACCGCTGGCTTTGAGCTGCTTGATTAGACGATCGTAGCGATGCTCACGCATACTGAGCGTAGCAATCTCGACACCGCGGAACAGCAGGTCAGCACGGTCAGCAATATCAGGATCTTTTTCATTCTTACGATGATAGAACTTGAAGGTCTTACTCTCACTTGGCCAGCCAGTAACCAGCACGGCCTCGCTGCCCTTTTCTTTTTTAGCCCAGTCACAAATCCAACGCTCTTCGGCAGGTGCCAAGTCGTCTTCGCCGGTGTGATCTTCTTTGGTAGCCTTAAGAAACTTATCGTGAATCTCGTGAATAGTTAAGCGCGGAATATCCTCTGGTTTTTTGGGTAGTACAAAAGCTGGTACCTCCCACATTTTAAGCTCGGCTGCACAATCCTTTTGGATAGCTGATACAACGCTCAACAGCGCTCCGCCGGCAAAGTTCATCAGTACTGAAAAGTCTATAAAGCCCATCTCGACATCGATAGTTATATATTCCGTCATGTGACGAGTAGTGGCACTTGGTTCTGCCCGGTATGTGGGGTTTGTCTCGAACACTCGCTCAAACACGCCCACCATCATTTGCTTATAAAACTGCGCAGATTGTGCCAACGTAGCTGTTTTGCCAAAATAATCGAGCTTAAAGACTTCAGCACCGCCCTCGGTGGCTTCAGCCAGCAATTTGGGGCTGTTCATCTCTGTAAAATCGTTCTCAGCAAAATAATCACGAAAGGCTTGGAGCACTTTGGCCTGAACCTTAAAAATAGCTCGCTCTTGCACGCTGCGTAGCCCAATTGGACGGTTGTCTAGCAGAGTATCTAAGTTTTCACTTCTGTGACTGAGAGGTTTGTCGACCTCGATAGGTGGTTCGTCTGTCACCGCAGAGATAATTTCTATCTTGGGGTCGTGGATTTCGGCTCCACTGGGTGCCCGTGGCTCGTCTTTGACCATACCGGTCACGCTCATAACGGTACCGTTTTGCAGACCACGTAACTTCTCGACTTCCTTATCATCTTTAACGACGACCTGGACCAATCCGGCTCGATCACGAATGACCATAAATGTTAGACCACCCATAAGACGCTTTTTGTGTAGCCAACCTTGAACCGTTACGGTTTTACCGGCATGAGCAGCCATCTCATTAGACAATGTTCTTTGCATAGATGCCATTGTAACAGAGGCCGGAACGAATTTCTAATTATGATTGTTGCTTTGAGCTATCTGGATCGTCTGTTTTGGAATCAGTTTCTTTTGAAGGCTCCTCATCATGGGTGTGGCGAACATGTTTGGCTTCGAGGGCTGCGACGGCGCGCATGTCATCATATTTATCAAATTCGTCCATAATTGGTTTACCTAAAATCTGTTCTAGTACGTCTTCGATCGTTATAATGCCGACGACTTCCTCAAAACTGTTTACCACAATAAATAGCTGGTGCTTGGTCTTAAGAAAAGCCTGCAGTACATGGTCCAATGTTCCTTCTTCTTGGACGTAATACACTTTCTTGGCCATAAGGTCGCGTACGGGTCCACCTGACTTAGCTGCGACTAAATCGCGCATGTAGAGCGTACCGACAATATTGTCGGGTTTATCCTGATAGACCGGGAAGCGTGAGTGCCCGTCGGCGTGCAGTTCGTCCATAAGTACTGGGCCAACAGTGTCTGTCACGGCAACCATTTTGGCAACTCGACGCGGCGTTAACACGTCTCGAACCAGTTTATCGCCATAGGTTAGCGCATTGGTGGCAATGAGTAGTTCGTTATCTGTTATGCGACTGTCCAGTTGGGTTTTTTGGCGATCTAACAGATTGAGTAAATCCTCTTTCTCGTACAAACCGGTATGAACGCTAATAGCATGGTGGCCCAGTGCAAAGTGACCGATACGGCTAAGAACAGGGTGCAGCTTATCAAGCAGCCAACTAAGCGGCGGCGTCACCAGACGAGCCAAGGTCATGCCTATTTTGGTTACCCGGGTATTGGGCAGCCAGACAAAGCCGAACCACACCAGCCCCACCGAAACCAACAAAGCCAGCCAGGCAGGCAAGGCTTTGGCAACTAGCACAAAAAAGCCGGCGGCGCTTAGTCCGATAACACCCCACAGTAAAACTTGCAGACTCACTCCATACCCAGCCGCTCTATATAATAGGCTGGCTAACTCATCGCCCGCTCTGGCCCGGCGTTTGAGCTCTGGACGAGGCAAATGAGTATAGGTCTTTTGCAGAGAAACAAACAACAATGTCAGCAACGCCAAAACGACTGCAAAGATGAAAGCTAGCATATGTTCCTTATGGTTACACCATAATTCTAAGTGATTTTTTAGGTTAATTCCATTACTATAAAGATTGCATGATTGGAGGATTGGCAATTTATGAGTAAAAAATTCATCCTGGTGGTGGCAATTTGCATACTGGGTCTCATTGCTATTTTTACGCTAACTAGACCAAAGGCCAACGCCCCTAGTAGCTCGAACAGTAATGCCCAACCCAGTAACCATGTGGAAGGTGAGGGTACTGCGGGAGTCACCCTGGTTGAGTATGGCGATTACGAATGCCCCATCTGTGAGGCTTACTACCCGGTAGTTAAAGCAGTTCAGGCCGAATATAATGATCAAATCCACTTCCAATTCCGCAATTTACCCCTGTTCCAAATTCACCAAAACGCCTTTGCAGCCGCCCGTGCCGCCGAAGCCGCCAGCCTGCAAAACAAGTTCTGGGAAATGCACGATATGCTCTATGAGCAAGCCAACTGGCAGGTTTGGACAAATAGCTCAACTCCAGTGACATACTTTAATAACTATGCCCAGCAATTAGGTCTGGATGTTAATAAGTTTAAGCAAGACTACGCCAGCGGACAGGTTAATGACACTATCAACGCCGATTTGGCAGCCTTTAATAAGACCGGCCAACAAGAAGCCACCCCAACCTTCTTTTTAGATGGCAAATATGTCAGCAACGGCTTACTGGCGACCAATACCGGGCCCAGTATTGACATGTTTAACAGTGTTATAAAGGCCGAGATCAGCGCCAAAAACAAATAGAGTCGCTTGGACTCTACTGTTCTTGATTTTGGGCTTTGCGCTAGTAACTTATGAATCGCTGCCAGCGCGGCCGACGAATTTTTACTTCCACGTTATACCTTCTTGATATTATTTTTATTTTGACAGGCATAAGCCCTAACCTCCCTCACAACTCCGCACAACTACTCACATAAAAAGTAGTTTTGATTGAATTTATTTTTTGTCTTCTTAGGCAGTTCTCGCTGACTGCTCGAAGTAAGCTCATGTTCTCAAAAATAAGCATGACTGTCAACCCCGCATTAGACTTTTGAGTCGTCCGTTATAAGCCGGTGTATTTTGGTCATTAGATAGAAATACCGTCAAAAGCTCACAACGGGGTAAATGAGATTTTTTAAAGTGATTATGCTTGGTATAGTATGAGGTAAATGCACGAAACCATCTTTGCCGAACTTAGTCTGATTATTGCCTTGGCAGCCGGCGTGGCCTTGATAATGCGTTTAATCCGCCAGCCGCTGATAATCGGACATATCATTACCGGTATTATTGTTGGCCCGTCAGTCTTGCACCTCATCAAATCGGCCGATACCATTAACGCCTTCTCGAGCATTGGTATTGCCCTGTTGTTATTTATTATAGGTTTGGGACTAAACCCCAGAGTTGTCCGTGAGGTAGGTAAAGTTGCCGGTTTGACCGGTGTTTTACAAGTGGCCGTTACAACCGTTTTAGGCTATGCCGGTGGGCTAGTACTGGGCTTTGGCCGCACCGAGGCGTTCTTTTTTGGTATTGCCTTAGCCTTTAGCAGCACCATCATTATCTTGAAGCTTCTGAGCGATAAAAAGGAGCAAACCAGATTATACGGCAAGGTACTAACCGGTATTCTGCTAGTACAAGATGTCATAGCGGCCACTGCCCTGCTCTTTGTGACGGCTCATGCCTCGGGTGGCATAACCATACATCAGGTAGCCTGGTTAGTGGTTAAGGGCGCTTCTATTGCCATACCGCTGTTCTTTATTGGTAACATTATATTACCCAGAGTGCATAAGTTCATTGCCGGCAGCCAGGAATTTTTGTTTTTGTTTGCTATTGGCTGGGGTTTTGGAGCGGCTGCACTGTTTGAACGAGCAGGTTTCTCATTAGAGATGGGTGCCTTGTTGGCCGGTGTAGCCTTGGCCTCCCTACCCTATGCTCAGGAGATTGCTGCCCGGCTGCGGCCACTTCGCGACTTCTTTATTGTCGTGTTCTTTATTACGCTCGGGACAGGCCTGAATTTTGGGCATATTAGCAACTTGTTACCAGCCATTATTATTGGCAGCATTGTGGTTATCATCTTGAAGCCGCTGATTGTACTTGGCATTATGGGACTTCTGGGCTATACCAAACGAAACAGCTTTAAATCGGCTGTTGCCACCGCCCAGGTAAGTGAATTCTCGTTGGTTTTTGTCATTTTAGGTAAATCCCAGGGACTAGTGTCGAATGACTTGGTGGCAATTATTACCATGATCGCCCTCATATCTATAGCCTGTTCGGCCTACATGATTATTTACGCCGACAAACTATACGTGTTATTCGAGCAAGAGCTGAGCCTATTTGAACGGCGCAAACGCCTGCGTACTGGCAATGATCGGCAGCACAACTACGATCTAGTATTGTTTGGCTATCATAAGGGTGGACAAGAGTTCTTGAAAGTTTTTGAAAGTCTTAAACGAAGTTACATAGTGGTAGATTATGACCCGGAAGTAGTTGATATTTTGGAACATCAAAAAACCGGTTTTCTTTACGGCGACATAACTGACATTGAATTACTGGAAGAAATTAATCTGTCTAAGACCAGGCTGATTGTTTCTACCATTACAGATTACGACACAACCCTGTTCCTACTGAAGTTTTTGGGCGATAAAGGCTCGAATGCAGTGGTTATCTGTCACGCCGACACTGTAGAAGAAGCTGAGGAGCTGTATGAACTGGGTGCTAGTTACGTTATGATGCCCCACTATATTGGCAGCGAAAAAATTAGCGCCTTTATAAAACACAGCGGCCTAAAAAAGAGTGAGTTTAAACGCTTCCGCGACAAACATCTGGAGTACCTACACTCCCACTACGAAGAGGAACGAGAAGAGGAAGCCGAGGGCGACACATAGAGCCAGTTATTAGTAATGTATGTCCGCAGACTGGGTAATACTTGGGACGTATCATGGTGGGTTTTGATGGCTTGGCGAATCTGTCCAGATGAAAATTGGGGATAAGGACTAAGAAGAATATGAAGCTTCTGGGGCTTAGCTGGTAAGGTTGAAATTAGTTGTTTAACCAATTGTGAGGGAGTGTCGAAGCGGCAGCCGACAACCAGCTCCATTTGCTCTAGCAAACGGTCAATTAATGGCCACTGAGCCATGTGCTCTAAGGTATCTGACCCAACAAGCAATACCAGCTCATCGCCAGGAAAACGCTTTTTTAACCGGGGCAATGTTTTGCTCACCGAAAACTGACTATCCGGCAGCTCTAGTACCTCTAACTTAGCGTGCGCCACTGTTGCCAGCTTAGCCATTGCCAGACGATGCGCCAGGTGCGTAACACCAGCTTTGCGCCGCGGTTTGGCCTCGATCAACAGATAGACTGTATCTAAGTTGGCCTTTCGAGCGGCCTCAAGTGCAAAGCCAATATGCCCGGCATGCACCGGGTCAAACACCCCGCTAAAGATTCCTATACGTTTAGTCATCTAAATTCCGCTTTGGGTTTTCATTAACATAGCCTTGGCATAGATCTTACCTTTAGTGGCATGTCCTTTACTGTCGAGGGTTGCGCCGCAGCCTGACCTAAGACAACGGGCTATGCCATCAACGCCTCGTCGTGCCGTAATTACTACTGGCTCGGCAGCTGGTGTACCGTCTCGATTGTACGGGCAACAGTAGCAAAAAGTGCCACTATATTCACATTCTACGGTACCGGCTTCCGAATTGCTGCCTTTCCCTCCATAGGCATCTTGAGAGTTCGGGTTCAATGAATTTGAGTCTTCTTGGGCCCGAGCATTAAGTTCTATATTGCCGGGACAACCGCCATAAGAACGACCGGCTGCCACGCCAGCCTGGATATTATCAGCCATGATATTGTGCATATTCATTGGGTTAAATGCATAGTTTGGCGGTGGCATATAGTCTCCGGCCCTTCCAAACCCATGACTAATATGATCTTGTCTCATGGCAGTTAGACCTTTACGTAATTGTTCTACAACCGCATAACGAATAACTGAGTCCATTACTCGACCAGCGTCATCTTTAAAACTACTTCCGTTGGCTACTCTTATAAGTTGTTGTTTTACGCCAGCATTGAGATCTGAGATATTTTTAGTGAGTATTGTGGCAGCTAACTGCTCAATTGTCTCGTTATTGCGGCCCGTATGAACTGCTGATGCCAACGGCACATAATAAGCTTCAAAGAGTTTCCGAACAGCTTCCTGATTGTGTTCTACATACTCATTCACAGAGTAGCGCTGTTCAGTATCACCAACCTGAGCGTAATAGTCTGTTCTCAACTGCTGGGCAAATTGATGAGCTTCTTCAGCGGTTGCTGTTGTTTCGACACCAAAATGTAACCAACTGTTAAGTGAGGCCTCTTCCGGAATGTCCATACCATGCTGTGCTAATAGGGGTCGCCAGCTTGCCTCATCACTCATATCAACTGAATATGAACTAGCCACAAGCGTATTTTCGTCAACCTTTGAATAGGTTTGAATATAGGCTAGACCTTCTTTATAGCCAAGTTTTTTATATGCTTCACTATGCTCTGCTAGTTCATCCTTTGGATCCATACTAAGGGCCCAAAGTGTCTGTCCCGGCAGTAACCTGTCTACTCTCATGGCAACATCTACGTCACAGGCATCTCGTAAAACTTGAGCTTTTAATGTGGGATCAAGGCGCGCAGCCTGTTCTGAACTGCCGACACCGTTAAATAGAACTTCTACCATCGGAGTGCCGTCTGCGGCTCGCACCATGCCATCTATGACGCTGTGGGTACGACGATTGTTGACATCTAGAAACTGACGGAATTCGGGGTCGGTCTTAAGCATTTCGGCTATGGCCGTATTAAAATCGGCAAAAGCTAATTCTGTAATCATCTCTGCTTCGCCAAAATCCATTTCACCTTCGACTGCCATTCGACCAAGACGTCTTATGGTTGAAAGTGAATGAGCATACTGCTCCTGGGAAATATTAACCCATGGAGCTTCTTGGAATGGTGCTTCGGCTGTTACGGCCATATAAAAACCCTCACTCTGAGCGAGCAAGGGCCTTGAAGACTAGTTTCAATGCTCCTGCTCGGGAGTCTTAACACCGTGTCTGGCTTAGTTACTCTTTAGGGAAAAGAGCAGCCCGAGCAAAAATCGCATTTTTTGCCCGGCGCGATGAGCAAAACCGTAGGTTTGTCTCATTACATTACAGTTGCGGCACAGCTCAGGATTTACACCTGATTCCGGTATGAATTGTTAATAGGCTCATGGTAACACGAGCCTAGGACCTGGTGCTACTAGAAAAATTAATTACTATTTTGATATTGGCGAGTTAGGTAAGCGTTGTAGGTTGGGGTCTGGATGCACTGCTGCAACGTCTTGCAAACGCCACCATCAAACTGAGCGTAGGCAAAAAAGGCAGCCTCCTTAGCCTTCAAATCACCATCTGAAATATTTGGAGACTTTTCGCGTACCGGATAGCCTACATAGAATTTTATCGGGATGGTAACCTGGTTATCGTACTGGTCTTTTTCGTACTTGGTGTACACCCGCTTAACAATATCGCCGACCGCCAGGTGGTCACTATGGTCCGGATATTGTTTGCTAGCATAGTTGGCTTGGGTATTTATTCTGCCTGGTTGATATGTGCGAAGGATCGCCTCTAGTGCATTAATTAGTTCGGCAGAAGTATAGGCTGACTGGCCATCAACCGTTTCTATCTGATGGATTTGGCCAGCTCGTAATTTGGCTAGACTCTCGAAATTTGAAACGCGGAAACCATCACCCTTTAGGCCGCCATCGGGCAAATACATAAACATGAGTGATATTTTGGAATTATTTCTTGGGTTGGCGATAGTTATGAACTCGTTGTTAGCCAGTTTAACAATACGCTGAACCCAGATGGGATTGGTTAGCCCAAGCATGCTGGCATAGGCCGCCTCTGAACCTCGTTCACGGTTTAACCAATACAGCTCCCCCTGCCCAGCGTCACCGGCTGTCAGATAAATAGTGCGCACACAATCACCGGCCTTAATATCGTGTAAGATATCGGGATTCATAAATAACAAATCGTCATCCTGATGGGCCACAAAATTCATAATGGTTGGGCCAGCACAAGTGGTATAGGGTAGTTCGTCTGTACTAATTGGTACGACTGTTGCGGGACCACTGTTTGGTTGTTTGGTGGCTGGAGCACTTTGGTTACGGCCATGATCATAGAATAGAATTTGCTCACGCGGATGGGTATAGCTACCGGCAATCAGAGTGCTGGCGTTAGGCCGGCCATAGGCGTCAATCACCTGCTTGAGCGTACAATCTGGATAATCAGTCAAGCTGCCATCTTGGGTCAATAAATAGGCAAAGCTATGATTGTCTAAGTTTGGTTGCCAAGCCTGGCTGCTCAGGGTATCTCGCGGTTGGCTGCAGCCTGATAATGGAGTAACGTTTTGGTCTGGTTTACTATCTGCTAGATATGTAGGAACAACTCGCCAATAGTCCCCAAGCAATGTGGTTACAGGGTGCCGCTCGAGTGCCTGAGCCACCAGCGTATTGCGATCATTGGTTGAACTTAGAGCCTGACTACTATCATAGTAAGTCTTATATGCACTAGATAAGCCAAGTAGTATCCCAACAGCTATAACACAGCCGGCCAAGACTATGTAGGCTGCCGGTTGCTGTTTACTTCGGGTAAACGTGGCAGCAGCGACAAAGACCGTGAACAATGCGATAGTCAAGTAACGAGCATCGACGGCGTAGTAGTGGCTGCTGACCACAAAAACTCCAAAAGCCGCGATTGTCGTCCAAACAAGCAATATACTAAGTTGTCTTGCTTTGCTTAGTTCCGGCTTATGTTTATTTTTAGATGCAGCTTGTCTAAGCGTCGGGATAAATAGTTTGTAGACGGCATATAAACCGGCAATGAGCAACAAACCATTAATTATGAACGCGGAGCCGCCTAGGCTCAGTAATCGCGACAGAGCCTGATGTGGTATATGTTTGGCTACGGTTGCATCATAGGCTGGGTTGGCGCCAAAGTTCGTAAACAACCCCATTACTGCGTATATTGAGGCAAGAACTAAGTCTTTACCGCTGTGCAGCAAACTATACGGCCCCGCTCCAGCCTGACTAGTTATGTGAATCCAGCCCTTAGAGTTCACGAGCCACAAAGTCAAAGTGGCGGCAACTGTAGCAATAGTGCTGGCAATAAGCCAATTCATGGCCAGCGTGACTTGGTCCCAGCGCTTAACAAAAACATAAACCAATAATGCCAAGATTGCACCGCCAAGACTTAACGATATAAACAACTTGTCGCTAGCGATTAGTACGGTGAGCCCCGCAACAGACAGCCAAAATTTAGCACTCCTAATGCGTGGCGCCCCAACTAATAATATGAGACTGGCAATATAGACAATGTACTCTAGGTTGCGGGTAGTAATCATTGCCATATTGACCGGCAATAGTCCGCCAGCATAGGGTTGAGCCGGCACAAGAAGCAATACTGAGGCTAGCGCCAGACAAATGGTTCCAAAAACGAGCGGACGGCGGTTTATGCGGTAAAGAATAAATACAAAACTGGCTACGGTTACCAAGACGATGGCCACAGTAAAGCGAATGAAGGTATTGGCTGCTGTGCCAAATAGACCGATAAACCAAAATAGCGGCCATTTCAGCAGATAGCTATGAGCACCAGGTAATGTTGCTTGATGAAGTGTATGGGCGTTTTTAAATAGCAGGATATCCACCAGCTGGTCAGCATTACTTTGCTGTAACTTGGCCCCCAAAGTAGCCCACAGAACTGTTGTTGACAAAAGAATCAGCAACGACACATATACATAGATCTTTGCAAAATGCGGAGCCTTAAGGAGCTTGTTTACTTTTGTAATAAACTTCTTACTTGGCGCAGAATGTTTAGGGACTTGGGGTGCGCTGGTTTTAGGCATTTGTGTCCCTTCTAAGCCCGACCGAATTTTTATAATCAATAACATATAGAGGCCGGTGTTTAGTCTGGCTATGAATGTGGGAGACATAGAGCGACAATATGCCTTGTGCGGTTAACACTAGACCAACCAGGAACAAGAGCAAAATACTAAGCATGGCTGTACCTGTAAATTTCCAGTGTAGCGGATCATCGAATATGATTTGTTCAATAAACACCGTACTACCCAACATAAGTGCTGCCGTGGTAATAAAAACTCCTAGGTAGCCGAATATGTAGAGCGGCTTTGGGCTTAACGACACAAAACTATTAGCGGCCAGTTTCATTAGACTTCGCAGGCTATAGCTTGGCTCGCCAGATTCACGGGGATTCTCGGTGTACTCAATGTAAACTCGCTTGAAGCCGAGCCAGTCAATGAGCCCGCGAGTTATACGATCGGTCTCATCAAGTTGCAGAAAAGCTTCTTGAACAGGTTTAGTTATGAGCCGGAAATCTGTCATGCCGGAGATAAGCTTCTGGCCGGTTAAAGTATTGAATGCTCGATAAAAGACACGCGACCCAATCCGCTTAGTAAAACCTTCGCTTCGACGATTTGTAGAAACGCCGACTACAACCTCCGCACCATCTTGCCAGGCGGCAACAAACTTGGGAATAAGATTAGCCGGGTGCTGGCCATCACCATCAAGCATGATTACCACTTGCCCGTTGGCCTGAGCGATACCAGCAGATAATGCATATTCTTTACCAAAGTTTCTAGAAAGCTGCACCAGTTTAATTTTATCGTTTTGTCGGCAAAACTGACGGACCGTGTCTGCGGTGGCGTCTATGCTGCCATCATCGCAATAAATAACTTCATAGGAATCTTTGGCGGAACTGCGAATAGCAGCCAACAGAGATTCGTGAAATTTTTGTAGGCCGGCACTTTCGTTATACAGTGGCACTACAACTGAAACTAGACAGTCATGGATTTTATTCATTGGCTATTACCCTTAAGTATACCAACTGCAGAGGTCACTGCCCAGCCATAAAGACAAGTTACAAAACTCGTTTTTTTAGTTCGGATAAGCGGGGCACAAATGATTGGGCGGCGCCATCTAGATTAAGTACCTTGAGGGCGCCAAGCAAGACGTATAGTTCATCGAGTGTTGGTTGATTAATGTGCTGATCGGCCTCGGCCAGGCGAAAGTATTGCTCAACTTTCTCTACCAGCCACTTTTCCTCGCCCGGCTTAATCTGATTAGTGGCAAGTGGTTTTGGCTGTTTGGCTTCGGCTACTACCTCTAGCGAGCGAGCCGAATGATCGCGTTTGCGTACATGTCCGCGTTTGATAAGGCTATTAACGTGCAGCGCAACCGTAGCCACGGAGCTGTAGTTGCAGCCAGCCATTATTTCGCGGTAGCTGGGGCTATAGCCGTGCTCGCCAATAAAGGCCTCTATAAAGGCCAGGAGCTCACGCTGTTTTTTAGTGGGACGAATTTTTTCTGCCATATCGTTAGCTCTTTAGTCGACTGTAGCCACTATGACCGTGTGCACGGTGAGCCACTACTCGAGCAAGTGTAATCTTAGCTTTATTCTTAACAAATTTGTCTGGGAAAACCCAGAACCGATACCACAGATAGTTCCAAATAGTGAAAAATCCTGAGGATATAAACTGGCCAATGGCCGGAGTAATGCCAATAGCCTTCAGTCCATACAATATAAAGTAATTAAGAACAAAATCCACTAGTGTGATGAACATGTACCTGTAGGTAACCTGCGTTTTGTGATCTTTGAGCAATTTGTTATTAAATACCCAAAAACGCTGCAATAGATAGTTAACCGTCCAACCAATAACATTGCTAAGGATGGTTGCCCACCATAGGCTCCAGTGCAAGCCATAATATAGATAATCCAAAATGAAATAACCCACCCAAAAATAGGCGCCGCCGCTAATCATGTATTCGGCAAAACGGGTTATTTCACGCTTTTGCGACTTTTTGGTTTTTTTCATATGATTTGTTTGATTTGTTCGTATTTAGTATAGCAGATCCCAGGGCCATACCGGCTAGCCCCCACCAGATAAGTGCCAAGGTATCGTCGGCCCAAGCATGCGATAGTAAGTTAACAAAACTTATCCCCATAAAACTGGCCAGCAATACGGCAGAAAGTCTGTCGTTACGTTGTTGCCATAGATAGCAAAACACATAAATATTTATGGCCAGGAATAGTATCAAGCCGGGCAGTCCAAGTTCTTGACCGATTTGCAGATAATAATTTTCGGCCAGACGCGGTGGATGGTCGTTGCGGACCGAGGCAGGCCCGGCCGTACCAACACCACGACCCAGTGGTTGATGCCAGATATCTTCCAGTCCGCTTTCTAGAGCCGAGCCGCGTTTTTGGTTAGAGCTTTGTGATGATTGAGAGTGTTCATCGGTATGGAAAAATATGTTCTCTATCCGGTCATTGTGCCGTAGCGCCAAAATGCTGCAAACTCCAATAATCAGTAATCCGGCTGCACTTATTGACAAAACGCGCCGGCTGTAGCTGCCCCGCAGACAAAGCCATAATAATATACCTACAGCTAGTACAGCGCCAAGCAAGGCACTCCTTGAGTAACTAAAAAATAGCACTGTCATTGCAGCCGCTAAAAAGACGACTGTTGTCAGACGCTGTTTTTTAAAACTAACCAGCAGGCTAACAATAGATGTAATGATAAGTACTAGATATGCTCCAAGAGGATTAGGACCACGTAGTGTGGATTGTAGGCGAATGTAGGCGGCTTTTTGGTCAACCGTTTCATAGACTGGCAGGGTATGAGGACCATAGCCAAAGTGACGCAAAAAATCTGCTGGTAGCACATAATGCTGCAGCAAACCGAAAAACACGACTAAGGCGGCAGGCGCAAGTAGCAGAAAGCGCCAGCCCGGTTTGATTGGTATTTGGGCAGAAATAAGCAGGGCGATTACAAAAAATGCCAAATACTGAAGATCATTTATCCAGCCATACATAAGCGCACTGGCATTGACGCTATGATCGGCAACGGCCCAAGCCCCCAGAATTAACTCCAGTAAAGCGTAGGCTACAATCAACCCCAGTAATGGCCGTAGTTTATTAAACCGTTTAGCTTGACGGTTACGAAATGTTGTCCAGACAGCACCAAGGCCAAGCGGTACTAGCAGTAAATCCTTCCAGATGCGAAACAAATCAAAATGATTAAACCGACTCGCCAGCCAAGTAGTCAAAACAGCATGTAATGGCATCACTACCAAAATGGCGACTACCCCATAACTGAGAAAGTAAATTAGTTTGGTCTGACGCGACGTTTGTTTCATAAATGCTACAATCTAGTATAGATGAATCTTGTTAGAACTGAGCATTTTAAGAAAGTTAAAGTCTGCCATTTCCGTGGCGGAGAACTGGCCTTTTAGCAATATGAAAAGTAATGCTTCGTTGATTTATAATCTTTTTTTGGTTATTGGAGACTTTTTGTCATTGGTCTTGGCCTTTGTGGGCGCTTATGTCTTAAGAGTTACTTTTGGTATTTCGCTCGGGCCTTCCGGAGTGGCCCATCCGGTAGAGGCAATAACCTATCTGCGTATTTTTCTGTTGTTGACTCCCTTTTGGATTATCGTTTTTGCCCTGTTGGGTCTTTATAACAGCTCTATTTATGAAAAACGCTTTGCCGAAGCTGGACGACTATTTGTAGGATCGTTTGTCGGCCTACTGTTTGTAGTCAGCTACGCCTACGCCTCAAACCAGGTTATCTTTCCGGGCAAGTTGGTGCCAGTCTTTGGATTCATACTTGGTTTCGTCTTTTTACTCTTATTTAGAAACTTAGCCCGGTTTGTTCGCATTACACTTTTTCGTTATAACATTGGTATCACCAACATAGTTATTATTGGAAACACCGAGGTCACAGCAGAGTTAGTCGACTCATTGCAAAACAGCAAGCAATCGGGCTATCGGATTGTTGGAGTGGTAGGCGACCATCATAAATTTGCCGGCTACAAACATATAAAAGTCTTTGCTGCTTTCGAGACCGCCTGTCAATCTATTGGAGCAGAAGATATTCATAGCATTGTCCAAACCGAACTTTATACCTCGGCCGAGAAAAACGATGAGATTTTGAGCTTTGCCCAAGCCAATCACATTGCTTACCGTTTTATTCCCGGCAATACCGAACTGTTTGTGGGCAATATTGATGTTGAGCTGTTTCGTTCGTCCATACCGGTTATCGCCGTGCATCAAACACCGTTACTGGGGTGGGGTCGGGTTGTTAAGCGTTTGTTTGATTTGGTGATTGCGCTAATAATTTTGATCATCACTTCACCCATAATGCTGCTTCTTGCCTTGTTCATTAAGTTAAGTGACGGCGGGCCAGTCTTCCTTAGGCAGACCCGCTTGACGCGTTTTAATCACGAGTTTAAAGTCTTTAAGTTCCGCTCTCACAATCGGACCTACAATGGCCTTACGCCTGATGAAGCATTTGAAAAAATGAACCGACCGGACTTTTTAAAACAATTCCGTGACAATGGTAACTTTTTGGCTCACGATCCACGAGAAACTGCCATCGGGCGCTTTATGCGACATACCAGTCTAGACGAATTACCACAACTTTTTAATGTTCTTAGTGGTGATTTGAGTCTGGTTGGTCCACGCGCCCTCATCCCGAAAGACTTAGCTGAATATGGTAAGCGCCATACTATCTTAAGTGTTAAGTCTGGTTTGACAGGTTTAGCACAGGTCTCAGGACGAAACAATATAAGTGTTGAGGAGCGTCGTCAGCTGGATGTGTATTACGTTCAAAATTGGAGTTTTTGGCTGGATATTGTCATTATACTCAAAACGGTCCGGGTAATTTTGCAGGGTAGCTAGCCTATGGCTATTGATCAAGCCAAGTTAAATCAGCTAGAGCAGCGAACTGTACATTTTAGTGCTACGGTTGTGCGAGCTTGTATTAAATATAATGCCGATCCGGCTCTTAGGCCGGTGGTCGATCAATTAATTCAGTCGGCTACCGCCATTGGTGCCGGCTGCGCCAGAGCAATTAGTGCTAGCTCAATGATTGACTTTACAAATAATATCTTTATTGCCAAAACTGCGGCCGGCGAAACCCGCTATTGGTTAAAGGTGTTAGAGGAACTACTGCCAAAAGAAAATTTGAATCGGCTCAACCAGGAAGCATTAAAGCTAACAATGGTCTTGCAAAAAATTGCCATGACACTCGTAGAAACTACGGCCCAATCAAAAGGAAATTTTAGGCATGGCAAATAAAAAATTGCGGGTAGCCATAGTTTGCGACTGGCTCATAGGCGGCGGCGCTGAACGTGTAGTGCTGGAGTTGCACCGTTTGTACCCAGAAGCCCCCATTTATACCTCTTACTGTACTGCCGAATGGCGACAGAAGTTCGACGGCAAAGTCATGACTGGCTATTTGCAACATTGGCCCTTTAGCCGCCTACGCAAGTTTATTCCAATGCTTCGAGTTCATTGGTTTTCACACCTTAGGCTCGATGGCTATGATCTAGTTATTTCGTCTAGCGGCGCCGAAGCCAAAGCGGTACTAACTCATTCCCAAACCATACATATTTGCTATTGTTTAGCTCCAACCCACTACTACTGGAGCCGTTACGAACAGTATATGCAGAGTCCTGGGTTTGGAGCCTTTAATTGGTTGGCCAGACTTGGGTTACGCCTGTTAATTTCGCCAATGCGTCGCTGGGATAAACGGGCGGCTCAACGTCCAGACTATATGATAGCCATATCTAGCCACATCCAAAAAGAGATAAAAAAATACTATGGACGCGACTCGGTCATCATTCATCCTCCAGTAGAAACTAGGCGGTTTCGAGCTATAAAAGATAACGGAAAACGCGGTGGATTTGTAGCGGCTGGAAGACAGACAGCCTATAAGCGAATTGATTTGGCCGTTGCCGCCTGTACGCAGCTCAATGTGCCATTAACTGTTATTGGCAATGGCCCAGAGCACGTAAGGCTAGTTAAAATTGCCGGTCCAACTATATCGTTTCAAACAAGTACCTCTGATAATGAAGTAGTTAAATATTTTCAGCAAGCCGAGGCTTTTATTTTCCCAGGCCTGGATGATTTTGGCATTGTTGCCGTAGAGGCTATGGCAGCCGGCATGCCGGTTATTGCATACCAAGATGGCGGCGCCTTAGATTATGTGATACCGGGCAAAACCGGCGAGTTCTTTGCTCGTCAAACTGTAGAATCACTGACAGGGATTCTCAAAAATTTTGATGAGACCGCCTATAGTGAGTCTGCTGTTCAGCATCAGGCCAGCAGATTTGATACAGCCCATTTCCGTCAAGCCCTGCAGGATTATATTACAAAAGTACTAAAGGCAAGGAGCTAAAACTATAAAAAACATATTAGTAACAGGCGGTGCTGGTTTTATTGGTTCACACACCGTCGTTGAATTAATTGAGGCTGGCTATAATCCAGTTATTATTGATAACTTTAATAACTCCGAAAAATCTGTTCTTGATAGGCTCAAAATAATAACTGGCCGAGACATAACCTGTTATGAGCACGACTTTCAAGACAAAAACTTTCTGGCCGAAACACTTAAGAAGGAAGCTATCAGCGGCGTTATCCACTTTGCCGCCTATAAGGCTGTTGGCGAATCAGTTGAAAAACCTCTTGCCTATTACGACAACAATGTAGCTGGTTTTATTAATCTGCTCGAGGTTCTGAGCCAAGCCAAAATAGCTACACTTGTTTTTTCGTCTTCTTGTACGGTTTACGGGCAACCCGACAATCTCCCCATTACAGAAGATAGTCCAACCCTCCCAGCCACTTCGCCCTATGGAGCAACTAAACAAATCTGCGAAACTATCCTACGCGACTCAATAGCCGCCGACAAAACAATGCGAGCGCTCGCACTCAGGTATTTTAATCCGATTGGCGCTCATCCTTCGAGTTTAATTGGCGAGCTGCCAAGGGGTGTACCAAGTAATTTGATACCATATTTAACTCAAACGGTGGCCGGAATCAGAAAAGAATTAATCGTACATGGCGACGATTACCCGACACCAGACGGCAGCTGCATCCGGGATTATATTCATGTCATCGATCTGGCCCGTGCCCATGTTCAGGCGCTGCGTTATCTAGATAAACAGCCATCACATTACTACGACGTCTTCAATGTTGGCACTGGGTATGGCAATAGTGTGCTCGAGGTCATCCAAACGTTTGAAACAGCCACGCATCAAAAGGTACCTTATACAATTGGGCCACGTCGACCTGGCGATGTTGTACAAATCTACGCCGATGTTAGTAAAGCCAAGGATAGGCTAGATTGGCAAGCTGATAAAAGCCTAGAAGATAGTTTGCGTGATGCCTGGAACTGGCAACAAAAACTTAGCACGAAAAGGAAATCATGAACAATTTAGAAACCATATTCAAAGCCTATGATATCCGTGGAAAAGTAGGTAGTGAACTAAACAAGGATTCAGTACAAGCTATCGGTCAGGCCTTTGGCCAATGGCTGCCAAAACCAGGCATCGTGGCAGTCGGTCGTGATATGCGACCGGATTCATCTGATCTAGCCCAAGCCATAATTGCTGGACTGCGAGCTAGTGGACACGACGTTTGGGATATTGGAGAAGTGACCAGTGACATGATCTATTTTGTGACTGGACACTACGGACTAGCCGGCGGTGCTATGATAACCGCCAGCCATAATCCTGGCGAATACAATGGCATTAAACTGTGCCGCGAAGAAGCCATGCCAATTGGTGAAGAGTCTGGACTATTTGAAATACGCGACCTGGTGCTAGACGCAAAGCTAAAACCCGTTAGCAAGCAGGGTTCATTAACCGAGAAGGATGTTTGCGACGATTGGATTAGTCACATTATGTCATTTGTAGATGTCGCAAAGCTAAAACCGCTTAAAATTGCGGTTGATGCCGGCAATGGCATGGCTGGCAAGATCTTCCCTGAGCTCGAGCCCCATGTACCATTCGAGGTTGAGGAACTCTACTTTGAGCTGGATGGTAGCTTCCCAAATCATATAGCCAATCCATTAGAGCCCAAAAATTTGGTAGACCTTCAAGCAGCAATAGCCAAATATGGTAGTGATGTTGGCGTGGCCTTTGATGGTGATGGTGATAGGGCAGTACTGGTTGATGAGACCGGCGTGCCGCTGACTGGCACGGTTATGACCGCTTTGCTGGCTGACTACTTTTTGGGCAAGCATCCCGGAGCAACTATTCTCCATAACGCCATTTGTGGGCGGGCGGCAATAGAAGCTATTAAATCTGCAGGCGGCAAGCCTATACGGACCCGGGTAGGCCACTCGTTTATTAAATCAGATATGCGAAAACATAATGCAGTCTTTGGTGGCGAGCACAGCGGACATTACTACTTCAAAGACAATTTCATGGCTGATAGCGGCCTGATTGCGGCCATAGTTGCTCTGGCCGTTTTAAGCAGCAGCGGTAAAAAATTATCTGAGCTAGTTGCACCTTTTCGCAGAGCCTATCTGCAAATTCCCGAGGCCAACTTTGAAGTTGCCGACAAAACAAAAATAATGCAAAAGATTGCTGCTTCGTTCTCTGAAGGCAAGCAAGACTGGCTCGATGGACTAACTGTTAACTTCCCAGACTATTGGTTTAATGTCAGGCCGAGCAATACTGAACCACTGCTACGTTTAAATGCCGAAGCTAAAACTAAAAATCAGTTGGATGTCATCGTCGAGCGAGTATCTAGGCTAATTGACCAGTCCTAAATTAGGCTACTTCGTGACCTGTGGCCTGATTTATTCTGGTTGATGAATCGGCTTTATATATGCCACCAACACCATAAATCATTTTAATATTAAACTCTCGGCAAACATCTGTTTCGGGTACTACTTTTGCGGAACTTCTGTCGCCACCATTGGCAAAAATAATTTCATCATTAGGATGTTCTCTGGCAATGATCCTAATTGTCTCGGTAACTGGTGGATCTTCATCAATAGCTAAGATTACATCGTCAATATATTTTAAGGCGCCCACAAGACGCAGCCGGTTTTGTTCACTCAATATTATTTTACCTTTTTTTATTTTTTGCTGAATATCGTTATTTACTATAACTATTAGTTTATCGCCCATAGCAGAGGCTTCTTCTATCATATCCAAATGCCCACCGTGAAGAGGATTAAAAAATCCGCTCAAAATTACTATCTTCATACAGACTAATAGTAGAGCAAAGTGGCCAAGTGATCCAACCTTGGTATACTAGAATAGATGAAAATCTTAGTTACCGGCGGCGCGGGTTTTATTGGCTCTAACTTTGTACGCCATGTCTACCGTGAACGTCCAGACTGGCAGATCACGGTACTTGATGCGCTGACCTACGCTGGTGATGAGCATAACCTAGATGGACTGGATGATTCTCGCTGTCGCCTTGTCAAAGGAAACATTATTGATGAGGCAGTCGTTGATAAGCTCGTTAGTGAAGCCGATGCGGTCGTACACTTTGCAGCCGAAACACACGTCGATAACTCAGTTCACTCCCCCTGGCCTTTTGTTGAAACGAACGTTGTCGGCACCTTTCAAATTCTTGAAGCTATCCGCAAACACAAAAAACGTCTGCATCACATTTCAACCGATGAGGTCTATGGTGACCTAGAGTTTAATGACCCTCAAAAGTTTAACGAGGCTACCGCCTACAATCCTTCTAGTCCGTATTCCGCCACTAAAGCCGGATCTGATCATTTAGTTCAAGCCTGGATTCGCTCATTTGGTATATCAGCCACTATTAGTAATTGTTCTAACAACTACGGGCCATATCAACATGTTGAGAAACTAATTCCACGTAATATCACGAACATACTTACCGGTATCAAACCAAAACTGTATGGAGAGGGTAAAAATGTTCGGGACTGGATACATGCCGAAGACCATTCCTCAGCTATTCTTACCATTTTAGAAAAAGGTAAGCTGGGTGAAACCTACCTAGTTGGAGCAAACGGTGAAAAAACTAATAAAGAAGTGCTCGAATTATTGCTAGAGCTAATGGGCAAAGACAAGGACGACTATGAACATGTTGCCGATCGGCCAGGTCACGACCTGCGCTACGCTATTGATGCCAATAAAATTAGAACTGAGCTTGGTTGGCAACCCTCGTATACAGACTTTAAGGCTGGCCTAACTAGTACGATTGAATGGTATAAACAAAATCAGGCTTGGTGGCAGCCCCAAAAAGAAGCTACCGAAGCTAAGTACAAGGAGCTTGGTAGATGAGCGAAATCTTACCAATGCAGGCAACCAAAACTAAGTTTGATGGTCTTTGGCAGATTCAGTTTAAAGTTATCGCTGATCCCCGCGGCTCAGTTATGGAATTTTATCGTCAATCTGAGTTTGACGCACTAGGCCTGCCGTCACTAAATGAACGTCCGCAAGCCAATGCACCATTAACAAATAAGGGCGGGGTACGTGGTATTCACGCTGAATCGGCCCATAAACTAGTGTCAGTAGCCAACGGCAAAGTTTATGCCGTTATTGTTGATTTGCGCAAAGATTCGGTAACCGCTGGTCAGTGGCAAGGTTTTGAACTAGAACGCGGTCAAGGCTTATTTGTATCCAAAGGTCTTGGGAATTCTTTTCAGTCAATTAGTAATGAACCCTCTATCTATCTTTACTACTTCGAGAAAGAGTGGGCTCCTGGTATGCCGGGTGCCGCCTGTAATCCCCTAGATCCTGACCTGGCAATTGACTGGCCAATCGCCGAGAACAATGGCATGATCATTTCCGACAAGGATCGCACCAATCCGTCACTAAAGGAAGTTTTAGGCTCATGAACGGCTCAGAGATTTTTATCGTTGGATCCAAAGGACAGCTGGGAACGGCTCTTCAACAACAATATCCCGAGGCCCAAAGCGCAGACATAGATGAATTAGACATAACTAACCAAAAATCCGTAGAGTCTTTTGACTGGTCAAATATTAAAGTTGTTTTGAACGCTGCTGCCTACACCAATGTTGATGGTGCCGAAACGGCCGATGGACGGATTGCCGCCTGGAAAGTTAATGCTGTTTCCCCCTCTTATCTTAGCCAAGTCGCTGCCAAGCATGACCTAACACTGGTTCACATTTCAACCGATTACGTCTTTGACGGCAGCAAAAGCCCTCATAGTGAAAGCGAGCCATTCAGCCCGTTGAGTGTCTATGGCGGTAGCAAAGCTGCCGGAGATATCGTCGTTGGACTAAACCCCAAGCACTACATCTTGCGCACTTCGTGGGTAATTGGCGACGGCAAAAACTTTGTTCGCACCATGCTTGAGCTCGGCAAAAAAGGTGTGAATCCGTCAGTTGTTAGCGACCAGGTCGGCAGGCTGACTTTTACGACCGAACTGGTTAGAGCGATTGACCATTTATTATCTGCCCAGGCTCCATACGGCACGTACAACCTATCTAACGAAGGAGAACCAGTTAGCTGGGCAGAAATTACGCGCACCATATTTAAAGACGCCGGTTACAAGAATACTGTTACAGACACTACAACTGAGGCATACTATAAAGGTAAGGAAGGTATTGCCACTCGTCCACTTCAAAGTACGCTAGACTTGAGCAAAATCAAAGCTACGAGGTTTGAGCCGCATGATTGGCATAACGATTTAGAAGCTTATATAACGAAGGGGTTAGTAAAATGAAAGGTATTATTTTGGCTGGCGGTTCGGGCACGCGCCTGTATCCACTAACATTGGCGGTCAGTAAGCAATTGATGCCGATTTACGACAAGCCGATGATTTATTATCCGATCAGCACGCTTATAAGCGCTGGCATAAGAGATATTTTGATTATCTCTACTCCTCACGACATGCCGTGTTTTGAACAGCTTTTAGGCAGTGGCGAGCAAATTGGTTGTGACTTTACTTACAAAGTCCAGGAAAACCCTCGTGGTCTTGCTGACGCTTTTATTGTTGGCGCCGACTTTATTGGCAGCGACAAAGTTGCCATGATTTTAGGTGATAACATTTTTTATGGTTCGCAAGTGGATCAAAAGCTTAAACAATATACTGATATTGACGGTGCTGTTGGTTTTGCGGCTCAGGTTTCAGACCCAATGCGATATGGCGTCTATGAGTTTGATGAGAATATGAACGTCCTGTCTATTGAGGAAAAGCCAGAAGAACCTAAGTCAAACTATGCGAATGCTGGCCTATATTTTTGCGACAATGAAGTTGTTGAGATTGCTAAAAATGTCAAACCGAGCGAGCGTGGAGAGGTTGAGATTACTTCCATATTGGATGCTTACCTACAGAAGGGCAGGCTCAAAGTCTGTTTACTAGACCGCGGCACCGCGTGGTTAGATACGGGTACTTTCGGGTCCATGACGCAGGCGGCTCAATTTGTCCAAGTCATTGAGGAACGTCAAGGACTTAAGATCGGCTGTATTGAAGAGGCCGCTTTTCGTCAGGGCTTTATTGACGCAAAGCAACTCGAACAGCTGGCAGAACCGTTGCATAAATCTGGGTATGGACGTTATTTATTAGGATTACTAAGAACAGGAGCTTATGAAAAAAATTAAAACCTTAACGATCTATCTGTATAATCACCATGTAATCCGGTACCTCTTTGTAGGCGGGACAACTTTTATCATTGACCTAGGCCTCTTGGTCTTATTGCATGGCAAGGAAAAGATGTGGTTGCCACTTGCCACTTTCATTGCTTATTCAGTCTCAGTTGTCTTTAACTTTTCATTAAACCGGTGGTGGACTTTTAGTGCTTCCGAGAGTAAGAGTCTTCGCCAGCACATAGCTCCATACGCGATATTACTTGGCTTTAACTTACTCTTTACGGTTGCCTTTGTAAGCATTGTCAGTCATTTTGTTAACTATGCAATCGCTAAAGTAATGGCGGTCATTATTCAAATAAGCTGGACATATTTTATCTATAAAAATGTGATTTTTACGAAAGCAAAAACTGTACCGCCGCTAGAGTAAACCTTGAAAATATTCAATTGTTTCACGCAAACCATCTTCTAACGTAATTTTGGACGCCAGTTAAGACTTGTTAAGGCCTTATGAATCACTGGCTGACGCTGCAAAGGGTCGTCTTGTGGTAACTGCAAATAAGTTATCCGCGATTTACTGCCAGTAAGTTTAATAACGAGATTTGCCAATTGTTTGACCTCAAACTCGCCCGGGTTACCAAGGTTTATGGGATCATGTTCTTGGCTGCCAATTAGCTTCACGATACCGTCAATTAAATCATCTACATAGCAAAAACTACGGGTTTGACTACCGTCGCCATAGATAGTCAGTGGTTGCTCCCCAAAGAGCTTGAACGATAAAGTTAGAAACCACCCGTCCGTCATTTGGGTCCATCCGCGCGCCATAGGTGTTAAAGAAACGGGCAATAGCGGTATCAACTTTGTACTTTTGGTGATAGACGTATATCAAAGCCTCGCTGTATCGTTTAGCTTCATCATACATACTCCGTGGGCCATATGAATTAACGCAACCTTTGTAGCTTTCCGGTTGCGGGTGAACCTCCGGATCGCCATAAACTTCGCTGGTGGAAGCCTGAAAAAACCTGGCCTTCTTTTTCCTGGCCAGCTCCAGCATATTCTGTACTCCAATTGATCCAACCATCAGAGTCTCAATGGCTAAGCGTTGGTATTGCGGGGGGCTAGCCGGCGATGCTAAGTTAGCAACAATTGCTATATTTTTAGTGCTCACCTCGGCAGGTAACTTTTTACAGATATCGTGTTTAACAAATGTAAAATTAGGATTGCTAATAAGGTGTGCGATGTTTTGCTCGGTTCCAGTTGATAGATTATCAACCGCAATGACTTTATAGCCTCTGGTAATATATGCGTCACATAGATATGAACCCAAAAAACCAGCTGCACCGGTGATTAATATGGTAGGTTTGGCCTGCTTCACATTAGGCTCTATTAAGAGTTCGGTCTGAATGCATACACATACCAATGGAGATATGAGGGTAGCCACTTCCAAAGCTTAAAATTAGCTTCGCCGGCTGTTCTATCGCGCCAAGTGCTTGGCAGCTCGGCTATCTTTTGTTTTTGCCTGAAAGCTTTGACGGTGATTTCCATGGCTATTTCAAAACCGCCTTGGCTCTCAATGGTAATAGTATCTAAAAAAGCTTTGTCATAGAGTTTAAAGTTGTTGGTAACATCATGGGTTGGTAGGCCGCGTATATAGTGCAGCGATGTACCTGCCAAGCGAGATAGTGTTCGTTTTAACAAAGGACCGCCTATTTGCTTACCGCCTTTCATATAGCGACTGCCACAAACAACAGCGTAGCCCTGTTGGTACTTTGTAAACATATTGTCGACTATTCTCAGGTCATCTGACAGGTCGGCCATAATAACCAACACTGGACCTGATTTAACATAGTCAAAACCACTCAGGAGAGCGTTCAGAGCACCACGGCCCCGTTTGTTTTTATGCAGCACCAGTTGTTTATCTTTTTTTTGATATTTACGGACCACCGGCACCGTGTTATCCTGGTCAAAATCATAGACTACCACCAGCTTATGCGGTGTTTTAATATATTTCTTTATCTCTTTATATAAAGCTGGGAAATTATCACCTTCGTTGTAGACGGGGCTAATAATGTTCAGTAACGGCTTCTTACTAGATGTTGCCATGTTCGACTTGTTCTTTGATCCAGGGAATAACCTCGTCAAGCATATCATCGAGCGAGGTGGTGGCCTCGTAGCCGAGAATTTTTTTAGCCTTAGAGGTATTTGGCACCCGTTTTTGGACATCGTGTTCAAATGGTTTGTCGCTAACGTATTTGAATGGTTTCTTGCCATTGAGTTTGTGCCAGATTTTTTCTGCCAGCTCAATGACCGTGGTTGACTGAGCGGTTGAGATATTAAAGTCGTTATTAAGCGCCGCTTTGTTTTCTATGCATATTCGGATACCTTTGGCTAAATCACCGCCGTAGGTATAGTGACGCACTTGATTCCCCTCGCCAAGAATATGCAGCGGGTCCTGGCCTTTTACAATTTTTTGGACCAGATCAGGTACCACGTGACTCATCGCCAACTTAACGTTACCGGAATAGATGTCTCTATCGTGTAGCGCCCGCTTTTCGCCAATGCCTACACAGTTAAAAGGACGAATAATGGTGTATGGTAGCTCATACTGTTCCCAGCCGCCACGGGCAAAATACTCACAAGCCAACTTCTGAAAACCATAGGTTGATATTGGTGGCGGCGACGTTGCGATAGCGTCCTCTGGAGTTGGGAATTCGGTGGTCGATTCATAGACCATGGAGGACGACATGACCACAATTTTTTTAAGTTTTTTATTCTTATGCGCCCAAATGGCAGTGTCAAAGGCAGCGGCTGTAATACGCTCATTCTCGGCCAGCAGATCATAGGCATACTCATGGAAATAGGAAATACCGCCTATCATAGCCGCTCCAGATACAATCACGTCAACATCCGCGGCCGCTTTTTTCATTAGCTCAACGTCTTTAGCGTCGCCCTCGATAAAGGTGTACTTGGGGTGATGGTCATAGCTCTTCTCAACTTTGCCATATTTAGAATAATTATCGATGCCAACCACTTCATGGCCATTATTGAGCAGTTCCTCTACCGTGTAACCGGCTATAAATCCGGCTGCGCCAGTCCATAGAATTTTCATTATATAAGTCCCCCTTTACCATAGAAATTCCACATATCAATTAGCTCTTTACCTTTCCACGACTCCTTGGCATAGACACTATGCGGTGTAGCCAGGACAATAATGTCCGCTTGTCGCTTGATCTCCCCCAGTGTAACAAAACGGGAGTCTTTAATATAGGGATCATGGCATAGAACTTCCTCGGCCTCGATTTCCAGTCGTTTTTTGAGCTTATAGGAGAGACTTTCTCTGGGGTCATCGTTATTGCCCTTAAAAGCCATGCCGAGGACACCAACTACTTTTTTACTAAGATCGTATTTGCGTTTCATGGCCTCTACCACATAGTCCGGCAAGCCTTCGTTGACGAGCATAGCCGAATGGCCTAAGAAAAAATTGTTTTCGCTAAAAGATGACAGCTGCATGGTGTCTTTAAATAGACACGGCCCAGCCGCCAGACCGGCTTTAGCGAAAGCTTTGAGGCGCGGATAATCATTAGTCATGGCGTCATATATCTTATAAAAATCCAGCCCGTGTGAGTTGGCGGTCATATAAAATTGATTGGAGATGGCAAAGTTTATATAGCGCCAGGTGTTGGTAAATAATTTTGCCAATTCCGCTTCGACTGGTGATGTTACGATAACCTTTTTAGTGAGCACTTTGAATAATGTTTTGGCCCGTTTAGTGGCGTCTGGATTGCAGCCAGCAATAATTTGCGGCAATTCATAGAGTTCCGTTAAGGCATGGCCCTCAGCAATACGTTCCGGACAGAACGCTACTAACGTGTGTTTGCCCTGGCGCTCTAAATAATTGTGAACTTTATCTGTTACTCCGGGGTATAGTGTGCTGCGGAGAACCAGCAGTTGATCGTCCTGCAGATGATCTTGAATTTCTTTGACAGCATTGATGATTTCGTGCACTTTGGGATTAAGGTGCTCATCAACTGGCGTACCAATGACCATGATGACTGCCTTTGTCTGGCTGATAACTTGAACATCGTTAGTGGCTCTGAGCGAACCATTTTTGATAACCTTTTTTAGCAGTGCGTCGGCGTTATTCTCCATGAAAGGCATCTTGCCGCCGTTAACAGCGTCAATATTTTTCTGGTTAATATCATAAAGCGCAACTTTTTTACCCGCGCCAGCAAAGGCTAAGCCCAGCGGCAAACCAACATGTCCACAGCCTCCAACAATACAGATATCATAATTATATTTGGCCATACCCTCTCTCTTTTTAGTTATCTAACAATATTATCATAGCAACCGCCACCTGTCTTGGTAAATTTAGCTCAGATATTGTCTCTTAATATTGTCAAGTGTGCTAGGATGATGCCATAGTATATGTGCGCAAATTTTATTAATAGAGTATCCGAACCAGTAAAAAAGGAGGCAGAACATTCACAATGAAAAACTACGTGCTATCAATATACGCCGACCGGTTTGATAAGAATATCGACAAACGAAATGTCATGTGGGAGATCTTGTGTAAAGACTATTTTCAAAAATTTATTAACCCGAAAGATACAGTTCTTGATTTAGCGGCAGGCTATTGCGAGTTTATTAATAATATAGATTGTAAAGACAAAATTGCAGTAGACCTAAATCCAAAAACCAAAAAAATGGCCGATAAAAATGTTAAGGTCTACCAGGCTTTAGGTACAAAAATGCCTAAAAAACTAGCATCGAAAGTTGATGTAGTTTTTGTAAGTAACTTTTTTGAGCATCTCGATAGTAAGGACGAACTAATCGATACCTTGAAGGAGATTCACCGGATTTTGAAACCCAAAGGTAAGTTGCTTGTTCTTCAGCCAAATATACGACTAGTTGGACCAAAGTATTGGGACTATGTTGATCATACTCTGCCACTAACAGAAAAGAGTCTATATGAAGCTCTGCATCTTACGGACTTTAATCTAAGTTATAGCAAGGTGCGGTTTTTGCCATACACGACCAATTCTAAAATACCTGCTTCCCCAACCTTGATTAAATTATACCTGAAATTGCCTCTGGCTCAGCTCATACTCGGTAAGCAAACTTTTTTGGTGGGAGTCAAAGCAAGCTAATTGTTGATAAAAAGTTTAGTGCTTATACTGCTGCTGTTCTTTTCATACCAGGGACTCGATGTAAACTTGAACTCGGTAACTTTGCTGTCTGTGTCTTGATTGCCTTCTAATAAATTAGCTAGAGCTTCCCAGTCCAATGGTGCAGGGTTAACCATAAAACCCTGGCTAAGGTTTGCTAGTACAAACCTATACGTTTTTATATTTCCATTTTCATATTTTAGATCTATATTTACTATCTCTCCTCGCAGCAGCATATCTTTCATTTTGATAAGGATGTCGTTTTTGTAGTTCCCGCTAACCAACGTTATCTCTGGGTAAACTGTCTGGGGTAACTTTACCCAAGTATCCCAGGCTATTGTAGTCTGAGAGTACTGCCTAGAAGATGACGGACCGAGTGCGTGAGTCTTTTCGAGTAAAATGAAGTTGTTGTCGTGACTTACGGACTTGTAGTTGTCTAATATGCTCCGCAGAGTTTCTGGTTCGTCCCATAATATATATCTGTGGTCAATGCCCTCAACCCCCGCAAAATTTTGCCAGATTATAAACTTTGGAGCATTTGCACTGCTCATAAAGTTTGCGTTAAGCGAATCGAAGTAAGGGTCAAAAGTCTCAAACGAAAAAGGGGATGGACGATTGGACCAATTAAGCTGATTCGCCCATATGATACTCGCTTCCCACGGAAAGACATCAACAGTATTATTGCCAATCGTTGCCCTCATATTAGGAGGTAGTTTTGCAATCGCTAGAAATGCATTTGTTTGAGCCGTCCAATCTTTTTTTTGATTCTCAAATTGGAAAAATTTGATAAAATCTACGTTTTTTACGCTGCTAATGGGCGCAAACAAGGGAGTTAGGAAATCCGTTGAAAAGTTAAATTTGTCTATTGGTACGCTGGCAACAATTAGTAAAAAGAGGAGGGCAATAATCAGTAGGCTCTTACTAACCAAGCCTTTCTTTTTTTGTGTGTTGTTCTGGAAATCTATTGCAAAATAAATCATTAATATTATTGGTACAATAAAGAGTAATGTCATAACAAAGTGGATACTGTCCTGACGTACAACACCATTTTTCCAGACAACAAAAATAGGAACTAGTAAAAAACTGTACTTTTTCAACGAGACTGAGAGCTTTTTTTTATAAAACAGCAGCCACAGTAGCAAGACAAAGAATATGACACCTAGTATGAGCTCGCCATTTCTATATCCCGGGTATGTCCATGACATTGACGCAGAATATTTCGAGGTAAATATGAGTCCTTCTTTCAGATACTGGAAAAGAGCTACATGTAAGACACCGGAGAGAATGGCGGTAAAAATAGCAACCAGTAAGCCCGTACTAGTTATTCTTAATAGGACTTCTCTGACACCTTTGTTTTTTTTCAATAGTCCTTCTACGCTAAGACCGGTTAGACTCCCAATGGCTGCGATACCCAGTGAGAATTTAATAAAAATAAACAGTGAGGAAAAAAAACTGAGTCCTACTAGTAAAACCCATTTTCTTTTTCTCAGACGCAGATATATAAATTCATAAAGTATAAAAAGAGCCAGGAATCTCCATTCCAGCTCTGGGATAGCAAGGCAATATATAAGTAAAAAAGAAGTTAATGTAAATTTGAGTTTCTTGTTTTGAAAAATTTGATAGGTCGTCATGAACACAAAAACACCGCTTGCAAGTAAAGCCACATACACAATTAGCCAAATAGTACTTTGGACAATGAGTTGAGGTAGGTAGCTAAGCTCTAAGAAGCCCAAAGGCCCATAGGTTGAGACAAAACGACTCCCAAAAGTGATGTGTTTAAGTGCAGCAAAATCAAAACCAAACTGAAACGATGGGTCAATATTGTTATATTTTAAAAATTCAAGCCGAGGTTGAAAAACAAAAATAGCAGTAAAAATTAGGATAACAAAATAATAAAAAATAGGACTTGCGATAATGCGTTCAATATAGTCTCTGGCTCTACTCATTGTGCTACAGTTGGCTAGTAGCCTGCCCAGTGTATGTGTTTCAGATAGGTAATTCGTTGCCGGATAATGTTTGAGTACGGATAGAGAATCGCCAAACATGTATCACTCGGGTTAGCGGCACGGGTACATTGCTGCCCATTTCTTAAAAACTGATTCCGTTGGGATGCGTTGCCAACACCCCAGCCAAAATTTATCATAACCAATAGGAACACCAGTACCGTGGCCAGAGCGGTAACCGGCTTGAGTCTCTTTGCCAAAAAAGATTTGAAGACAGGTCGACATTGTATGCACATCATTATTACTGCCACAAGGAATAGGGTCGAGATGGTGCTGTAGCGACTGCTGTAGGCTTGGTTTAGGCCGAGGTTCATTCGTCCAATTGTCGTCAGGATGGCGCTACCGAGTGCGTATAAACCTAGTGCCACCCACGGCAGGATTCCGCTAAATATAGTTCGCTCTTTTATGAGTGTATAGAGCGCTAGACTAGCAAAAATGATTAGCAGTACGAAGCCGAGAGTTGGGGTCAATACGTGCACAAAACTAAGTGGTCGGCCAAGATATGTAAGCAAATATTTAACAAATAGAACAGGCTCTTTAAGAACCAGTGCCCTGTCTGCACTACTCGAAGGATCTTTGTAATGATAGTAGTAGAGTCCGGAGGTTATCACTCCTGTAATTGTTGCTATGAAAGTTTTTTTAGCGGGGATTCTTTCGTATAGCAAAGCTGCGATTAAGATGAGCCATATAAGTACTCCATTGCTTAGAGAATATAAGGCTATGGTCGCGCCCCCAATAAGAAGCAATAAATTAGGATAGGATAGATTTTTATTTTTTATGCGTGTGATGGCTAGAATGGCTATGACTACGCCTAGCACATTTAAGAACCAGGGTATCTGCCAGCCCCACAACCAGTTTTCGTCTTGGACTGGCGAAAACCATATCAAGCTAAGAAGTATTGGCAAAATAAACAAAAATTTGTATTTAAGTTTTTTCTGGGTAGCATCCACAGCTTTGATGAGTATGACAAATGAGCCACAGGCAATCACAAAGCTTATAAGGCTCTCTACCCTTATATTCCATTTGGTCATCAATGCCGAGCCTATCATAATCAGTCGAGCAAATAGCAACCGGTGCTCATTTTGTTGCTGCCAAAAATCCTGAAAGTAGAAATGGCCGCTTTTGATGTGTTGGATTGTTGGCACAAATTCCCACTGATCCCAATATGGGACATTCACAGACTTTACAAAGATTAGCCCAGCTAATAAAACTATAGGTATCAGCGTAATCGCAAATGATAATTTTCGCCTGTCTTTAGTAAATTTTAGTTTACCAATCATTATCACATATTTTAACATTTGCCCGTGAATACGCTATTGTATTTTCTAAACACAAGGATATAGGCTTGATCAGCTTTATTCTTTTGTCGGCTAACTAGAGGATGGTATCCTTAAACAGTATGATTCCTGTTTGGCTATTCTTCTTGCACATAAGCGCTTACATGGCAATTGGATTATGGCTAGTGTCCTTTGCCTACAAACGTCACTATGTCCCTAAGCAATTTATAGTGATTGCGGCGTTTGGCATTATCAGTCTGCTCTACTATTTTATCTTCTTCATGAGCTTAGTAAGTCCCTCCTTAGGAGAGTTCTTCGGCTTCTTGATTTATGCGGTTGGATGGATTCTGGCCATATATGGTGTCTATCGACTTAAAAACTTGTTAAAAAACCGGACGATTGTTCGTTTTATCCTCTTACCTCTGTCCATCATGGTAATCCTGACCGGCTATTATACCTTCATACTGACTAGTTGTCGAACGCCTGACGTTGGCCCAAAAGACAACAACAATACGTTCTGCTTTTTGCACTCGCTGCCGGGCGATAATACCTTGCCCTACATATACGCCAGAAATATTACCCAAAACAAGCCTACGGCTCTAATCGGCGACTGGAAGCTAGTTGATCGACCACCAATTCAGATAGGTGCTGGTTTGGGCATACTTGATCTTACTAAAAAAGCGCCGAATGATTACCGAGCATACCAGCTGGTCGCCACTTTTCTCCAGCTTAGCTGGGTGGCAGCCGTTTTTGGTCTACTTTTCACCGTAGGCCTAGAGTTTGGACAAATTATATTGGGAATTGGCATCGTAAGTATGTCTGGTACGGTTTTTATAAACTCGGTGTTTGTGTGGCCCAAATTTTTTGCAGCCAGTTTAGTTGTCATGGGATGTGTCTTATTATTTGATACAGCTAATAAATATTGGAAGCGCACTTCAATTACGGCAATTACCGCCATAGGTTTGGGTTTATTGATACATGATGGGGTAGTTTTCACAATCGCTGGCCTAATCGTTGTTCTAGCTTACATCTGGTTACGTAGTTTGTTATCTGGTACAGCCAAGACCAAAAAACGGTCTTTTTCACTTAGACCATTGCTTATTGGTGGTCTAATCGCATTAATTCTTATTGCACCTTGGATTATATATAAAAGCCATAACAGCTCGTCAGATCGTCTTATTAAGTGGCAGTTTGCAGGTGTTATCAACCCGGATAATCGCTCAACTATGCAAACGGTAATCGATTCCTATAAACATATTAGTCTGCACACTTGGCTAGAGAACCGTAAACTGAACATAAAGATGCTGTATGTGCCCATCGAGAAACCTGAATTACCAAACGGAATTAAAGCGCTGGGCTTCTCTGGTACGTCGATTAAACAGTCTCTCGGTCATCTTTCTATTTGGTATGAAGAAAATGATTTCTATATATTCTTCTTTGCGTTTGGACTCCTAAATCTTGGATGGCTTGCGGTCTTTACGAGAAAAAATCGGTCGAGTATCACTGATGTAGAAAAACGCTTAGTTTGGGCCAGTCTTATAAGTATAGTAGTTTGGGTGTTGGTCATGTTCATACCAAGCTCAACTGTTATTCATCAAGGATCGTACGCCACCTTGTTGATTATATATTGCCTACTAATAACCTGGCTCGGCCGAAATAAGCTACTATTTCCCTTGTTCGTCATCCAGTTCTTATTATTTAGTGTTTTGTGGGTTTTTGGAGTATTTGCTCGATATGACATGAGCCTCCATAAAGGAATGCCGGGTTTTTTGGCAACGCTACTGCTTCTTGCGATGTATCTCTTGCTGGCTAATCCACCGGTCAAGCTACTCCAAAAATATAAAAGCTAGTGGTTGAGTCAAGATCTTAGATACAAGTCACCTTGCAATTACCATCATCCTATATCCTGCTTTGTTTACAGACTCCCTCTGTGTTAGCATGAATATAACTTAGTGGCGAGCAATGAAATTATGAGGAAGACCAATAAGCTATCTGTTGTAATGCCTTGTTATAACGAGCAATTAACGATTGAGAAAATTCTTGATGAAGTTATGGCCGTTAAACTGGGTTCTACCCAAATAGAAATCATTATTGTCGATGACTATTCTATAGATGGTACTCGCGCGATTCTCAAGAAACTGGCAGCAGATAATAAGCAGATTACTCTCTTGTTACAGGCCAAGAACCAGGGCAAGGGTGCGGCGCTAAAACGAGGTATCTTGAAGTCTACGGGCGATGTTGTTGTTATCCAGGACGCCGATCTTGAATATGATCCGCAGGAGTACAAACGACTCCTCTACCCTATTGAACGCGGTCCGGCAGACGTTGTCTATGGTTCACGATTTATCGGCGGCGAACCGCATCGAATCATTTACTTCAGAAATCAAATTGCCAATAAGTTTTTGACGTTTATGTCTAACGTCTTTACGGGGCTAAACCTAACTGACATGGAAACTTGCTATAAGATGATGCGTGGTGATTTGGCTAGAAGATTGGCAAAAGATTTAAAAGCCCAGCGTTTTGGTTTTGAACCGGAAATCACCGCCCGGATTGCCAAAGCTAAAGTAGCCGTGTATGAAATTGGTATTAGCTATTATGGTCGAAGTAAAGAAGAGGGTAAAAAAATTGGTATCCGTGATGGCCTAAAAGCCATTTGGGAGATTATCTATTTTAACCTTTTTGTCTGACTCCGTACCTGTTTTTTAGTGATTACTTTATGCTTTTCAAAGCTCGTTGGTATATACCCAACAGCAATGCCTACTATTCCCAGAAGCATGGCTACATAAGCTACTGCTATGTGTGGGGGCGAGTAATAATAGCTGATCTCTGACGTGCCTGCCGGAACGCTGATTGCCTGGAATAGATGCCCATACTCTACTATATTGGCTGGCCTAGTATTTACTGAAGCTTGCCAACCTTTCATGAACTGTTCTCTACGAACTAACAGGGCTGGTTTGCTACAGCTTACGTCAATGAAGTCTTTACCATTTGGCGTGAGACTACAATTGCCCCCAGAAGCTTCAAAATAAGGCTTAGGATTTGGCAACTCGAAAATATCAGCTGACGGACTGGTAAAAACCTTCTTCATCCCAAGCTCAGCAATTACTCTAGATTGCACAAAACCTTCTGGCGCCACTAGATACTTCACACCAACCTCTTCATACGATGTAAAATTGGTTATAAATTCGTCCAAGCCTGATGGTCCGTTAATATTTTGTGGGTTTGCGCCAGTAAAAATAAGCGGATTAACGTTTTGGTTGAGATTTTTATTAATATAGTCTGACCAGTCTTTTGGTATGGGTACGTCATTGATGTTAATGGAAGCTATTTGATAATAAGAGCCGTAATTAGGTTGGATGGGACCAAGCGTGAAGTACCTGTATTGCCCTAAATGACTTTGCAGAAAACTAACCGGCTGAGTATCTAACTGTTGGTGGCGTGGCGTTGACAACGTAGGGATCATGAACATGACAAATATCTCAAATAACGCAACTGAAATAAGTGCCCACTGTCTAAGCCTCTTATCTTTTATGAGCTGGGCCACAAAAATAAGCACCACGCTTCCTACGGCAGCCAAAATAGAAAAGGCAAGCCAGAGATGACTATGATGAGCACCGCTGAGCCGGTGGATTTCAGGTATAGCGTTTATAACTCCGGCTACCAGTATCAGACCGATTATGCCGGCAACTGCCACCCGAGCTCTTTTGGACTGTTTGTTATCAGTCAGCTCGGCAATACCAAAAGCAGCCAGGATAACAATAGACAGCTCAAACGAGGGAACTGCATAGCGATAGAAGGCTGTGGAGCTAACACCAGGAATAAGGTTCAAGACATACATGATCCTCAGGAGCCCATAAGTGCCCAACACTGTCGCAATTGTCCAACCAGCCAAGACCCTTTTTAAGAGCCTGTCTCTTTTACCCATTACACCGTATAGCGCGAGCACGATTAACGAAGCAGTAATGTATCCTCCTACCCGAGACCAAAACAGCAGTAGCTGCCCACTCGCGTCATAATTGAACTGGCCAAAAATAGGCCCAAAAATGTAGGGCATAAATAGACTTGATAACCCTGCTGGCACAATCCCAAACGTTGAGGCACTGCTATGAATACCAACGTTGGCGTACTTAATATATCCATAAAAAGATACGAGTACCGGAGCCGCTAACACAACTCCCACTAGCCCTCCAGTTATGAATTTACGTGTAAAATTTTTGCGAAGTTGTGGGTTGTGTAATTGAAAAAAGCGGGCTGTTGCCCAAGCTAGTCCCAGCAGACCATTTATGAACGCAACCTCAGGGAAGCCAGCGTATAGGGAAAGTGCAACAGCTATAGTAATAAGCAGCCACCCACGTTTTCTGTCATCAAGACTAGACTGATAGGCCAGTTCAATGCCAAGTAATAGCAATGGTAAAAAGGCAATCGGATTAAATGGAGCGTTGGTCAGCCAAGCAAACGTACCATTCAACGCAAAAGCTAGCCCGCCGAAAACGGCAATTCTTCTATCCAGTTTTAGTTTTATTATCAGGTAATAGGTTGTTATGCCAGCGACTACTTCTAGTAACAGATGAAAATATAGTAGACCGTTGGTCAAATCAACTAATAGCACGGGCGGGAAAAAGGCTGCCACTTGCATCTCACCAGCTAACGGCGTGCCGACTCCTTCATAATGATTCCAGTAGGGGATTGCTCCTTTCAGCCAATCTTTAGCCGCAAGATGACCAAGGGCTTGGGTTGTAAAGCCATCGTTTGGATCAATAGTGTTACGACCACCTAACTTGCCTGCGACTACGTTTGTTGCTAGATCACTGCGTTGGAGAAGTGGATTTGGGTTAGCTTTGCCCGAGAGATATAGCGAGTTAGCGAGAAAAACTCCTACAATTATAATTGCTATTGGCAGGACATGTTGAGATTTTAGTACCGACGAAAAGTAGTTCTTAATTTTCACTACTTATAGCTTAACGTATTATTAGTCTTTGATTCATTATTTATATATTTTACAGCACTGACGGATTGATTTTCTTGCATAAAGATGTATAATCTCAAGCGTAAGTATTAAAATAAACATATGGCCCAAACAAAGTATAAATCGGCTAAACGATCGGTCCCTGCTCGCCACTCTAAAAAATTATGGTGGCTTGTTGCTGGCATAGCCTTAGTTGCGGTTGTCATGGTTATCCTTGAGCTGACTAATACGACTTATATCTTTCATAAGCAAAAGGCCGTTTCCGGGACTATACCAAGTTCTAATCCGGCCGTTAGTAAATATTCGTCTCCGGCCGCGGCAAACAGCACTGCCAGTGCTTCAGCTTCTCAAGCTCAGGACACTGCTACCAGCAAAACTCCCGCTTCTGCTGGTAGTAATGGGCCGCTGGTGGCTCCATATGGAACGTTTGTGAGCAACCACAATCCTAGTCTTAGTAATACATCTTCAGCTCCTAGTGCAGAGGAATCTACCTGCAATACAACTGTAGGCGCAAGCTGCACTATCACTTTTACGAATTCGGATGGGGTAGTTAAGACACTGGATGCTGAGACAGCTGACAGTAATGGCACCGTCATTTGGAATTGGGACATCAATAATAAACCAGCATTTATCCCAGGTACTTGGCAAATTAATGTCACAGCCACCCTAAACGGGCAAAGTAAATCGACTGCAGATCCTACAGCCTTAACGGTATCACCATGAAAAAGAAGGCTCTTTCCAGCCTATTGCTTCTACTGGTCGTGGTAGCTGGTTTAGTTTTCCGCGCTTTGCCAGCGCATGCTTTTACGCCTAATTTACTTATGGATGATACTGTTTTTAATCACGTCGCTTCGATGAATTCTGGACAGATAAACACCTGGCTTAACACCTTCCCTAGTAGTTGCATTAGCCCCAATAATGGTTTCAGCGCGCCGGATCCCACCGGCTATTCACCCAGCGGTGGTTTTACCTATGGCGGTAACGTTTCGGCCGGACAGGTTGTATATGACGCCGCCCAAGCGTATAGCATTAACCCCCAAGTACTACTCACGACGCTGCAAAAGGAGCAAAGCCTGGTGACTGGCGGAAGCGGCTGTAGCCCGCTGGCATACACTGGCGCAATGGGCTATGGCTGTCCGGATGGTGGAACAACCTATAACTATAGTGGTGTTAATTTGTATACCATCAATGGCACAACAGTTACTGCCGTTAATGGTACTTGTGTTAACTCTGCTGCCAAGGCTGGCTTTTCTGAGCAGATAATTCATGCTGCTTGGTTACTAAAGTTTGGTGAGCAGCGATCAGAGGGTAACACTGCTTGGAATGTACAAATGACTAATTCGCCCCAGCCTGGAGACGTCTGGGATAACTCCGACGACCCGCTGTCTTGCTATGGCGGGCCAATGACACAAGGTAGCTTTAAACGCTGTTCTACCGATACAAGCGCAGTTTTCTATGATGGTTACACTACCATTGACGGCGCAAGCACTCATATGGACACTGGCGCGACGGCCTCACTCTATTGGTACACCCCCCATTTTAACGGCAATCAAAATTTTGATAATCTTTTCATAGCCTGGTTTGGTGGAATAATTAGTTCCAATTATTTCTCTTGCCATAATAGCAGTAGCGTTCCTGGAGTGCCTTCTGGCGGAAGCGTTATACATAATCAATACTTCCAGGGGCAACTTGACCACTTGACGTACATTCAACTCAATAACACCGGCTCGTCTTGCATTGAGGCCCACACCTGGAACTATGGTTACCAAAGCTTCATAACCGATATTGCCACCAACTACCCGGATGTTGACCCGGTTGCCTCGCAAGTGATATCAGCTGATCTTGATGGTAGCGGCCAGGATACCTTGCTATATATTCAATACATGGGTACTGGTTCAGGCAAGATTGAGATTAGTACCTGGAAGCCAGGCTATCAACAATGGCTTACGAACATTGCCACCAACGTATCGGATGCACCTACTACTCACGGACAAGTAATTGCCGGAGATGTTAATGGTGATGGCAAAGATGAGCTTATGTACGTCCAGTACCAAGGTACCGGCTCGGGCAAGGTGGAAGTTCATACCTGGAACCCGGGGCTCCAGAGTTTCTCATCTGACATAGCCACCAACCTAGCTCAAGCCCCACCTGATCATGGTCAAATTATTACTGGTAAGGTAAATGGTCTTGGTGGTCCCGCATCATTAATGTACGTCCAGTACCAAGGTACCGGCTCGGGCAAGGTGGAAGTTCACACCTGGAACCCCGGCTATCAAAGTTTTCAAACTGATATTGCTACTAATTTGTCCGAAGCTCCTCCAACGCACGGTCAGGTTATCTCAGGCAACGTAATGGGAGATGGTCGTGACGATCTCATGTACGTCCAGTACCAAAATACTGGTTCCGGTAAGGTTGAAGTCCATACCTGGAAGCCCGGTTATCAGAGCTTCTATACCGATATTGCTACTAATTTATCGCAACTGTAAATCTAGGCTAAAAGCCTCTTCTCATTAAACACCACAGATAATCAGTATCAATTGTTCGGTATTTCTTTAATTTACGACGCTTGATCATAAAAATTGGTAGATACTTTAAGCTTGCTAGGCGTCCTTTAATAATGTATTTAGCATCCTCTTTTTTCCCAATCCGTTTCAGGTGTCTGATAGATGCTCTGTCAGACTTAGGAATAGTAATTAGCTGCCTAATAAGTAAAAGTAGAGGTAAATTTTTTACCATCAAACTGGAGTTGTTCCGAAACGTCATGTATAAACTAAAGCTTGGGTTGCTTCCCGAGCTGGCCGACCCCATATGATAGGCTCGTGCGTGTGGAACAACATAGTTGTCCCAGCCCATAATGGTTGCTCTGGCAGCTACATCTACGTCCTCAAGATACATGAACATTGTTTCGTCAAAAAAATCTTTAAACGGTTGGGCTTCAATGAAGGCTCTGGTTATGAGCATAGCGGCAGCGTTGCAGCCAAAAACTTTTTGGGGAGCAATATCAAAATTATACGGAATTGGCCGTCGGAAGGAGCCTTGAGTGGCCTGGCCAAGCCGCGAAAGGTACACGTGCGTGGAGTCAATTATCCCGTGGTCATAATAGTCAAGCGTGATAGTTTGCAGCATTGCTGCTTGAGGCTTCTGTTGAGCAAAGGCCACTAAGGTATCTGCCCAGTTTGGTCCTAGCCTGGCATCGGTATTAAGTAGTACCACGTACTTTACTTCAGAATCCTCCAAAGCTTTTTTAATCCCGATATTGTTACCTTTGGCGAAGCCATAATTTTTGGTTTGTTCCAATACTTCTATGTCTGGATAATTTTCGTGTATGTAGGTTATTGTTCCGTCTTTTGAGTCATTATCTACTAGAATTATTTTATGTTTTTGGTGTCCTTGGGCGTGAATTGAGTCAATGCATTCTTTCAGCAGACCTTTATTATTCCAGGCAACAACTACATATGCCACTTTATTATCATCTTGAGGCTTCATAGTACCTTTCCTTCCTCAACTTCTTTTTCAAGAGCGAGAATACTGATAGCTGCAGCTTCAGATGTATACAGTCCAAAGCCGCTGGCACCTCCTTGCAGGTTCGGATTATAAAAAGATTTTTGATGCCGCCCACTACGCAGGCAGATTGAGTAGTTATCAAAGAGAACATCGCTATAGATAACATTAAACCTATCTTCTGGTGCGTTAGCCGAGAAACTCTGCAGTTGTTGTTTGAAAGCACCCTTTGGTTTGGTTTCATGAAGATAGCCAGCCAGGTCTTTTTTGCGTGACAAAATAAAGCCACCACTTAGAGAATCGACATTGCGTACCCAGTCGGTATTACCAAAAAAGGTCTGGTTATTTAGGAAAGGAGCGCCATAAAACAGTGGTTCAAGATTACCGTTGCCTACTTTAACTAGCCCCGCGTCTTCTATAGTTGAGCCGTGTGCTACTATCAATGGAGCTACTGCTGCGACGTGGTTTAATCTTAGTAACCCGCTGAGCTTTTCGAGCCACTTCTTTTGCAGTGGCAACATAACTTGGCTTATGACTATAATTGCTTCGTTGTCAGCAGCTGAAAGCGCTTCTTCCAAAAAGGAATGACTAGTTGGTAGCACCTTTAGCCGGATATTTTTGATCTCCTTAGTTGGCTCTACGCCTTCCGGAATAATTAGCTCTAGCTTGATATTCTTAAGATTGGTTTTGAGTAGTAAAAGTTCGGTATACAATCGAAATAGGGCATCTGAGGCAAAAGGCATAATAATTAGCGTTATATTTTGGTACGGTTGGAGTTGAGTTTCATAAAAACCAGGCCGATTTTCTTTGGCTGTTACCTTCGCACCCTGAATGCCCCGCCGAGCAAAGTGTTCAGAAAGAGCGGCAACTCCAGCCAATGTAATGTCACGCTTGGATTCAAAATTTTGGGCTGTCGAGTTTAGTACCGAACGCCAGTGATATAAAACCCTTGGTATGTGATATATTACCGGTTTTTGGTCAATAACCCTTAGTAGCAGGTCATAGTCCTGGGCGCCATCTTTAGAAGGATCTAATGCACCGACTTTATTAAGGAGCTCCAGTTTCACTACGGTCAGATGATTTATGTAGTTCACGTGCGTGAATAAATCAGGCGACCAATCGGGTTTATAATGCGGGTCAAAGTACGTTTGACTGTCGTCAGAAATTTTATCTTCATCAGAATAAATCAGCTCGGCATCATTGCCGGTGATTGCTTTGGCAACCTCATAAAGCGCATAGGGGTCCAAGGTATCGTCATGATCAACAAAAGCAATAAAGGAACCTTTGGCGGCTGCTATGCCTAGATTAGTGTTAGCTGATATGCCTGCGTTTTTGGTTTTGATAAGCCTGATGCGCCGGTCTTTGTCAATTGATTCTGCGATATAGGCTGTTTTTTGATCATCATCTGAGGCATTAACTAAAATAAGCTCCCAGTTTTGATAGGCCTGGGAAATAATAGAGTATATCATTTCAAAAAAATAGCGTTTGGAAGTGTTGTAGACCGGAACAATGACCGATATTTGCGGGCCGTCAGTAATTGGCTGATTAAACTGAAGCTCGGGTTGCTGGTGCTGTTGCCAGAACCAGGTATTATAGTAGGTCGTATTGGTGTAGTTACGCAGGTGTAGAACTACCAGCAATTTTCGGATAACTTTACGGCGCGTACCACCTGCCGGGAACAGGAAGGATAATTTCTTCTTCATGATTTTCGCAACTTCTTTGAAACTTCCGCGGCTTTGCGAAGTGGAATGGTTGCTCTCCAACTCCTGGAATTAACTACGGTTTGAAGTTCATCTTGGGCAGTTTTGATCTGCATCGTAAGCAGCGCGATCTGATCCGTCTGGGCTTTAATAAGCTGTTCACGTTTAATAATTTCCTGACTTAGTTCGTCTGGTGGAAACGTATACTTCAGTTGGCGATTTGCAGGAGTGTGCTTGTTGGTTGGGGAAGCCCAGCCCACAAACTCAAAAATATCAGCTTTGGTTTCTTTTAACTTTTTATAAAATATGTCGTTTGGAGTTAAGCCCATATTCTTGAGATTATCAGTCAGTACTTCTTTGGGATAGGCTACAGTCGTCGGGTGCATTTCCTCAATTTTAAACTGGGCCTCGCTAAGAACGTGCTTAACTTCTGGCTCATCATAGTAGTGAAGATGAGTACGATCCAGCAACCACTTATCGGTATACTCAAAAAAGCCTTCCAGCAACATGAGTCTGATGGAAATATGAGCCATATTTGGGATAGAAAAAAGTAGTCTGCCATCGTCTTTAAGCAAATTTTTGACTTTTCTTAGGGCCTGAACCGGATCTACCAGGTGCTCAATAACATCGGCCATGACGATAACATTAAAGGTATCCAGGTTTGGGAGCTGCTGGGTTTCTATATTGCAGATATAGGCCTCGGTAAGTCTGGTTTTAGCTAGCTTAACGTCGTCCTCATCGATATCAAGTCCAACGACTTGGCAATGTTTGTGCTCGATTAGAGCCTGCCCAAAGTTACCACTGCTACAACCTATATCCAGAACTCGCGAATTCTCGGGAATATACTCATAAAGATGCGCCCAGGAATTGTTAACTGAGTCAGGGATAAAGATACTATCACTATAATTAGACATCCTTAGGTACTCCAAGTGTGCTCAAGGTGCGTCAGGCCCTGCCAGTTACTTTCTTCTTGGACGATGAATTCAAAAGCTCTATCCAAAAAGTAGATCTTGTCGCTATCGGACGACCCAAACAGCCCAACTTGAGCATAGTATCTACCCTTACCTAGATTGACGTTAAATTCATAGCTGGTTTTATTTGATGTGATTGTTCTTTTTTCCAAGATAGTATTCGTCCCAAAAATATATTGGGCGCCAGCAGTATATAGGGCTACGCCGACGTTTTTGATTGCGCTGTTCTCTTCCCAGGAAATATCAAGGGTCAGTTTGTCTCCATAGTTTACCAGCGCATTATTGCTTAACTTTTTCCCACCTTTGGAGACAATGACTGATACTTTGCGCTTAACTAAAGCTTCATCCTCATCGACAATCGTCTCCGGGTAGTTCAGTTTTACGTATTCCACTGCGGCCTGCCGGGGCGTGCCTGAATAAACTAGTTCCCCGTTATGGATTACAACAGCCCGGTCACAGAATTTTCGGATCGATTCCATATCATGGCTGATGAAAACTATCGTTCTGCCTTCTTCTTTAAGTTTGTAAAATATTTTCAAACACTTATCCTGAAAGCTCTCATCACCAACTGCCAGTACTTCGTCAATAAGCAGAATGTCGCTTTGAGCACGTATAGCTATTGAAAACGCTAACCTTACTTGCATCCCTGATGAGTAATTTTTTAGCTTTTGGTCCATGAAACGTTCGAGCTCGGCGAACTCGACAATACTGTGGTACATGGCTTTCATTTCCTTGCGGCTAAAGCCCAGTAAAGCGCCATTCAAAAATACGTTTTCTCTACCCGTGAGCTCCATATTGAAGCCTACACCAAGCTCAATAAACGGCGTCAGGCGGCCGTTAACTTCAATGGTGCCTTTATCTTGTTTGTAAATTCCGGCTAGTAGTTTTAGGAGTGTGCTTTTACCGCTGCCATTGCGGCCAACGATGCCAAAGAATTCACCTTTTTTAACTTCAAAACTTATATCCTTAAGCGCTTGTTGCTTTTCATAGGAACGACGTTTTCTTATGTAGTTGATGGCGTGAGCAAAAATATTCTTGATAGAGCTTACTTTTTCATGCGGCAGCTTAAACGTTTTGCTGACGCCGTCAAGCTTGATCGCCACTTCTTTTTGAGATGTCTCGCCCATGCTTTATATATTCTCCGCAAAATAAGGTGATTGCCGCTTGAAATAGAGAACTGAGATGATACCCATAACAACTACGATTGTCAGCGGTATAAGCAGGGCCCAAGCGCTGCCAAAAACCGAAATAATAGTTTCTGATTTGGTTGAAATCAGCATATAGCGGGCATCCTGGATAATCTGAGCCACTGGATTGCTAATTAAGATCTTGCCCAGTAGCAGGCTCTTGGATGTTACGAATGAGAAAGCATACATAATAGGGATGGCAAAGAAGGCGCCTTGAATCCCAACTTCCCAGATAAAACCCAAGTCACGAAATTTAACAAACAAGGCGCTGAGCAAGAAGCCAAGTGATAGTGAAAATACGAACAGTTCAATAATGAGTAGTGGTAAGAAAACCACTGACGGACTAATCTGCGTCTTGGCCAGTATTAAGAAAATACCAATGACTATCGCATTAAAGGCTAGGTTAATAAGCGCTGAGAATGAACCGGCTAAAACAATTATATAACGGGGAAAATTAACCTTGCGCAAGATATCGCCTTTGGCAACTATTATGCCGATGCTGCCGGTTGTCACCTCGACAAAATAGTTCCAAAGTACAATGCCAAGCAATAGATAGACGCCAAAGTGGGGTACGGTCCCTCCGGTTTTCAGAATCTTAACAAATACTACGTACAGAATGGCAAATAGAAAGAGCGGCCGGAGTAAGGTCCACAGGTAGCCAAGAACTGAATTCTGATAACGGACTTTAAAATCTGTCCTAACCAGTTCAGCCAACAGGATACGGTTCTTTTTGGAAAAGACATGTTTCATTAGTACTGAGGTATTATAGAGGAGTCAGTATCTTTTATAAACCTATGAATACAGCTAACGTTACGGTAGTTATACCGAACTGGAACGGCATGGATTTGCTGGGGAGGTGCCTGGATTCTTTAGTGGCCCAAAATTTAAAATCGAATGTTATTGTGGTAGACAATGGTTCAACTGATGGCTCAAAGGAGTATATTAAAAAGACTTACCCTATGGTGCGGCTCATAGAATTGGATAAGAATCATGGCTTTGCAGGCGGGGTTAACGCTGGTATTGGGGCCGCCCTAAAAGACGATGCAACCTACATAGCCTTACTCAATAACGACGCAGTAGCTGACAAAGCCTGGCTGGAGCAGTTGGTAAAAACTGCCGGCCATGCCCCGAAAGCCGGTATTGTGACCAGCAAAATTCTGCGATCGGACAAAAAACATCTGGACAGCACCGGCGACTTTTACAGTATTTGGGGACTGCCATTCCCCAGAGGACGAAACGAACTTGACCACGGCCAATACGATCATCAAACCGAGATCTTTGGAGCTTCCGGTGGTGCCAGCTTATATAGTGCCGGGATGTTGGAGCAAATCGGTCTATTTGACGAATCCTTCTTTGCCTACTTTGAAGATGTTGATATCAGCTTCCGGGCTCAATTAGCTGGCTGGAAGGTCCAATATCAACCAAAAGCAGTCGTCTATCATGAAGTGGGTGCTACCAGCTCAAAAATGGGTAGCTTCAGCCTCTATCACAGCAGCAAAAACTTTATGCTGCTGTATGCTAAAAATATGCCCCTCAAGCTGTACCTGAAGTATTTACCATTCTTTATGCTCCAGTTATGCCGCTGGTTTATAACCAGCCTGCTGCGCGGTAAGATCGTGGGCTTTTTAAAAGGTCTGCTAGTAGCTATAGGCCTCACTCCACACATTATTAAACAGCGGCATTATATTCAAAAATCCCGAACCGTTTCTGTACCATACATAGACAGTATGCTCTATCACCACCGCCCTCCTCGGCCATCTAAGCTAAAGGAAATCTCATGATGAAACTTGTTATAGATGCTCGGGAGTCCGGCACAAGCACTGGTCGCTACGTTGATAAACTCATTGAGTACCTGAATAAACTTAAGCCAGACTATAAAGTGGTCATCCTGACTACTAAGCCACGACTTGAGTTTATGAGTAAGCTTGCGCCACATTTTGAAGTCATTGAATCACACTACAAAGAGTTTACCTTCGCCGAACAGATAGGACTGTTAAGACAGCTTAATAAACTGCAGCCGGACCTTGTTCACTTCCCAATGATCCAGCAACCGATACTTTATCGGGGAAAAGTCGTAACTACTATGCAGGACCTTACGACGGTACGGTTCCGTAACCCCAGCAAAAATTGGTTGGTTTTCGTTATCAAACAGCAAGTTTACAAACTTGTGACTTATTGGGCAGCTCACAAATCTGCCCGGCTTATGACGCCAAGTGAATATGTTAAAGAAGATGTTGCTCGCTATACGCGCATAAACAGTCGCAAAGTTACTGTCACCCTAGAAGCTGCTGATGCTATTCCCGATCCACCAGAGGCTATTGCCGATTTAGATGGTAAGCCCTTTCTTATGTACGTTGGGCGCCCGCAGCCCCATAAAAATCTCGAACGATTGATTGAGGCTTTTGCGATTCTTCGCCAGACTAATCCAAATTTGCGACTAGTTCTAGCTGGCAAAAAAGACGCATTATATCGGCAGCTAAAGAAGCAAACTGAGCTTCGTGGTATAAAAAATGTGCTGTTCACTGGTTTTGTCAGCGAAGGACAGCTACGGTGGCTATATGAACACACTAGCGCCTATATATTTCCCTCTTTGAGTGAAGGCTTTGGCTTGCCAGGCCTTGAGGCCATGATTCATGGCGCCCCACTAGTATCGAGTGATGCCACCTGTCTACCCGAGGTATACAAAGATGCAGCCGTGTACTTTGATCCGTTGAACATAGAAGAAATGGCCAGCGTTATCTCAAACGTACTTAGCGATGAGCCGCTACGCAAGCATCTTATAGCCCGCGGCAAAGTGGTAGCTGGCGGCTATTCGTGGCAACGTACCGCCCAACAAACGTTAGACGTATATAAGGAAGTGCTTGGGGATTGATATTTGGACCAGGTTATGAATTTTATGAATGAACTTCTATCGCACTTATCATTGCGATATATTTTATATAGGAGAGAATAAGAGCATGCCTGTAGAAACACGAGTGTATTTAGGCGTTGAAGAAGGTACGAGTCGCGTAAAACGAGGCCTGGTGTGTGGAGTGGTTGGCGGCCTGGCGGTGGGGGAGCTTTATAACGTTTTGTCTGAGTCTTCTGGACATCTTAGCCGTATTGCTATAGATGTTGCAGGCCTGTCGGGCGGCGCATTACTCGGTACAGCAATACAACTGGTACTAGGAGAAAGAGAAGCTAAGCAAGTTGCGATCAATGGTCCAGCCTTATCTCGCTAGGCACTTTAGTGTGCTCAAGTCGAAACTCATTTGGCTATAGGGCCACATATTCTAGCTTAGCTTTCTGGGGCCGGTTTGAGAACAATGTGTCGATCACGGCCTTCACCGACCGATTCGGTAGCCAGTCCATTTTCACTGGCTAGTTTGTGAATAGTCCTGCGGTCAGCTGCGTTCATTGGCCTAAGTGGAAATGGCTCTTTGGATGATTTGACCTTGTCCAACCATTCCTCAGCCTGCTGTATTAAGCGGTCAGTTCGAGCTTTTTTATAATCAGCGATGTCAACACTAACGCGGGAAATTTGGTAGCCGTTATTCTTGAGTGAACTAGACACCATAAATTGCATGGCCCGCATTGTTTCGCCCTGTTGGCCTATTAAAAAGCCGTTAAGATGTGTTGATGGAACGTGCAGTTCAATGACCTCTTCGTCGCTACTCGTAGCGTAAACATCGGTATTAAGTCCAAAAAAAGACAGCATGTCCTCAATGTATTTTTTTGCATACGTAACGGAAGCTTCTAGCCCATACTGCTCATCCGGGGCGTCTTGACTGCTGGCAGTCATTATCTTTTCCTCTTTTTCTTGGCAGTAGATTTCTTGCTTTTACTCACTTTCTTTGGGGAAGACACTATCTCCCCTTCTATGACCTTTTTGCTAGCTGGCTTGTCTGCTACAGCCTCTAGCTCTACTTCATCTCTACCCAAAACTCTGGCTTGTTGAATATAAGCAACCACTCCGGTAGTGAGCCAATAGAGCGGCAAAGCTGCCGGTAGACCAACGGTAATAAAAAATATCAGGCCGGGCAAGAAGTAACGGGTGCTGCGGCCCACGGCTGCATTAACTTCTCCCTGATCAGCTTGCTTACCAGTGCCGGCATCTTTGAGAATTTTACGTAAACCCTTGCTGTCCTTATCGTTCGGTAATAGCTGCTTGCTTTGGAAATACTGCGAGATAGCGCTGCCAATGACAATTATCATGGCCGGCCAATAAATACCGCCGCCTTTTTTGAGTGCTGACTCGGTCAGTTTGACAACACCAAACAGTGTCGCGTCAAACTTATGTATATCACCGGCCAGAGTTTTTATCCACGGCAGATTATGCACCCAAAAATACGAAAAGGTCACTATAGTATGTGGATCGTTCACGATCCGCCTAAGGCCGCTGTACAGACCTATAAAAATAGGCAGCTGCAAAAGTATCAGCCCGATACTAGAGAACGGGTTAATCTCGCGCTCCTTATAGAGTGCCATAACTAACATTGACTCTTTTTGACGGTCGCCCTTGGCTTGGGCTTTAATTTTTTTGAGCTCCGGCTGTAGTTCGCGCATAGCCTTAGCTTGGTGCAGTTGTTTCTTAACCAACGGCCACATTAACAAACGTATAAGAATGGTAAAGATAACGATTGCTAAACCAAAATTATGACCAGGGAGTATGGCGTAGATAAGCACTAACAGATTAAAAATTGGCCTAACAATTATGGTCGTAAACATTAATTCTCCTTTGCTTCTATGATAGCATGTGTTTCTGTTCCCGGTTTTCTTGGTAGATTCATAATGCCTGCCCGCCGAAATAGTTGGGTCAGCAAAGCTGACAGATCTGGCTCTGACATTTCTTTAATTGTGGGTTTATAGACAGTGACAACTAGGTCGTAAGGCCCGTTAATTCCCGATGCTCGTTGGCGAATTATTTCATACAGGCGGCGGCGGATACGATTTCTGACAACTGCTGACTTACTGATACTTTTACTAACCACTATCGCTATACGGTAGGTTTGGCGGCGATCATGCACCATAAATCGCAGTCCTAGTTCCGGCGCACGAACGGTTTTGCCGTGCTGGTATACGTGACGGAGGCTGCCCCTACCATGAAAACGATGGTTTCGTGCAATCATATAAATTAAGTTTAGAGTGGTTAGTAGTCAGTGTCCAAAGAAGTTTTTGATTCTTATAAAACCTGCACTTAAAAACTTTAGGCCGAAAGCTTAGCCCGACCTTTTTGACGGCGACTCCTAAGGACGTTACGTCCGGCTTTGGTCATCATGCGTTTCATGAAACCATGTTCACGAGACCGCTGACGTTTTTTGGGTTGATAGGTTCGTTTGGGCATATGCTTCCTTTGGCCCCGAAGTATACAGTACCGGCACTGTTCGATCAAATCACTTGCCGGTTGGGGCCATACGTAGTTTTGACAATATTTACCCGCTAATTTTAACAACTTTTCCACCTTTCGACAAGTTTTTTCCACAGTTTTCCAGATGAACCGTAAGGCTGTGTACAAGTATTATCTGGGTTGTGGTCGTTTAGCTTAAATACGTTCTGCACTTGTGGAAAACTTAACTTTTTTTGTATAGTTAGGGTGACGTAAAACGCCAGTTTAGTAAGTAGTGAGGGGTAGCATGCAGGATGGTTTGTGGCAAGCGGTGTTGGGTGAAATCGAGCTGTCTGTATCTCGTGCCAGCTACTTAACGTGGTTCAAAAACACTACTTTGCTACGCCAAAAGGACGATATCCTAGTAATTGGTGTGCCGAATGTCTTTATCAAGCAACAGCTAGAACGAAAATTCAATCAATTAGTCGCAGATACACTCAAGAAAAATGGCGTAACTCCCGAGCGGATTGAGTACAAGATCCATACCCCTGCAAATCGTTTAAGCAAAAGGGTTGATGACGAGTCAATCGTTATCGCCACCAATACCGATAAAACCAGCCGGCCGGCAACTACTTTGACACATACCTACCGGCAGGGTCTAAACGAAAAGTATACGTTTGAAAACTTTGTAGTCGGCTCTGGTAACGAACTTGCCTACGCGGCCTGTCAAGCTATTGCCCAGAATCCCGGTACAAAATACAATCCATTGTTTGTGTACGGCGGGGTTGGAATTGGCAAAACTCATCTAATACAGGCGGTAGGTAATGCTATCTTGGCCAAAAACCCGGCGGCTCATGTGGTCTATATTTCTACCGAGCAGTTCGTTCAGGAATTTCTCGATGCTATACGTTACAAGAAAAACACTGATTTTGCCGGTTTTTACCGTAGTGCAGACGTATTGATAGTTGACGATGTCCAGTTCATTGCTGGCAAAGAAAAAACCCAAGAAGAGTTTTTTCATACCTTTAATGCCCTTCACCAAGCCAACAAACAAATTATTATCAGTAGTGATAAACCACCTAAAGATGTGCCTACGCTTGAAGATAGGTTACGCTCGCGGTTTGCTTGGGGTATGAGCATAGATATGCAAGCTCCGGATTTTGAAACTCGTTGTGCTATTATTCAAACCAAGGCTACTAGTCATGACATTGTCTTACCACAACCAGTAGTTGAATATCTTGCAACCCATATTCAAACTAATATTCGCGAATTAGAGGGTGCTCTTAACCAGCTCTTGGCTTTTTGTGAGATGCGCGGTTTGGAACCTGAGCTTCAAATTGTCAGTAGCTTGCTCGGTGCTAATAAGAGTCGGCCAAAACATGTCAGCGCTAAACAAATTATCGAACGAACCGCTCGGCATTTCCAAATTCCCCTAGAAGAGATTTTAGGCCCTAAAAGAGATAAAGATATTGTAGTGCCCAGACAGGTCGCCATGTACATGTTGCGCAGTGAACTTCATTTGAGCTTTCCTAAGATTGCAAGGGAATTGGGACGGAAAGACCACACCACAGCCATCCACTCAGTTGACAAGATCGAGAAAGAATCGGTCTTTGATTCGGACATTAGGACTGCAATAGCAGAAATCAAGGAGCGTTTATATGCCTAAATTACTGCCCTTTTTTGGCTATCGGTCTCCTATATTGGTATTTCGATCCTGTGGGCAAGCTGCGCACAACTTGTGTAACTTAGCTGGTATAAGTAGTCACTTTGTACACAGCATGTGCAGTTCAAAAAAACAGCTGTTTATAAAGACCTTGGTTTTTGCCCAATTAAACCACCCTCTTCTCGCACCTTTATACACACTCGTTAGTCTTAATCTAACGGGGGTGTTTCATGACTTTTACACACTATCCACAGAGCCTATTAAAATAACTACGGTTTATATACATAACTAATAATAGTAGGAGCCCTTTATTTATGAAGCTACAAGTTACTCAGGAAAATCTCGCCAAAGCACTTAACACAGTTGCCCGAGTTGCAAATGGTCGAAGTACTTTACCAATTCTATCTAATGTTATCTTAAAAACGGTCGGCACAAGGTTAAGTATTGCTGCCACTAATCTTGACATTGCCATTACTTGTTTGGTTGGCTCCAAGGTTTCAAGCGAAGGTGCCATAACAGTACCTGCTCGGTTAATGCAAGATTTTGTTAGTAGCCTACCCTCAGGAATAATTACATTATCGCTTGAGGAACATAAACTCCACATAAGCACTGATAAATACCAATCAGTTATTAACGGCATATCAGCTGAAGACTTTCCGGTCATGCCAGCCATTACCAAGGGCAAGAATTGGTCTGTGCCTGCCAAAGCACTCAAGGCAGGGTTACAGCAAGTAGTTATAGCTGCCTCAAACGACGAGGCACGGCCCACCCTGACAGGTATATATATTCATTCCTTTGGTGCTAAATTGTTTGCTGTGGCTACAGACAGCTATAGGTTAGCCGAGAAAGAGCTTATAAAAACCAATGAAGAGGTAGATCTATTGGTTCCTGCCTCAGCTATGAATGACCTTCTACGCATAACTGCCGATTTTGATGGTGATGTACATATTACACACGATGATCAACAGATTTTATTTAAGATTGGTGATGACCAATTAGTAACACGTTTAATAGAGGGAAAGTACCCGGACTACCGTAAGCTAATCCCTCAAAAGTTCAACACCACAGTCAGTTTAAAACGAACAGATTTTGTAAACATTACCAAGGTTTCAAGCTTGTTCGCCCGCGAAAGTGCCGGGAGCATCACTATAAATGTCGACGAGGCTAAGAGCCTAGTCAGTATTCAGTCTGTCGCATCGCAGCTTGGTGAAAACACCGCCAGCGCCACCGCCAAAGTTACCGGAGAAGGAGAAATAACACTTAACTCTCGCTACTTATTGGATGCGCTTAATGTCCTTAGTGATGACGATGTGACTTTTAGTTTTAATGGCAAGCTTGAACCCTGCATTTTAAAGGGTAATAAGACTACAGACTACACCCATGTCATTATGCCTCTCAAAAGTTAACAACTAAATCGGTACAATAAGCTACGTGATAACTGACGTTCATTTACAGCATTTTCGGTCATATAATGATGCCGCCTTTGAGTTCAATCCCGGAGTAAATATTATTGTAGGGCCTAACGCTAGCGGTAAGACCAACCTATTGGAGGCTCTGCTAATCGTTATGACAGGTAAGCCTTACCGGGGAAACCTCAGCGAGTCAGTACAATTTAATAAATCTTGGGCTAGACTTGAAGCGCATATGCCAAATGGCCAAAGAGTGGTCAAGGTAGAGGTATCGGAAACCGGTGCCCGCAAACGCTTTGATATAGACGGTCAGACCTATTCACGGCTGACTCTCACTAAAACTCTGCCGGTCGTTTTATTTGAGCCCGAACATCTTCAGCTATTATCCGGCCAACCAGAACTACGGCGGAACTTTTTAGACGATACGTTAGAGCAAACTGTCCCCGGCTATACCATACTCCGGCGCGACTACAAGCGCTCTCTGCGCCAGAGGAACCACTTGCTTAAAACTGGACCAAGCACTGCCTCTCAATTGTTTGCTTGGAACATACGGCTTAGTGAGCTAGGCGGCCAGATGGCAAAGCATCGATTAGAGTTAGTCGCCTCCATTAATGAATCTATCTCCAAACTTTACCAAAAACTAACAGATAGTCGAGCTAAAGTTATTGCCGAATATCTGCCTACCTGCACGGCAGCTAATTATGGCTCCGAGCTATTGCACAAACTTGAACAACACACGGATCTCGACTACGCCAGAGGCTTTACAGCCTATGGGCCACACCGTGATGACCTAAGGGTACTATTGAACGGCCACGATGCCCAGCAGGCTGCCTCACGAGGCGAAACACGCAGTCTTTTGCTGGCTCTGAAAATCTTAGAAGTGCAAAGGCTGCAGGCGCTGCGTCAGCAAAAACCAATACTACTACTCGACGATGTTTTTAGCGAATTAGACGGCTCTCGTCGCCATGCCCTGACCACATTCCTAAAAGACTATCAAACCTTCATTACCACCACCGATGCTGACGTGGTTGTTCACCATTTTGGTGAAACTACCAATATTATTCCGCTCAGCCGGCAGCCAAAACGATGAAAACTAATGAATCGTATAAATTATAGTGTATTTAGATCGATCGATGCCCAGACTGGTAATCTTAGCATCAATCTTGGCGTTAGCCGCCTTCACTATAGCTGGGTTGTAGCCGAAACTACTTGTTGCTTGGTCATAGACTAACGAACCAGCTGCCGGCGAAATAAAAATATATGATCCATAAGCTGAAACAGTGGTAACTTCTGGCATCTTTTGGAGCTCCGCCACTTTTTTATCTATCGCATCTGTATCAGCTACCAACGGCGTCAAGTGTAATACGATGTTCTTAGCATTACTGTCCGTCACGCACAGTAAGTAATTATCTCCATCATTTTGTAGGCCACAGTAACGATAACTGTCAAATGTATATGCCACCGAACCACCGTTGCTATTGACATCTAGGTTGAGAATATCATTCTGTCTGACGGCCAGCAAATTTTGTCCAGCCTCCTGGACGCCATTCACACCATCAACTGCATATATCAACTTCAGTTTGATGCTGACATCATAAACAGATAAATGTTTACTAACAGCTTCGACTAGGCATAACTTGTCCAGGCCACATGGCGTAACGGCACTATACTGAGCATCAAAAGTAAATTCCTTGGTTTTACCGTCTTTATAGAGGAATACGTCATCTTTAACTTTGCCAATAGCCGTAGGATCTGAGTTTTCCTGGAAGTTTGCTTTATCGGAATAGGCTGCCGCAATAGAGTCATTGGATGTGCTCAAAAACTGTGGTTGTTGCGACTTATCAGTCGGTCTTGTAATAGATATTGCCTGGGGAGTTGCGTGAACTGATTCGTAATAGCGAATATCCCTAAAGGTCGAGTCATAGACAATAAAACCTTTCTGGTAGCTAGCCAGCTTGTAGACTTTATTTGGATCCAAATCTTTTAAGGCTACTCCCTGACTTGCCTTAACTGTGTCAGTTAACAAGTAGGCAATGTGTGGTGTGCTATTTGATTGGAATAAAGCTACCAGGCCACCGGATGTATTAACAATTCCTTCAACCGAGCCAAAAGAACCGCCAATATCTTTTAGGTTATAGGTAGGAGTAGTAGCAGTAGCTGGCACATGGGTTGTCCTGGAGGTGGCACCAATACAATTGTAGGAGTAGAGAATAGTATCAAGATAGTACATGCAACCCTCCGGGTTATAGCCAACAAACCGTCTAGCTGGCTGGGGCGCTAAATTACTGTCGACAGTAATTTTGAGTAGGAATGGTTTAGTCTTGATAACCGTGAAAGAACTTTGTTCGGCTTGCGAGACGGTAATTTCATAACTAGCTCTTGGCACCAATTTAGTAACTTTGGCTGAGCTAGTAGTGATAATCGTCGTTTTATTACTAGTCTGGTTAACGAGCCGATAGGTAATCTGGCCACTGCCAGGAGGGTGATCCAGCTTGATGGTTACATAGCTATGGCCATATAGCCACCACACCGTTAGCAATAGAGCCATAGCTACGCCAATCATGATCAGGCGTTTCTTGATAGTGCTGGTTTGGCTTTGTGGTTCCATATATCTCCCAACTTATTGCTTTAATCTTGCTCGCAAATAGTTACCCCTGCTATCATTCACAATACCATTAGCGTCTGTGGGAATAGGTTCAAGGTTAGCCATTCTGTCGCCCCCGGACGCACTTGCCTGGCCATAGTTGTTAGGCGGTTGATTTCCCACGAAAATAAAAGTATGACCATCAGCCCCTCCTCCCCCCTGCGCACCATTAACAATCAAAATATCACCAGGCTGCAAATCGTTTACGGATGTACTATCGACTACATCATATAGTTCGGGATGCGCTCGAACATAATCTTCTTGTCCTGGAGTACCGGCATGTGGATAATTTGGATCTGCTCCCGAGGCGCGCATTACAGTAGCAACGAAGGTTCCGCAATCCGCCCCAAACCAAAAACCGGCGTTATTACTTTCGGGGTCATATTGTGCCACAGCTGCCGCATATTCAGGCTTTGGTGTAAGCCCCCTATTATCTGGCCAAGAGAAGAGTAATGCATCTTGGACGATAGCATTAACATTAGCGCTTGCGCTACCTCCGCAACCCGAACTGCTAGTAGTAGCTCCTCCGCTACCAGGAGTGCCTGATCCAAACTGGCTAAGAATAGCTTGCGCAAAGCCAAATCGCTCATCTAGGTTTTCTACTTTCGGACCTTCAAAGTTATGCAGCACAATTTGGGTTGCTGTTCGCAAGTCAGCGGTTTGGGAAAGGGGCACATAGGTACTGTCATTGTATGAAGTAGTCAGCTCTTGCCACAAGAAGTCGAGCTGAGTGGCCAGGTCGCCGTCCTTTACTCCACGACCGACAGCCATGTCATGCAGGGCTTGTTGTCTATTTTTAGCCGTCCATTGAGCTATCCCGTAGCCAGTCGAGCCATCAATAACCATCGTATCATCCTCACTGGAAGGTTTTCCCGCCTCTGAAATTTCACCCCTTGAGTTTATATGACCATACTGTACGCGCAAAGGATCAAAACCACCCTCGGCCTGCAGATTACCCATAAGTCCAGCAACCTGGATAGGGGTTAGGCCTTTGTTTCTAAAATAATTCCAGATCTTATCAGGGTTTTCTGCGCCGGTGAGAGGGGTGGATCCGGTTGTACAGGCGCAACTACTGCCTGTTGCGGCCGTACCAGAGCTGGCCGCATTTCCTGTAAGCGTAGAAACGATTAGATTTGTCATAGCCGTCTTCCCGGCGTCTGTTAGATGGACATATTCATCGGCTTGGCGGATATATCCGTTATCCGGCGCACTAGGGTTAATAACGGTAGGATCAGCTTGAGATCCAAAAACTTCGTTGTTCCAGGATATAACTTGATAGCCAAGAGTAGCCGCCTGACTGGCAATGATACCGTTTACATTTCCTAAAGTGGCAGGTAAGCTTGCTGCTGGCGTACCTGAAGTCGCTGTATTAATCCAAAAAATGTGAGCGGTCGGTGCATATTGTTTGATTTTGGTGATCATTGTCGAGATATTCGCGGCGTTTAATCCACCAGAGTTAGTACCAAGCTCAACAATAACTGCTGTAGCATTTGCCATAGCTGCCTGATCAGCATTAACAGTTTGTAGGCCATTTGGACTTGGGCCACCATCTGACAGCTGGCGGCTAGCCAAAACATTTGGGGTGCCAGTTTGTGGTACGGTCCAGCCAGTACTACCGCTGGAGCTCAGGGCTGCTTGTAGGCCTGGCACAAACTGGGTGCCAATGGAATCCCCTACAACATATACTGTGCCAGGTGTGGTCACTGAAGAGGAAGCGCTAGTACTACTACAAACAGTTTTGGCCTGGTCGGACCAATAATACTCACTATTACCAAGAAGACTTTGCTTATTTTGCGGTGTGATGGCCAATATCTGTACAGGGGTAGCAATTATAACTACCGCTAACAGCAGGCCAAATCTACGTATTATTTGTAAGGCTTTCATAATCACTCATTACGTGTACGTCCAGCAGGTACTCACGGAAGTGAGTAACATCGTCATTAATTTGCGAAGCAACTGATGAAAGGCAACCCGAGTCTGTATCACTACCAGCTAAAGCCTGGCAGTAAATCTTCGCTACCGTATCATCCCCAGGAACTACCGTGTGGTCGTTGTTAAAATCGTAGGTGCCAATACTGCCACAGTATTTTCTAACAGCACTGCCAGAACTACCGCTCTTATTCGACAAGACACTATAACCATCAACAAAACAATGCAGTAAATCGTTGTTATTGGGGTCGCCGGCAGCGCTCGGCTGATACGTATTAGGGTTGCCCAACATATCAATACGTTTCATGGTTTTACCGCCATAAGAAAGTGTGCCAAAAAGATACTGCTCATTACCGACAGGGTCATACTTACTCACCTCGCTGTCACTAAAAGCATACTTAGTAATACAATACGGGTCGCCGCAAGAAGCCGTATTGGGGTTGGTACTGGCAGCAAAACTGTGCGGTAAAGTAAGATTGGCCAAATTATGTAGCAAGATAGCCGGGAAGCTAGCCAGATAACTCGTAAAGCTAGCAGCAGTGTTGGTAAGGCCAATTGGTAAGTGGTTTGTAATTTGCCAAACTAGTGAGTTGGGATTATCGGTAGCAAAGAGCCGCGTACCTAGTGATTCGCGTGAGGCTTGACGAGCCTGGTCTTGGTTGGCGAGAGCAGAGAGTTTATTGGCTGAGTCAGCAGTTTGTGGTACGGCACCCATGCTGCGCCCGTAATCACTAAACGATAAGTCTAGACCTGCATCCGAGTTGTTAAGCCATTGCACTGAATCCTCTAGGCCGTTAATACCAAGCGGTGTGAAGTATTTGATAATATCTGGCAATATAACGTGTTTTATGGTTTCTTGGGCTGTAATAAGGGCGGTCGTTATGCCGGCTTGAGTTAGTCCAAATGAGCCAAAATCAGCTATTAGTTGGACGGCACCCGCAAAACCCTGAATTATAGAGCCAAACGTGCTAGTCAAGACGCCACAAGTAAAACTACCACCAGTTTTATTTAAAATACCCTGAATACTGTTAACTATATGAGTTCCCGTGCTGGCAGTCGGCAGAGCCGAGCTACTAATATCAGGATTAAAACCGGGGTTAGCGGTTTTCCCATCTGCTAGGGTTGGACTCGAATCAACCGTGCCTCCAGTGTCACGATGCCAAGCTGCAGAATTATTAAACGGCAGGGCGGCTTCTGGGTTTGGATTATCAGCAGTCTTTACTGCAGATGAATCACCATTGAAAATTTTCATGATTTGGCCAACCTGATCACCGGTAATATGGCCTGTTTTTAGTTGGTCGGCCAGACTTATAAGGGTGGTGCCATGACGTACAAGCAAGGTAATAATTGTTGGTATTCTAGCGTCAGAAGCCTTCTTTACATCCTTCTGAACACTGCAGGCTGTGGTGATAAGTGACGTAGCTAATAGAGCATTACCAGGGCTAATATCAAATGAACTCACGCCTGCCTGTACAGCCTGTTCTCCAGTTTGTCCGTCGGCCGCGGCTTGCTCAGCGGCACTGAGTGCTTTGCCTAACTGACCACCTACTTGATTGCTCTCGGCTAAGCTAGCTGCATCGGCCGGATTGGTGTCATTGGACGGTAGCTCTCCTTCCTGCTCGCTCGTAGCAGCATTGGCTATATCAGTACTGTCTGCTCCTTCGGCAACTTTGGCATCAACGACCTTGTCAACATCCTCAGGAGCGGTGCCTTCTGGGATGCCACTAAATGAAGCAGCTGCATGGTCAACCATTAGTGGCCGGTAAGCTTCTATCTGGCCGACTGACCATTCAGGTAGGGCACTTTCTAACGCCGCAAAATCGGCATCACTGATTTCGCCAGTTATATCCTCCCCGCTCGGTCCCTTAAAGCTCGTTAGTTTGCCGTCTGTATCAAATGTTAGCTTAAAACCACTCGCTTCAATGGTTTTTGTTTCACCGGCTATATCAAACTCATCAATATTTTCGGATAGTGCTTCACCATCTGCTTTGGCTGTATCTGGGTCCTCAGGCTGTGGATCTTCCTTGCATTTTGCAGAGATAGGTAGGAATCTGCAAGTAATCTTATCAAAGATTTTTTGAGCGGCTTTTTTCTCAAATCGCTGCTCAACCTTTGCCTGCTCTTTTAGGAGGTTTTTTTCAAGGTGGACTAATTCATAGGGAATAATCGTCACTAGTGCAATAACAAAGAGTACTATAAATACAGTCCCAGCACTGCCACCAACTATTGCCTTTTTCTTACTGGTGGCCTTGGAAATAAGCTGACGAACTCTAGACCCATCTGAGGACGTACTCGTCCGGTAGCCCTTACCAACTTGGTCGCTTTTGCCACCAACTTCAGCTTTTTTTAGCTCTTCGGCCGACAATCGTTTAGCCTTATCTTTGGCGGCACCTTTTTTTGCCCTGCCCTCCATGGCTGCTTCTTCGTTTGGATGTATGCCAGTGATCTGGCGCATATGCTCATCGCCAAGATCACTGGGATCTTTGGTCTTTTGATCATCGTAAGCCATGAATAACCTTTGATTCGCCTACATGCCTGGTGACAAGCGGTTAGTTGGGTCAATTGTTCCTGTTTGTTGACTGGTCTCGGCAGCTTGTTCGATCTGCCGGACCTGATCAGGATTGGTCGTAATTAAACCAGTTTCCGTGGGGCTGGCAATAATCTGGATATGCACATGGCTTTGCCCGGCAAAGAATAAACCTTGGCCCACGGGGAATTGAGGCAAGCGCTTTTGTTCCTCGCTGGTGAGCTTAAACACCTCAGTTAAGACATCAACTGCTGATGGTGATTGCTTGAGCAATATTTGCATTGAAGCATTGGCTACAATTGCCCGGCCCATCCGGCTGCCCATAAAGTCTTCAACGTCCTGAGTAATGGTAGTGATGCCCAAGTTATATTTGCGAGCCCGCTTGGCCATGCTAAACAAAAAGTTGGCAGAGTCTTCATATCTCATTAGCTGCCAGGCCTCGTCTACCACTAGAATGCGTCGCTTTTTGTCGGTCTTGGTTTTGTTCCAAATGAAGTTCAAAACAATATACATGGCCACTGGACGTAGTTCATCCTCAAGGTCACGAATGTTAAAGACTACCAGCGGGTTGTTGATGTCTATATTAGACTGTTGCGAGAATATACCGGCAAATGTACCGGTAGTATATTTGCGCAGGCGCTGGGCTAGCTGTGGGCCGGTGCCGCCCATATGAAGCAAAGTGTCGTACAGGTCATTTATGGTTGGCGGAGTGGCCGTATGCGTCAAAGGATCGTTGGTTATGCCAACCCTGGCATAAGTTTCAATTAGGGCAGTATCCAGGTCAGATTCCTCAACTGGACTCAAAGCTGGCAAGGTGGCAGCATTACCACCGACCAGCTGGGTTTGGGCACCACCCATCATTAGTCTAAGCAAACCATGCAGGGTAATAAGATTACTTCTGAGGGCGTTATCAGCTTCCTCTTTATCAATAACCTTGGGAATATCAAATGGATTAACTCTGGTGGCCGAATTTAAGCTAAGGCGCACATAGGCCCCGCCAACCGCCTCAGCCATGCGTTGATACTCGTTCTCCGGGTCAATAATAAACACTTCAGTACCAAACATCAGACTTCTGAGTGCCTCGAGCTTAACAGTAAACGATTTACCGGCACCAGATTTGGCAAAAACTACCGAGTTGCCATTTTCAAGCGTAAAACGGTCAAAGATAATCAGACCAGAATTATGCATATTAATACCGTAAAGGATGCCATTGTCTTGGCTCAGGTCAGCCGAAGTAAAGGGAAAACTGGTACTAATAGCGCCAGTGTTCATGTTGCGTCGGATCTGCAGCTGGTCACTAAACTGCGGAACAGTACTATTAAAGGCTTGCTCTTGTTGCGATGAAGCCGGTTTTGAATAAACCAGTTGTTGCCCTAATATTGATTCGACTTTATGGGTCACAAACTCTAGCTCGTCCATAGATGAGCCATAGATAGTAAAATACAGTCCAAAGCGGAAGAATCGCTCCTCACCGACCTGCAATTTATCACGCATTTCCTCGGCGTCGCCAATAGCCGCTTGCTTGGCAGGGTCGCGTATTAGGCCCTTCTCGGCATCAATCTGAATACCGGCTTCTAGTTGGGTAACCTTTTTGCGTAAGTTTTCTAGCACTACCTGACTTTCTACCGGGTAAACATAAATGGACAGGTCCATAACTTCATCGAGGTTCACCATGCTGCTTAACCAACCCGTATAGATTTGACGTGGATAGCCGTAGACATAAAACGAACGAGCATAGCGTGTGCCTAAATGGAAAAAGCCGGTCTCAAACTCGAGTGAACTAGGTGCAATGAAATCGCGCAGCGCCGTAATACCTTTTTGAAAGGCGACATTAATCTGTTGTTCTTCATTGATTTGCTGTTGCCGCGCCTGTCCAGTAGGATCGACTGGAGATTTTTTGCCAAACAGAGCCATCAGCACGTTCCCTTCTGAATAACAGCCGTAGTACTTATTTTCATTGTAATTCCTTGTTCAAGTTTGGCTGTGGAGCATTGCCTTGACCCTTACTAATTACTGCTGCCGATAATTCGTTAAAGTTTTTAAGCTCTTGGCGTGTAGCCGTATCGGGATTATAAGCGTCGTAGTAGAGCTCAATAAGCTCTTGGGTATCTAGTGGCAAGCCTTGTACGCCACATTGCATGAGGCCACCCAACACTGCTTGTACCCGGTTGCGCAGTTCGTTCTTGGCTGTTTCCAGATCAGTTTCGTTCACAATTACGTGTTGCGGCTTAGTATTAAACAGTCCACCAATACCAGTAAACAAGTTTTTGCTGGCGGTGAGCGCTTTTTGAATATCGGCCGTCGGGAAATAAGGGATTACTACATAAAACTTCTTATCCATAATGTTGGTTTGGGAGGCTAGATCGTCCATAAAGACCACGTAGTCTTCCATGAGTAATGCCAGCAGCATGTTTTCGTGTTCGGACCTTATTTTATTTAGCTTTTCAATGTAAGGCCTCAGGTCAACTTTTTGGGAGCGAATGAAGATTTGGACCGGGAAATAGAGCGAGTTTAAAAAGCCTTGATAACTAAACTCCACAGCCTCTCTTTCCTGCGGGCTCATCAGGTCAAAATTGATAGATTTCACCATAATAACCGTTCTAAACGAGCCGTCATTCATAATCACAATGCCGTCCCGGATCTCCGCAATCTGCAGAGCATTTTGCGTGCTATTAGGGTTAACTCTGGGGGCAGGTACTACTGGTGGTTTAGAGCCGGCCACATTCGGTTGTTGTGGTGGCGTAGCTTGATTGGTCTGAGGTGGCGGCGGTGTGTTTCCACCAAGTTGCGGCGGTGGTATTTCGGCACCAATAGACGGTACAGCACTAGACCGTGGCCCATGTTCATAGCCCAATAGCAGCGGAGGCTGTGCCTGATTACTAGGCGGACCATTTGCTAACGGTGTTCCCTCTGACGGTTTTGGTGTTGATGGATTCATCTTATCTTGGCCCACTCCCTACATTACGATGCATATCGGTCAATGAAGCGATATTATCACTTCGTCCTTTGCCAACTGGCCGCTACTTGGCGGCTTGAAGTTTTTATTGGCTTCACGCGCTATAGTGGCAACACTCAAATCATCGTTACTAGCAAGCCTCAGTATAGCAGGATTAACAGGTGGTGTCAGCGGTGGCGTGGCCGGTATGACAGGCATTTGAATAGGGGTACTGGCAGTCGGTGTATTAGCTGCGGGAGTGGCTGGTTGTTGATCAAGTGGCAATATAATCTTGGTGTTTCCATAGGCCGATGAAGGGTGCCGGGCCGAGGCCTTAGCCTTATGTATCAGCTCCTTTTCTTGGGCGGTCGGTTCGCTCTTGGTAGCTAATTTATCTTCGGTACCCGGCTGTACGGTTTGAGAGCCAAACATCGCGTAGCCAGGCCGCAGCATGGAGGCGTCGGGCTGGTTCATAAACCAAAAATCCGGTTTAGCGTCGCTGCCGCTAGCACCGATGATTGGTTCATCGCCGGCCCGTATAGCATCCAGATTTTTTAGCGTCTCTTTGCGGTGGCTAGCCGTAGCAGCTGTCATCTTTTGGTCCAGTAGCTGGGCCGTTGGGTTGTGTTGCTCGTCTAGCATGTCGTCGGCCGCTTGTACGTCTGTGGTTACCTGGCTGCGAACCATTGGCAAGGTCGAGGCCCCTACCAAACGGTCCGAGTCTGGTGTGCTATAAGTTACAGCTGTTGGCACAAACATGTTAACTGCCACATCCTTTGCAGCCCAGCCCCGGCTATCAATAGTCTCAGCCAGTGCTTTTAGCCGGCTTTTGACCTCTATCTGACTCAGGTTATTGCTCAGGTAGCGCTCTATCTTCTTGGGGGCGGTGATGGTAACTAGGTCTTGTTCCCCGCTCTGATCCCAAATTCGCCGTCGCGGCTTAAACAAAAACCGCAGTTTAGCCAGCAGCCATATCTCGGTTGGTTGGTCCCGCCGCCATGGGAAACCCAAAAAACCACCCACAAATATTATGGGCAGCAACGGAATTGCCAAGAACCATATGTGTTTGGTGGCAAAAAAGAACGTTAAATAAGCGCTCACAAAGGCTATCGCCATAAAAATGAACTGTTTTAACGTCAGCGGCCCGACAAACTTGTCTTCCGCCTCTATATCCTGCAAAACCTTATAGACTGCCATACTCTACATAAGTATAAGCCAAGAGGTCGATTTTGTTTATGGTTAAACATACTTTACGTATCTTACCTATGCGAGTAGTGGACGAAGTGGGGCTGAGCTCTATAGAAAGCGTCGGTTGATGTAGTTAAATTTCTCTTTGGCGTCTGGATCGGTGTTATTGGCAGCGTCAGTGTGGTACTTCATGGACAATCTTCGCTTAACCTTAGTGTCACTTAAACCTTCTTCCCGAAGTTGATTAATTTCAGAAAATATAGAAATCATTAGGGGTGCAGTGGCGTGACCATTGTCTACAGTTTCCTTCATCTCTTTTTTGAACTTTTCGGCATCTAGCGGCAGCATGCCTTGCTTTTTCATAAGTGTAAACTCTGCGTCCAGCATCTCTTCAAACTTGGCTCTAAGTTCACGCTCACGAGCTTCACGAGCTTCTCTCTCCTCATCAGTTTCCTGGGCTGCGCCTTCTTCACCTTCGTTCTCAGTTGGTTCGGGTTCAGGGACCGGTTCTTCTTCCGGATCGGGTTGCGGCACTTCTTCCTCTTCTGGTTCTGTACCATTAGTAGCACCAGTTTCTTCGGCTGCATCAGTATCCTCAGGGGGAGTTTCCTCAGTAGGCTGTTCGCCGGAGTGGGCTCGGCGCCGTGCGTTTTGGCGTGCCTGGCGCTCCAACATAGCTCGAATTAAGCTAGTGTCAACCTCTGTACCATTGGCATCAGCATTTCTTTGGGCTATAGTAGCCAACCGTTCAAACTCAGGCTCAAGTCCCACAAGTTCTTCCTGCAAGAAAATATCATAAATCCGCTGGAATTCCGGAGTAGTCTCCGTATCGGCCATACGTTCTTTTCTCTTATCATTTCGTCTTTGTTTGCTATTCATCATAGCTCTCAGCGTGGCTTTTACTTCGTCATTCAATAAACGGATGTACTCCTCCTGTAGTTCCGGAGTTATTATATGACCACGGTAGGCTACCTCGGCCTCTATTTCGGCACGCCTTTGTGCGCTGGCTCGCAAAGAAGCATCAGTGCCTTCTACAACCACGTCTTTGTGTTTTTGCAGGAAGGTTAATTCTGAGTCTAATTGCAAGCGGGCACGGGCTTCTCTCTGGGCCCAGTTTAAAACCTTGCGGTCTGGGGCAATAATGTCTCCACCAGCCAATCTCCAGCTTTCTTCTTCCTCACGAGTTCCATTTGTTCTAGTTATCTTCATCTCGTGCCTCCAGCCCTTTCCTCTTTCTCCCCAATCGTCACGAATGCGTCGCACCTCAAACATATCAAGCCGCCGAGCCGGATCTGTGGGCCCGGAAAAATCTAAATTCAGTGCGTTATTTACACGTGTCAGGCGGGTTTTTTCATCGACTGGTAAAATCCAGTACTCGGCCGATGTTTTAGTGAGTAAAGTCTCTTGTTTAGGGGACAGAGCCACCCCCGTGGGATTTACATATACCTGGTTGCCATCGGCATCAACTCCTGCCGAGCTCAGGCCGCTAGTGACAAGCTGTCTCAGTATAAGCAGCTTCTCGGTAGGTGTTTCTGGCTTGGCGCCCCTATTAGCGAATAAGTGTTCTAGCCCCCGATCTGTTATCTGTTCGGCCAGTGAATGCGGCGATATGATGATGTCATCTATGCGTTCGGCTAGTGACTCGAGAAGTTTATTTCTTTGTAGTTGGTACTCTCTCTCGGCGCCAGAAGGGCGTGGCCCACCCTCTGGAGTATCTGGCGGCTCTTGAGGGTTAAACGGGGGTGGAATATTCTCGGGACCCGAAGGGCGCGGTTCGCCCTCTGGAGCTTCAGGTGGCTCACCGTAATCTAGTGGAGATGATGTGCTTTCTGTCATAGCGTTGTTTGTTTAAATAAACCTGTAAGCAGGCAATACGAACATAGTGCTATATTAGCATAAACTTTTTAATAAGTCAATATACTGTTATTAAAATACGTCTTAGATGCCCCCACACATTAGCCGAATACCACTTACTGGGCAACGATTAAGAAATGAGCACTACATTAACGGTCGCGGCGTCTTAAGCCCGGGTCGACAGGAGGAGGGTCGATAGCATCAAGTGCGCGAGGGTTGCTGGCTGGGGGTTCGTATCGCTCACCACGTGCTTTGTCAACTGTTGCCAAGAAGGCGTTGATTTCTTCTTGCACGCGAGCCGGTGCTCCGGCGCCAGCGGCTCGTCCACCACCACCACCAGCGGCACGTTCCACCTCTAAGCGGGCCGCATCTGGTAAGGCCGCGGATGGCGCTGCTCCTGCCGTTGGGGCTGCGCCACCCTCTCCTGTTTCGGCATATGAGCCGGCACGTGTCGCAAAAGCAATGCGAGTGGCGCGTTCTAAGGTTTCTGAGGCCTTAGCCCTGGCGCTTACATCCGCACTGGTCGAGTCTAATAACTCGGCAGCTGACCTAACTTCATCGGCCATAGAGGTCCAGGTATCGCCACTTTGGTACAGCATTTGACCCAGAGCCTTCTTTTCATCAATTTCGCGCAACATACCAAGCCCGTTCAACTTCATCTCGCCGGTAGTAATATCTGGAGACATATATTTAAACTCTAGATCAGAGTTTTGGTTTTCAAAGCCGGCGCCCTTCCAGGCACCTGCTGCCTGGCCACTGTTCATCCCCCATGAGTCGCGGGCAAGGTCGGTGTACTCCCTGACCACATGGTCTTTCTCGTCTTGTGTAGAGGCCTTTCTTTGTTCGTATGACAAGATTGCCTGTAAGGCATAGGAGTTACCATCCCAGCGCTGATGACCTTCTATAACATCCGATTCGCCGACCCAGCCACCACCCAGTGATTTATATTCCAGCCCTCCGTTTTCATTGATTCGCCACTCTTCATCCTTTCCTTCGCCTCTAGCCCGCATAGCATCAACTTTTTCTTTATTCACAGAAGCTCCACGTATACTACCATCTACACCAGTGGCTTGCTGTTCGTTGACCTCCTTTGCGCTTTCGGCCCGAAACCGAGAATTAGCAAGTTCTAAATTGTAGCCACTAATGCGATCTGACAAAAATTTATAACCTGCCTTTTTAAATCTGTCACGTCTACGAGTAGGATCAACTATTTTGTCTTGGGCGTCTTTAAGCTTGTTTACGCCTGTCGTACGTGACTGAAGGGTCTGGGCTTTAAAGTCTTTGCGTGCGTTCTCTTGACGCTCTTTAGCTAGTTCACCCACTCTTCCTAGTCCTCCCTTGGTAGCATTATATACCGTACCCATCACACCGCCAGCCATTCGGAAAGAGAATGGTATGAGCGCTAGTGGCAAAAACTGGATCACAAAGGCCGTAATAGCAATGATAATGCTGTTAGCTGTGCCCGCCACGCCACCAAAGCCGTTAGCCGCAAGTATAGTCACAGTCAAAACGTCCGCCAACGCGAATATCAACACCACAATTGGGTAGACTATGAGCGTTCTAATAAACAAGTTCCACCAGCGCCTAAAATACTGTTCGGTATTGGGCAACGCATACAGCGCAAAGGCCACCGGACTACTCATAACTAAAAATATTAGTATGCCACGTCTGATGACGAGCGTTACAAATACGCCCAAAATGGCCAAGACAACTGGTATTACCACCACAAACAAAACAAAGATAAGGCCTTTGGAAATAAAGACCACAGCTCCCGCGTGTCCGCTAAGTAAGCCAAGAATAATACCGCTAAGAGAGGCTGCGCCCAACAGAGTCGCTAGCGCGGCAATACCTATTGAGCCAAAAGATTGAGCCATGGTTAGACTGAAATGCCCGGCCCCAACAGCTTTAAGTGGCGCCCAAATGAGGGCTTGCAAACCTCCGCCCACAATATTGGTGACGTCGTTCATGAAAGCCATTATGTAGATAGACAAGTTAACCAAAATAACGGCAATCAGAATCCGCGGCATCATTTTTTTGACGGTGTAGGCATCTAGCACGCCGCCGCCAATAATCTGGCCAAACACAGCACCTAGCATGGCGATAATTAAAACAATATTGCCATATAGCCTAAAGCCAGACCAAACCTTAAAGGATACGTTGTTCTTAGTGTCGGTGGTGCTTATGGTTGGTGCATGTAAAAACGGCACAACAAACTGGGAGTACATCCAGTCGCTAGCGTCGGCAATGCCGTTAAAAACGGGACATAAGATCCACGAAAGTGAGGCTACGCTGCCGTAACTCATACTAGATTCGCAGGTGGCGTTCTCGTCACCGCCGCAATTACCAGCGGCTACGCAGTTAGTAGTGCTAGGAGGGGTGACTATGCCACCTCCGATAGTTATACTGTTCGATGTTCCGCCTTGGCAAGGATTGGATACTTTAGCACTCGCATCTCCATCTTTACCACTAGTGGTTGCAATCCCATATTCACAAGAACCAAAATCGAAGGTGTAAACACCCGCTCTGGCATGATTAAAGGTAATTGTGGTACTTCCACTTTTTTCAGTTATCTTTTGGTAGGTCTTATCGGTGTAAGTATACGTATCCGAAGGATCGCCAATCGCATCGGCTTTTCGAACAAGCTGAGGAAAAGCACCAAGAAGAGTGGTAAAACCAAGTACCGTTACGGTTAAAATCACTAGCCAGCGCTTACGCCCAAGATGCTTATACTTAAACATGTTAGCTTCATTCTAACACCCTAGTTTGAGGAAGAGAATAAGCTTGAGTGATATTAAGACGCGCCTAAACGCGCTAGATCAATTAGTTGTAGTACTTGCCCTTGATTGAGACCAGTTCTATAATAAGCATAAATGTTAATTCATAAAATCAAAACTATAAAAAAACATCTGGTTATTCTGCTGGCAGTAGGGTTCATAGCTGCGGCGGGTATCCTTGGTGCACAACACGCATTTGCCGCTGCAGCTCAGTGCGACACTGGGGCTGGCCCTGGGGGCTGCCCATCGCCACCTGGCTTTAATGTAGACGGAGGGTCATTTCAGCCCGACCATTGTTATCAATTGGTAAAATTTGGGAATACTGAAGCATGGCAAGATGTGGGCTGTACCGGCGTGTTCACTCCTACTAAAGTTGAGTGTGATGATGGCACAACTGTTAGTTATTCAGGCACAACCACGCCAGAACAAGCCTGTGCAAAAAATGGTGGATATACAACGCCAGACCCACATCTCCTCATCAATACTGGTGATCCGGCCGTCGCTGGGGACACATGTGGTAGTGGTGATCCGACGGTAACGACCTCACTCAACTACGGTTGCAAACATACTGGTAACGGCATTATGGACTTCCTGTATGCCATGATCCGATTTTTGTCGGCAGGTGTTGGCCTGGCCGCAATCGCCTCTATTATAGTCGGCGGTATTCAATACACCACCTCACGGGGTGACCCCAATGCTACCGCCAAAGCCATAGATCGCATTCGCAACACAGTCATAGCCATACTCTTCTTTATTTTTATCTTCGCTATCCTTAACTGGCTTATACCAGGAGGGCTCCTCTGATGCTGCCACTGTTTACGCAATTCGCAGATGCCTGCACGGCCCACGTCTTTTTTGGTCTACCAACCTGGTATAGCTATCTCACTTGCCAGAAAGACGCCCAAGGCCACCTGGTGCCGATTATCACCGGTCCAGCCGATGTCTGGTTAATTTTGGCGGCAGTAATTGATATATTACTACGACTGTCGGCTCTAATAGCCATAGGTTTTGTGGTCTATGGAGGCGTGCAATACACCACCAGCCAGGGGCAGCCAGATGCCACCGCCAAGGCCCGCAATACTATTATTAGCGCCTTAGTCGGCCTAGCCATTGCTATCAGCGCCGCTGCGATGGTGGCATTTATTGCTGGGAGGTTTAACTAAATGATCAATCTATTGTCAAGGTTGGTTGCTGCTACAGATGCCAACACCGGCTTACCCAAAGTCGCGGCCAACCAGAAGCAGGTCACTGTAGCCCTGCAGGTACTCTTTGGTGTCCTGGGAGCGGTAGCTCTCATCTATATCCTTATTGGCGCCTTTAATTTTGTGACTTCCCAGGGCGATCCACAGGGTACCACTAAAGCTCGTAATACTATTATCTACGCTGTTATCGGTCTGGTGATTGCGGTCAGTGCCGAAGCCATTGTGGATTTTGTACTAGGCAAACTCTAAATTATGAGACGAATTCAACTAACATTGGCAGCCAGCGTAATTACGCTGCTTTTGGGTTTTGTCTTAATTCCTATCAGAAGTGTCACTGCCATAGCGGTACTCAATGGTGTTTGCACTGGCGGTGCCGTTAATAGTTCGGCAGTTTGCCAAGACAAACCAGGGGGTAATCCTTTATTAGGTCCCGGCGGCTTACTGACTATCGCCATTCAAATCCTGACTTTCATTATTGGGGTGGCGGCCGTGATAGTAATTATTATCTCGGGCATTCGTTTTGTAACCTCCCAGGGCGATCCCAGCACCACCAACTCTGCCCGGTCCGGTATTATTTATGCGCTTGTCGGCTTGGTAGTGGCAGCTGTGGCCCAAGCAATGATTAGTTTTGTCCTAAACCATCTGTAAGTTAAAATGAATAGCGAATCATGAAAGCAAAAGCAATATTTGTTAGCCTAGTAACCGCCGTTGTGCTGTTGCTTGGCTTAACACTTGCCCCGCGGCCGGGATTGGCTCTGTTTAATGGATCAGTTAATGCTGCCTGTGGCGGCGTAAATCTGGACCCCAATAATACTACCTGTGCCCCAGGCACCGGCCGTTTAAATAACATCGTGGCCACAGTTATAAACATCCTATCTGTTGTTGTTGGCATCGTTGCCGTCATTATGATTATTATAGCTGGGTTTAAGTTTCTAACCTCAGGCGGCGATGCCCAGGCCACTGCTAGCGCTAGGAATACAATTATTTATGCCATTGTGGGTCTAGTGGTAGTTGCTATGGCTCAAATTATAGTCAAGTTTGTGCTCGACAAGGTGACACAATAAGATCTATCAGGCTAGTTAGATTTAATTTTGGTCTTGAAATCAGCGAAACGTTTATGGTATAAATCCAACCAGAGATTAAAGAAAGGTAAGTAACTTACTATGGTTAAAAAATTAAAAACAATGTTTTATACACTCATTGCCAGTATTGTCTTGCTGGCACCAGCAGTAGCTATGCCAATGATGGCCCACGCCACATCAGCTGACATCAATAACAGCCTATGTGGTGGTGCAGATTTGAACTTTACTGCAGGTAATGCAGCACCAGGGGCTTGTAGTGGCACTACTACAAATGCTGTCAGTTCTATTAATAACATCGTCGCACTTGTTATTAACATCTTCTCAGTTGTTGTTGGCATCATTGCCGTCATCATGATCATCATCGGTGGTGTCCGCTACGTAACCTCCGGAGGTAACGACCAAAGCGTGGCTTCTGCCAAAAATACCATCCTCTATGCCATTATTGGTTTGGTAATAGTGGCTCTAGCCCAAATCATTGTCAAGTTTGTATTGAACAAAGTCACACAAAGCTAGTTTCAACTTTAGATACGCAAAAAGCCTTCCCATGGGAAGGCTTTTTAAATGAGAGCAATATGCTCACCTTATAGAACTTGGATTTTCTTAACGGTGTCTTGCTTGAGCTTAGTAAAACTGATGGTCAGTACGCCATCTTTAAGCACGGCTTCAATCTCATCTTCTTTAACAGCTACAGGCAAGGCAATACTGCGCGAGAATTCACCCCAGTAACACTCCTGTACAAAGTAATTCTCTACGTTGTCTTCGCTGCCAGCAGATAAGGTACCACGAATACTCAAAGTGTTATCGGCAATGCTGACATCTAGGTCACTCTTGTTAACGCCGGCTACACGGCCCTTAACCACCAATTTTTCCTTGGTCTCATAAACGTCGACCGCCAATTGGCCTGGTACAGCTTCTTCTTCGTCCCACTCATCAGCTGCCGGTGCTGCAGTTGCGGTCTGATCTGGTGCGTCATCAACAGGCGCGTCGTCATCACCCAAAAAAGCGGCGGTTAATTCGTCTTCCATTAATAAATCATCGTCACGGCTTCGTCGAGCCATAGTTCTTGCCCTCCACAGAGACATGAGACATCCGCCTGTGGCGGGTTCTCTTTTCCCTTAGTTTATTTAGAGTCTGTCTACCGGTGTAAACTTTTTGTCTTAGTTAGCAGTATAACTTAGGTTATCAGAGCCAGCAACTGTATAGGCCACATATTTACAACACATAATTCACAACAACAGCTTTAAAGAGGAAATTTCTAATTAACCTAATTGCTCTAATTAACCTAAATAATTCCTAAGTTCCAAGGGGCCCAAGCCTCCTCTAGCTGTCATTCCCAACTAAAGGGAGCATTTTGGCCACTTCACTCTAAGCAGATCCGTGGGAGACGTCTACTTTTGGTGGACGATGTTATAACCACCGGAGCCAGTTTGGAACAAGCCGCAAAGGTTCTTAAGCTTGCAGATGCCAAAACTGTTGATGCGGTGGTCTTTGCTCAGAAACTGTAAGTTACAAGAAAAAATGGCGGAGAGGGAGGGATTCGAACCCTCGCGGGGACTTGCGCCCCCCTATCGATTTAGCAAACCGACCCCTTCAGCCTCTTGGGTACCTCTCCGTAGAATCGATAAAAATGTAACCCAGCAATTATAACAGAGGTAATAAGATCATGGAATGTTTTGGCCCATACTCGTTTGCTATAATCCGCTCATGACTATGAGTTGTGATTGATTACGTGACTAAGCATATGTTGTCCAATAAAATTAAAAATCCGGCCGTAGATCATGCCCGTAAAAATAGTTTCGAACCTACAAAAACACTTAGTTTTCGCTCGCTCTTGCACAACCGGCGCTTTCGCCTCAATGTATTCTTTTTCATAATCAGTAACGTTCTCTTATATGTAGTGATCCTAAATTTGCATGGTTTGGTAGCCTTCAACCGCTATGAATACTTGGTCGATGCCCATCATTTCTATACCGACGGCCGCCTTTATCAGCCCTCATCTTTTAACATGTTTCGTAGTCTTGGACAATATGATGCCCAATATTATTTAGAAATCGCAGCTACTGGTTACCATAAAATAGTTCTCCCATTACCAAGACTTTTGAACCAACGTGCTGTCTTAAACACATTGTCTTATGCTTATCTGCCAGCCTATCCGGCCATAGTGGCTTTGGTCAATGTTTTTATTCGCTCACCGGAAATAAGTGCCTTTGTAGTTTCCCAAATTTTAATGTTAATGGGTTTTTGCTTGGTTTATTGGTTAGTAGCCAAATGGTTTACTCCGCAGCTTGCCACCAAGACTAGTTGGCTGGTGTTTCTATACCCGTTTAGTATTTTTTATCGCAGTTATTTTTCTGAAGGTCTATTTTTAGTGCTGTTGGTGGTGTTGTTAGATAACCTGTTGACTAAACGATGGCTGGCAACAGCGATTGCCGCAGGAGCCCTATCTGTCACTAGATTGATCGGCTTCGTTGGTGTGATCATATTGTTTTGGCGACTTATGATCGAACACCAAAAACATGCCATAAAACTGTCCTTTGTCGCTCTCATTGTTTTTCTGGCGCTACTTCCGCTACTTGTATTTATTACTATCTGTTACTATCAAACCGGCAACCCGTTTTACTTTTTGGCGGTGCACTCAAACTGGTATATGCCACAGCCCCCCATTTACGCTTTTTTTTGGTCCGTCGCACATTTTAAGACATTACCTTGGGATTTGTTCCACCACTCGCGTCTGGATGTGTTATCAATCATAGTATTCGGCATATTGATCGTATACAGTCGGAACTGGCTGCCAAAACCCTGGTGGTATGTATCGCTCTTGCTTTGGTTAATACCCGTACTCACCCTAGATACAATGTCAGCTTCAAGATACCAGATAATTAACTTACCGGTTTTTATATATGTAGCCCACATGTTGCCTAAACGAAGTTACCTATTTACTATTACGTGCTGCGCAATCGTGCTATGTATAGTGGCGATTCTGTTTGTTAACTGGGTTTGGATTGGATAGCCTGGCTTGCTTAAGCTCCAAAAAGAGGTTATATATTAAAACCACTAGGAGCCAAGTGTGAAAAAGCTAGTTAGTATAGTCCTGCCAGTACATAACGAGTCCGGAAACATTGATCCACTTTACGGAGCTATTCGTAAAACATTTGATTCGATGAAAAAGAGCTACAGAGTTGAGCTTATCTTTGTCAACGATGGCAGTACAGACAACTCCCAGGACCTGCTGATGAAATTAACAAAAAGAGATGCCAATATATTTGTCTTGAACCTATCTAGGAATTTTGGACATCAAATTGCACTTACGGCTGGTCTCGATTTTGCTCATGGTGATGCGGTAATTACGATGGATAGCGATCTGCAGGATCCGCCTGAGTTATGCAAAAGACTACTTAAAAAGTGGGAGGATGGCTATGAAGTTGTCTATGCCAGTCACCGCAAAAGAAAGGGTGAATCTTGGTTTAAACGCCTTAGTGCCAAATGGTTTTATAAGATTATTAACCACCTGTCAGATATTGATATACCACAAAATGTCGGTGACTTTAGACTGCTTGACCGTAGCGTCGTAGACCAGCTTGGTAGGTTTGGCGAACATCAAAGGTTTTTGAGAGGTCTGGTAAGCTACACGGGTTTTAATCAGGCTACTATTACGTTTGACAGGGATTCGCGCCAAAGAGGTGAGACAAAGTATTCGTTAACTAAAATGTGGCGCTTGGCGCTAGATGGTATCACTGGTTTTTCGACAGCCCCAATTCGTTACATATCTCAGCTTGGCTATTTTATGTCCGGAGTCAGCTTGGCGGGCATTCTTTATATTATGTGGGTCAAACTATTCGAGCCCGCTAGAGCTATCCATGGCTGGATATTTGTATCCTTAGTTGTCTTTTTTGTCGGTGGCTTACAGTTAATTATGTTGGGGTTAATTGGTAGTTATGTATCAAGAACCTACATAGAGACACAAAATCGTCCGTTGTATATCGTGAGCTCTATAAATGGTAAAAAGTTACCGCTCTGATTTTGTGCCTACGCTATACTTAGGTCAGCAGTAGAACGTATAGCTTTCGGGAGTAAATGAAGATGTTTAAACCCCTGATCATAAAGTGGTATCGGCGCCTACAAAAATACTATAAAACCTACCCAAGAACAGTTGCCTCTATAAAGGCTGGAATTATGTATGCCCTTATCTTTGTGGCCTGCTGGCAACGGTTGGACCCGGATTTTGGCTGGCATCTGGCTGCTGGTAATTATATCCGGCAGCATTGGATTCCTGCTCACGATATCTTTACTTACACTGCTCGGAATTTCCGCTGGATTGACCACGAGTGGGGTAACGATGTGTCGGTATCATGGCTATATCAATGGGGTGGTTATGGGCTTCTATCTGCCGTCTATGGAGCATTCTGGTGGGGAGCTCTTTGTCTATTTCGTAATAAGATTCGATTAACAATCCTACTTATCGCTCTGTTAGCGTTTGTCCCTTATATAGGCGTTCGGACAACAGTGTGGAGTGTACTTGGGGTAGCAATATTATTGGAACTAATTCAGCATCATTCAAAGCGGGCAAGATTGTTTATCCCACTTTTATTTTTAGTGTGGGCTAACCTTCACGGTAGTTTTGTGATTGGCTTTGCGCTTATAGCTTACTTTGGAATTATGCGGCGCAACTGGAAATACCTAGGGCTTTTACTTATATGCGTAGTCGTAACTTTTATAAATCCGTATGGCCCACGACTATATGTAGAGATTGCCCGTACATTATTTGATCCGGCACTTCACCATGAAATATCTGAGTGGCGGTCTTTTTATCTTCAATCAACAACATGGCCCTTTATCGTTCTGTGGGCGGTGGGCTTTTGGATGTTTGCAAAGAATAAATTCAAGAATTGGATTGGCGTGGCGCCCATCATACTACTGGCCACCGCCTCATCCACAAGATATATGCCCATTTTTGTAACGACAGCGCTGCGCGACATAGACCAGTATTCCGAACGTTATAAATTGCCAAAAAATCTTGATAAACCCCGTAAAGTTATTGTTGGCGTTTTTTTATTGTTGGTGCTTATAGTAATTGGTTACTTTTCATACCAAGCATATGAACCACATGGTCGTGAAAGCGGCTACCCCCAACAAGCAGTAGTTTATCTACAAGCTCACGGCTGCCCGGGAGGCAATCTGTTTAACGATTATAATTACGGTGGCTATCTAATCTGGAAATTACCATCCGTACCCGTCTTTATTGACGGCCGCATGCCCAGCTGGCGTCTACCATCCGGTCAAACTTATATGGAAAACTACTATGATCTCCTCAAGAGTCCCGATCAACAAAAGGCCGAGTTTGCGCGCTACAACATTCGCTGTGCACTGTTTGCAACTTCACCACTTAACAAACAGCTAAATACAGACCTAACCAAAGCTGGCTGGAAGACCGTTTTGCGGGCAAATGGTTCGGTGCTGCTCATGAAATCTTAGCACTCAGTCTATAATTTTTACGAAACCTAATCCAACTGTTATAATCACCTCTGTTAAGGAAGGGTCGCATAGTTGGTCGAGTGCACCGGTCTTGAAAACCGGAGACCCGCAAGGGTCCGTGGGTTCGAATCCCACCCCTTCCGCCATTCGATTATCTACGCTCACTCATCTTTTGACCCTGTGGCTCAAATCGAAGGGCGGTAAACCAGTTCCGGTTTTGCCATTAATACAATCAAGTATGCATCATGCAGGCATGTTACAGATGACGAATAAAAGTATACAAAAATCTATAGAACAAATAACAAGAGCAGTTAAACGGTGGCTAGTACCTATTACGGTAGTCTTGCTGCTTAGTATTTTTACAACCCTTAGCCTGATAGAATCTTCGCGTCAGTCTGCTACTGCTGATGAGGTAGCGCACATACCCGCCGGTATTAGTTACGTACAGACTAGAGATCTTAGAATAAATCCAGAACACCCAGTTTTAGTAAAATACCTGAGTGGTTTAAGCGCACAAGCATTTGCTCACCCAACTCTTAAGCAGGATTGGAGTACATGGAAGCATCCCGATGAATGGTTTTTTGGCAGACAATTACTTTATTCGACTCGTCAAAATAACGCCGACAATATTGTGTTTTGGGCCCGAATCCCTATTCTTATACTTGCCATCGGGCTGGGGCTTATTATTTTCTTTTGGGCAAGCGCAATGTTTGGTCAAACTGCCGGTTTAGCAGCCCTTGCACTCTATAGTCTTGACCCCACCATGATCACCTTTAGTCATCTAGTATTATTTGATTTGCCTATGGCTACTTTTGTGGCCGCCTCAAGCTTTTGTCTCTGGATCGGCCATAAAAAACATCAAGTCTGGTGGTATATCCTTGCCGGCTTCTTTTTAGGCTTAGCCCTTACGGCCAAGGCCAGTGCTTTGTCTTTTGTCCTTCTAGTTCCCCTGCTTTTAGGCCCTGCTACCTCAAAAATAAAAGGCAGTGTTACCCAACAGGTCAGATTTTTTATAAGTCGGCTAAGCCTGGTTTATTGCGCAACTTTTATAACTATCTGGCTGACCTATCTAGTTGTTTTGGGCAATAGAGTAAGGCATGGTGCAGGTTTGCTACCGGCCGCATTTGCCTATGCCCTAAACCAAGGCCAGGCCCGATTTTTGGCAACTAAACCAATGTATTTAGATGGACATCTGTCTGCCCAAGGAACATGGTGGTACTTTTCTGGTAGTATATTGGCCAAGAGCACTCTGGCATTCTTATTCATACTACTTGTTGGACTGATCTACGCTTTTAAAAAGAAACAAAATTGGTTTTCAGACACAAAGGTATACCTACTAGCCCCAATTATAATTATTTTAAGTTACGCTTCACTTAGCAAGTTTGATATCGGGCTACGCCTAATCTTTATCATCTATCCTTTTATGTTTATTCTTGCAGGCTACGCAGCTAGCGTAATTCTTAAAAATTCACGCAAATCTAAAGTGTGGATATGTGCTGTCTTGATTTACTATATATTCACTTTAGTAACTACCTTTCCAAACTATCTGGCTTACTCAAACGAAATATTCGGCGGACGTACAAAGGGCTATCGTTATTTAGCAGATTCTAACTTAGATATCGGGCAAGGCCTCAAAGAGCTCAAAAACTATGACACTAAGCACCATATTAAAAACATGCAGATTATCTATTTTGGTGAGGCTATACCCGAGTATTATGGACTTAAGACAGTTTCTGAGGGTGTCGTGAACTTAAGTCGTGCCGGGCTGAATAAAGTAATTCCACCTAACGGAGGTTGGTTAGCAATCTCAACTTCAATCGCAGACTATTGCGGCTTACATCAACTTAATTATAAAATTCGCGGAATCTATCCAGTGGATCTAGTGGCCGGATCAATTTTGATCTATAAATTGCCCCCACGTACCACCTAGTAACTCCATTTTCAGATAAGTTAGACAAAATATTGCCAAATGTAAGCTAGGCTTAGCGCTTCGGAACACGGTCTAGTTAGCCATGCTACAATTATGCTTATGGCAGATGAGCAAACCAATTGGCAGTTTAAAGCAGATGAAGGCCAATCAGCTAATGTGTCTTCATCCAAAGCCAAAGCCTCAAACACCTCTGTTAGTTGGACGGCTTCAGAGTTCATAGCTCATGTTAAAAACACCAACTGGTACGTTAGGCTTGGTATTAGCACTGTTATCGTGGCCGGCTTAGCGTTCCTTGTGACGAGAGGCGATAAAGTTACTACCGGGATGTTTGTCATAGTTGGCATTGTCTTTGGAGTGGTGGCTAGTCGTCAGCCTCGGGAGCTGCCTTACGTGGTAGATGGCCAGGGTGTGCAGATTGGCCCCAAACAGTATCCATACAGTGATTTTCGATCTTTCTCTATTGTCCAAGAGGGAGTTATTGAATCAATCTGGCTGATGCCGCTCAAACGGTTCATGCCCATCTTAACTGTTTATTTTGAGCCCAAGGATGGCCATAAAATCGTAGACATCCTAGCCCAGAATTTACCTATGGAAAACCGTCAAATGGACCCCGTAGACAGGCTAATGCACAGGCTGCGTTTTTAAAGCTACTCGCATATTATTATATGAGCTATGCGACGAACCGTGTTTATTAAGCTTCTCTGTGCTACAAACTTATATGTGGAGGACTTCATTAAAATACAGCTTATTTACAGCTATAGCTTATAGATTATAGAGGTAAAACACGTCATCAAGTAGACGAGGCACAAACCATACTATGAAAAAATATGCACTTATTGTATCGGTCGTAGGAATTTTTGTTCTATACAGCTTAGCAATTAGACACCAAGCTAGCGAGAACGTAGCTATAAAGCCACTGTCTTCCCCGCAGACAAGTACTACGGGGAATACTGCCGCCACTCCTAATTCATCTGGTTCAAGTCCGCCAACTCAAAATACTGCCTCATCGTCTAAATACAAAGACGGAAGCTTTACTGGCGATGCTGCTGATGCGTTTTATGGCAACGTACAAATTAAGGTTACGATTGCCAATGGCCAAATTACTGTAGTTGATTTTCTGCAATACCCCAATACGCACTCAACCTCTGTAGAGATAAATCAACAAGCCATGCCGTATCTTAAGCAGGAAACTATTCAGGCCCAAAGCGCCCATGTCAATCTAATAACTGGAGCTACCTTCACCAGCCAAGCCTTTATACAATCTCTATCTTCGGCCCTAACAAAGGCCACATAATAATTTATGAAGCAAACCGAATTAATTATGGGCATGCCAATAACTGTGGAGATAGTTGATTCAGCAGTTAAAGCCAATTTTGTGAGCGTTTTTAATTACTTTAGACAAGTAGATGAACGGTATAGTACCTACAAAAAAGGCAGTGAGATTAGCCAAATTAACAAAGGTTTACCTAAGTCCAAATGGAGTCGCGAGATGAAGACCGTTATGCGTCTTTGCGAGCAAACTAAGCTTCAGACCAAAGGCTATTTTGATATCGAGCATAACGGCAAACTTGACCCATCAGGACTCGTAAAGGGTTGGGCGATACACAATGCAGCCAAATTATTACAGGGCAAAGGCATACAAAATTTCTTCATCGAAGCAGGTGGTGATATACAGGTTCTCGGTAAAAACGCCGAAGTTCAACCGTGGAAGGTTGGCATCCGAAGTCCATTTGATATCAACAGCATCATCAAGGTATTAACAGTTTCAAGCGAAGGTATTGCCACCTCAGGTACATACATTCGTGGTCAACATATTTATGACCCCAAGCATCCGGATAAGGCTATTACCTCAGTTAAAAGCCTAACTGTTATCGGCCCCAACATTTATGATGCCGATAGGTTTGTCACGGCAGCTTTTGCCATGGGGATGGACGGAATAGATTTTATAGAGTCCCTACCCGGTTTTGAGGGTTATATGATTGATGATCGAAAGGTAGCAACTTATACGAGCGAATTTGAAAGGTATGTATCCGAGCATGCTTAGCGCTATAGATGCCTTATTAGATAGAGTTACGATGTATCGGTTGTTGCTCTACTACCTAATTGGTCTATTGATTGCCGCTGTAGGGCTGAGTATTTTTGGTGACCTGCACTACAATCCATTATTAATTGCTATGTCAGCACTCATTTTGGTAACGGGTTGTTGGATAGCAAACAAGGTATTTGCAATTGTCTTTGATGCTCCAACCAACGTTGAATCAACTCATATCACAGCCCTTATTTTGGCACTCATAATTACACCTGCTAATTCCCTAAATGGAGTGATGTTTTTGCTTGCTGCCGCTGGTCTAGCGACTGCCTCAAAATATATTTTGGCCATCAAAAGCAAGCATATCTTTAATCCAGCTGCCATTGCTGTTGTACTAACTGCCATAGGGCCCAAGCAAACAGCCAGCTGGTGGGTGGGCAGCGCTGTCATGCTGCCTTTTGTATTAATCGGTGGCATTCTGCTAGTCCGTAAGATCCAAAGAGGACGTACGGTAATCACATTCTTTATATCTGTTATTTTAGCAACTTGTTTTTATACCCTTTTAGCCAAGGGCAACATAGTAACAAATCTCGATAAAACACTGCTCAGCTCGGCAGTATGCTTTTTGGCATTTGTTATGCTGACAGAGCCACTAACTTCGCCACCAACAAAAGCAAAACGGACTTGGTACGCAGTCTTGATAGGCGCATTATTTCCTCCTCAAGTTCACATTTTGTCAGTCTATAGCAGTCCAGAACTAGCCTTAATTATTGGCAATATCTATGCCTATGTTGTTAGCCCAAAAGCTAAATTATTCCTAAGGCTAAAACAAAAAATCAGGTTAACTCCTGACTCGGTTGATTTTGTTTATACTCCCGACCGACAGCTAAGTTACCGGCCAGGTCAATATATGGAGTGGACCTTGGCACATAATGGTGTTGATTCGCGCGGAAACCGACGCTATTTTACACTGGCTTCTTCACCTACAGAGGCGGATATTCATCTAGGAGTTAAATTTTATGAAAAGGGTAGTAGCTACAAGCGTGCCCTGCTAACAATGGATAATCAAACTACCATTGTGGCGTCACAAATTGCCGGAGATTTTGTTTTACCTAACGATCCAAATCAAAAAATTGTGTTCATCGCCGGTGGTATAGGAGTGACGCCGTTTAGGAGTATGATCAAATATCTAATTGATACCAACCAAAAACGCATCGTAACGCTGCTTTATTCAGCCAAAACCCAACAAGACCTGGCCTACCGACAGATTTTTGAAGAGGCTCGGCAAAAGTTAGGTATCAAAACCATCTATAATCTGACCGACTCGGCTCCAAATCCTTCCGGCTTGTATGAAAAACCTGGAATTATTACTGCGGAACTTATAAAAACTGAAGTACCAGACTATCAGGAGCGAGTGTTCTACATTTCTGGCACACATGCTATGGTGGTGGCTATGCGGACAATACTTCAGAGCCTGGGTGTTGCCCATCATAATATCAAAGAAGATTTCTTCCCTGGCTATGCCTAAGCGACTAGGATTTTTTTGATTTGCGCAAAAATTCCAGAATACTACTCTGATTTTTGAGTTCCACCATCTGTTCATCTTGTAAATTGGCTAAATAGGTTAGAGTCATATGGTCGGCCTCGGCTTTGGCATCGGTAGCCGCTTGAGCCACATTTTGGGCCACCATAATGGCCGGCAAGAGAATTAATTGAATCCAGTTGGAGCTAACCCAGTTAATGATAGGCACTAGGTTGTGGGTCTCGATAGCTGCCTTAAAAGACAAAAAGGCCAAGACATTAAACAGATAGAAACAGTACATGGAGCCCACGTGGGTGCCAATCCAAATGGCGAGTTTATCGTTAAAAGATTTGTCTTTTTTGAGTAAATCCTTGGGGTGGATCACCTTAGGGTGTGGTTTTTGCCTGTCCATGTAGCCATCATAGACCTAGAATAGCGTGTCAGGCAATTTTCTTGGCAATTATCCCCTCAGACCATAGTGCAGATATAAGCCCCACTGGCGTTATACTAGATGTATGAAGTCGAAGAATACATCTAAGCCAAGTAAAAAAGATAAAGCTTGGCAACGAAAAATAGAAACGCGAGTCAAAACTGAAAAGGTAGAGCTTGATCATCCTAAAGGCAAAGAACGGTTTGAGCGAGTTATCAGAAATTCACTAAAGAAAAAACTCGGTTGATCTTTGTTTATAACTCATTGTTTTATGGCAACTGGTTTTGACTTAGCTTATACTTAATAAATATGGAAGACCAAAACAAAAATCCAAACGTTCAACAACCTCAGACGCCGCAACCAATAAACCCGTTGCCTACAAGTTCTCAGCTTCAACACCAGTCAAAAGTGATACAGCCCTCACAATCTTTTGTACAAGAAATGGAATCAACTACTACGGTACCTCAAAGTAACACTACTGTAGAGCCTACCGCGAGCATACCCGAAAAACCTAAGCCTAGCACTATATATCCTGAACCCAGTAGCGCAACTTTGACAAATAATGATCAATTTCACGAAACTGAAGAACAAGACCAATTAAATAATTCAAGCTATAAGTCAAAAACAATAACGACTGGGTTAACGATACTAAAAGTATTTGCTGTATTAGTTATCATGTTCGGAAGCTATATGCTCATAACGAGCGTAAGACAACGTTCGCAATTACAATCTGTCATTAATAACCAGACGGCAAAAGTTAATGCCGAAATAAAAGTATTAAATAATGAACTTCATACCCAAACAAAAACAACAAACCCCATAAAAGTTAAAAATAATTACTTTACGTTTTATAACGCAGTTTATATTTTAGATATCTTAATTGGTCTTTATTTATTATTTAGTAAAGATAAAACAAACTTCTCTGCAGCCTTAAAATGTTTATTATTTCTAAATGTTGCCCTTGCAATATACCAACTATATGAAACTAGACATGGCCTAAGCTCTTATTTCAAATACTTTAGCATGAGTAGTGTAATAGGTAATGAAGGTTTGCTCATTTTAATTGTCTTTACTGTCTATGTATTAGGTAAAGTGAATAATTCAACAACCGAATGACTGTCCTTAAAATAAAGTGCTAACAGCTTTTTTGCATTCTACAGCTGAACCATCTTGCTTCTTAGTCTAGGAAAGTTGTGAAAGTAGTCCGACCCGTTTATTAATAAAGTAATTGGGTACGATTGTAAGGACGCCTAAGATAAGAAATATAGGTGACTTCCATACTAAAGTCAGACCAAGAAAAAGCAATGCGTTTAATGCCATAACAATATAAATGCTATTAATAATTGAGGATTCCTTTTTAGCTAGAAATAGAGTTGAAGCAATAAAAATGTATGACAATAATACCGTTATCCACCATATATAAATTCCATCAATCAACTGTCTTCCGCTAGAGCTGGAATTTGCCAGAACATTAATACCCATTTGTGAACTACGGAAATTAAGGAGAATAGTTGGAATTATAAAAAATGGAACTAGAAGTGACATATAAGCGTAATATTTAACAATACGGTGACGCTGATAGACTCTTGTACCTGAAGATGTATTAGGTGTCTCGTCTGTTGTTTGTTCTGGTTTATTCTGTTTGAGATCTTTGTATTCAGCATAGTCAGAAACTGCTTTAGTTTCGAAATAACTACCAATAATACCGCGGCCCCCTAATAATCCAAGTGCTATGTCCTTATGTAACTCGTGTTTAGTATTTTCCAAAGCTTCTTGGTGTACTACTCCTTCTGCAAAAGCTTGGTCTGCATTTGTGCTCTGGCTAGGAGTACTAACATCAGCAGGAGAAGCGTCGCTATAGGGAAACTGATATGAAGCCTGTTCTATTTCCTGTTGATTAAAGCCTTGTTTCGCGAGATTTTGAGTTGCATCATAGTAGCTTAGACCTTGGCTCTTTGCCGCTTTCAGAGCTACTACAGCTTGAGCTGTTCTATCTTGCATTTATTCATAATAGCAAAGGCAAGAAAATGCTTATGGAGTGCTATGATATATGAGATAGCGCATAAACGGATTTTTGAGAAACCAACAGGCAATGTTTAAAGAGCATCCGAATTATAAAAATCAAAAGATAGTTGCAGCTGCATTGGTGCTTGTTTTGTCAGTTTTTATTTTTTCATCCTCTGCCCTAGCCGCGTTTACTATAACTGAATATTCAATACCTACCTCTAGTAGTAGCCCAAACTACATAACTACTGGCCCGGATGGCAATCTGTGGTTCACTGAGTTCCTGAGTAACAAAATAGGCAAAATTACCACCAGCGGTGTGATTACCGAATATCCGACAACCACCGGTGGCAGTAACCCTCAAGGTATCACAGAAGGTCCGGACGGTAACTTGTGGTTCACCGAGTTCCAGGCAAAGAAAATAGGCAAAATTACCACCAGCGGTGTGATTACGGAGTACACGATTCCAACTAACAATGCCTATCCAAACAATATTACGACCGGCCCGGACGGTAACTTGTGGTTCACCGAAAATACCGCTAATAACATCGGCAAAATCACTACTAGCGGCGTGATTACCGAATACCCCATACCAACCAGTAACAGTAATGCGCAGAGCATTACGACCGGCCCCGACGGCAACCTATGGTTTTCTGAAGAGTTCGGCAACAAAATCGGCAAAATCACCACCAGTGGTACCATTACGGAGTATGCTGTACCCACGAGTGCCGGCGATCCTCTGGGTATGACAGTTGGCCCGGATGGCAACCTGTGGTTCACCGAGTTTCATATCGGTAGTACCGGCAAAATAGGCAAAATCACCACCAGCGGCACCATTACGGAGTATTCCATCCCCACCCTCAGTAGTTCTCCCCGGGATATCATTGCCGGCCCAGATGGAAAACTTTGGTTTACAGAGGAGTTTGGTGACAAGATAGGCAGTATTACCACCAGCGGTACCATTACAGAGTATCCGGTCTCGGGAAGCGGCACGGCTGTATTTGGTATAACCATTGGTCCAGACAATAATGTCTGGTTTGCCAAAGCTAACGATAATAAAATTGCCCAGCTAGCTCTGCCTCCCAAACCGGCTATCATTAATCACACGACCAATGTGGCTGGTGGTTCAAGTGTTGTGGTTGATGTTCTGACTGGCATTAGTGGTAATCCTGATCCATCAACTTTAACGATAATTTCTGGACCTTCGCACGGTACAGCGGTGGATCCCCCCGGGACTATTACCTATACTCCAAATCCGGGATATTCGGGCACAGATAGTCTGACTTACCAAGTTTGCTCGTTAGATGACCCGGGTATTTGTACTCAATCGAGTCTAACCTTTCAAGTTTTGGCTGCCAGTACAACTGCCCCAAGCACTGGTTTTGGTGCAGAGTCCGCCAATCCTATACGGACACTAGTCCTGTATGGGCTGATCTCTGGAAGCTTGATATTAATTGGCCTAGAGACCCGTCGACGCACCGCAAAGAAGTAACACTTAGCATTAACTAGCCTTGCTATACTATTGGCATGTCGTTCCAAGCCTATATTGATAATATTTATGCCAAAACCAGTAAGACACCAGAAGATTTTCTGAAGGCCGCTAAGCAAAAGGGCATGGTTGGGCCGGATGTTAAAGTTATGCAAATAGTCGACTGGCTCAAGTCTGACTTCGGACTAGGCCACGGCCACGCCATGGCAATAGTTCTAACGTTCAAAAACGCCGGCGCCATTCCCTCAAACAAAAAGAAGTGAATCGGTACATTCGGTGAGATTTGAGCTTGCAATTCTCTTGCTCTGCCAAAACTGGTGTGCCCGACAGGATTCGAACCTACGACCTTTGGCTCCGCAAGCCAACGCTCTATCCAGCTGAGCTACGGGCACACAAGTTTGGGCAGATAAGACCTAGCCATATGCGTAACAGATGAGAGTTTAGCATAGATTACCTCTGTTTACCAGAGGGGGTGCTATAATGATAGTTATGAAAAGGCAAGTTCCGTGGCTTTTGGCAGTACTGGTGACGACCGTAGTCTTTGGTACCATTTATGGTGTGGGCCAGCAGATCTTGCGAATGAACGCAAATGATCCGCAAATTCAACTGGCAGAAGACACAGCCTCATATATTAATAGCGGTGCAGATCCCGCTAAACTTATCACCGGTGATGTCAATCTCAAAGCCAGTCTGGCACCGTTCATTGATATTTATAACGCCGAGGGCCAGCCCATAGCTGGTAATGGCCGCCTAAATGGTAGCTTGCCGGCAGTGCCCATAGGTATGTTGCAAGCTTCCCAGGGCCAGGCCTACAGTACGGTGACCTGGCAACCAGATACAGGAGTAAGGATTGCGGCTGCCACCGCCATTTCCAATACCAAAACACCTTATTATGTAGTAGCCGGCCGGTCCTTAAGGGAGGTAGAAAAGCAGGAAAACCATGTTTTAGTGATTAGTGCCGCCGGTTGGCTGGCGGCCTTAGTAATACTTGGCTTTAGCTACTATCTAGTTATTGTTGACTAAAAGATTATTTAGAATTGGTTACAGCGAACTGGCGTGGTATTTATTTTGCTACAATAGCTAAAGCGTGATTACATTTTTACAAGCAATTATTATTGGGCTGATACAGGGAGTGACCGAACTATTCCCCATATCAAGCTTGGGACACTCGGTGCTTTTGACTGATTTATTTGGGTGGCACAATCTTCTTGCTACTCAGTCCAGCGGCGAATCATTTTTCTTGTCGTTTTTGGTAGTTTTACACGTAGCAACAGCGCTGGCTCTGCTAATTTTTTATCGCCGAGAATGGATAAAAATTATCCGTGGATTCTTTAGGTCCATTACAGCCCGCAAAGTTTCCTCACCCTACGAAAAGCTGGCGTGGCTGTTGGTCATTGCTACCATACCGGCTGGATTAATGGGAGTTCTCTTTGAGCATATACTCCGCGAACAGTTTGCTAAGCCATTGGCGGCAGCCGTCTTTCTGGTTATTAACGGTTTTATTTTGCTGGCTGGTGAGCGGGCCCGCAAGACACGCCATGATCGCAGTGACTTTAGCATGGAGAAATCGGCAGAGAATGCCAGTAAAATTAGTCCAAAGCGTGCCGGAATTATTGGTTTGGCTCAAGTTTTTGCGCTCTTGGCGGGCATTAGCCGATCGGGTATAACGATGGTCAGCGGGTTATATAGCGGTCTGGATTACGAGGATTCTGCCCGCTTCTCCTTTTTGCTAGCCACGCCCATTATTTTTGCCGCTGGTGTTTACAAACTACCGGACTTTTTTGGCCCTTTGGCTGACGGTTCCCGGCCACAGATGCTAGCCGGTGGTGTGGCTGCCGGCATTGCGGCCTATCTGTCAGTTCGTTTTCTAGATAAATATTTCAAGAACAAAAGCCTCAAGCCCTTTGCCATTTATTGTCTGGGTTTTGGAATTTTTATGATTGGCTTCCAAATACTGGCGAGATAAGATGGCGACTGCCACAAAACTGCGGGTCTTTGTCTGGTCGCTAACCACCGCAACTGTTGCTCTGGCGGTGCTAGCATGGGGGGAAGGCGTACATTGGCAAATTTTCCCCATATCTACGCTTGGACTTTTTCCACTCTTTGGTCTGACTGCTTTTAGTATTATGTGGTCGCAGTATATGGCTAGTGCGGGACGACAGTTGCTCAAGCTAAATAGTGCAGTTCTAAAGCGTTATTACGACATTACCGGCTACATAGTGCTCATCGCCATCTTGTTGCATCCCGGTTTGCTGACCTGGCAACTATGGCGCAACGGTGGTGGCTTGCCGCCTGGTAGCGAACTTTCTTACGTACTGCCAAGCCTCAAAGCCTTTATCATTTTGGGCATGATAAATCTGATTATCCTACTTTTATTTGAACTGCGCCGGGTTTTTGCCTCTCGTCACTGGTGGCGCTACATGACCTACTTAGTTGACATCGTTATGTTGTCAATTTTTGTGCATGCCTTTCGGCTTGGCAGCCAAATTCAATCAGGCTGGTTCCGAGCGGTTTGGTTATTTTATGGTGCCAGTCTAATTATCTGTCTGGCCTACATCTATAACCAAAAATTCGTAACCAAAAGGCAGGCTTCATAGCCCAAAGCATAATAATCGTCTGCTATAATTTGTATAGTAATTGTAGTCTAAAAGGAGCGTATGAACATGGGTAAATCTAAGTCAATCATTATCGGCATCATTGCGATTATTGTTGTAGGCGGCGGAGCCTATCTGTTGCTGCACAAATCTTCACCAGCTGAGACAAGCAGCAATAGCTCATATTCCTCCACAACCAGTAATAGTACAACACCTCAGCAAACTACCGGCAGCGGCCCAATTATCCAGACCAAGACCACCACAGGAATCGGCCAATATTTGGCTGATGGCGGGGGCCGTACTTTATACACCTATTCTGGTGATAGCTCTGGTGTCAGCAACTGCTCAGGTTCCTGTATATCGGTCTGGCCGGCCTATCTTGTGCCTGCTACAACCGCCACCACACCAGCTAACATTACAACCATCAAACGCGCTGATGGCGGTACGCAGTACGCCTACAAGGGTATGCCACTATACTACTTCACCGGCGATAGTGTTGGTAAAGTCACAGGTGATGGTGTCAGCAACTTTTCCGTTGCCAAACCCTAGCACATAATCCGACCTCCCTAATCTGTTACAATATTGTGACAAGGAGAGGTGGCCGAGTGGTTGAAGGCGCTGCTCTCGATGCAAGTCAAGTGCTAACTCGACAAAGTAGCGAGGGTTTATAATGTATTCAAAACCCGAGCGTTAAAGCAGTATGCCACCGATAATAAGGGGATATACTAAACTCAGTTACGGAGGAGTGGCCGAGTGGTTGAAGACGCTGCTCTCGAAAAGCAGTATAGGGGCAACTCTATCGCGAGTTCGAATCTCGCCTCCTCCGCCATGGTAAACCTAGGTGATCTTACGCATCTTGAAGAGCGTTTTCGTAGTATCCCTAGGTCAATGGGACATTACGCGATGACACAAGGTGTTGGGACTGAGGTTTTACTTGGCATGTTGGATGACGGTATGCCTCTCGGTGATGTGGTCGAGGCACTTGTTATGCATGGTGAGTTGCCATCAGTAGATGAAAGACCCGAGGAGAGAGATACCGAAATTCTTCTCATCGAAGACGACGGGGATTGGCGAGTCGCGACTTAAAAGTCCCAGTCTTTACTACTGAACCAATGGTCTAGGTTTGGGGGCTGGCGGAGTTTGCGGTGTTGTTTCTGGCTTTGGTTCGGGTTTATCATGTTTGTTGGTGTCAGCCGCGGGAGGCTTGGATTTGGAACTAGGCTTTGTAAAATGAAGCGCAATTAACGCACCTACACCAATTACTAAATAGCCGATTCCAAACCAGATTAGAACCTGAATAACAGAGTGGCTGATGGAATTGACGGCTTTAATGGCGGTTTGCTGAAAACTGCCCTTTAGCGACTTACCCAGCGCTCCGTCCGGGCGGTTGATCCTGGCAATTATTTTGTCGTCCAAATAACCTATGATCAGCAAAAATATGCCGGCACCAGATAACGATATTGCCAAGTTACGGATGCCATGGCGCCTGGATTCATACAAAGCAATTGTAATGCCGCCGCTTAAGACTGCCAGAATTGCCAGCAGCCAAGGGGAGGCACTCACCCACTTATAAATCTTTGGAGCGTTTGCGAGTTGGTCAAAGACAGTCTTGCCCTGGCTGTTTTTAGGAAGATTCTGCGGGGTAATAATGGGGGTACCCAAAAAGTCCTTACTGCTGGCAATATCATTGGTCACTTTGTTCTGGGCAGCATCAATATCAAAGCCTGGCGGTAGGCACGTGAGGCTGAAAGGATCTATATCTGTCGTAAGTTGCTGGAGTTGGGCGGTAGTACAAGCCGGCAGGCTGCTTACCCGCTGGGCCGCCGCCATACCAACACTGTTGGCAAAGTTCTGTTTGGCGCCCGATAAGTCGATCTTAAAGTTTGGGGATGGAGTATTACCGCTCAGCCATGCATAGGTTCCGTTCAGAACGTTTTCTGTGCTTTGTTGTAGTAACTGGGGCGTAAAGGCCTGCTTGGCAGCTGCTTTAACAGCTGGGTCGTTTGTGGGGATGTTGCTAGTGTCGCCCTCTTTGTTAGATTTTTGGGCTTCCTGGAGGGCACTATCTACAAAGGTAGTATAGACGCCGCTGTCATTAAGCGATTTCTCAATCTTTTTAGGCGAGTGAAAAGTTAAAACCAGTGCAGCAACTACCGCGGTCAGCAGGATAAATAACTTAAACAGATAAGAAGCCAGCCCTCGAAAGAATTTTCTAACAAATTGCATCGGAGTCATTGTACAGAAAGCTTTCATTCCTGTCATTCCGGATCGAAGCTCGAGAACCTCCTATTCGTCATCCCGCACTTGATGCGGGATCCAGTCTGTTATCATTCCTGCCTCCAAGTATTGTCATTCCCATGTAAATGGGAATCTTAATGAGATCCCCAGTCAAGCTGAGGATGACATTTATGGAGACTCCGAGCAATAAACAGTGTTATTACTGGACAGCAGGCTCATGTGGTGCGAAACTTTGGGTATGGAAGATAGTATTTTTACCAAGATCATAAAGGGCGAGATCCCTTGCCACAAGATTTATGAAGATGATAAAACCCTGGCTTTTATGGACATTCACCCCATCCAATCAGGCCATGTATTAGTGGTTAGCAAAGATCAGGTCAGCAATTTTTATGATCTAGAGCCGGCATCTTATCACGCCTTGTTTATAACTGTCCAAAAAGTCGCCAAAAAGCTAAAAGAAGTTTTTCCCAACAAAACACGTATCGGGGTGATGATAGAGGGCCTTGACGTTGACCATGCGCACGCAAAAGTATTTCCTATTGATACCCCTAGTGAATATCGAAATGTACCGGATATGTCAGCCGATCCCGACGACTCTGCCCTGGCCGATCTAGCCCAAAAACTCGCCTTCTAACATCGTGCAAGGTCTGACCTTGTTGCAAGGTCTGACCTTGCAAACGGGTAAAGATTTGTATGAACCTGTTAGAATGTCTATATGTCCCCTACCCTTATCGCCTTTTTATTTTCTGTTGGGGTGGCCACCTGGTTTTATTCCAAGATGTCGCGGCGCAGCGGCGGCGGCAACAGTACCCCGGCCATTATTGGCTCAATCGTCGTGGCAGCTGTCTTATTCCCAATTTCTTACTACGTGTTTCATGCCATTTTAAAGTAGCCCTATACCATTCGATACAGGGCACCATTATCATCTGGAGCATAGCGGCGCTATGTACCGTCTGGTACATAGCCGTTTAGTACTATTATCTCGCCATTTATCAGGATAATTGGTACTATATGGCGTATATGATGAGCGTGGGCCAGAAAAAGAACGAACAGTTTATATCAATGCTCAATGCTCAATGCTCAAGTAGTGAATGTTTTAATGCATTGAATCATTGGATCATTGATAATTCATTGGAAATTGGAAATTGGAAATTGGAAATTGCCCCTTCGGGAGTCTTGAAATGAGCGGGCTGGATGAGAAGGGGTTGGGTAAGCGTTTACAAAACGCGCGTCAAACTGCCGGCCTGACACAACAGCAACTTTGTCAAAAGGCCGGTCTGAGCTATTCCACCTTGGCTAAAATTGAGCGTGGCGCTATCAAATCGCCATCCATTTTTACCATTGGACAGATTGCCGCGGCGCTGGGGACCTCATTGGACGCCTTGGTGGGGGTGAGTGTACCTGCGCTAGCCAAAAAACGCTCCAAGACCGGCATCAGCTTTGCCTTTTTTGATATCAACGGCTGCTTGGTGCGCTTTTTCCACCGGGCCTTTACTAAGTTGGCCCAAGATACTGGCGCCTCGGCCGATGTTATAGAGACGACTTTTTGGCACTACAATGATGCCGTTTGTAAAGGAGAAATGACGGTAGAGGAGTTTAATCATGTCCTGGCCAAGCGTCTAGATGTCAGCAAGCTGGATTGGCAGCAATATTACCTGGAGGCGATTGACCCGATTACTGAGATGCAGGAGTTGGTGGGCTGGGCATCCAAACAGTACCAGGTGGGGCTACTCAGCAACATTATGCCCGGCTTTATAGATGTTATGCGTGCCAAGGGTTTGGTGCCCGATATTGATTATGCAGCTGTAGTTGATTCCTCCAAGGCGGGCTTTATCAAGCCGGAGCGGCAAATATTTGAAGTCGCCCAACAGATGGCCGATTGTCCGCCAACAGAGATTTTACTGGTGGACGATAGCCGCACCAACATTATGGCTGCTGAAAAGTTAGGCTGGCATGTGCTGTGGTTCGATGATTACCGCCCCGCCGAGTCCGCCAAACGCGTCCGCGCCGCCCTCGAACCCGCTGATTAGTTCCAAGCCTATCCCTTGCCTGGCTTCTTCTTGGCCCTTGGTTTGACGGGTGTTTCACTGGCCAGTTCCCAAAACTTCCAAAAAAGTTGCTTTTGCGTGTCGGCATAATCAGTATTAATAATCTCCAGGCCCACATCTTCGTCGTCCAACCAGTTTATAATCGACACCGTGTCATTAAAAACAGCAATATACTGCTTAATGTCCAAAGTTTTCCGTTCAATACGTCTCGATTTATAAAACTTGTCCCATTGCTCAACATTGGTGTACCAGTAGTCGCCTTGGTCAGTCTCGTTCTCTACCTCGTGAAGGGTTATTTTGCGGGCCACTTGCTCTGCCCGTATCTTCTCGGCATAGGTTTTGCCGGCAATGTCATTTTTGTTTTTGTAGCTAAAGGCTAGTATTTCCTTATTGGCGGCCAGTTGGTTCCAGAGCATTTGCCGCAATCCCTCTTCCCCGCGGTAATGTTTGATCTCAAACTCACGTTTGGCATAACTGGTAACCTTGCTGAGCTCCTCAATCAATGTGGGTAGCTGTTCTTTGCGAGCCCGTAAGGAATCTTCCTCTTCCCTAATATTGAGCTCAATATTGCTTGGGCTGGCGGCCCGGAGTTTTTTGCCCCACGCGGCATATGATTGCTCGATAAACTTCTTACTTATCAAATGCTCCACGCTCCGGTAGATTTTTGACCGGTCTACATTTATTTCTCTGGATAGCTGTAAGGCTGTGCGGGGCCCGCTTTCAATTAAATACACATATATCTGGGCCTCGATTTTGTCCAGTCCGTAAGGAGTTAATTGATCAATTAAAAGTTGTTTGTTCATTCAACCAAACATTTATTTTACAACCTACTTTATCATAAGTATAATCTGGTCGTCAAGTAATTTGACAGACCTATGAAAAGATTTAAACAGATTATATGTTTGGACTTTACTGGTAGCGAGCTGGAGCCAGCTGGTTGGCGGTTAGTTGATCAGTTAACTGATCATAGATTAATAGTGAACAAATCAAATAATGATTTGGCTAGCAAACTCCAAACTGCCGATTGTCTACTGGTAGGGCTCGGTGCCAAAATTGGTCCGGAGCTGATAGATAAAGCCCCTAACCTGAGATATATTGGCATGCTCGGTACCGGCTATGGCGGCATTGATGTTGCCTATGCGGCCAAAAAGGGCATAACGGTTACTAATATTACTGATTATGCCACCGAGAGTGTAGCTGAATTCTTTATTGGTGTGCTGCTAGATCAGCTGCGTGATCTGGCGCGGGCTAAGACCCAGGCTAAGCAGGGCGATTATTCGGACGAGGCTTATAACGGCTCGGTCATAAAGGGTAAAACCATTGGCGTAGTCGGGCTGGGCAACATTGGCCTAAGAACTGCCCAGTTGGCTCAAGCTTTTGGCGCCCACGTCATTTACTGGTCCAAACATCGTAAGCCAGACGCTGAAAAAGCTGGTATCAAATATGTATCTCTAGATAGACTGTTAGCCACGTCTGATGTTATTTCGCTCAACCTGGCGCTGAATCTTAAGACCGAGGGCATTTTGAACTCCAAGAGAGTTAAAACCATCAAAAAAGGTGCCATTATGATAAATCCTAGCCCCATGGAACTTATAGACTTTCCTGCTCTGGCCAGCCGGCTTAAAAAGGGTGATACGACGTTCATACTGGACCATAGCGATGAGATTACTGCTGAACAGGATAAAATCCTGCGAAAGTTCAAAAACTGCGTCATGTACCCGCCAATTGGCTACATAACCGCCGAAGCCACCCAACTCAAACGTAGTGTCTACATCGATAACATCCGCAACTATCTGGCCGGCCACCCTACTAGCGTAGTCAATTAACCTTTTTCTTACAAAATGACCTAGTTTGTGGCATGATGAGTGCATGAAAAATATGCACGTCCACATTATCAAAATGGGTGGCACGATTGAGTTTATTGATCCAGCGTATGATGAATTTAATAAGAAACTGCTCAAACTTGATGCCTCAATCGACAGCTATCTACACAATTTAGTAAAACCTCACTTTAACTTCAGTACCGAGACTATCGCAGAGAAAGACAGTCGGGAAATTTCTGAAGAAGATCGACAGCGATTAGCCAAAGCTATTACAAATAGCCCCCATGAAAACATTATTGTGACTCACGGTACCTTTACTATGAAGGACACGGCACAATTTCTTGAGAAAGTCGCGGGGGGGGGGTGAAAAGAAGATTATTCTCACTGGTTCGATGATTCCGATTATGGGTTTTGCAGCATCAGATGCTGGCTTCAATCTAGGATTTGCTATCGGACTATTCCCGAGCCTTAAGCCAGGTGTATACCTCTCTATGAACGGCGGCATCTTTACGCCCGACGAAATTGAAAAGAATAAAGAGTTATTTAGGTTTGAGTAGACTTTAGCTAAAACGCTTTTGTTCGGCAGATAACTTTGCTAATTGGGCTTTGGCCTCTTCCAATTGGGTGCGGGTTTGGGATACTACAGCTTTTGGGGCGTTGCTGACGTAGTTTTTGTTGGACAGGGCTACAAGGATAATCCTTGTGAGCAACCTAGAGGTTTCCAAGGAGGCTCCCTGGAAACGGGGAAAATGTTATGTATTAGATAATTTCAGGGCTTAGCCCTGAAAAACTAAAAGAAGATTGACAAGCAAATGAAATGTGGGTACTATGTAACCACTATGGTAACTATTACTACCAAACTGGTTAAGGACGGCAACAGCATGGCGGTGCGATTGCCCAAAACTATCCTGGCTATGAGTGGACTTACCAACTCCGTACGGCTGGAAGCTAAACAAGGCCAGATTGTGCTGCGATCGGCCAAGCAGGTGCGAAGTGGCTGGGAGAAACAAATTGCGCAAGTTAAGGCAACAGGTGTTTCAGGTAAGGATGATGAACTAGCTGATTGGGAAGCTGTAACTGGCGATGGTCTCGATCAATAATCCAAAGCAATTCGATATATATTGGGCCAATTTGAATCCGACCAAGGGCAGCGAAATGCAGAAGGTTCACCCCTGTATTGTGATATCTCCGGACGTTATGAATAGCGCGCTAAAAACGGTTCTGGTGGTGCCGCTCACCAGTACTATCATTGATTGGCCGTTTAGAACCACCATAACCTCATCCGGAAAACCGTCCTCAGCCGCTTGTGATCAACTTAGAGCCATTGCCAAAGAGCGTCTTACTAGCAAAATAGGTTCACTTAAGCCTATTGAGCAGAGAGCCATTTTGCATATACTTCAGGAAATATTCGCTACGAACTAAACCGCTTTTGTTCGGATTCCAGCTTCTTTAACTGGGCTTTGGCTTCGGTGAGCTGCTGGCGGGTTTGGGATACGACGGCTTCTGGGGCGCCTTTGACGTAGTTTTTGTTGGCTAAGCGGTCTTCTAGGCGTTTTATGGCTACCAGCACTTCCCTGGCCTGCTCTTGGAGTCGTTCGACGTAGTGTTTTACCTGATCCTTACTAACTCCTAACCAGGCTTGTTGTTTGGTCTGAATGAGCTGCAGACCGTCACTACTCTTCCCTTCCCTAACCTCACCTAACTTGCCCAGTCGTTTTATAAGTTCCACACTTTGCTCAATAACGGATGAATCCTGATAGTGCAGGCTTGGCTTGGATAGTTTAAGCTCGGAGCTTAGGTAGCGAACTTCACTGACGATGTTCTTGATGTCTTCAAAGGCTTTAGCGGCATTTTTCTCCGCTACTGGAACAGTGGGCCATAGACTAGTGATGAGCAGGCTATCATTTTCCCACTTCAGCGTCTGCCAGATGGTTTCGGTCACAAAGGGAGCAAAGGGGTGCGTAAGCTTGAGGACTGTCTCGAGTGCAAAAGCCAAAACGCTATTGTTGGGATCAATCTTGCTGGCCTCAATGTACCAGTCGGCAAAGTCATCCCAGACGCCATGGTAAAGCTTATCGTAAGCCTCGGCAAAGCGGTAATTGTCCAAGTCTGTGCCAACCAACTCTGTTAAGTGTTGTAACTTTGTCAATATCCAGTGGTCAGCGGTAGTCTTAGGCGCGGGCTTTCCCTTACCCGCAAAATCATCACCAATTTTATCTTCTACAAACCTGGCTAGATTCCACAGTTTGTTACAAAAGTTGCGAGCACCTTCCACCTTAGCACGATCATAGCCCCGATTAATGGCCGGTGCGCGGCTGGCAGTAATACCCATACGCAAGGCGTCTGAACCGTATTCGGCGATCACTGGCAAAGGATCGGTGACATTACCAACTGACTTGCTCATTTTTGAGCCGTCTTCGGCCATAACATAGCCGTGGATATAGACTGCTTCAAAGGGGATCCTACCAGTCACATACAGCCCCAGCATAATCATCCGGCTGACCCAAGGCTGTAAAATCTCACCACCCGTTTCCATGAGACTGAGCGGATAGAATTGCCTAAAATCTATATTGTCAGGGTAACCTAGGGTAGCAAAGGGCCATTGACCGCTGCTGAACCAGGTATCAAACACATCTGGATCGCGCCGATATGTCTTATTGTTTATAACGATTTCTTCCTGAGCTACGCGCTCGTCATATATCCAATCGTCCGGATTTTCAACGTTCTGAAAAGCGGGGATAGGTATGCCCCAGGCAATTTGACGGCTAATATTCCAATCCCTCAACCCCTCTAGATATTTGACCAACTGATCTTGCTTGGCCTTAGGATAAAAGGTAATCTTATTAGCTTTGAGTGTCTTGATAGCCTCTTTGGCCAGGGGTTGCATGTCTACAAACCATTGTTCGCGCAGTAATGGTTGGATGACGGTACCGCACTTATAGCAATGGCCGACACTGTGGTTAATCTCCTCTGTTTTGACCAAATATTCGCCGGCTTTCAAATCTGCCAAAACTTTTTTGCGAGCTTCGTCTATTGTCAATCCACGGTAAGCTTCCCCGCCCTCATCTGTAATTTTACCCTCGAAGTCAATAACAGTAATCCTGGGTAAGTCGTGCCGCACCCCTGCCTCAAAGTCGTTTGGATCATGTGCGGGCGTAATCTTGACGGCGCCAGTACCAAAGCTAGTATCCACAAAGCTATCGGCGATGATCGGAATCTCTCTGTTCGTCAAGGGCAGTTTAATGGTTTTGCCAACGAATTTGGCATAACGTTTATCATCCGGATGGACGGCTACAGCTGTGTCGCCCAGCATGGTCTCCGGCCGGGTAGTCGCCACAATGACCTCCCCGCTGCCATCAGTTAACGGATAGCGCAAGTGCCACATATGGCCTGGTTCTTCTTTGTGCTCTACCTCAATATCTGCAAAGGCGGTGCCATGGAAGGTACAAAAGTTGACGAGGCGTTCGCCTCTGTAAATCAAGCCCTCATCCCACATCTTTTTGAAGGTGTTGTAGGCAGTTCGGATGATCTTATCATCGAGCGTAAAGGTAAACCGAGACCAATCACAGCTGACGCCCATTACTCGCAGTTGTGATTCAAAATTCTTCCGGTTCTGGGCTACAAATTCCCAGATTTGCTTATACAGTTCTTCCCTGCTGAAATCAAAACGGCTCTTTCCCTGTTTAGCGAGCTCCTTTTCGTAGACTACTTGCGTCTCGAAGCCAGCATGATCGGCGCCCGGTAGCAGTAATACGGACTCGCCTTTCATTCTATGGTAACGGATGGCAATATCTTCTAGCACCGCTGTTAATTCATAGCCAATATGCAAGTTGCCATTGGCATTCGGTGGAGGCATAACGATGCTATAAGTTACCTTATTGCCTCTTGATTGAGGTTCAAAAGCCCTGCTCTTTTCCCAGAGGGCATAGATATCGGACTCATACTTCCCTGGCTCATAGACTTTATTTAACTTCATGCGAGCCACCCAAGAGGAGTAATTATCAATTTCCAATTTCTAATTTCCAAAGAATAATATCTGTGATCTGAGCTCTGTGATCTGAGCTCTATTGCTGCCTGAGTTCTAACGGAATTCTCCATAATAACTACCATCATAACACCTCTTACATAAAAGTAAAAAACAGGGGTAGAGGTTCACGTGAAAAGAGATAAACAAAAACCAGAGTTTGTCTGTTTCAAAACCCTCGTCACTGTCACTCTAACTGGTTTTATCTATTAGTGCAGTCCAGCCCTTACAGTATCGCAAAGACTGGACCGCGAATTGTTTGTTTTCACAGCCAGCATACGCCACAAAGCATAAGAATTGCAATACCAGTTCAATGCAAGCTGTGGATTAACAGGGAAAAGACACAACAACAGATTGACAAAAGTATGAAATAATGCTAATGTTTAACAGTAAGAAGCTAACAAAAATGACAGAAACAAAACATCACGAAGATCCTCAGTTCCCGGAGATAGGGGAGAATGGGGAAGTGTCGCAGGATTTCTGGAACGAGTACGACGTGTTGAAAGAACTTTGGAGTAAACCTGCCGGCGTTTATGAGGTAGAGGTTAAATTACCGCAGGTCGTTGGTTATGTTCCAGAAGAAGAACGAGCGCGGTTTGATAATCCGGACCAGACCGACGAAGTTCAAGTGAGCAAAGCTTTCGAGAGACTTGATCTAGATCGTCTAAAGCAAAACTTTCCCGGCATATGGGGCGTAGTACAAGCAGATCTGGACCGGATAGGGGTGACTGGATTTGATGACACTGATCGAGTTCATATGAGAGCGTATAATAAATTTGTTGCAGCACATCATTGGGGTGATGGTTTTGCTTATCAAGAGGACGATACAATACGACCTGTTGGTGGCTGGCATCTGGATAATCCAGGCAGATTCGTAAAAGCTGGTGATCAACTTAAACTTGAAGGAAGCCCAGCCGTCCTTCAGTATAGTGTAAGAAATAAATACCCCACGCTCTACTTCCAGGGTTTGGCGTCGTTGAAAATTCAGGAATATGGCTCTTCAGATGAGCATGGTGTTTATAAAGACATCAATCTAGATGGGGCCAATGTACCAACAGACGGACTGGTTGTACCAGCCCCAGACTACGGTATTGTCAGAATGGGGCCGTTATCACCCCATAGCGCCTCGGTCTTCCCAAAAGACGCTTGGGGGACATTTTTACGGATTTCAGTAGTACCAGATCAGGATATATGGACGTTGCGTCCAGCAGCCTAACTACATTGATAAATTAGGAGCAATATCTAGGGTGTAGGGGTCGGCGGTTGGCTGGTTAAGTTTAGCTTTGAAGCAGCCCAGGGTGGCGATCATGGCGCCGTTATCGGTGCAAAGTTTAGGGTCGGGGTACTGGATGGGTAAGGGGATACTGTCTGATAGTTGGCGCCTTAGTTCCGGACTGGCGGCCACTCCTCCCGCAATCACAACCGAGGCAGGCTTAAATTCCTTAAAGGCTTGAGCCGTCTTGCTGACGACCGTTTCTATGGCACTATGCTGGAAACTGGCGGCAATATCGGCCTTCTGAGCCTCGCTGAGTAGTCCAGAAAGCTCGAATGACGGAAAATCATAACCTTTATCGCAAATATGCTGAGCCAGCCTTAAAACGGCTGTTTTTGGCCCAGAGAAACTAAAATCGTATTTACCCAGCATCTTTGCTTTGGGTAGTGAATATTTATGTGGGTCGCCCTCTAGGGCTTTTTGACCGATGCTGGGGCCTCCGGGGTAGGGGAGACCAAGCAATTTGGCCACTTTGTCAAAAGCTTCGCCAATGGCGTCATCCTGCGTTTGCCCTAGTAAGGTGTAATCGAAGTGATTTCTGAACAATGCCAGCTGGCTGTGTCCGCCACTGACAATCAACGCCAACATCGGAAAAGAAGGAGAAGTAAGGGGCAGGGAGTAAGGAGTAAGTAGGGAACTGGCTTCATACTTGCTCCCTACTTCTTTCTTCTTGCTTCGTTGCGCAGCAACCTTCGTGATGAAGTTAGCGTAAACATGGCCTTCGACATGATTGATGGCATAGAGTGGCTTGTTTTTGACGATAGCCAAGGTCCGGGCAGTCAGCACGCCAATCAGCAAACTTCCACCCAAGCCCGCCCCATACGTCACCGCAATAGCGTCTACCTGACCCCACAAGTCAGGCAGAGGAGTAAGGGGCAGGGAGTAAGAAGTAAGTAGGGAACTGTCTGGTACTTTCTCCTTTCTCCTTTCTCCTTTCTCCGCATTCGGTACGAATGCCTCCTCTATGGCTTGGTTGATAACGGGGAGGGTGCTTTCTATATGGCTACGGGCGGCAATCTCCGGCACGACACCACCGTATGGGGCATGCAGATCCATGCTGGAAGCCACGACGTTGCTCAAAAGTGTACACTGCAACTTATCATCAATCTCTACTACTGCCGCTGCCGTCTCGTCACAACTGGTCTCAATCCCAAGGATTTTCATAGTGTAAGGATAACAAAATTAATCTGCTGCTACGAAGGCTATCTTTTCAGCCGTATCTCGTAGTATAGGACTATACAGCATAGCTCTACCAGCCGCCTTGGCGACTACCTCAAAAGCATTTCTATGAGCTTGATGACTGCGATCGTATATAGCCTTTACCAGGAAGTAGTCATAGAAAAAGTCCATAGCCTCGCCAAGATTAGCTTGTTTCTGGGGGTTGTCATTAAATTTAGCTCGTAGATGCTCTTGTACGGCCTTGGCGTACTGTGGATGACGGACACTGGCCCAAGCATAATCCTCCAATTCGTTGCCAAAATGTGCCTGATCAAGATCAAATATCTTCAATTTGCCAACCGGGTTCTGCCGACTTCTGCCAAAGTGTCTTTTTTGCACATCAGTGTGGACAAAAGTTGTATCAAATGGAGTAATAGCGGGCTGATGATGTTGGGCCCGTCTCATAGTTCGTCTTGCCTCACGAGCCGTTAGGCCTGCCGTTATTGGTAATCGCTCAAGGTAATCCAGGCGTGATCGCATGTCTGGTATATAAAATGACTTATCCCGGCTTGGTAAGTCATCTGTAACGGGTACGTCTTGGAGTCTGTCAACAACGGTCAATATTTCTGGTAGTGTTACCTTACCAAGCGCGGTCAACAGCTCAATACGAATGCCGCGCTCTGGTCTGCCGGTCACTTCGGTTGTAATCGGCACTATATCAGGGCAATTGGCTTCTACCAACGCGTAGGCAGCCTGTTCCCGATCGAGTCGATCATGCAGCTCCTGGTTAGTTGGGTCGCCAACAAGTTTGTCTATCCATTTGCCTTGATGGTTCTCTGGAGCTTCAGCAATTGTAAAGTTATTATCTTCTACCATAGTTTGGGGTTACAGTAGACTTTTTCCGGATTTTTGTCAAATCCGGGGCCTGGCGCCGGATTGGCTTGTCCAGTATCATAAAATTAATGAGTTTTAGAACGACGGTTAAGAAGGCTATTCCCAAGGGCGTATTCCCGGCTATTGAACCGTATGGCCACCTGGGTGAGGGAGTATTGTTTAATACTTTGAACGGCTTTCCGGGCAAGGGCATGAAGGTAATTGGTGTCACTGGTACCAATGGCAAAACCTCAACCTGCTTTATGATTCACCACATGCTCCGGGCTGCCGGCTATAAAACTGGGCTTATGACTACAGTGGCTTATGGCATTGATGAAGATATCCGCCAGCAAGTACATCATATGACGAGCCAGCCAATGCCGGAGCTGATGCGACGCCTCAAATGGATGAAAAGCCAAGGGGTGGAGTGGTTGATATTGGAGACAACTAGCCAGGCGTTGGCCCAGAACCGGACGTGGGGTGTGCCGTATAGCGTGGCGGTCATGACCAATCTGACGCACGAACATATAACGTATCACGGAACCTTTGAGAAATATCGTACCGCCAAGGTCAAACTCTTCCGTATCACCAATAAGAATCGTAAGGGCCTGCAGCTGGGGATTATCAATGCCGATGACCCCAGTGCCAAATATTTTGCCGAGGCCATTGCCAAACCGGTAACCTATGGGCTCAAAAAGGGTGATATCACCCCTGAGCAGGTTAAAATCATGCCCACCGGCAGTACCTACACGATCAAAACACCTGTTGGTGAGCTACATATTACCTGCCACATACCAGGCAGTTTTAATGTCGAGAATTCGCTGGCAGCCGTGACGGTAGGGCTGAGCCTGGGGCTTAAGCCTGCTGACATAGAAAAGGGAATTGCCAGCCTACAGAGCGTTGAGGGCCGCATGGTCAGCATCGATGAAGGCCAGGATTTCAGTGTGATTGTTGATTACGCGCACACGCCGGACAGCTTCGAAAAGCTTTTTAAAGATCTCAAACCAATGGTGAAGGGTAAGATTATTGTTCTATTTGGTAGCCTCGGTGGTGGTGATAAGACCAAGCGAGCTTTGCAGGGTGAACTGGCTGGCCAATATGCTGATGAAGTAGTGGTCTGCCAAGAGGACGATCGTAACGAAAAGCCGGAATCCATCATGAATGACATTGCCAACGGGGTAGAGAAGGGCGGTAAAATCCGGGGCAAAGATCTGTTTCTCATTCACGACCGCACTGAAGCCATTCAGTTTGCTGTTGATCGGGCAGGTAAGAACGATACCGTTTTACTGCTTGGTAAGGGCCATGAAAAGACACTGGAAGATGCCGAGGGCGAACATCCCTGGGACGAAGTAGCCACAGCCCACGCCGCCGTCAAAAAACGCCTGGGGAAGTAACTATGACACAGGATTTTGGCCCGCTATATGCCTCAGACGTGACGCACCGTAGTCTCGGGCACGAAGTTTATACTGAGCTTGTTTATGAAATCGGTCCTCCGCTCTTAATTGAATTTTTTAGAAGAGCCGAAGTTACACGCGGACCCCAGCGTGCAGCTTCAGTGGTAATTCCAACGAATGATAAAGTTTTTGGTCTGAGTCTGGGCAATGAGGGCGCCCTGCAGGTGACATATGAGGGCGGCGGCATGACAGACAGCTTTGTTATTCCCGTTACGGAAGCACGTCAGATTGCCGACAGAGCCCTGTTAGAGGAACAGATTAATCGTTATCCAGCGTCAAACTAGTACAACGAATATAGCCGCCGCCTTTACCGAGCTCATTTATCACTGGCGTGATGGTTTTAAGTCCGTGGGCTTCAATTGCAGCTTTAAGTTTGGGCGCGCGGGAACTCATAATAACTGTTTCACCGGTAGATACTAGGTTACAGGCAAAGCCTTTTGTAGCTTCGTGGCGGCTAACAATGATCTTTTGAATAGGTAGTTTTGCCAATATCTTACGGCTTTGAGGCACAAATACCTCTGGACAATAGGCAATCAGATCGTCGCGCAGAACCGCCAAAGCCAGATCAATGTCGTAGTAATAGCTGTCCGGCCAGCCGGTTTCGACATTAATGATTCGTTTGCCCCAACCAAACAAAGCTCGCTTAGGAATAGTTTGTAAGCCAATGATGTCATATCCGAGCAGCTCTTTAAGTTGTGGCCAAGCTTCTATACTGGTACGGTAGTTACTACCCACGAACAGTCGGTTGCCACAGGGCAAGGCGTCGCCCTGACCACTAAAACGTATGCCTTCTGGTAGATGGATGATTGTTTTGCCTTGATTTTTTAGTACTTGTTCGGCATACGGAGTCTCTGCCTGGCGTTTGTTGGGCAAAACTGACATCAAGGCTTTATTACCTCGGCAAAGTGCCCAATTGGCGGTGTAGACGCCGTCCTGACAATCTTTGGGTGCCGACACTTTGATAACCTTCACGCCGGCGGATTCTAGTGCCTCCTGGATGGCTTTATGCTCGGCCACGGCTTTGGCCACATCAACCGACACTCTAGAGTTCATGTAAGCGTTAATGGCGTACTGGACGCTAAAATATTCGGCGCCAGACATCAAAACTGTTTTGTTTATTTTTGGCATTGTTTGGTTTCCTGATACAACTATGATTGTAACACCGAGAAGGTGATTGTAGAAACAACATAAAAGTGTTATAATTTATACATATAGGAGTATTGTGAACGTTCCCGCACCACATAACCGTCTTCCAGAACGATCAACCAGACCTGAGCAAGATACAGGGCTGCGATTCAGTTTGGCGTACGATTTGATAGGTAGCAGAGACAGATTTATCAACCACCCATCTGGTTCATCCCGCATAATTACTTATCCTAAAGATGATGAAAGAACTGAGCGGTTTAGGGACAGCTTGATACGCTCCGAGTTAGTTTTGGGAAACCCTACTAGTGATGAAAATGATACCGAGCATATATTTGTAGTGCCCCGTTCTGCCCGTCCCTTGTCTTATGACGCAGTGAGCCAAACAGAAGGAAACTACTCCTATAATGATGGCAAACTGTTCTATGATTTAGGGTACATGTTGGCACAGGTTCTTAGGGTTGACGAAGAACCTCAAGTTATAAGGGGTGACGTTGGACATGCCGTGGCAATAGTTGAATTTACTCAACGCAACGAACGAGCATTATTTTTGGCGCCAGGTGTAGAACGGTTACTGATAACGCTTGAACCAGATCAAACGCCCGTAGAATACTATGCGGATGCTCTAGGACGTGAATTTGGTATTCGATTTAAGGCAGGAGAAATTGCCTTACAAGCGGGTTTTGCCAAAGCCGAACAAGATAGTGAGGCTTAGATGCCGGTTGGTCGAAATTACACACCTCCACTCGAAGCCCTAAACAATGCTTCTTCCGGTGCCGATCGTGAGCTTGAGCGCATACGTGCATTTGAGCGAACTATAGGCAGGTTTGTCGGTACCCATGAAACCGAAATTCAACTAGATTTTAATGATTGGGTACCTACCAATTCAGCTATAGACCGTGTTATGACGTATGAATATCCAACGCCTCCTACTCTTCGTTATGACCCGGCCTTTAGTGAAATTGATGGATCGCCCCTAGAGGGTTTTTCTCCCCGCAGCGCTCGTGGGGGTAAAAACTCGAGGCATGGTGTGTTTTTCGGTGATCTTCATTTTAGAAACGGTTTGGATTTGCCTGTTGCGGTCAAACCGTACGAGGAGGAAGACCCTAAAAAGACAGCTTGGTCTACCCTAAAGGATTATTATAATGGACTGGCGGTTGGCCATATCGGACTTTATAGTTTGCAACCGGTAGGACACTTGCTTGACGGAAGCAAAACTGGTTATTCAATAACCTTACTAGAAGAAACATTAACGACACTAGATAGCATTGATTGGAGTAATTATTATCCAAATATAGGAGCTCATCCTGGTATGTCCAATATTTGGTCGCAGATAGGCAGGCAAGCAGCAATGCTACATAGCTTAGGGGCTAACACTCATTGGGATATGGCCGGACGTAATATGGCAGAGACGGCTGAAGATTATGCTTTTTTCATTGACTGGGAAAGCTCTGTTATCAGTCCCGTTCAACCTCCACAAGCTGAAATGAGGTTCGAATTTAGTTTTCCTGACCTGAAGGAACTTATGCGCACAATGTGCTTCTCGCCATACGCGCAGCCCGAAGCGGGCTTAGGTATTTTTCATGGTAAAAACGGAGATTTATGGCAGGCTTTTAGAGATGTTGTATTTGATGAATACTTGGGTGTCAGAGAAGATATGGCGACTGCTGCTGGCGATAAAGCTCAACGGACAGAAGTTATGAGCGAGCTGGATGTTCTTCAGGGTTCCTTACGAAACTATATGAGAGAAAAACTAGAACCGATGCTCCAACTACCAAAAACGGATGTCGTGAATCAAGCTTGACAGGTAATCTGGTAATTCGGTACTATTTAAGGTGAAAGTTAGCACTCTAATGGTTAAAGTGCTAACGACAAGATGAGCTAACAAGGAGGTTTATAACCATGGGTGTACCTATTCAACCGCGCGCAGACTTTGTAGTAGCCCTACAAGAAGAAGCTGAAAGCAAAACGAGCAGCGGTCTGTATTTACCAGATGCTGCCAAGGAAAAGCCTAAAATTGCTAAAGTTTTGGCTGCAGGGGTAGATGTTAAAGATATAAAAGTTGGTGATCGTGTAATTTATGGCGGTTATGGCAACGAAGGTATTAAATTTGACGGTAAAGAATATATTTTTATCAAGTTAGAAAATATCTACGGAACAATTAAGTAGGAGGATTTATGGCTAAGAAAGTATTTTATGATGATGATGCCCGTCGCCGCGTGTTGGGCGGAGCTCAAGTGCTCTATGACGCGGTCAAAACCACTATGGGACCCAAAGGTCGCAACGTGGTCATCAGTAAGAGTTATGGTAACCCGACTGTTACACACGATGGCGTGACCGTGGCCAAGGGCGTGGAAATTGCCGATGTTGATGATGAGACACTAGGATATAAGGTTGGTGCCGAGCTTATCAAGCAAGCTGCCAGCAAGATGAACGATGTCGCCGGTGATGGCACCACGACCGTTACTGTTCTGACCTACCACATCTTGAACGAAGCTAACAAGCTGATTGCAGCTGGCCATAACCCTATGCTCCTACGCAAGGGCTTAGAAACAGCCGCCCAGGACGTGCTGGCCAAACTACGTGGCATGAGCGAAGACATTAAGACCAACAAACAACGGGTAGCCGAGGTAGCTACCATCAGTGCCGGTGATGCCGAGATTGGCAATCTGATTGCCGATGTTATAGACAAGGTTGGCAAAGAAGGCGTGGTGACAGTTGAGGAAGGCCAAGGACTGGCACTAGAGAGCGAAGTAGTTGAAGGCTTTACTATGGACCGCGGTTTTGTGAGCGCTTATATGGTGACCGATGCTGCTCGCATGGAAGCCGTGGCCGACAAACCAGCTATTGTGGTGACTGACAAAAAGATTACCTCTATCCAGGAATTCCTACCTCTCTTAGAGAAGCTAGCCCAAGCCGGCAAAAAGGACTTAGTACTCATTGCCGAGGATGTCGAGGGTGAAGCCCTAGCAACCTTGGTACTTAACCGCCTGAAGGGTGTGTTTAATACTATTGCCGTCAAGGCGCCGGCTTTTGGCGATAGACGCAAAGAGATTCTAGAAGATATTGCTGTCTTAACTGGTGGAGCATTGATTACGGAAGACCGCGGCATGACGTTTGAGAACGTCGAAATGGACGTGGTTGGCGAGGCTCGCAAAGTTATTGTCGACAAAGACAACACCACTATCATTGAGGGCTCCGGCCGCTCAAGCGCTGTTAAGGCTCGCATTGCTCAGATAAACGAGCAGATCAAGCAAGCTACTAGCGAGTACGATAAAGAGAATCTAGAGAAGCGCCGGGCTGCCTTAGAAGGCAAAGTCGCTGTCATCAAGGTCGGTGGTGCTACCGAGACCGAGATAGAAGAAAAGAAATTCCGGGTCGACGATGCGGTCGCAGCCGTCAAAGCTGCCTTAGATGAAGGTATTGTGCCCGGCGGCGGTGTAACGCTGGTCAATTTAGCAGCCTTTATCTCAGCCTCAAATTCTGACGACACATCTGTAGCGGCAGGTAAAAGCATCCTTAAGAGTGCTCTGGAACAGCCGTTTCGAATTCTGTTGTCTAACGCTGGCCTGAATGCTGATGAGTGGTTACCGCAAATTCTTAAAGCCAAGAATGGACAGGGTGTAGATGTTAATAACGCTAGCAAATTGGTTGACCTTAAGAAGGCTGGCATTGTTGATCCTACCAGGGTGACCAAGGAAGCAATTCTAAATGCTACCTCTATTGCCGGGACTGCTATGACCATGGGCGCCTTGGTGGCCGAAGTGCCAGAAAAGAACGCCCCAGCTATGCCGGGTGGCGGTATGGGTGGCATGGATATGGGCATGTAGCCGATAGCAAATAGCTGTTAGCCGGAAAGAGGTCCACTAGGGCCTCTTTTGCTTGTATCATCCACACAGATCAGCAATGATCTACACTAAAAAAGGAGAGCCAGCTAAGTTTGTTTTGGGTTACCAATATTGTTGGTAAGCCCACCATCATAGCGTCTGGTCTCCTCTGTT
>Ga0265338_10000169_pt1 | contig 120219 bp, 104 predicted proteins | sample 42126metaG_FD_193579 | JGI IMG/M metagenome (GOLD analysis project Ga0265338, IMG submission 193579) | Rhizosphere microbial communities from Carex aquatilis grown in University of Washington, Seatle, WA, United States - 4-21-26 metaG | ecosystem: Host-associated > Plants > Roots >...
TTGAGATCGTCCGGCACGTGCCTCTTATCGCCGATCCCGCCAAACCGCGAGAGCGCTACTTGGAGACTAAGAAGCGCAAGCTAGGGCACTGGATCGACTGAGAGTTTTATTCTGCCGCAGCTTCCTCTGCCTCAGCCGCTGCATCGGAATCAGTCTCAGGCGCTTCCTCGACCACCGCTTCGGCTGCGACCGACTTCTTGCTGGCGCGTCGCTTGGGACCGGTCGCGCCCATTTCGATTCCGATGGCGCCTTCCGTGAAGCTGGCCTTGATTTTGATTCGACGGCTGAGCTCTTCGCCGCTGACTGTGCTCCAGTTCACCCGGTCTAGGGCCCATTGCCAGCCTATGTCGGTTGGCGAATAGACAAACTCGACGCCCTGCTGCAACGCATCGCTTAGGAGCGCCTTCAGGTCTTTACGATCTTGAAGCTGCTTTTCGCCTGCGGAAAGATTCGGCATGAGGCCCACGGAAACCGTTACCGGCTCCTCTTCCACGCTCGCCTTGGTCTTCTTCGTGACTTCAATTCCCTCGTTGACGATCTCCAGCTGCTTCACCATTGCCTGGGTTAGCTCGTTGTACTCGTCCGGCCATACGTATTGAGTTCCCTCATAAAGGGCGAGGGCATGCCGGCCGGTCAGGGTGAGCGCGGATGCGAGAAGGGCCGCGTCAGTCGGCGGCAGCTTTGGATAGGCCTTACGCATCTGTTCAAAGGCGGTTTCAAGCTTCGTAAGCTGGCACGTAATCATGCTGGGGAATCTCCTTTAGGGAAGGGCGAGCAAGGCGTTTGACCTTGCGCCATAATGACCCAGTTTACCAGTTCTCGGAGGGTTTAAGTTGAAATTGGCGAGCAAGGTGCTTCTGACGTCCCTTTTCTGCCTGGCAGTAGCAGGCTGTAGCGGCGGGTCCGGTTCGGAGGGTAGCGCCGCTGGAAAAGGCCCAGTCGCGACGGGAAAAAGCCTTACCGTCGGAATCGTATTCGACAGCGGCGGGCTGGGCGACAAATCCTTTAACGACGGCGCCAACCGCGGCATCGAGAAGGCCAAGGCCGACTTCGGAATCGACACAAAGCCCGTCGAAAGCAAGAGTAAGGGAGACTACGAAGCGAACATCGAAACCCTCGCCGAGCAAAAGTGCGACCTCGTGATCGCAGTTGGCGGCGATATGAAAGACGCGGTCCAATCGGTAGCGCCCAAATTCCCAGATGTTAAGTTCGTCACCATCGACGCATCCCTAAAGGGAGACAACGTGAGGTCGCTTCTGTTCACGGAGGAGCAGGGCAGCTTTCTCGCCGGTTACCTTGCCGGCCTCGTCACCAAGACAAATAAAATCGGGTTTGTCGGCGGTGAAGAAATCCCCCTGATTAAGAAGTTTGAGGTGGGCTACGAGGCTGGCGCTAAGACCTCAAATCCGCGAGTCGAGGTCTTGCCCGCCAAGTACACGGGGAACTGGGACGACGTGGATGCCGGGAAGCAGGCCGCCACAATCCTCTTCCAAAGCGGGGCCGATATCGTCTACCACGCGGCGGGCCGCGCGGGCCTCGGAGTCATCGGCGCCGCCAAAGACCAGAACAAGTTCGCGATCGGCGTCGACAGCGACCAGGACGACGTTGCGCCAGGACACGTGCTGACAAGCGTGATGAAGCACGTCGATAACGCTGTTTACCAAACGATCCAGGATTTGAAAGACGGCAAGTTCACGACGGGCGACAAAGTGTACGATTTGAAGGCGGGCGGCGTGGGGCTGTCTCCAATGACCTACACCAAGGCGATGGTTGGGCCGGCCACCTTAAAAAAGCTGGACGCCGTCAAGGATCAAATCACGAGCGGAAAGATCGTCGTGCCAACCGACGAGCAGGGGCTGAAGAGCTACGTGGCGTCGGTCAATGCGCCTTAAGCTTTCTTAGCTTCGGTCGGGCTGGGGGTTTCGGTCTTTGGCGCGCATACTGGGCATGAGGCGGGCTCACCCGAACAGCTCGCCGCATCGGCGGATGCAGGCTTGGTTTCTGTAGACTCTGCCTTCGATTCGCTGGGGGGCGGCTTTGCCGCATAGTCGTTGATGTGGAAGCCACCGCCCTTGAACATCACCGCGATCGGCTGAATGATCCGCTTGAGTGTGCCCTTCGAACCGCATTGACAATCCGTCAGAGCGTCCTCGGTGATCCGCTGCTCGACCTCGTAAGTCTTGTTACAGGAGGAGCAGGCATAAACGTATGTGGGCATAACTCTATTTTGGCAGATGCTTTCTTTGGGTGTTGGGTGTTGGGCCTTGAGTGTTGAGTGTTGAGTGTTGAGTGTTGAGTGTTTGGTGTTTGGTGTTTGGTGTTGGGTGTTGGGAACCCACTTTCGCCTGGGCTTTGCGTGCTTTGCGCCTTTGCGATAAACATTCCGGAAAGAGCCCACCCAACACCTAACACCAAACACCCAACACTTACCGTCCGCCGGTATCCTTTCCCACAGAAATGCCCAAGAAATTGAAGATTGGAATCATCGGGAGCGGGAGCATCGCGCAGGTGAACCATATGCCCGCTTATGCGAGCATGCCGGACCTTTGCGAAATAGTTGCGGTTTGCGACGTGAATCCTGAAACGGCCCAGAAGGCGGCCGAGAAGTTCGGCGTCGCTAAGACCTACGTCGACTATCGAAAGCTCCTGGAAGACCCTGAGATCGACGCGGTGACGATCGCCACGCCAAACGCGTTCCACCTGCATCCCACGGTGGACGCCCTGAAAGCAGGCAAGCACGTGCTGTGCGAAAAGCCCCTTGCGATGAATGCGGCAGAAGCCAAGCTTATGTGCCGTGCCGCGAAGGAAGCGGGGAAGATCCTCCAGGTCGGGCTGCAACTGCGATTCTCCGGCCCCGCCATTTTTCTCAAGCAATACATCGATCATGGCCACATGGGGCAGATCTACTATGCCCGGGCCCAGGCGCTGAGGAGGCGCGGCGTGCCCAGTTGGGGTGTATTTATCGACAAGGAGAAACAGGGTGGCGGGCCGCTTATCGATATCGGAGTGCATATCCTCGACCTCACCCTTTCCTTTATGGGCTATCCGAAGCCGGTCAGCGTTTCTGGAGCGACTTGGCATCACCTGGGTAAGAACCCCGATCTGGCCAACGCGTGGGGCGACTACGACAGGGGCAAGTTCACCGTCGAAGACTTTGCCGTCGGCCTGATCAAATTCCAGGATGGTTCGGCTGTCTCGCTCGAAAGCTCTTTCATGGCGAACCTGGATGGCAACCCCTACCAGACTCAGTTGTTCGGAACCAAATCGGGCGCTCTCGTGAAGCCCTTTGGGGAGGAGAGCCTAAAGATCTACTCGGAGCAGGACCGGCAACTGTTCAACATGGATCCGATCAACATACCGAAGGTCGACCAGCCTCATTTCGCCGAGGTCAGAGCCTTTCTCGAAGCGATTTTGAACGGCACGCCTTCGCCCGTCCCGGGCGAGCAGGGTCTCATTTTGAACGCGATCATTGACGCACTCTACCAAAGCGCCGAAACCGGAAAGGAACAAGCTATCGACCTGGAGTTCTAGAGGAAATACTACGAGTGGACACGCTCGTTGGAGTAGGTTGCTTCGGTGAGCACCGTTTGTCCCAAGTCAAGGTTCTCTACCTTGGCGTCGACCTTATCCAGGATCGCGTCCTTTGTGCTCACGAGGAACTCTCCCTTTAGCAGGGTTGGCTCCCCGGCGCCTCGCGGAACTGTGAGGTTCGCTTCCAACGTCGCCTCCCCTCCGTGAACGCCCACCAGCTTGAGACTCCCCGTTGCGCGCCCTTTTCCATCCGGCATCAACCGGTTGATCGACAGAACTTGCCCGACCTTCACGTCGTGGCCAAATAGCACGTCGAGGTAGCGTGAAAAATCGTTTCTGTCAAAGTCCTGCTTCGCGCCGTCCACCGGTACCCCGTTCTTGTCGACCTTGCGCGTGAAGGGGGGATCAAGCCTCGTGGGGAACTCCGAGCCGTTTACGAGGACCTTGCGCGAACGGACTGTGTACCAAACGTCGGCGTTCCCGTCCTTTTCGATCTCTATGATCTTGTCCGACGTGGTCTGGGTGACCTCCAAGTCCCCGAAGGGGGCTGAACCGGAGAAATGAAGTCTATAGGAAGCGGTATCGCCAACTTTGAGGCGCCGCTCAAAGTGAACGCTGTCCTGCCCCGAGGCAAGGACGGCAAGCCCTGCAAGGAGAGCGCTGGATGCTGTCGCGAATCCCATCTAGTCATTGTAACCGTCTGCCTGCGGGCAATTGCAGATTGGGCCCACATACTGTCTGTCTGGAAAACCAAAGATTACTTAGCGCGGCATGGCCGTAACCAAGGCTGCAATCTCATCTAACCAGAAGAGCCCGCAGAACTCCGCTCCACTGGGCCCTGCCGATCCCAAGGGGAGTCCGGCCCCACACAGAAACCACAGAACCCAGACCTGCTTGGCTCGAAATTTCGTGGCGGTTGGTCTGGAACAGTCGTCAAGGGCAAGAAAAAGGTCAATTAATATAGACATATGTCGTCTCTTTAGACGACATTTATGCCATTTTCCCAAAAAAACTAATAAATCTACGTATATTTTGGAGAGATTCCCATTATAATCCCTATTACTTTGACGATTTGCTCCATGGATGGCGTGAATCGACAATCGGCGGGGGAAGCAAAACTTCCCAAATTTCGGTAGGCGGCAGGGAATGGAAGCGAATGCCGCCTACAAAAACTCCGGAGATTTAGACGCGTGGACATGGTTGCCTCATTAGCCTTCGAGCCTCTGCTCGGCACAGAAGAGGCGAACGTCGACGACAAGGGCCGGGTCCTGTTCAGCAACAAGAAAAGGCTTCGCTTGGGCGAGCGTTTTGCGGTCACGATTGGGCCGGACGGCTGCCTTGTGGCATATCCCAGGGCGATCTGGTTCCCCATGATCGAGAACATCTTCAAGTCGGATATTACCAATTCGGGACGCCGGAACTATACAAGATCGCTTTTCAGTTATGCCGACGACGAGATGAAGTTTGACCCCCAGGGCCGAACCGTGATTCCTCAGAAGTTGCGAGAAGCTTGCGGCCTTAAGGACAAGGTGCTCCTGATCGGCTGCGGAGACCGAGTTGAGATCTGGGCGAAAGACGAATACGCAAAGTTCGAGGCCGACCCTGACGGATATGGACAAGCTAGGCGCGAAAGGCTGGACGCGGCCACGCGCCAGATGAAAGAAGCATGAGCAGCGTCGCCTTCCCGGTACATCTGGACGTCCTTAGAAGGGTGTTGCGGTTACGCGCGCTGAACTCAGGCCCGATGATCATGGAGCGAAAGAAAGAACGGCACGATCCGGTTATGGTGGAGGAGATTCTCGACACGTTTCAACTCGCTCCGGGCGCGGTGGTCGTGGATGGCACCCTTGGGCTCGGAGGCCACTCGCAAAGATTTCTCGAAAAGATCGCCCCTGAAGGGGTCTTGGTCGGTTTTGATTGGGACGAGGCGATGATGGCTATCGCCAGGGATCGGCTCATAACTCTTGGAAACACCCAGTTGATCTTGGTGAACGAAGATTTTCGCGGAATTCGCGAAACCCTTGTCCGGTTGGGTTTGCAGGCGAACGCGATACTGCTAGACCTGGGCTTGAACAGCGCCCAAATCGAAGATCAGAACCGGGGCCTCAGTTTTTCAAAAGAGGGTCCTCTGGATATGAGGATGGCACGGAGCCAAGGGGAGCCCGCTTCAGCCGTGCTCAACCGCCTGAGCCCTGGCGCCATCGAACTGATACTCAGCGAATACGGCGACGAACGGTGGGCGCGAGCGATTGCGAAGGTGATCGTCGAGAGACGAAAGTCGAAGCCGCTTCGCACGACGAACGACCTCGTGGAGTGCGTTCTTGCGGCAATTCCGAAGGGCGCGCAAGATAAGAGAATTCATCCCGCCACCCGGACGTTCCAGGCCGTCCGAATCTATGTGAATCGGGAACTCGACGGATTGGACGAGGCGCTTCAAGATGCGGCGCTGAGTCTTGCTCACAAAGGCACATTAGCCGTTCTTTCCTACCATTCGGGGGAAGACCGAATTGTGAAGCAGACGTTCCGTGAGTTGGCAAACGAGGGTTTCGAAGAGCTCTATCGCAAGCCTATTCAGGCAAGTGAGGCAGAAGTTGCTCGAAACCCCAGGAGCCGAAGCGCAAAACTCCGGGCGATTACCCGGACAGCCGCTTAGAAAATGCAATCGATTTAGGGAGGAATCGAACCCATGAGTACAGTCACCGTCAACACCACCACCAAAAGACGCAAGGCAAAGACCAGAGCCAAGCGTCACGTACAGATTCCGGCCGCCATATCAACGCGTGCGGTCGCCTTTGTGGCCGTTCTAGGCGTCACTTACCTCGCCAGCAGTCTTTCGGGGCAGGTCATGGTCGAGAAAGCGCGGCAGGATGCGATTCGAGCCTCTCAGAAGGCGCTGGACGCGCGGAAGGTCGAGGGCGAATTAAGCAAGAGATTGGACCAGATGACCGGCTTTAACGCTATTGGCCAATGGGCGGAAACCCACAATTTCAAGTCTTTGGAAGAGCTGACTGCGGCAAAGTCCGCGCCAGCCACCGAGCCGACCGAATCGAAGGCGAGCGCTCAACCGGGCGCGGAGGTTTCCAATGCCACGTCCAGATAAGCGGCTTCAGCTTCTAGGCAGGCTGATTGCAGGCGGCTTTGTGGTTGCCGCACTCAGCCAGGCCAAGGTTCAGGTTCTACAGCGAAACTCGATCATCGACAAAGCGACTCAAACAGACCGCTTCATGATCACTCGGTCCGACCCTGCTAAGCGCGGCGTCATCTACACCGCCGATGGAAAGCCGCTAGCCGAAGACGAGGACACGCGCGTGCTCAACATCGATTTCTCCAAGGTGCCTCACACGGCGGCGTTCTTTATGGATGTGTCCGCCGCGACAGGAATTCCGGCGAGCGAATTTTTGCAGCTTGCGCATACGGCCTCAAAGACGCGAACGTGGAGGGCGCCGATCAGCTCGGCCCAGGCGCTGGAGCTGCAGAAGATCAAAACATCCTGGAGAGCGGACGGTATTTCCCTCGCTCCATCCGGGCGTCGAAGCTATCCCCTGGCCGAGGCAGCTTCCTGCTTCGTGGGGGTCGTCCGGGATTCGAAGCCCCAGGGCGGTCTTGAATCGGGACGGAACGCCCTTCTCGCCGGGCGCAACGGCAGGAAGGTGGGCCTGGTCGACCGCGAAGGACATTTTCTCCCAGGGAGGCTTGACTCGACCACCGTCCAGCGAGTCGACGGAGTCGATCTAACGCTCACGATCGACAGCCAACTCCAAACCGCCGCGACCAACGCCATTCGCGACGCTGTGGTCTCGAACAAGGCCACTCAGGGGGTGGCAATTATTATCAACCCTCACACCGGCGATCTGGTGGCGATGGCGAATTGGCCGAGCTACGACCCCAATACGCTGGGCGACGCCGAGGGGCCTGAGGTCCGATACGGATACAACCCGAACTATATGGCGGTCCTGGAGCCGGGCTCCATGTTCAAGATTTTGACTCTGGCGAAGGCCTTCGATAAGGGCGTGGTAAGCGAGACCGATGGCGTCTATTGTCACGGCGAATTGGCGGTTGGCAAGCGCACGGTTAAGTGCGACTCCCACCACGGAAACCGGGCGCACGGCCTCGTGAGCCCTGCGATGGCGATAGCGAAGAGCTGCAACGTCTCCGCAGCCACCTGGGCCCTTCGCATCGGCTATGACGATTTCGTTCGGTACCTCGAGAGGCTGGGAATCATGTCCAAGCCTCATTTGGGTCTACCGGGAGAGCGTGGTGGTCTGTTCAACTATAAGGACCCTGCCCAAGAATTGCATCTCGCCAACCTCGGGTTCGGCCAAGCGGTCAACGCGACTCCCATTCAGCTTGCGGGCGCCATTTCTATGCTGGCGAACCATGGTGTGAGAGTTCAACCTCGATTGGTGAAGAAGATCGGCGACAAAGATCTTGATCCGGTGGAACTCGGGCAAATCGTCCGCCCTGACACGGCGGAACGGGTTCTCAAGATCATGCAGCTCGTCATCGAATCTGATGCGGGCACGGGAAAGGATCTTCGCATCCCCGGCTACATTCTGGGAGGAAAGACCGGCACTGCGCAGAAATCGAACCAGACCACCCACAGCATGCAAGGCGGCGGCTACGTTTCGAACTTTGTGGGATTTGTGCCTGGAGACAAGCCGCAATACGTAATTCTTGTCATGGTGGACGATCCCAAGGGGGGAAAGTATTACGGCGCGAGCGTTGCCGGGCCAGTTTTCAAAGAACTTGCTCTGAACGTGATCAACCGTTACAATATCCCTCCAAACGCCCCATTCACGATGAAGGCGCCGGTCAACCTGGATTCGATGCAGAGCGAGATCAAGGACGTTATCACACCGCCCTCTTATTCCAAGTCGACTTCCCGGACCGCGATGCGGGTTAAGGACCAGGATAGGAACAACCCGTTGGCGGCCGCGCCTCTACCTGCGGAGCAGTTGCTTGGACTCAGTGCAAATGAATCCGTGGCCCCGCCCATAGAAAAAGGAGCTGATCCGCTGCAACAGGCGGCCGAGCAGTTGGCGCCTGGTTTGACGGACCCGTCCAAGAACGGTCCGCCGGACGAGGAGTCGACGACGCCAAAGCGGTCCCGGCGACACGGCCGCCGCAAGATCGAAGGAGAACAGACCCAGCCATGACGCGATTGTCCGCGCTCATTCAGGGCGCGGGAATCGATCCCGACGCCTTCGAAGGCGATGCCGACGTTACAGGGATCTCGGCCGATTCGAGACGGATTAGCCCTGGCGACCTGTTCATCTGCATGCCCGGCGCCAACGCCGATTCCCACGACTACATCCCGAATGCGGTCGCGGCTGGCGCCAAGGCCGTTCTCGCCCACACGCAGTCGGGCTACGTCAAGGCCAGGGAAGCGGGCCTTGCCGCCGTTCTTGTGCTGAACGAAGGCAACCGTCTCTCCGAATGGGTATGGCGACTATGCCGCGCCTTCTTCCTCAACCCAACCAAGTCGATGCAGGTGGCTGGCGTCACCGGCACAAACGGCAAGACGACGACGGCATGGTTGATTCGGGACGTCCTTCAAAAGCTTGGCGTGTCGGCCGGATACCTGGGAACACTCGGGTTTCAGATTCCCGGCGAATCTCGCGAACTCCCCAACACGACGCCGTTCGCGGTGGACCTGTTTCCGCTGCTTGCGGAGGCGCGGGACAAAGGGGTCCAGGCAATGGCTATCGAGGTGAGCAGCCACGCGCTCGCTCAGCGAAGAATCGATGGCGTGGAGTTCGACACAGCCATCTTTACCAACCTCACTCAGGACCATCTCGACTTCCACGGGTCGATGGAAGACTATGCCAACGCGAAGTTTCGCCTCTTTGCCGAGTTGGGGCCGCGTTCGGGCAAGAACTTTCGCGCCGCGATCAATGTCGACGACCGGTACGGCAAGGTTTGGGCAGAAAGACTTGGCCAAAACACGCTTACCTTTGGCAGGCGCGGGGCCGATTTAGTTGGTAAGGCGTTAACGGTCAGCCTCGAAAAGATTCAGTTGCAGCTTCAATACGGCGGAAAGAAAGTGGCCGCCGAGGTTCCGCTGGGAGGCTCGTTCAACGTGCAGAATTGCCTGAGCGCGGTCGCCGGACTCCTATGCCTTGGCCGGGAGCTCGACGAGATCGCTGAGGCTCTGGCGGGCGTCCGGCCGGTTCCAGGTCGGTTCGAGCCGGTGCCGAACGACAAGGGAATTGGCATCATCATTGACTACGCGCATACCCCGGACGCTCTTGAGAAACTCCTGGACTCCGTTCGCCAGCTTCATCCGGCCCGAATTGTCACCGTTTTCGGATGCGGAGGAGATCGGGACCGCGCAAAACGGCCAAAGATGGCCAAGGCGGCAAGCGAGCGGTCGGATTTGGTTGTGATTACAAGCGACAACCCGCGCACCGAAGACCCGCTGGAAATCATGAAGGAAGTCGAGCGCGGTCTCGTTGAGGGTGTTCCATCTTGCGCGATCGTGGACCGAAGGGAAGCGATCGCTTGCAGCGTTAGAAAGGCCCGGCCGGGCGACGTCGTCGTTATTGCGGGTAAGGGCCACGAGGGCTATCAAATCATCGGCCGCACCAAGGTACCGATGGACGATCGCGAAATCGCGAAAGAGGCGCTCCGCAGTTGACGGCGCTTCTTGTCGCCGAGTTTGCCCAGGTCGTCAAAGGCGTTGTGCATGGGCTTGGTCCCAAAGCTACGTTCAAGGGGTTCGCACTTGATAACCGCGAAGTTGAGTCCGGCCAAATGTTCGTCGCGATCAAAGGCGCCCGTGTCGACGGCCACGATTTTGCTGGGCAAGCAGTAAAGGCGGGCGCAGTTTTGGTGCTGGCGGAGCAACCGGTCGACGCTCCTCACATACTTGTTCCGAACGTGGTTCAGGCTCTGGCGGACTACGCCGCGCACGTTCGAGATGGGTTCAAGGGGCCGGTGATTGGCGTGACGGGAAGCGCGGGGAAAACCACGACCAAGGAGTTTGTGGCGGCCGCACTTACTCCTTTGGGCGATATCCTCAAGACGGAAGGAAACCGGAACTCCGAGTTCAGTTCCCCGCTTCTGTGGGCCGACCTCACCGAGCGCCACAAGGCTGTTGTAGTTGAAATGGGAATGAGGGGCTTTGGCCAGATCGCCCACTTGGCCTCCTTTTCTAAGCCGACCGTCGGCGTCGTTACCAACATCGGTTACTCGCACATCGAGTTGGTCGGAAGCCGCGAAGGCGTGGCTATGGCCAAATCTGAACTGTTGGCGGCGCTGCCTGAGGATGGTAAAGCCGCGCTTTGGGCCGAAGACCCTTTCCTTGGCAGTCTTTCTGCAAGCTCTGCGGCGCCGGTTTCGACGTTTGGGTTTTCTGCTGAGGCCGACTGCCGCATTACAAGCTACAGAGCGATCGATTGGCGGAGCTGCGAGGTCGAGGGTGAGGTGGGCGGCGAGCGATTTAAGGCGACGCTGCCGGCGGTGGGCAGGCACATGGCGATAAATGCGGCCGCCGCGATTCTGGTCGCCACGCTTTGCGGCGTGGTAGTCGCCGAAGCTGCCCAGGCGGTGGGCCGCGCCGCTATCCCTCCGATGCGAATGGAGGTCATCGAGCACGAGGGAGCGACGATCCTGCTAGACACCTACAACGCCAGCCCTGGCAGCGTAATCGCGGCGCTCGAAACCTTGAGGGACATGCCCGTCAAAGGGCGGAAGATAGCCGTACTGGGCGATATGCGCGAGCTCGGAACCTACAGCGAGGAGGGCCACCGTGAAGTAGGGCGGGCTCTGCCCCAGTTTGGTTTGAGTACGGTCGGGTTGTTCGGCGAGTGTGCACGATGGATTGGGGAGGCTGCGAAGGCGAATGGGATGCCTGCCTCCAATCTGCGCGACCTTGCTAACGTTGCGGAGCTTTCTCGGTGGCTGCAAGAGCTCGAGCCCGGCGACGTCTTGCTCATCAAAGGTAGCCGCGCCTTAGAGTTGGAGAAGGCTTTGGACGTTTTGAAGGAGCCAGCGAAGTGAGCGAATTGATTGCGTTCTGGGCGTCCTTCGCAGCAAGCGCGTTATTTGCGGGGCCAGTCCTGAAGGGGCTCATCGCCCTTAAATCAAGGCAAAACGTTTACAACCTTGCTCCGGAAACCCACCAGAAGAAACAAGGAACCCCCACGATGGGTGGGCTCATCATCCTCCTTGGGCTCGTCGTTGGGACCCTCGTTGCGGACCAGGATTGGAAGGTCTGCCTCTGGGTTCTTGGTTTTGCCTTGATTGGCTTCGCGGACGACTTCATTGTCCCAAGGCTCATGAAAGGTAAGCGTGGGCTTGGTTGGAAGCAAAAGCTCCTTCCGCAAGCAGTGTTGGCCGTGCTCGCCGCACCTGTATTTCATCTGCATTGGGATGCTTGGACCGTTGGTGTTAGCGCGTTCGTCGTTCTCTTCTATTGCAACGCCTACAACTTCGCCGACGGCCTTGACGGCATGGCGGGCACGCTAGGGATTCTTATATGTTTCGGGCTTGATTTCCTTGGGACGTTTCTCCGCGAACCCTTCCCACACATGCCTCTCACGGCCCTGCTTGGAGCAATCATTCCGTTTCTCTTTCTGAACGCGCCTCCAGCAAGGGTTTTCATGGGTGATGTGGGCTCGCTCCCCATAGGGGCTCTATTTGGCGCGGCGTCGAGCGTTCTGATGTTTGGCCACTACAGGAGTGGCTTCGCACTCGGAGCTCCGGGTAATGATTCGGCTCACATGTTGGTGCCAGTGCTAATCTTGAGTTTCGTGATGATTGCCGAGCTCGTGCCTGTGCCAATGCAGGTCGCGTACTTCAAGCTGACCAAGAAACGCCTCTTTCCGATGACGCCGATTCACCATTCGTTTGAGGTAAAAGGGTGGCCCGAATCGCGCGTGGTTTGGACGTTCATTCTCGCTCAACTCTTACTTCTTTACCTCGCACTCGGCGTGAACATAACGTTTATAAATCAGCGCACGCATGAGCTTAATGCCTTAAACCTTGGGGTGCAACGTTGAACGGCCTCCGCATCGCGGTCCTCGGGGCAGGCCGCAGCGGGCTCGCAGTTGTTCGTGCGGCCAAAGAGCGCGGAGCGACTCCAACTCTGTACGACTCAAAGCCCTTGGCTGAACTCGGCGAGACCCCAGCAACACTGGAACAGGAAGGCATTGTACTTGTCCCCGCTTTTCAGGGCCGGTTCAGCAAAGCGGAAACCGACATGCTCGTCACCTCGCCCGGCGTCGATAGCCGGAGTCCGCTCTTGACCGAGGCGGCCAAGGCGGGAATTGAGGTCATCGGTGAGATCGAGTTCGCCTACCGCATCTCCAAGAGCTCCATAATCGCGATCACGGGGACGAACGGGAAGAGCACGACTACGGTGATGACCTGGCTCTGCCTGGAGGCCCTTGGGCACAAGCCTGTGCTCTGCGGCAACATCTACGGCACTGGATACGACGAGATTCCGCTCACCGAGGCCGCCGCAAGCTTCCCCGGACGGGTGCTTGTCGCCGAGATCAGCAGCTTCCAATTGGAGTGGGTTCGAGATTTCCGCCCGAAGTGCGCTGCGATCACCAACATCGCCGCCGACCACCTGAACCGCTATGACGGCTTCAACCAGTATGCCGAGGCCAAAAGAAGGATTTACGCGCGGATGGGGGAAGGCGACGTGTACGTTCACCACGACGACCCAATGACCAACCCTCCGGAAGGCGCGGGCTTCCGGAGCGTGACGACCAGGATCGACCACAACGAGATCATCCTGCACAACTCTTCGATTCCACTCGACGCGTTGCCCTTCAAGGAAGCGCACAACGCTCTAAACGCGGGCATGGCCGCCACTCTTGCGTCCGAGTTTCACTCGTCCGCAGGCGGGACCGAAAAGGGGGAAACCGCGCGCAAACTGACCCAGGGACTCAAAGCTTTTAAAGGGCTGGCCCACCGCATGGAAAGGGTCGGCGAAACGGGCGGGGTACACCTCATCAACAACTCGATGTGCACCAATCCGGACGCTCTTGTCGCATCGAGCAAGAGCATTCAAGGCGGCCAACATCTTCTCGTCGGCGGGTTGACCAAGGACTTGGATTTCTCGCCTTTCGCGGACTACATAAGGCACACCTCTCACAGGGTGTACTTGTACGGCTCCGACGCTCAGAAAATAAACGCGCGGCTTGGAGGCGATCAGCCCGTCTTTAGAACGATGGGTGAGGCTTTTGAGGCTGCGACGCGCGCGGCAAAGCCGGGGGAAACGATCATGTTGGCCCCTGGTTGCGCCAGCATGGATCAGTATCAAGATTTTAGAGCTCGCGGAGACGAGTTCAGGAAGTTAGCCAAGGAGTGGCTGGATCATGTCAAAGTACCTTCGCATTAGCGATACCCCCCTCTTATTCTTCACCCTGCTCGCCACGGGGCTCGGCCTCGTCTTCATTTTCGACGCCGGCTATGCCCGCTCGATCGCGGCCGACTACGGCCCTCTTCCGAAAGAGTTCAAGTCTCAGTTGATGTTCCTGCCCATCGCCCTCTTGCTCGGGTTCGTCATCATGGCGATAAGCGCTAAGAACTGGGAGAGGGCCGCAAAATGGCTCTGGTTCGTGAGTATTGCCGCCCTGCTGGTGCCGCTGACGGCGCTGGGGCAGGAGCATAACGGCGCCGTTCGGTGGTTCCGTTTGGGGCCGGTGGAGATTCAACCGGCGGAGTTCGTCAAAATCACCGCCATCCTCTTTCTCGCCGCCGTGTTTGCCACCCGCGGGATGTGGCCCAAAAAGATCAAGGCGCCCAAGCATTTTGCCGACGCCATGGACCGAATCTACATCCCCAAGCTGAAGCGCTGCATGCCGCTCATCTGGATCGTGGTTGCCACCTTGCTCATCGAGCGCGAACCGGATATGGGAACCGCTTTTATCGTAGCGATCATCGCCTTCGTCATGATGTTCGCAGGCGGCGTCAGCCGGCGCTCTTTGGCCCTGATGGGCATCGTCGCGGTCCTAGGAATCGGAGTGCTGACGATGGGACAGGGCTACCGCATGGACCGCATCAAGAATCATTTTGACCGCTGGTCCACGCAGAATATGGACGACACCGGCTACCAGACCGTGCAATCCGAAATCGCACTGGCCAGCGGCGGCGTCCTTGGCGTCGGACCCGGAGGCGGAAGAGCCAAGCACGTCCTTCCCGCCGCAACTACGGACTTCATTTTGGCCACGGTCGGCGAGGAGTTCGGCGTGCTCGGAATCTTCCTCGTGCTGTGCGTGCTGGGGGCCCTGGTCGTTCGGCTCTTCCAACTTGCCGCCAACGCTCCAACGCGATTTGCGAGCATGGTGCTGACCGGAGTCGGGTCATGGATTGGAATACAAACCATTTTGAACGTGATGATGGTCAATGCGACGTTGCCCGCGATCGGGGTGCCGTTGCCGTTCATCAGCTCAGGAGGATCGAGCCTCGTCGCCCTATGGCTTGGCGTAGGGCTTTGCCAAGCGGTGCTTAAGCCAGTGCCGGAACCTGTTGCGGAGGTGGAGAAAGGTGCGGCTCATCGTAACCGGTGGCGGAACCGGCGGACACGTCTTTCCCGCACTTGAGGTCGCCCGACTGGCGCGCCAGGAGGGTTGGGACGTTCTTTATCTCGGTTCAAACCGGGGCCAAGAGCGCCGGTCGTGCCAGTTGGCGGGCATCCCCTTCCAAGGCTTTCCTTCGGAGCCGCTGTACAGCTTCAAATCCCCAAGAGGTTGGAAGGCGGGGATCAACCTTGCGAGATCGTCGGCCATGGCTCGTGGCGCCGTCAAGAAGGCCAAACCGCATGCCGTTTTTTCTACCGGTGGCTATTCTTCGGCCCCGGTCGTGATGGCGGCAAGGGGATTGAAGATTCCCCTCGTCATCCACGAGCAAAACAGCGTCCCGGGCCGCACCAATCTCTGGGCGGCAAAGAAGGCCTCTTACATCGCCACCACCTTTCATTCTTCGAACGCGCATTTTGAGGCGGGGAAGGCGGTGCGAACCGGAATGCCGGTAAGAGAGGAGCTTCGCCGCCAAGCCGCCGCCCGCCACCTGATGATCGACGCTTCACCTCTCAAGATTCTCGTCACTGGCGGCTCTCAGGGCTCCGCCGCACTGAATGAAGCCTCAATCGCTACCGCCGCCCGGATGACCGCGCTCGACCTTCGCTGGACGCACGTCACTGGGCGCACGCATTTTGAGAAGATATTCCCAACTTACGAGAAGCTGGGGATCGGAAAGATCTATGAGATGAAGTCGTTCCTCGAAGGCGCGGCGATGGGGGAAGCCCTTGCCGACGCTTCGATCGTGGTTGGCCGGAGCGGCGCCGGCACTCTTTCGGAACTGGCCGCTTTCAGGATTCCGAGCGTGCTTGTGCCCCTGCCCACCGCATTTGCAAATCACCAACTTCACAACGCCGAAGAGTTCGAACAAATGGGCGCGGCGGTGATTGTGGCTCAGGACGTCCTTCATCCGTCTACCCTGCAGAACGCCCTTACTGGTTGGATTGAGGATCCGGACCGTCGTGACCGGGCTCAATCGGCGCTGGAAGATTGGGACTGCCCTGACGCAGCCCGCAACATCCTCGATCTCGTGCAGAAGGCTGCAAAAAGAGAGTAGGTTTAATAAGAATGCGAACCAAGGTTGAAATCCAAAAGGAGTTTGCGAATCGCCAAGAGCTTGAGCGATTTCGCAGCTTTTATTTGGTGGGCATTGGCGGCGCGGGAATGAGCGGCCTCGCCAAGATGCTGCTAAAGCGGGGATTCGAAGTTGCCGGATCGGATTCCACTGCTTCCGGCGTGACCGCAGAGTTGCAAGGCGAAGGAATTGCCGTCCAAATCCCCCATAGCGGGGCCGAAATAAGGAAGGATCAAGCCGTGGTACTGAGCGATGCGATCGACCTGAAGACGAGCCCGGAAGTCTCCAGGGCCCAAGAACTCGGGTCTCAGCTATTTCGCCGCTCGCAGCTGCTCGGTTATCTGTTGAAAGACAAGAAGGTCTTGGCCGTCACCGGCACTCACGGTAAGACGACGACGACCGGAATGCTGGGCGCGGCCCTACAGGGCGCGGGAATGGATCCGGCCATCGTGGTGGGCGCCGCTGTTCCCCAGTTCGGCGGCCCTATCGTTGACGGGGCTGGCGAGTTCGCGGTAGTCGAGGCTTGCGAGGCTTACGACAGCTTCCACGACTTGGACCCATTTATCGTCGTTCTCACAAACCTCGAACTCGACCACGTGGACTTTCACGGAACCTACGCGGCTTTGAGGGACAGCGTCATGAAATTCGTGAACCGCATTCCGCCGGAGGGCTCGCTCGTCTACTGTGCAGAGGACCCCGGCGCCCGGGAGATCGCTTCGCTGTTCGGGGGCCGCTCGCTGGGATATGGAAAGGATTCGTTTCCTGAGGCAGCGAACCTTGTAATGCCAGGCGCGCACAACGCGCTCAACGCCGCAGGCGCGTTACTCGCCGCCGTTCAGTGCGGGGCCGACGAAGCCAAAGCCGCTCGAGCGATCGCGTTGTTCGGGGGCGCGGAGCGCCGCCTTCAGGTGATGCGCGAGGGACCAATCCTCGTCGTGGACGACTATGCGCACCACCCGAGCGAAATCGATGCAAGCATCACCGCACTGCGCGTCCGCTATCCTGACCGAAGGCTCGTGGTCGTCTATCAGCCACATCTTTATTCACGCACTGCAGACCTCATCCCTGAGTTCGCGCGGGCCCTTTCGTTGGCCGATCGAGTTGTCCTCACCGACATCTACCCTGCAAGGGAGGCGCCCATTCCTGGAGTCAGTTCGGCGGTCATTGCGGAGATGGTCACGAAGCCGGTAGAGTACGTGCCGAGCCGGCATCTGCTGCCGGCAAAGGTGGCGCGCTGGGTTTCACCTGGTGACTTGGTCGTGGGCATGGGCGCGGGCAACATCGCCGAGTTCGTTCCCGCTTTCCTTCGGGAGTTGGACCGTAAAGGCCCATTGAAAGTCGCCGTGGTGTACGGTGGCGACAGCGCGGAACGGGAGGTTTCGATCCATTCCGGCCAAGAGGTTGCCTCAGCACTTTCTGAACTCGGTTACGAGGTGCGCTCGTACGACGTCACGGAAATGCTTTTGAGCAAAGGGGACGTGAGCGTTTTCACCGGCCCCAACCGCCCGGACGTCGCCTTCCTTGCCGTGCACGGAACCCATGCGGAGGATGGCGCGATTCAAGGCTTTTTCGAGTTGCTCCACATTCCCTATACGGGCGCTGGAATCCAGGCGAGCGCGATAGCGATGGATAAAACCCTTACCAAGCAAGTCTTGTCCGCCGCGTCTCTGCCCGTGCCAAAAGGCGTGCTCTTGACCGCTCCGGGCCAGGAAATAAATCTTGCGCCGCCGATTATCGTCAAGCCGAACGCCCAAGGCTCTACCGTGGGCCTCAGCTTCGTCACCGACCCTTCAGAGGTTCGGGCCGCAGTGGAAAGGGCCTTTCAATACGACTCTGCGGTGGTCGTCGAAGAATGGCTGCAGGGCATGGAGATATCTGTCCCCGTGCTTGGCGACCGGGCCTTGCCACCGGTTGAGATCGCCCCCGTAGGCGGCAAGTATGACTTCACCTCCAAATACACTCCTGGCGCGACGGAAGAGATCGTTCCTGCTCGACTTCCGGAACCCGTTCTCCGAAAAGCCGAGGAGTACGCGCTGAGCGCGCACCGGGCGCTAGGCTGTCACGGCGCGACAAGAACCGACATGATCGTGTGTGAGGGACAACCGGTGATTCTTGAAGTCAACACCATTCCGGGGATGACCGGAACGTCGCTTCTGCCTAATAGCGCGAAGGCGGCGGGCATTTCTTTTGTCGGAGTAGTGGACTGGATGGTTCAGGACGCATTGAGGAGGCATGGCGCGAAAACGTAAGAGGCGCCTTCGATCGGGCGTAGTATGGATTCTGGTGCTGATCAACGTGGCATGCGGCCTTGTGTTCAGTCCCGTTACCGCCGCAACGCACGTGCGCGTTTATGGGGCCCGACCCTCGGACCAAGCGCGCATTACGCGGGAGCTTCAGTGGCTGAACGATCGGCCCTGTGTCACGGTGGATAAACCGTCCGTCGAGGAGCAGATTTATCGCAATGCGCTGGTTAAGTCGGTCGACCTTTCTCAAAACGTCTTCGGCCGCGCCGAGCTGAAGGTTGAATACTATCGCCCCGTCGCAATCTTGAAGAACGCCCAGAACTGCGTTCTCACCGAGGCTGGGTTCATCTGTGCCGCTCCCAATCCTCCCGCTGGTCTTCCTCTCCTCGAGTTGTATCCGGAGGGAACCGGGCCAGACTTCTCTCTCAGCATGACCTGGGAGCCGGCCAACGTCGTCGATATCTGCGATAGAGCTACCAAGCAAGGAATAATTAAGAACCTGTCGATTGCCATAACAAGGAACGGCTCAGTGTGCTTAAATTCTGGTGGGACGGGCCGGGTCGTATTGGGGGCTCCAGACGAACTCGAAGAGAAGTTCGATCAGATCCAAAAAATCCTTACCGCCGAGCCAGACTTGATGGCTCAGGGCAAGGAACTTGTATTGATCGCTCCGAGAAAGCCGGTCACCCGCCCCATGCAGGCGAACCTCTAAGATGAATCCGTTTGTTTCAAAAATCAGCCGTGTAAGTTGGGAAATTCCCGTCAGCATCCTGTGCATCCCGCTCGGTGTGATGATCTATATGGCGACGATCAAACAGACCACGCGATCTACCAGGAACATCCCATCTGGCGTCACGGGCCGCATCGACAGCGTCGAAGAGGACACTCAGTTAAAGAACGTCCAGCTCAGCGGCCAAGTGAACCACCTTCAAGAGGAGGTTACTAAGCTTCAGAACGCGATGGCGGACGAATCGAAGCAGGGCAAGGTGCTGAACCAGGACCTGCAAGAGCTTAAACTTTTTGCCGGCCTCACCGACGTGGAAGGGCCGGGAATTACCGTCACCCTGCACGACAGCACAAGGCAGTTGCCGCCGGGCGAACCGGATACCGATAAGATCATCCACGACGTGGACGTCTTACGAGTGGTTAACGAGCTTTGGGCTTCTGGGGCCGAGGCGATCGCGATCAACGGCAAGCGGCTCTCCATTGGCTCTTCAATCCGGTGCGTTGGGCCGACCGTCCTCATCGACGATGCGAAAGTCGCCTCACCCATCGTTATTCGAGCGATTGGCGACGCCAACACCCTCGAGGGCGCCCTTAACTTGCCGGGCGGCGTTCTGGATGAGTTCCGCAGCCTAGACCCTGCCATGGTGGAATTGGCTAAGGTGAAGAAGCAGGTTTTGCCCGCGTTCACCGGCTCGACTCAACACACACTCTTGACCGTTCCCAAAGAAACCAAGTGATCCTTTTACCAATCGTAGGCCTTCTCATCGGAGTTTTGATCCCGATCCTGTTCCACATGGAACCGGCTCGCGGCGCTGGCGCTCAGTATCTCGCCGTCGCCTGCATCGCCGGGCTTGATACGGTCTGTGGCGGCGTGCGGGCTGGACTCGAAGGCAAGTTTCACACCGACGTTTTCTTGACCGGATTTTTCTTTAACGTATTTATCGCTTTCTTTCTTGTGTGGTTCGGCGATAGAATCGGGCTTGACTTCGTTTTGGTAGCTACTCTCGTTTTGGGTAGTAGAATCTTTAACAACCTAAGCCTGATCAGGAGATTTCTGCTCACTAAGGCGCAGGACGATCGAGAGAAGCGGAGGCTGCAACGGCAAACCGCCGCCGCGACAACGACAAACTCATGAGCAACGATCTGATTACAGTACTCGACCTGGGCTCGACCAAAGCAGCCTGCATTGCGGCGACTCAAGACAGCGACGGCCTCCAAATCTTGGCGGTCTCGAACGTGGAATGCAAAGGCGTGCGCAAGGGCGTGGTTGCGGACTTGGAGCATACGGCCAACTCGATCGACATGGCCGTTCGCAAAGTTCAACAGGCGGTTGGGCAGGATATCGCTTCTCTGGTCGTTGGCATCGGCGGATCCCATATCGAGGGTATGAACACTCAAGGGTTGTTTCCGATCTTCCCCCGCGCCCGGGAGATAACTAGGGACGACGTTCTTCAGGTGATGAACCATAGCCGCCAGGTGCAGGTGTCAGCGGATCGCGAGCAGATTCAGGCCCTGCCTCGCGAGTTCATAGTCGATGGCGAGCGCAACAGCGCAAGACCGGTGGGTATGCACGGAAGCAGGCTCGAGGTGACCACGTATCTCGTCACCGGGCAGACTCAGCACATTCAAAACCTGGAAAAGGCGGTCGCGATGGCGGGCAAGCGCGTGGACATGATCGTGCTGCAGTCCCTGGCTTCAGGGCTCGCCGTTCTATCGCCGGCTGAAATTGAAATGGGCTGCGCCGTGGTGGACATTGGCGGCGGCACCACCGATGTGGCCGTTTTCAGCGGTGGATCGATCGTTCACACCGCGTGCCTTCCGATTGGTGGCCAAATGATCACCTCCGATTTGAGCAAGCTTCTCAAAACCTCGCCGGAAGAAGCGGAGCGACTGAAGCAGGAAGACGCAATCGCCATAGCAGGACTAGTGAGCCAGGACGAGACGGTTGGGGTTCTCCAGCTCGGGCAAACGCATAGCAGGCCAATGCAGCGCCGGGTCCTTTGCGAGATCGTCGAGAGCCGAACGAAGGAGCTCGCCACGATGGTTCGCCAGGAACTCGAGTTAAGCGGTTACTACTCGGCCCTGCCCGCCGGAGTGGTGATAACCGGTGGCGGAAGCAAGATGCCGGGAACGGAGAAACTCTTTGAGGCGGTGCTGCAGAATTTGCGCGTCCGACTAGGCGCCCCGCGCGTCGGCGGCGAATTGGCCGAAGTGCTCGACCGCCCCGAAATGTCCACCGGCGTGGGCCTCGCCAGGTTCACGCTCGAGTGTGCCGAAGACGAGTTCGCCACGGTCTCGGGAACGGGGAACTGGAAGGAGCGAATCCGCACTATCTGGTCGCTGTTACCTTCGAAGTCCTAAAAAATCGGGCATACCGACGCGGTATTTGGTTGGATACGGTGCGGTAATAGTGTCCCTTCAGGACACGAGAGGATTGTCTTGCCGAATCCAGGGGTTTCAACCCCTGGTAGCTCGTCATTATTCCGAGGTGTCCTGAAAAGACACTATATCTAGCGGTGATGGCACCTTCGCCGATCCTAGAAATTCGCGGTAGCAACGCCGCCTTCAGGAACAAACACTTCTTGGTCCCATTCGTAGTGACTCGCTGCATCCGCCATTACAGAAACTACATAGTTGCCGCTCGGTAGCCGCGTCTCAAAGGTTCCGTCAGATCGGGCGACAGCATTTTGAAGGTATGTGCCAGAAGTCTTGGAATAGATGGTGATCGACTCCCCCGCATCCAAGGTTTCCCTATCAGCACACACCCTGCCTTTGAGAAGCCCGCCATGCTCTAAATGTATATCAATGTCGTTTCGGTTCACCCGAACATCCGTCAAATCACGAACCACCATGTTTGATGGTATGGAGTCGCTATCGACGTGCAGGGCCAATTTTCCTGGCGGAAGCCCCTTGAGCGAGTACCTGCCTCGCAGATCGGTAATGCCAAATCTGGCAAAATAAATGCCTAAATCCCATCTTGCGACACTAATGCCTGAAGACGGTATGACCTTGGCCCCGACGACCGGCCTGCCATCGGCGAGGACCCTTCCTGATATTATTCCGGCACCAACGAGATGAATTGTGCCGGCGTTCACCCTGGCCTTCGCAATCTCCACAGCTGGAGGAGCCTTTGGCCAGTATCTGTCGTCGGCCACGCTAAAGCCAACACTGCTCCCAAAGGGTAGACAAGTAATTTCGGTTTGTCCCTTGGAGTCGGTCACGGCGGACAGTTCTCTCTTTGAGGACGTGACCGCAAAAAATGTCGGATTGAGCGTGCGGCCGCCGTCACTTCTGGTCAGCGCCGGAAGGTACTGAGGAGGGAACGTGACGCTGTCGACGTACACCAGTTCTCCAATCGCGGGCAGCCCTGATGGCGTCGTAACAGTGACGCGTGCGGTCGCTGGTCGTCCGCAAACGATAATGACAGGGGCTTCGTCCATCTCCAGGTCGAATCCGCCGAGCCCGTGGCCATGGGAGAAGGCAGTAAGCCATAAGAAGTGCTCGTCAGGCCCCAAATGAAGGGAACGCAAATCGAAGCTGCCGTCCGGCTGTGTCGTTCCGCAATCCACGGACTCCCAATAGTGCCCCCGAAACCCTGTAGCATAGATTTTCGCAGAGCTCAATGGATGGCCATCTTCGTCGACGACCCTTCCAACTGGCGCCGCGCAGAACCATTTACTTGACAGTGCAACTGGTGCGTGGATTGGCCCCTGAAGCACTTTTTCACCAGCCACCACCGCACCGCAAACGATTGCCCCGAGCCCGACAACAAACATGATCCTCCGCGTGACACGCGCCCGCTTCTTGTACGAGTCGAGAATCGCTCGAATCCGGCCCTCCACATGGGCAGTTCGGGTCATGCCCACAACCGCTGCCGAGGGACACGCAGGCCTCATATTTCTGGCAACTCCAAGAAGAATCTGCGCATAGGCGGTCGAGTCGAAGCCCTGGAGTAAAACAAGATCGTCGCAGGCGAGCTCGCTCTCAGCCCTCATGCGTGAAGCGGCAAACCAGAGCATGGGATTGAAAGGATAGAGGGTGCAAGCGATCTGTCCAAGTAATTGCCAGAGCCAATCCTTGCGCTCGATATGGCCAAGTTCGTGGCAGACGACAGCCTGTTTCTGTTCTTCTGGCCAATCCGCTGCCGTTAATGGGAGGAGCACGACTGGTCGAATAAACCCTACAACCGCGGGCACGCGAATATCTGCTAGGAGCATTCGATATCCGGCTTGGACACCGAATCGCGCAGCATTAAGAACAATTTTTCGGACTCTCATGCATGCGAGAAAGAGCCTCAGGAGCAGCATTCCGGATATTAACGCCCAAGCACGCTCGAGAAGGGAGTTATCAAGGGCGGCGGCGAAATCCCTCGCACCTTGGATTCTAGTAGTTTCAGGCGGCAGCCCTAGTAGGGGGTCCGACGAGCCAAGTTCTGGGCCTGTAGTTTTGGAGTCCGGAAAACTGGGGTCGTCGGTAGCCAGGTCAAGCTCGCGAATCGCCGGTTTCAACGCTGGAACGGCTGCTCCTGCTGCCCACCTCGGTGCTCCCATCATTAGCAGTGGAAGGAAACCCACCGTCAAAATTGCCACAGCCCAAACAGCATGACGCTTGGCCGCAGCGCTTTTGCGCAGGGCCGCCGTCACGACCCACGCCAACAGGAGGATCGTAACTCCACGAGTCTCAAGCTGCCAAAGGTTCATCCAGTTCATTTCCTCTCCTTCCTCGCTTCATCTATCAGTCTTTGCAGCCGGTCGTAATCTTCCTCACTCAACTCCCTTTCCTTCGTAGAGAGCAACGTTGCCAACGCCAACTCCACGGAGCCGCCCACAAACGTCTGCAGAAACCGGCTCATCGCGGCGCGCGCCGCGTTTGGCTTGGGGTGCGTGGGTCGGTAAACGAACCGCCCGTCCTCCTCCGTGTGTTTTAGGTGCCCTCGCGCCTCAAGGGTGCGAAGCTGCGTCCTTATCGTCGAGTTGGACGGGCTTCCACTGAGCGTTTTCTCCAAGTCTGACGCCGTAACTTGTCCACGTTCGTACACCGCGTCCATAATCTCGCGGAAACGGCGGCTCAGATATTCGTTTTGCTTTGGCATGTATGTTATAATAATAACATACACCCGGCAATTTGACTATAGTGATTAAAAAATTGTTGGAAAGTCTAGGGAAGTCGGCCAAACCGTCTCAAAACCCTCCCGAGTCGTTTATAATGTGAGACCTAGCCCGCAATTCTTGCGGGTAAATCTCGGAGAGAAATGGGTCAGGTTAAGAACGTGAAGTCACCAGAAGCAATCATCAAAGTTATCGGCGTGGGAGGAGGCGGTTCGAACGCGGTGAACCGCATGATCGAAGCGGGACTGAGGGGAGTCGAGTTCATCGCGATGAACTCAGATACCCAGGTCTTGGACATCAGCGGAGCCGCCAAAAAGGTTCAACTCGGCAACAATTTAACGCGGGGCCTTGGGGCCGGCGGTAATCCCGAAGTCGGCAAAAACGCGGCCGAAGAAAGCAAGAACGACATTCGAAAGGTCCTGGAAGGGGCCGACATGGTTTTCATCACCGCCGGTATGGGCGGTGGCACCGGAACGGGCGCTGCGCCCGTCGTTGCCGATCTCGCCCGAGAATTGGGCGCCCTGACCGTGGCCGTGGTGACCCGGCCGTTCTCCTTTGAAGGACCGAAGCGTCAACGACTTGCCGAACAGGGCGTAACCTCCCTTACCGGACGCGTCGATACGATTATTACGATTCCGAACGACAAGCTGATGACGGTGGTCGAGCGCAAGACGACTTTCCTCGAAGCGTTCCGCGTCGCGGACGATGTGCTTCGCCAAGGCGTTCAAGGCATCAGCGACATCATCACCGTTCCTGGCCAAATCAACGTTGACTTTGCCGACGTTCGAGCGGTCATGTCCAACGCAGGTCCCGCCCTCATGGGGATCGGTTACGGCGTTGGCGAGCAGAGAGCGCTCCAGGCGGCCCAGTCCGCAACCAGCAGCCCGCTGCTCGAGCAGACTATTCATGGCGCTCGCGGCCTCCTCGTCAACATCTCATCCAGCGACGATCTGACCCTCGCCGAAGTCGATGAGGCGATGGCCTACATTCACAACCTTTGCGACAGCGACGATGCGAGCATCTACTTCGGCCATGTGATCGAGCCCGATCTTGACAGCGAAGTGAGAATAACGGTTCTTGCAACCGGTTTCAACCCTTACACCACTGAAGGCAAGCGGGCGGCGTCGGCGGCTTTTACGGTGCCGCTGGAGCTGGAAACTCCGGCGATCATCGAGAAGAGCCCGATCACGAGATCTGAAAGCGCGTCGCGGCCGTTAGTTTTCCCAACGAGCAGCGGACCGGTAGCGGAGCGAGTCGGTAGGAACGCCACTGACACCTCGCAAGTATTCGACGAGTCCGATTTGGATATTCCCGCCTTCATCCGGGAGCATCGAAGCAAGAATCAGCCCTAGAGTCCTTGAGTCCTTGAGTCTTTGAGTCTTTGAGTCGTTGAGGTAGGCGCCGTTGCACATCCCAATCGAGGAAACCGAGCTGTTCAAGCAATTCGTCGCCGTGGCCGACGAGCTGTGGTGGCTTTGTAGGAACTGGGATTCCTTTGCTCAGCGGACAATTGGGGAACAGCTCGTTAAGTCAGTTGATAGCATTGGAGCTAATATGGCGGAAGGGGATGGCCGCTTTTCTGATGTTGAAACGGTGCGCTTCTTTGTGATTGCTCGTGGGTCAAGCCGTGAGACTCGCTATTGGCTGGACAGAGCACGAGCACGCGAACTGATTCCCCAAGAGATGTTCGATAGAATCGATCAAAGAGTTGGCTTCAGCTAACAAGGGCTTAAATGGGTTGATCAGCTATCGAAAGCGACAAGGAAGCGCTGTCCGTGAAGGCATACAAGAATACGGCGAGTCGCATGAACCGAGTGAAAACTAGGTCCGACGAAAGCTCATAAACTTCCTATCTCCGCGATTGAGCCGACTCAACGACTCAACGACTCAACGACTCAAACGACTCAAAGACTTGGCGCAGCCAATGTGGAAAACTCCCCGGTTCTTTGAGAAATGGTCCGGCGTCCCTTCATCGAGATGTTCCACCCCGCATTAATCTTCCTGGCGGTGTTATTGGGGCAGGCCCGGACCGGCCAAACACCCACCAACCCGCAAACGCCGGCGCCTCAAGCTCCGGCTCAAACTTCAACCGCTCCGGCGCCCGCGCCGCAAACTCCAAATCAAGCTCCCCAAGCTCCGGCCTCAGGCCAGTCGCAGGGGACCAATACTCAATCTCCCGCTCCCGGCGCCACCGCGTCCGCTGGTGAGCCCGTGAACCTTGGGGCCATGTTCGTAAAGCAAATGACCGTGACCCAATTGGGGCGGCTTGCCATCACCCCAAATATCGACGGAAAGATCAGCCCTGAGGAGTGGGATCCGTTCGCCAGCCAAGGTGGCGTGGACACCTTCTTCCAATGGGAGCCTCATAAACTCTATTTTGCCGCCGCACACATTCCTCTCGGGCAAGACATGATCATCAGCATCGATGGCCATGGCGATAGCTGGTTGGTCGGCAGAGACAACTTGGAGGTACGCGTTCATTGGCAAGGCGCCGACGCCCAGATAACTGAACGCATGCTCGACAATACGCCTATGTCTGGCCCGACATGGGTCGACGCAACCAACTTCAGGGAGTGCACCCAGTTTGCAGGCACGACCGATTCCTACGGCCACACGATCGAGATCGGTATCACCGATCCTGAGACCGAGACCTTCCCCGATACTGCTGGAAAGACGGCAGGCATCCGCTTCGACTTTGTGCCGGAAACAACTCCTCAGGCAGAACCACTCCTTCCAAGGGTGATGGTGCCAGCCCGTCTTCAACTGGCGCGCGGCGTCGACGTTCCCGCCGGCCTTTCCTGGAAGCCGGAAGTTCCAGAGAGAACGGTCGTTCCGGGCGAAAGCAATAAGATCCGCCTGACCTTCACCGGCACCGACGATGTGGGTCTTAAGCGAATCGATATGCGGAGCGAAGGCCTCGCCCAAAACGAAACCGACTCCTCCGGAGCGCCATTCCCGACTTTTGATAAGAAGGGCCGCGCGTTCGTCGACTACAAGACCAAGGTGCAGCCCGATGCCGGGCTGGGTTACAGGGTGATGAAGGCGACCCTCGTGGACGGTTCGGGTAAATCCTCGACGCTAGAAACCAGCTACGAAATAGCGCCCCTGGTCACTTTCGACTTCAACTCCAAGGTCGTTCAATCTTCCACCGAGCCGCAAGTCGCGAAGTTCTCAGCTTTCATTCGTTCCCACACGTCGAAGCGAATGAACGGCGTCTTCCACGTGAACGCTCCTGACGGATGGAAGGTGAAATCCGGCGAGGACGTCCAGTTCCTTATCTATGATGCGAGGGGCAGCAAGCGCCAAGTCTTCGAGTTGGTCATTCCGGCTAACTACAAAGGCACGGCGCCTGTGAAGCTCGTCGCGGATTTTGCCGGTACTCATTCTGAGCAAACCGTCTACGTCGTGGTTGAATAGACCAGTTACCTCACGTTAGTGCAATAGGCTCCGGAGCGATCGCTCTGGGGCCTTACTCGTCAATCCGCCCTCATCCAACCAGCCTACGCAAGATCACAAGCTGGCCCAGGTGATAGGCCGCATGATCCGCCGCGAGCATGGTTTCTCGAAGAAGCGTCTGCCCCTGCCCCCACGGGAACTTGGCGAAGAGATCGCCCGCTTGAACCAGCTCTTGCATTTCCTCCAAATCCTGTTGATAAGCCTTAACGGAATGGGGCCAACTCGTCGAGTCGGGCGGGTTCGGGTCCTTGGGCCAATAATCGTCCGGCCAGTTCTTCTCCGCATATGAGCCATCCTCGTTTTTGGAAAACTCTAGAATGTCCCGGAGCGACAGCCGCATGTGCTCTAGAATCTGCCAAGCGCTATGTTCTGCCTTGTCGGGAACGGCGCCACGTAAGTCAGGTGGGAATTCGCCGACGATATCGTCGAAAGTGTCGTAGGCTTGGCCGCCTCGAAGTTGGGCTACCAGATGTTCACGAAGCGATTGAATTTGGGGCATGCAATTATCCTACGCCTCCCTAGGCTTGGCCTGAGCCGACATGGCGCCTGGGGTTGAAGATTAACGCCCCATAAGGCCACGAACCATATACACGGGCCACCGCGATACCTTCACCATGCTTCGCCCAAAGGGTGAGGCGCCTGTGATTTCGAGATAGCGATCCTGGGCCGCGTAGAAGAGCTTTTTCCGTTTGAAGTTGGACTTCAAGCTCTGGCCCCCAAAGTGGACGATCTTCGCTCCCGGCTCTCGTACCACCTTCTTACCTGCCGCGCGGATTCGGCGGCATAAGTCCACGTCCTCGAAATACATGAAAAACTCGTCGTCGAATCCCTTCAGATCCAGCAGGAAGTCCCTGTGACCCATCATCGCCACCCCGCTGATCCAGTCAGGTGAAAGAGGGTCGGACACCGATTGGTTCCGTGTGAAAATCGTCTTCAAGGTTGGAAACGGGCCGTAGTTGAGCGGCTGTTGCGTCCGGCCATCGCTTTCGACAACCTCGGGGCCGACCAGCCCCACGGAGTCGTCCGATTTCAAACGGCTCAATAAACTCCCGACCGCTCCCTCCAAGACGAAGGCGTCCGAGTTCAGCAGAAAGACGTAATCGGTGCGGGCTTTGGCGATCCCTTTGTTGTTAGCCGCGCCGAACCCAGCGTTCGCGTCGCTCTCCATCACGCGCACCTTTTGGCCCCTGAATTCCTCGGTCAGGATGTCCGCGCTATCGTCTCCAGAATCGTTGTCGATGACGATCACCTCGGCGATCTCAGGTTCGCCCAGGCAGCTTCTAACCGCGCCCTTCGTCAGGTCGGGCGTTCGGTAGTTGACTATGATGGCGGTGACTTCGTCCAAGTTCCTTGTAAGGTAATAACGTGCCCGCTGGGCGGCAAGGCGCGAGTCCCTGATAATTCGGGGTAGCATCAACCGGCGCTTAAGCCCTTTGAAGGCCCAGCCCCCGAACTTGGAGACGAAAAGAGCTTGGTTAAGAAAGGAATTCTATTGGCGGGCGGGCTTGGTACGCGGCTCCATCCGGTCACGAAAGCTATCAGCAAGCAATTGCTGCCCATCTATAACAAACCGATGATCTACTACCCGCTGAGCGTGCTCATGCTCTCCGGCATTAGGGATATCTGCATTGTGACCGCGCCGCAGGATCAATGGCAGTTCCAGAACCTTCTCGGCGACGGTTCGAATTGGGGAATCCAGATCACCTATGTGAAGCAGCCTGATCCGGGCGGTCTCGCCCAGGCGTTTTGGGTGGCGAAGGACTTCGTCGCAAACGACTCCTGTGCCCTGGTTCTGGGCGATAACATCTTCTATGGCCACGGCCTGAGCGACATCGTTTGCAGGGCTGCGGATTTAGAGACCGGCGCCGTGGTTTTTGCGTACCACGTCGACGACGCACGGGACTACGGCGTGGTCGAGCTTGGTCCGAACGGCAGAGCCCTATCGCTGGAGGAGAAGCCAGAGCATCCAAAGTCCAACTATGCAGTCACAGGGTTGTACTTTTACGATAGCCAGGTGACCGAACTGGCCCATACTCTCAAGCCTTCTGCGCGGGGGCAACTGGAAATCACGGACCTGAACCGCCTCTACATGAACCAAAAGCTGCTGAATGTTGAGATCATGGGCAGAGGCTTTGCGTGGCTGGACACTGGGAACCACGACAACCTCTTGGAGGCTTCGAATTACGTCCAAACCGTGGAGCATCGGCAAGGCCTTCTCGTTTGCAGCCCTGAGGAGATCGCGTACCGGCAAGGCTGGATCACCCTCGACGAGGTTCTAAAGCTCGCCAAGGACCTCGGCCACAGCTCCTATGGTAGGAGCCTGCTTAAAACGATCAAGGACTAGCTTCAGCTTGCAAGCTTGTCGAAACCGAACTCTTCGAGTGCGGTTTCTATATTGGGGCTGTGGGTGATCGCCCGACCAATAACGAGGTAATCCGCTCCGTCCGAAAGGGCCTGTTGCGCGGTGCCAACGCGGTGCTGATCGTGCGCCTCGCCCATCTCGTGCCGGATCCCGGGCGTTACGATGCAGCCTTGACGTCCTATCGCCTGACGGATGGTCGCCACTTCGGCGGGCGAGCAGACGACGCCGTCCATGCCGCAGTCCATCGCCATTTTAGACAGTTGAACCATGTGATCCGGGATTGTTCGCTGAACTCCTAGCAAGTCGGTTAGGATGTGTTGGTCGAGGGAGGTCAGGACGGAAACCCCGATGAGGAGGGGTGAGTTTTCGCCGCTGGAACGTGCCTCATAGACGGCGGCTTCAAGCATGGCTGGCCCACCTGCGATGTGTAGGGTCATCATCCAAACATTCCGCTTCGCCGCTTCCCTTACCGCGAGGGCGATCGAATTGGGGATGTCGTGAAACTTGAGATCGAGAAAAATCCGCTGGGCACCGGCGTCGGTAAGCCGGTCGACGACGTCGAGACCATGATTCAGTACGAGCCCGTGCCCAACCTTGAACCCACCGACGATCCCGCCAAGCTTTCGGGTAATGGATAGCGCCTCGTCGAGGTCGGCCGTATCCAGTGCGCAGAGAACTTTGAAAACCATAGCGACCCTCATTTCCGAAACCGGCTACGGTTTGCCGCGAAGGCGCGCCGGGCTCGGATCAAAAAAACGCCTCTGCGGAGCTTCTTTACAATACGAGTGATGAGGGCCAATCGTGCCCACTTTCACGAAGGACCATAATTCATCATGGTTCACCGAGAAATGCTGATCGACGGACACTTCATCGGCGGAACGTGCGATCAATCGGTCGGCAAAATCCAAATTTACGCACCCTACGGTGGGCGGCTTGTCGGCACGGCCGCCGAAGGCGGGGCGAACGAGGCGTTTGCCGCCGTCGCAGCCGCCGATGACGCGTTCAAATCCTTTTCCCGCTCGAGCCCGGCTGAGCGGCAGGCGCTGCTCAGGCGAATCGCACAAAGTGTACGGGACAGGGCCGATGAACTTGCCGAGCTTCTCACCAACGAAGTAGGGAAGCCTATCACATGGTCCAAAGGCGAAGTCGCCCGGCTCGCGATCACGTTCGACCTTGCGGCGAGCCTTGTGGAAGGATACGGCGCCGAGACGCTTCCTTTGGACTTCGACCCGCGCGGCGCCGGATACAAGTGTAGCGTCGAGCGCTTTCCAATCGGGCCGATCCTGTGCATCGTCCCCTACAATTGGCCCTTCAACCTCGCGGCCCATAAGCTCGCCCCTGCTTTAGCAACGGGCAACACGGTGGTGCTCAAACCGTCTGACCTGGCCCCCCTCTCGACGTTTACCTTGGCGAGGATCATCCACGAGGCGGGATGCCCGCCCGGAGTGGTGAATGCGATCCTCGTGCCTCCGGCCATAGCGGAGAAGGTGGCGCTCGACCCTAGAATCAAGATGCTCAGCTTCACCGGCTCACCCGGCGTGGGGTGGCATTTAAAGAAACTGCTGCCGGAAAAGAAGGTCACCCTCGAGCTTGGAGGGGACGCTTCCGCCATCGTCTGCGAAGACGCAGACCTCGAGTGGGCGATTCCCCGGCTCGTGGCCGGCGGATACGGCTACGCGGGACAGATATGTATTGCGATCCAGCACGTGCTTGTCCAAGAGAGCCGCTACATGGAGGCGCGGGAAAAACTGATCTCGGCTACCAATGCATGCCCAACCGGCGATCCGGCCAAAGCTGAAACCACTTGTGGCCCGATGATTTCGAACGCGGCGGCGGACAAGGTCATGGAGTTCGTGGACGAAGCGGTGAAAGGTGGCGCAACCGTAATAGCAGGGGGCAAACGTCAAGGCGCCTTGATCTGGCCAACCCTCGTGGAAAACGTTCCCTCTGGAGTTAAGCTCGACCGCGAAGAAGTGTTCGGGCCTGTTCTAACCCTGCGTCCATACACAACTCTCGACAAAGCTATTGAAAGGGTCAACGGTTCACAATACGGCATTCAATGCGGCATCTTTACAAACGAGCCTAACTCGATCGCCAAAGCTTATCAGGAGTTGGAGGTCGGTGGCGTGATTGTGAACGACTATCCAACTCTGAGGTTCGATAACTACCCCTATGGGGGTGTGAAGCGTAGCGGATTTGGCCGGGAGGGCGTCCGCTATGCGATGGAAGAGATGACAGAGCCCAAGACGCTGGTCCAACGCGTCGCCAACCCGTAATCAGACTTTAAACCTAGGGCACGCGGCCGCTTATTTACACTGCTCTTGAAAGAAGCGCACCATCGATGGAAGGGAGGATAGTGGAAAGTCGTGACCGCCCTTGTAGGGCCAGTAGAGAATGGGCTGCGTGCCCTTAATGTAGAGGCCGCCAGGGCCATAGGGGGTGCCGGAGACTTCAGAGTCGTTCGTTTTCTTAACTTGCTTTAGCGCCTCGAGCTGGTATTCGGTTGGAACCGCTTCGTCTTCGCTTCCGATGGTCATGAAGAACGGCTTCGGAGGGGACAGGTTTAGGTCGGCCATCATGCAACCTTCCGCGGATCCCAATCCGGCCAGTTCCTTGCCGCGCATGTTCCAAAGCGTGTACATGAAGATCGCCCCGTAGGAGAAACCGAACGCGAACAGATGCTTAGGGTCGCCGTTATATTCGGTAATCGCCTTCTTTCGAAGCGCATCGAACAGTTTGAGGTCTCGGTTGCTCTCCGTAGCATCAACTACCCAGCCAAGGTCTTCTTCTGGTGGCTTCTTGTGGGTAGTAGGCAATCCAATTGGAAAGATTACGATTGCTTCAGGCCACAGCTCTTCGAGTTTTGACCGCCCTTGAAGTCGCTCGGCGGAGCCCCCATGCCCATGAAATGCGAAGAGAATCGGAGGCTTGGCCGAGGTCTGGTGAGTTGGAAGAAAAACGAGGGCCTGCCGGTCGACTCCTTCGATTTTGACGTGGATTGGGTTGGAAACCAGGTTCTGTACGAGGAAAAGAAGCGGCGCAAGCATTTAAACACCGGTACATCTCGCCTGTTCTGGCGGTTCCGGTGGCTTCTGACTTCTTGTGCCCTGATTGGCCAGTTGGAGCGTGGCGGCCCAATGCCTAGAGGGTCCAGACGTGGAAACCTTTGCGACGAAGGGCATCCGCATCTAGGATCCCGCGGACGTCGACAATGACTCCGCCGGGCTGCACCAGCCGTGCGATTCGGTCGTCGGGAAGCTCCTTGTAATAATCATGCGCCACCGCAAGCACGAGAATCGCAGCCATTTTCAAATGCTCGAAAGCGGTCATCTTCACCCCGAACTCATGTTCGGCCTCCTCGGCCGAACCTAGCGGATCGTGAATCTGCACCTTTAGACCGAACTGCTCGAAGCGGTGAACGATGTCGACCACACGCGTGTTGCGAATGTCGGGAACGTTCTCTTTAAAGGTGAACCCAAGCACGGTCGCATAGGCGCCGTGAACCTTAGTGCCCTCCAAAATCGCCTCGCGAATCGCGCGGTCGGCGATAAACACGCCCATCTCGTCGTTGATTCGCCGTGCCTCGAGAATGAGTCTGGGCGGGTAGCCAAGCTGGGTTGATTTGTAGCTGAGGTAGTACGGGTCGACGCCGATGCAATGCCCGCCCACAAGGCCCGGGTGAAAGGGCAGGAAGTTCCACTTCGTGCCGGCCGCCTTCAGGACCTCGGCAGTGTCGATCTGCATCCGGTCGAAGATTATCGCTAGTTCGTTTACAAGGGCGATGTTGAGATCGCGCTGGGTGTTCTCGATGATCTTCGCCGCCTCAGCAACTCGAATGGATGGCGCCTTGTAGATTCCGGCTTCGACGACGCTGCCGTAAACGGCGGCGATGGTTTCCAGAGTGGCCTCGTCCTGGCCGGACACAACCTTCAGTATCTTCGTGAACGTATGCTTCTTGTCGCCCGGGTTGATGCGCTCGGGGCTGAAGCCGACGGTGAAGTCGACGCGGCTCTCCAAACCCGACGCTTTTTCGAGAATCGGAACGCACTCGTCTTCGGTGGTGCCGGGATAGACCGTGGACTCGTAAACCACGATGTCGCCAGTCTTGAGCACCGCTCCCACCGTTTCCGAGGCTCTATAGAGCGTGCGAAGGTCGGGCATCTTGGCGTTGTCGATCGGCGTGGGAACCGCTACGATGTAAAAATCGCACCCTGCCATGTCGCAAAGATTGTGGGTGAAGGTAACGTCGGCGCCGGCGAACTCTTCGTCGGACACTTCGCCTGTATGGTCCCGACCGGAGTTCAGTTCCTCAACCCGAGCGGCGTCGATGTCAAAGCCGATAACGTGGGAGACCTTTCCAAGAGCCACGGCGACGGGGAGGCCGACATATCCGAGGCCGATGACAGCCACCTTGCGCTCATGCGGAATGGGTTTTGGGTTCACGGGTTGTATTTAATTGTCGGCAAGTAACTAGTCAGGGTGGAGGGTTGAGGGTAGGTTGAGGCGCGCGCGCAATAAATCGTTGTGCGTCTAATTCGGCGACAAATCCCTCGCTCAGTTCCGTCGCCTCAACCCTCTACCCTCTACCCTCTACCCTCAACCCTAAGCCATCACGGCAACCGCTTCCGTCCCACGTAGAGGTTGCCCGTGAAGGATGCGAACGTCGCCAGCGGCCAATCCTCGGTTACACCAGGGTTCTCCGTCCAGCTAATGTACAGCATCTTCGAATCGGCGACGCAGCTCAGGAAGTCTTCTGGCGGCCGCTTGCTGTCATACATATGCGAGACCTGCTCGGACCACGTAAACCCGTCATGGAGGTTAAAGCAGGTGGAGGAGCGCACCTGCCATCGATTCAAGATGTTGTTCTTGAACCGGCTCTGGCCTCCCCGGTTGTCGGTAAACGCCAGGTAAACGCGTCCGGTCGGGTCGGCGCAGAGCCAGGGCAACGTTTGAATGTAGTAGGGATGCGTCTCCTCTGCCAGCTTGTGTGCTCGGTAGGACCGAACCGCCGCAACAACCTCGTCTTGGGGAAGCAAACTTCTCCCTTCGCCGAAGGTCTGACCTCCGTCAAAACTAACCTTGTAATAGAGAAGGAACGCCAGTTCCTTCTTCCCGTCGACAGGTACGCCTGCGTAGTGGGGGTAGACCACGGCGACCTTATCCCCACCCACCGTAAGGATACAGCCAAGCATCCATCGCTCCTGGACATAGACTTTTTGCCCGTCCACCGTCTTTGGGAAATCGGCAACGGTGAGGGGTTTCGAGAACTGTTTTCCGTTATCGTCCGAGTAGGCAAGCTTGAAGGTGTCGATCGTATCGTAATCGGTCGACGTCGCCCACATGCAAATCAGGCGGTTCTTGGACGTCATAGCGATGTAGGGGTCGACGGCATAGCTTCCGGGCTTCTCCCTGTCGACGCGCCCGATCTTCTTGAATGTCTGGCCGTCGTTCCGAGAAAGATTCAGGAAAAGGCCTTTCGACTTTGGACCTCCGATGTATCCGTTGGTGTAATCCATGAAAAGATCGCCGTTCGAGTTGGACGTTAACCACTCTCGGTCGAGCGGTCCCACCACGTTTTGGCCCTTCTGAAATGTAGCCCCGCCGTCGAGGGAATACCATGTACCGACCCCGTCAATTGCAGATCGAAGGAAGCTGACGTCAACCTTCTTTCCTGGTCTCAGGTACAAGGCCATATCTCCCAAGGCGTCCGGGAATCGGAACGTCCTCTGGAACTTGTCGCCCCAGTCATGGCTTTGCCACAGGGAACACGGGATGTGGCTGGCGACGTAGACGTTTCCGGCGTCGTCGCTGGCGATAACGGATTCGCCGCCGATCCCAATCTGGCGAACGTCAGACCACTGAGCGATGCAAGGGAGGGCGCAAGAGCAAAGCCCGACAAGGGAGGCAAGACGTGAAAACATCGATTGATATTACTCGTTACACCTAACACCTAACACCCAACGCCAAACACCTAACACCCAACACCCAACACCCAACACCCAACACCCAACACTCAACACTCAACACCCAACACTCAACACTCAACACCCAACACCCAACACCCCCACCGACCTTTAAGTCCTCTAAGACATCGATACGCTTTGAACAAGTAAGCTTGCTCTTCGGCAAATTATGAATTCGGTTACACAGTTCATTCACGACGGCGGGATCATGATGTACCCGCTGATTCTATGCTCGATCATCCTAATTGCTATCGCCATCGAAAGGTTCATCATCCTTCGCCGGGCAAATGTCGACGGCGACGCCCTGCTGGACGAGGTCAAGGAACTCTATCCCCCGAAGGGCGACCCTGCGGCCGCAATACAGCGTTGCGAGAAGGTCGGCGGCCCAGTCGGCCGTATCTTCGCCCGCGGATTGAAGAACGCAAGTAGATCGGCGGAACGCATTGAAATGGCGATGGAGCAGGAGGCGGCCAACGAACAGCCGAACCTCGACGCCAATCTTCCCATCGTGAAGACGATTGTCAATATTGCGCCACTCCTTGGTTTGCTGGGAACGATCGCGGGAATGATCGCCTCGTTCAGGGCGGCGAAGCAAACTGGGCTAAGCAACCCGACCGAGATCTTGGGAGGCATCTCGGAGGCGCTCGTTTCTACCGCTAGCGGTATCACCCTCGCTATCGTCGGGTTCATTTGCTACAACTATTTCGCCAACCAATCCAAGAAGATCGTTGAGGACATGGAGTATTACGGCGCCGAGTTGGTGAACTACCTAACGGGAAGGCTGGATTAACCATGCTCCGGAAGCGGGTCAGCATCAGCCGGAGAAAGCCGGTCGAAGAGCCCGAGATCATCGTGATCCCGATGATCGACGTGATGATGTTCCTGCTGTTCTTCTTTATGGTCGCTTCTTTGGCGATGGTCGTGCAAAGCGGCCTCGCGGTGAACCTGCCCAAGGCTTCGCAGTCGACGCAGCACTCTACCCAGAATCTGACCGTCACCATAATGAAGGACAATCGCGTCTTCCTGAACCTTAAGCCGGTTCAGCTGAATGACCTGGCGCCAGATCTCGAGAAACTAAAGGTGCCGCCTGAAAGTCTCGTGATCATTAACGCCGATGCGAGCGTTTCTCATGGCCTTGTGGTGTCCGTGATGAACGAGATTACGAAGGCTGGCATCACGCATTTCACCTTTGCGACGGACAAGGGCGCCGCGGATAAGAGCTGATGTCCAGACGGCGCCGAAGAGGCAACCCACTCCTCGTCAAATGCATCCTGATATCGGTTGGCGCCAACATTATTCTTCTGCCGATCCTCGCCTACTTTGGGGCGTTCAAGAACATCGCTAACTCTTTCAGAAAACCGGTCGAAATCGTCATGGTCGCACCTCCCGTTCACGACAAGACCGAGGCGAAGAAGCTGGCGAAGCAGCCTCCAAAGGTTACGGCCAAGGGAGCTGGGGCAAAAAAGAGCGCAGGTCCCAAGGGGAAACCGCTTGCTCAACACGTTGTGGCGCCCCCGGCAAATCCCGGAGCCAGCGATACCGGAAACGGGCCTACCGTCGTGAATCCAGACAAAGGGGCCGCGCCGGGGAACTTGCCAACGGCGCCTCCTGGTACGAACTCGCCGACTCCCGCCGGCAACGGTGGGCCGGTGGCCACGAAGGCGGCGCCCGCTCCCGAAGCAACTCCCAAATCGGCGCCCGTGGCCCCTGAAGCCGCGCCCAAGCCGCATGTTGCCGTGGTTACCGAGGTTGCCGCCACCTACAGCCCAGAGCCTACAATCCCCGACGACCTTCGGGACGGCGACCTTGACGCCAAGGTTACGGTCCAAGTCATGGTAAACCCAGAGGGCCTGCCGAACGACGTCAAGGTCTCCCAATCCTCCGGCAACGGCGAACTCGACTCCCTTGCCGTCGACGCGGCGAAAAAATGGCGATTCAAGCCCGCCACCAAAGACGGGACGCCCATCGCGAGCCGAGTCAATCTGCACATCGAGTTCCAAGTGCAATGAAGAGACTCCTTTCTATGCTTGCCCTTGCCATCGTCCTTGGCGCCGCTCGAGGCGCCTGGGCCGGGCGCATCCGGTTCGTGGTGGTGGACCCGAAAACCGGTAAGCAGGTTACGGACGCCCTGGTGACCGTGCAGGATCCCAAAGGCGCCCATGCAGCAACCTATGTGACGGCAAATGCCCAAGCGTTCGACCTGTCCGGCTGGAAGGCTGTTGCCGCGGACTCGACGACCAAGACGGTGACAATCACCTTGGGCAAGCCGACCACGATGCAGGCTTCGCAGGATCAGGTTCCCACTAAAGACATTTATATCAAGGTAACCGCAACGCGCATTCGCCACGCGGCGACGGGGGTCGCCGGGGGAAATACGAGGACGCAGGAGCAGATCAAGAAATTCACCTCGGAAAGCGGAGCGGGCGCGGCCAACGGCCTCGTTCAGAACCAGGCGGGCGTCGCCTCCGATTCGGCCGGTCAGCAGCATGTACGCGGCGAGCACGCCGAAATCACCTATGTGGTGGACGGTGTGCCATTGCCTGACACGCTGTCCGGGCGGCAAGGCGCCATCGTCGTGCCCTCGACGGTCCAGAGCCTCGACCTTCTTGAAGGCGCCTACGCGCCAGAGTTCGGCGGGCAAACTGCCGCTATCCTTAACATCACAACTTTGCCGGGCGCGAAGAAATTTAGCGAAGATACGTCGGTCAGCTACGGGACCTACAGTTCGCTCAACGGCGACCTGACCGCCGTCGGCCCCCTCGGAAGCAAAGCCAACTTCACCTTCGATCTTCAGGGGAATCAGACCAATGTCTATCAGGAACCCCAACAGCCGGGCCCCGACTCTGCCCACAACGCGGGCGCCTATTACAGCGTGTTCGGCAAGTTTCGCTTCGATCCAACTCCGAAAGACAGCCTCGCCCTCACCCTCAGCCACAACCCGGATCAATATCAAGATTCTAACCGAACCGGATTGCCCGACTCCTTTGCCGATGTCGGCGAGGGATATGGGTTTCTCGGCCTGCGCAACGCGGACGGGGCGATTCCGGCGCCCCTGATCCCGGGAGGCTGGGGTTCGCAGGTTCTAAAGCTGGCCTCGCAGCAACAAGAGGGCATGGACATCAACTCGAGTGAAGAGAACGAGTTTGCTACCTTATCCTGGCGACGCCAACTGGATTCCCATACATCCAGCCAATTCTCGCTGACCAGCCTTCACTCGGGCGATTCGGTCACCAACGGCAACCCCACAAATGGCAATCCAACCTACAGCCAGGAAAACCTCTCGATCTACCATCCCGACGATTCGATCGAATACAGCCCCACGGTTACCCGCAACGCCCACCACCTCCAAGGCACGGGCGCGGTTACCTCGCACCTCGGCGACCACGAGGTCAAAGCCGGATTCCTCATCGACCGGGAGACGGGCAACGAATCTTACAACGTCGCTTCCAATAGCCAACTCGCCCTCGACGAACTGGCCGCGCTCGACCCGATGCTTGCGCCGGCCGGATCGATTCAGAAAGTGAAAGGCAAGGCGGTGTTGGACGTCAACGGCAATCCGCTCTACATCCCGTCGAGCAATGTGATACCAACCGCCTTCGTACACCGCTCGGGCTGGTACGACGCGGCCTACCTCCAGGACACCTGGAAGATTTCCAAGCGATTTACAGCCAACTACGGACTCCGTTACGACTTTTACTCGCAGACGGTGAGCCTAGAAGAGACCCCGGTGAACAAGGGCCTCCTTTCCCCGCGCCTCAACTTCTCGTATGACATGGACAAGCGCGATGTGCTGCGCTGGTCCTATAACAAGCTGTTCAATACCCCTCCCCTCGCCGAGGGTGCGATCGTTGGCGCGCCTATCGTGCCCGAAACGCTCGACCAATACGACTTGAGCCTCGATCATGACATTGGCAGAGGACAAGATTTGAAGCTGGCGTACTACGCGAAACAGATGCAGAATCAGGTGGATACAGGCCTCCTGGTGCCGGGAAGCGAGATTGGCCTTTATTCGGCCGTGAACTTCCAATATGGAGGCGTTCACGGCATCGAGGTCACCTACGATCTGTATGCGCCCAAGGGAATCGGCTGGGACGGGTTTGTGAATTACAGCTACTCCACCGCGAGCCCAAACGGACTCGACAACACAGGAGCGCCTGCCCCTCAATTTAACGATCACGATCAGCGCAACACCGTCGCCGCCGGGCTCTCCTACACGTGGAAGAACCAAGCAAGCGTGGCCGCCGTGACCAGCTACGGCAGCGGACTCGCCAGCAGTATCATCCGCGACGGCCAACGGACCCCGCGGTCGGAAACCGATCTCAAGTACGTGAGCAACCCGAAGCTCTTTGGCGGAAGGGGCGGCTTTGGAATCGATATCGACAACCTGTTCAACGCCCAGACCGTAATCAACTTTCAGTCTGGATTCAGCGGCACGCGCTTCATGGAAGGGCGCCGGGTGACGTTTTCCCTGTTTGCGCACTTTTGAGGGTTGGGCGGGTATGTCGGACGAGTCTGACTGGTCAGACATGTCAGACACGTCGGATATCGCTTGTGCCTTGGCGCCAACCAAGTAAGCTTATGCAGCTTTCGAAAGCCGACAAACAGATGGCAAAAGCCGTTCAAACACCAATCACCAGCGACCTTAACAAGGTGCAGCAGAGGGCTGCCACCTACGGCATCAACCTCCAGGCGTTGCCGGTGCATTTGGCAATCATCATGGACGGGAACGGCCGTTGGGCTCGCCGAAACGGACTCGCCCGCTTGATCGGCCACCGCGAAGGCTATCGAACCTTGCGCGAAGCGCTGCTTAACGCGAGCGAACTTGGGATTCGTTATCTGACCGTCTACGCGTTCTCCGCAGAGAACTGGCGTAGGCCTGAGGACGAGGTCCAGGGCCTCATGAAATTGATCGAGCGGGCGGCGAGAGACGAACTCCGCGTCATGCACAAGAATAAGGTCCGGGTGAACGTGTCGGGCCGCATGGACGAGTTGCCCGAGGGGCTTCGAAAGGCGCTTGTGGAAGGCATCGAAACCACGCGCAACAACACAGGAATCACCTTTACATTGGCAGTCAACTACGGTGGGCGCGCGGAGATTGTGGATGCGGTTAAACGACTCGTAAGCAAAGGCATCAAGTCGGAGGATGTGACCGAAGAAGCGATCTCGGGGGCCCTTTATAATCCGGAGCATCCCGCACCCGATCTCATGATCCGCACCGCGGGCGAAGTGCGATGGAGCAACTTCTTGATCTGGCAAGCCGCCTACTGCGAGCTGTTCGTAGTCGATAAGCCTTGGCCGGAGTTCGAGCTGAGCGACATGCTTGAGGCGGTCGCCGCGTATCAAAAGCGCGTGCGGAAGTTTGGGGCGGTCGTCGAGTGAAGATTCGGGCGTAAACTTGCTATGTAGTGTAGGCAACTAGCGATGGGATCTGGCGGACTCAAGGTTTTGGATATTGTTGCTTTACTTGCCGATCATCCGGATCAAGGTTTGGTAAGAGGCCAGGTCGGCACGATTGTTGAGAATCTTGAAGGTCAGATATTTGAGGTTGAGTTTAGCGGGGAAGATGGCGTTCCGTACGCTGTGCTGCCTGTTCCAGCTGATCAACTGATCGGCCTGCGAATGGCGCGATCAAAGGCTAGCTAGATGGGTTTTGCTTAGTATGGAGGGTCTAAGCCGTCAGGCGAATCCAGGTAGTAGACCCGCCCGTACACCCTTCACCTTTGCATGTTTCGCGTTCAACCTCTCACCTCGCACCCCACACCTTACACCCCGCACCCAACAAGGAGTAACATTATAAGTAGGTTTCTACGTCCCTACGTAGAAACGGGAGAAACCATGTTAACGATCGTTCTTGCGGCGGCAATGACTTTAACGCCCCATCAGGGCACGATGGCCCAAGGGCCTCTTTCTTGTGCAGTTCTTGGAAACCCCGTGGCTGATGGCGGTCCGGCTGTTGATTACAAGGGCGTGCGATACGCGTTCTGTTGCTCAATGTGCCCAGCCGGCTTCCAAAAAGACCCCGAAAAGCAACTCGGCGTGGATAGGGGCAACGGCAAGACGATCGGGGTCTCCCTTTTCGACCCCGTAAGCGACTCGCGCATAACCGCTGATTCCGCAAAGGCTTCAACCGATTACCAGGGCGTTCGCTACCTATTCGCCAGCGCGGACGAGCAGAAGACTTTTGCCGCCACGCCCGACAAGTACACGAAGACCCCTGACAAAGAGGCGCTGTTCTGCCCGGTCGAGAAGCAAAAGCTTTCCGGCTATGCGGCGGCGGGTTCCTACCGAGATTACGAAGGGGTTCGCTACTACTTCTGCTGCGCGCAATGCCCGGTGGACTTCATGAAAAAACCGGCCGATTACATTAAGAACGCGGCAGCTTATGTGACAACGCCGAAAGCCATCGTCCCGGCAGAGGAAAAGAAGGCGGACGCGGACACGTCGTTCCAAGCGTCGACCTTCAACTGCAAGCACTGCGGCAACCAGGTTTCGATCAACAGCCCGGATGACGGGAATTCCGTCTGCTCCGCCTGTCATTGCGGCAAGACGCTGAACCAGTGCAAAGGCTAGTCCGCTAGTCGCACGCGTAATACCAAGTGCCAAATGTGTCGTTTGGCGCGCCTGATAGATCCCCATCAGGATCGACCGCGGTGTTGTCGAACTGTCCCGCGTTCGCCACATGTTTGGCGTGAGAGTCGGTGAGGATCACCGAGCCACCAAGGCTGCTCCATTGCTTGAAATATTGGTAAGGGGCCGGGCAGTCATATCCGTATCCCTGGTTATCGTCCCCGCCATCGTTGGGTGAGGTTAGGCATTCACCGGCGAAAAAAGGAAACATCTCGAGCCGCATGGCGCGCGTGTTGGCGGGCGCCTGAATCTGGCTGAAGTTCACGGGCACGTCCACGGCCGAAAGAATTTGGTTGTTCTGAGTGGATTCGTTTCCCGCCACCGTGTACATGCAATGAGTGAACCGGAATGAACTGCCGTAAGCCTGGAAATAGCTGTTCGCGCCGGGAACGTCTATAGTCTGAAAGGGACTGCCGACGTCGAACGGGCTGTCGAATACGTTCGTGTTTTTCACGTATGGGAACAACTCGACCTCGACGCCTTTATGGCCGGCCTGGCCCGCGGGCGGAAGGCTGTTGTACTCGTAAAAGATCGGCATCTCGTCGTCGTAATCCTCCAGGTAGAGGTACACCGCAACCGCGATCTCTCGCGCCTGGGTGAGTTCTACCGTGGATTTGGCCGCCTGCTTTGCGGATGAAAACACGGGAAAGAGAATGGCGGCCAAAACCGCGATAATCGCGATGACCACCAATAGCTCGATGAGCGTAAACGCGCTTCGTAACATAAACAAACCTCCGGCAACAGCCGTCCTACGCGTTCTGCGAAGACGGTCTCGTTGACGGAGGCCGTTGCTCCACAATCCCTACACCGGTATTAACCGGATCAGGTTCAAGGGGTCTTCCTTTAATCGGAACTCTCAGCCTTTCGGCTCCCCCTGCGGGCAGCTTTGTCAATTGAATTATACGTCACATTTAGGCTGTATAGTGAACGTAATGGCCAATCGCCTTTCTGAGTCCACGTCGGCTTACCTTCTTCAGCATAAGGACAACCCGGTTGATTGGTATCCGTGGGGTTCGGAGGCCTTTGAAAAGGCGAAATCCGAGCTCAAGCCGATCTTCTTGAGCATCGGCTACTCGTCATGCCACTGGTGCCACGTCATGGAGCATGAGTCGTTTGAAGACTCCGATATCGCTCAGCTTCTGAACGAGCACTTCGTCTGCGTCAAGGTCGATCGCGAGGAGCGCCCCGATATCGACGAGGCCTATATGACGGCGGTTCAGCTTCAATCGGGCCGAGGCGGCTGGCCGATGACGCTCTTCCTCACTTCGGACCGCAAGCCGTTTTTTGCGGGGACCTATTTCCCAAAGGAAGACCGGGGGCAGATTCCCGGATTTCGAACCATCGTCTCCCAAATTGCGAAGGGGTGGAAGTCGAAGCGAGATGAGTTCGAGAGCGCGGCGGCCGACTTCTCCAAGGCGATCTCTCAGGCGATCACCCGATCGGGACCGAAGACCTTCACGAAACTTGGCCCGGCTCTCATTGAGAACGCGGTCAACGCTCTGCTCAGCGAGTTCGACACGGAGAATGGAGGTTTCGGAACGGCTCCCAAGTTCCCGCCCCACACCTCGCTCGCCTTCTTGATGGACTATGTGGTTTCGCCGTTCGCCACCGACGAGTTGGCAAAGACCGCACTCTCGGTATCCCTCGTGACCCTGGAGGCGATGGCATTGGGCGGAATCTGCGACCACGTTGGCGGTGGCTTCTACCGCTATTCGACTGACGCCGAGTGGGTCTTACCCCACTTCGAAAAAATGCTCTATGACAACGCCTTGATGGTTACGAACTACGCCAAGGCTGTTCAGTTCACTATGGAGGCGGAGCCGGGGATTGCTGGCTTCTTTGCCCTCACCGCGGCAAGAATCATCGATTGGCTCGGTCGGGAAATGCAAACCCCCAACGGGCTCTTTGGCTCCGGGCTCGATGCCGACAGCGAAGGTGAGGAGGGCCGCTATTATGTTTGGTCTGAGCATGAGATACGGCTTGTCTTAGGAGATCGGGCCGAGCCGTTCATCAAGGCCTTCTCGGTCAAGCCGGAGGGCAACTTCCGGGATGAGGCCACGGGCGAAGCCACCGGCATGAATGTGCTTTATACGTCCGAGACCCCGGACGACGAATTTGAGGCCGAATTGGCCCTGCTGCTGCATCGCCGCCTCTTGCGGCAGCCACCGGGCTTCGACGACAAGCAAGTGGTCTCCTGGAACGGTCTTGCTCTTTCGGGAATGGCGTCGACGGGCGAGATCGTGCGCGCCCAGGCGATGGCGTCGACGATTCTGGAGGCCGAAGCCCAACATGGCAAGCTGCCGCACCTCATCGCAAGAGGGCGGCCGGTGGGCGACGCCTTCCTTGACGATTACGCCGCGTTCGTGCTCGCCTTGCTGGACCTTGCCACGACTCTGATCGTCGGTGACGACCTGGCCGGCGCCCAACGATGGCAGGCGGAAGCAAGCCGCCTCGGGCAGAAGATGATCGACCTCTTCTACGATCACGAAAATGGCGGTTTCTTCCTCACGTCGGATACCCACGAGGTGCTGTTCGGCCGCTCCAAGCCGGTGTTTGATCAACCTACGCCTAGTGGGAATGCGCTCGCCGTACAAGCGCTGTTGCGGCTAGGTGAAGTTGAAAAGGCTCGCCAAAGCCTAGAACTGTTCGTGGGCTGGATGGAGGGAGCGCCACAGGCCACGGAAGGGCTTTTGGACGCGCTTCTTTGGCTCCTGGAAAGAGAGGATCCCGAGGTTGACGTCGAGCAGCCTTCCGCCTCGCCAGAGGCGCCGAAGGAAGTTAGCGTGACTCTAGCACCCAGAGAGATCCTTGCCAAGGGTGGAGCGGGCCGCGGGGTGGTAACGATCGATATTCCCGCCGGGTTGCACCTGAACTCCCACGATCCGCCAGCGCGATGGCTGACGCCGACCACGGTGACCATCGAAGGCCCGGAGTTCGCCGTCGAGTATCCCCCTGCCACAAACGACGTGTACACCGGCAAGCTAGAAATACCGTTCACCGTCCAACTGCCAAAAGGCGAATCGGGCGCCGATTTTGAGGTCACGGTAACCTACCAAGCCTGCACCGACAGCGAGTGCCTTCTGCCACAGGAGAAGCGGCTTAACGGAGTCGTATTGGCGGGTTAGCTATGGAGTGCGGCGATTCCTTCGCCGCTATTACCAGCCGATTCTTCGGCGGCCCAGAGGCCCAACCGGCGGGAGAGGGAGAAAATGAAGTGGCGCACCCTCTCAGGGTGCGAGACCGAGCATAACTCGGCCCGCCGGTCCAGAGCGGGTAAGTTAATGCGGCCCAGAGGCCCAACTGCCGGGAGAGGGAGAGAATGAAGTGGCGCACCCTCTCAGGGTGCGAGCCGAGCATAGCTCGGCCCGCGCGGTCCAGAGCGGGTAAGTTAACGAGATGCGCAGAGTCCTCGGCTCACTCGCCATAGCCGTCGCCCTCCTCGCGCCGCTAAAGGCGCTCGCGTGGATCGACACCGGGCATATGATCGTCGCCGCCATCGCAAACCACGAGCTTAAGCCCCGAGTCCGCGCCCAGATCGACGACCTTCTGAAGATCGGTGGCGATGCGCGGACGTCGGACTTGTACGGCGCGGCGTGCTGGGCGGACGACTTCAAGACCCACGAAACGGCCAAGTGGCACTACATCGACAACTACTTCAGGACCGACGGGAAACCCGCCAAGGGCAAACCGGACGCTGAGAACGTGATTTGGGCCATTCGCAAATTTTCGGCTGTCCTTGCCGACCCGAAGCAGCCAGCCGCCGAGCGGGCAGAAGCGCTACGCTACATCCTCCACTTCGTAGGCGACGTTCATCAGCCCTTGCACGCCGTCTCCAGGGGGACCGACCAAATGCCAAATGGCGACTCCGGCGGGAACAAGTTCGCCATCCAGCCGGTGGAAGGTGTTGGAATGTGGCACCCCTGCCTGCACGAGCTTTGGGATTGGGCCTGCGGATATTACGAGCACGTTTCACGGCCCCTCCACCCGGTAGAGCGGGATCAGATTGATGGGTACGCCGACCAGGTGATGGCCGACTTCCCGGAATCTAGCATGCCCGCTTCGCAGGATTTGACTCCTGAGGACTGGATGCGCGAGAGCGTCCAAGAGGCAGAGTCGTTCGTGTACAAGGGGATCGAGCCTGGCAACGAACCTTCGAAAACCTACTTGGATCAGGGAAAGAAAGTCGCCGAGCAACGGCTTGCCCTCGCCGGTTACCGGCTTGCGGGTCTATTGAATAAGCTCCTCGGCTAGTGTAGAACTCTATGGAGTGCGGCGATTCCTTCGCCGCTTTGAATGAATGCAATCCTTTGCCGTTCAAGGGCCTTATAAGGCGCCTTTTTGCGTTCCGCAAACCGGATTGGACGTAGAAAGGGGTAGAAACATGGCCATAAGCGAACTCCAATCTCTCGAACATACGACTTCCGAGGCCCTAGTCTCCACCGAGTGGCTCGCGGAACATTTGGAAGACCCGAACGTGCGAATTGTCGAGTCGGACGAGGACCCGCTACTCTACTTCGTGGGGCATATTCCGGGCGCCGTCGAGGTCGATTGGACCCGCGACCTGAACGACCAAGTGCGCAGAGACTATTTGAACCGCGAAAGCTTCGAGGCATTGATGCGGCGCCACGGAATTGGAAACGACACCTGCGTCGTTTTCTATGGCGACCGAAGCAACTGGTGGGCCGCCTACGCCCTCTGGGTGTTCAGTCTGTTCGGGCACGCCAACACCCGAATCCTCGATGGCGGGCGGCAAAAGTGGATCGCTGAAGGACGGCCTCTTACAAGTGAGGAACCCAATTACGAGCCGACGAACTATACTGCCCAACCGCGAGACGACAAACAGGACCGGGCGTTTCGAGACGAAGTTCTCGCCCACTCGGATCTCCACAACAAGCTGATCGACGTTCGAAGTCCGCAGGAATTCACCGGCGAGCGGCTCCACATGCCGGAGTATCCCAACGAGGGCGCCCTGCGCGGAGGCCACATCCCCGGCGCCCTCAGCGTGCCTTGGGCGCGCGCAGTGAACCTCGAAACCGGCGAGTTCAGGCCGCTCGAAGAACTGCGCCAGATCTATGAGCTCGAAGTTGGCCTGGGCAAAGGGGAAGACGTGATCGTTTACTGCCGTATCGGCGAGCGCAGCAGCCACACCTGGTTTGTGCTAAAGCACCTGCTCGGATTTGGCAGTGTCCGCAACTATGATGGAAGCTGGACGGAGTGGGGCAACCTGGTTGGAGTGCCGATCGAGCGTTAGTGCCTATTCCACCAAAACTGCAAAGCGTGCTCGAAACGCTTGAGCTTGTGCCTGAGCGTTCGGATCGCATCCAGTTTCTAATCTCCCTCGCGGAGGGGTTCCATTCGCCGCCGCCAGAGGTCGTTGCGAAGCCGTACCCTGAAGAGTTTAGGGTGCCCGGCTGCGAATCCGAAGCGTTCGTTTTCTCGAGACCCCGAGCGGACGGGACGCTGGATTTCTATTTCGCGGTCGAGAACCCCCAAGGCGTATCGGCGATGGCGCTCGCCGCGATATTGCGGGAGAGCTTCACCGGCGCGAACCGTGAAGACATCCTAAGCGTCCCCGAAGACGTAATCTACCAAGTGTTCGGAAAGGAGCTCTCAATGGGAAAGAGCATGGGCCTCATGGGGATGGTGCAAATGGCCAAAATGCAGGCTCGTAAGGGGCCCCATTGAAGTATCCTCAGGAGAGGGATCCGCGGCCTAGGGAGAGAGGTTGTCATCGGAAGGGATAAACATTAGGAAGGGCTCTAAGAGTGACGGTTCGCCAGATCATCCCGGGCCCGAGCCACCGATACCGGAACGGCGTTTTAGAGTGCTGTTGGCGCTTGGCATAGCCTGGCCAGTGTTGCTGGTGGCCATTTATTGTCTGGCCCTCTTCGGCCAGATGATCCACAACCAGAGCGTTCGGGGAGCGCAGGTCGAGTTTCAGCGGCGCGTTTCCGAGGGGCGAAATCTTCGTACGATGCTGCTTGACATGGAGACGGGCATTCGCGGCTATCTCCTCTCGCACGATTCCTCTTATCTTCAGCCCTACACGCAGGCAAGCACAGAACTTCCCGGGGAACTGAAGCAACTTTCTGCGGTGAGCGACGGCGATCCAACAGCCGACAGGCAGAGCCAGAAGATCGCTAGCGACGTCGCCGAGTGGACGAGCACCGCCCAGGTCCTTGTCGGCAGTCAGGCGCCGGCCGGAAAGATCGACCCGGAAGTGATGGCAAGGGCAAAGAACCAGTTCGACGAGTTGCGCCAAAGCATGCAATCTTATCTGGACGAATCCATGGCGAAAGACCGCCAATATGAGGTCTTGATTCGCCAGAACCGGGACCGGATCAAGATGATCGCCGGCCTGGGAGGCGTCGGCTTGGCCGCGGGCCTCATCCTGGGAATCCTTGTGCTCGCCAGGCGGATCGCCGAGACTTACCACCGAACCACCGTTGCCTATGAAGGGGAATCCAAGCGGGCTAGGGACGCGTCCGACCTGTACCGGCTCATTACCGATAACTCCGCCGATCTGATTAGTCTTGTGGACCGGGGTGGCCGCTACACCTTCGTCAGCCCCTCATTCGAGAAGGTGCTTGGTTTGAAGGGAAAGGACCTAATCGGGCGGCGCGTCGACGAGTTGATCAACCATGAGGACGGGGAATCAGACGAGCGGTGGCGTAACCTCTTCAACACAGGCGCCGGACAAGAGATGATCCGGCATCAAAACTCAAGTGGCGGCTGGGCGTGGATCGAAGTGAACGCCCGTCGAATCGATGGAACGCTGGTGGCAGTCGGCCGCGACGTTTCGGAAAGCGTACGAATCAGTGACGAACTGAAGAGGCTTAATTCTGAACTAGAGCTCCGGGTCGGGGAGCGAACCGAGGAGCTTTCGGTTGCCAACGCAGAGTTGGAGGCGTTTAGCTATTCGGTATCGCACGACCTCCGAGCCCCCCTGCGCAGCATCGCTTCGTTTAGTCTGATCCTTCAGCAAGACGTGGGGGCCCAGTTGGACGAGGAAAGCCAGGACAACCTGGGCCGAATCCGTGCCGCCGCCGCGAAGATGACCGAGTTGATCGACGCGCTGCTAACCTTCAGCCGCATCGTGAGAGCCGGGCTGAACCGGACGGAAGTGGACCTGACTCATATGGCGGAGACGATCATTGCCGAGCTTAGGCGCACTTCTACCAAAGACGTCGAAGTTAGGGTGAGGGCGGGCATGAAGGACGAGGCTGACCCGCATTTGGTAAGAATCGTGCTGGAGAACCTTATCGAGAACGCATGGAAGTTCACATCGAAGACCCCAAATCCCAAGATCGAAATTGGGTACGACAACGGCGCCTACTTCGTTCAGGACAACGGCGCTGGGTTCGACCAGCAGTTCGCAAACAAACTGTTTCTGCCCTTCGAGAGGCTGCATACCGAGCGCGAGTTCCCTGGAACCGGCATCGGCCTGGCGACTACAAAGCGAATCATCGACCGGCATGGCGGCCGGGTTTGGGCGGAGAGCACACCGGGCGTGCGAACGACCTTCTATTTCACGTTGAGGGCCTCGGATACCGGGAACTACATGGAGGCGAACGAGGTTTCTAACCCATAATCTGACTCGGCCCACAACCATGCAAATGAATCTTCTCGTTACCGGAGGCGCCGGGTTTATAGGCTCCAACTTCGTGCGCCTTGCCTTGAAGAACCTGCCTGACGCCAAGGTCGTTGTTCTCGACGCCCTAACCTATGCGGGCAACCTGTCGACCCTTGCCGACGTTTGGTCGGACAAGAGGTTCGCGTTTTACCCGGGCAAAATTCAGGACGCCACCGTGGTCGAGGGGATCATCGATGCCGAGCGGATCACCCACATCGTCAACTTCGCGGCCGAGAGCCACAACGACCGTTCCCTCATCGAGGCGGGAAGCTTCATCCTCACCGACGTGCTCGGAGTTTATGTCCTTCTGGAGGCGACCCGGAAGTTCAAGCTGGAGAAGCTGGTGCACGTTAGCACGGACGAGGTTTACGGCACGATCAGTACGGGCCACTTCACTGAGGAAAGCCCCGTCGAGCCAAACACGCCTTACAGCGCGAGCAAAGCGGGCGGGGACCTGCAGATCCGCGCCCACGTAAAGGCGTTCGGTACCCCCGCCACCGTCACCCGCGGCGGCAACACCTTCGGGCCATACCAGTTTCCGGAGAAACTCATCCCGTTCTTCGTGACGCGCCTCATCGATGGCAAGAAGGTGCCCCTTTATGGCGACGGCGACCAAGTTCGGGAGTGGATCTACGTGTTGGATCACGCCTCCGGCGTGTTAGCCGCCCTACTCAAGGGCCAAACCGGCCAGATATACAACGTTGGAGACGTGAACGAGCGCGAAAACCGAGAGGTCGTGCGCATCCTCCTCGAGGAAACCGGGAGGGACGAGAGCCTGGTCAAAAAGATCCCCGACCCTAGAAAGGGCGCCCACGACAAGCGGTACTCCATGACCACGGAGAAGGCGCACGCCCTAGGCTGGAAACCAACCCACCCGTTCGAACAGAGCCTACGAGAAACAGTTCGCTGGTACGTCGAGCGGCAAGATTGGTGGCGTCCGTTGGTTGAAACGGACGACTTCCGGCACTTCGTGGGGCGGTTCTACGGTCCGAGTCTGGGAGAGGATCTCTGAGAAGGTCAGGACTAAAGGGATGATCAAGAACGACCATCGAATCTCAAACGCCTTGTCGCTGTGGACGGCTGGCGCGATCTTACTGCTCATCTTTTCTGGCCGCACGCAGGGGCTCCTATCCAATCTCTTGGCCTTGGCCGGGGTCGCTGTCCTCCTCCGTTGCGCGTTCCTTTGTTGGCGGGCCCTCAAGCGGTAATTACCTTGGAGTTCCGGTTTCTTCGAACCAACGAGGGGCGCATATGAAGCAACAAACCGAGACCAAAGGTGCTCGAGGGAAGGAACGGGACAATAACGTTTTCGACCGGCATAAGTGACGCGGATGAGCTAGCTAAGTCGATTCATCGTAAGGCGCCTGTCGATTAAGTCCTGAGTTGATAGCTCGTGCTGCGCCCACCTGCTTCGCCTTTATTCAGGATATTGCGAGCGACAAGGTCGCTGATGTCGCGCAACGCCGTATCGGGCGAGCATTTCGTGATTGCCGCCCACTTGGTTGACGTGAGCTTCCCATGGAAGCCATCCAGGAGGCGATTGACCATATTTCGCTGCCGATCGTTGAACGATTCGCCGGCATGCGTCTCCCAAAATCGGGACTTCATCAGCACGGCCTCTAGGGTTTCTCCGGATGCTAGGATCGCCCGCTTTAGGCAGTTGAGGAACCACTCTATCCAGGATGTGATATCCATCGTCCCTTTCTGACGGGCCTCGAGCACGTCGTAATAGGACTTGTACTCGCGTTGAATCTGCGCTGACATGCTGTAAAAGCGCTGGGGGCTTTCTTCGGATCTTGCGAGCATGATGTCTGCCAGGGCGCGCGCGATTCTCCCGTTGCCGTCGTCGAACGGGTGTATGGAGACAAACCAGAAATGGGCCAGGGCGGATTTGATCACGAAATCCAAATCGTCGTTGGCGTTGAACCAATTTAGGAAGCGCGCCATTTCCGATTCGAGCCGGTCAAAGGAGGGCGCCTCGTAGCGCACTCTCTCGCGACCAATAGGGCCGGAGACGACCTGCATCGGTCCGCCTTCCTCGGTTCGCCAGGCGCCGCCCGTGATGCGCGCCATACCGCTTCGTCCGGACGGAAACAAAGCCGAGTGCCAAGCGAATAAACGCTCGTCGGTTAGGGGAGCCTCGTAATTGCGGGTGGCGTCGAGCATCACCTCGACGATTCCCTCCACGTTGCGGTCGGCTGGAAGGACGCCCCCGATATCGATGCCCAGGCGCCGCGCGATGGAGGATCGCACCTGCTCCGCATCCAGTCTTTCGCCCTCGATCTCGCTCGTCTTAACAACGTCTTGCGTTAGCGTTTGCAGTGTGGCCTCTTCACGCAGGCTAAATCCCAAAGCGCCCATTCGGCCGATCAACCGACCCTGAAGATGGCGCACTTCCCCGAGCAGCCCACTAAGACCTGCCTGATTCCAGGAGAATGCGGGCCAACCTTCCAGTTCATGGATGTACATGTAATCTCCGCATGTTCTACGGAGATTATAGGGCTATCCTTCGCTATTCAACGCAAATTGTGCGGAGAATAGGTTGCTTATTCTCCGCTTGTCGGCCTTTGCGATCCACATCCGGTTCGGGTTCGGCGGCTCTCCGTGCCCCCTGCGGTTCCAATCCGGAGCAAGAAACCCGTAATCATTTCTTAACCCCCTTCAACGCCAAGGACCCGGCATCTCTGTCATACTGAGGGGGAAAATGCCCCAAGGGCTTTTATTAGCAGATTTTAGAGCAGTTTTATTCGACATTGACGGCCCATCGATCCATGCGGCGCCGTCTTTCGTTCAGAGCCCCGACGACGCCCGCGAGTATTACAACGGGCCAGGGATAACGGACGATAAGAAACCGGCCAGAGCGGGCCATCCTCTCTAACGCATATGCAAAACGTTCGGGAGCCGTCGCAGTCGAGAACGCATTGGCAAACAACAGGGCCTTGCTAGACGGAACGTTGCGAGAGATTCTCGAATCGCGCGGCGTCCGGGTAAGGGCCAAGGAAACGACTTTTAGAACACCATGCCTCGAAGGAAAAGCGTAACAAACGAAGAAACCGCGCCAGAGACGATCCAGGCGCCCTCAACCGAAAAACCGACAACCGAAGCAGCAAGCGACACGCCCACCAAAGGGCCGTCCCGCCGCGCCACCCGGCGGCCGAAAGGCGAGGGAAATGAGCCGCAAGAAAGCGGCTCTGGACTTGGAAAGCTGATCGAAGGCGTCAAATCCGCCGTCCGGCGAGGACGTCGTCCCAAAGAAGAGCCGGCCGCAGCCGCGCCCGCGCCAACAACCCCAGAACCGGTTGCCGCGGAGAAAGAGCCGGAAGCGGGGAAGGGACGTAGGCGGCGAGGAAGCGCCCCAAAAACCCAGGGCGAGCCGAAGGTCATCGTCCACGACGACTTCGCCGATTTCGGCGACAATTTTCAGATACCAACCTTCAGGCCGAAGAAAACGGCTGCCGCCAGCGCCGAAGCGCCTGCCACAGAACGGCGCGATGAGGAGCCCAGAACCCAAAGAGGAGGGAGAGGCAGACAGCGCAGGCCTGAGCAACCGCGAACGGACGGCGCCACCCCAATCACAGAACAAGAGCGGAGAACGCCTGAGCGCAGGCGAACCAGGGCCGCTCAACCGGAGCCGGTGGAACAAGCCGTTCCGGAGCCTATTCCGGTCGCGCCTGTTCATCCGCTCCTCGAGATCCCCGAAGACGCGCCCCAGGTGGTGCTCCGAGACGGGATTCCAACCCTTGTCCGCGATCACCGCGTTTATCCTCCCATCGCGTTTTTCGGTAACTCCGCGGAAAGCGAGTCGCGGTTCAAAACGGTGATGGAAGAGGTTCGTCTTGCCGGCGAGGCGGGCGTTCACATTCATTCTCATCTTGTGGAGTTCGAGGTCGACCCGCGAAACGTGGATCGAAGCGTGTCCTTTGCCGCCTTCATGCTCAAAGAGACCCTCAAGGCGGACCCCGAAGCCCAGGTTCTCTACCGTATCGTTTTCATCGCCCCGGCGGGTTGGACGGAGCTTTATCCCGACGCAAAATATGAAACCGCCGAAGGCGGCGCGGCCGAGCCGAGCGTCGCCGACGACCAGTTCTGGAACGTGGCGAAGGAATGCCTTCAGCGATTCATCCGGTCCTTGAGACTTCTCGAAGCGCGCGACCACATTCTCGGCCTGCACCTCGAGCGCGGCGAGTGGTTCTACTCGCAGGGATGGGGCTACGACACTTCCCCTGCCGCAAGGAACAAGTTCCGGGAATGGGCGAGGGTTCGTTACCGCAACGACATCGTCGCGTTGCGCGCGGCCTGGTTCGATGGAACCGCGAGCTTCAACACCCTGCTTATTCCAAGCTATCAAGGCGAGGCCGCCTCGCGCGAAAAGTTCATTCGGTCCAGCCGGAGAGAAAGGCGCTGGGTCGATTACCACCTGTTCCTGAGCGACGCCACCGTCGACCGCATCAGCAACCTCGCTTACGGCGCCAAAGAGGCGAGCGAAGGGTATTTCCTCGTCGGCGCCAGCTATGGCTACACGTTCGAGTGGTCGCACCCCGCCAGCGGTCACCTTTCGCTGGGCAAGTTGCTGCGCACTCCCGAGATCGACTTCATCGCCGGGCCACCCAGCTACCGGTCGCGCGAACCGGGAGGCGCCGCCCCGTTCCCATGCCCTATCGACAGCTTTGCCCTGAACGGCAAGCTCTACATCAGCGAAGAGGACTTCAAGACCTCGATCGGGCAGCAGCGCCAAGAGCCGGACGATTTCAACCCGATGATCAAGACGCCGCAGGCTTTGGAGAGCGTGCATTGGCGGGGCGCCGGTTCGGCCCTCAGCCACGCCTCAGGCATTTGCTGGATGGACCTGTGGGGCAACGGCTGGCTAAAGACTCCGGGAATCTGGCAGCGCGCGGGCGCTTTGCGCCGGTGCCTGATCAACCGTATGGCCGCGCCCTTGCAAGATCCGGACGTCGCCGTATTCATCGATGAGCGGGCCCTTGCCTACCTCGTGGACGAGGAAGCGTTTGCGCTCCTGGTGCAGAACGTGCGGGAATCGGTCCTGCGCTCCGGACTCACCGCCGCTTTCTACCTCCTCAGCGACCTGCAGCACCGCGAAAAGTTTCCCGAGAGCAAGCTCTACGTGTTCCTGAACGCATGGGACGTGCGCCCCGAGCTCCGCGCCGCAATCAAGACGCGGCTTCAGCGCGACAACAAGGTGCTGTTCTGGATTTTCACGGCCGGACTCTTTGATTCCGGCCGCGAAGGGCTCGAAAGGGCGCGCGAGGTCATGGGCATCGCCCTGAAGCCTCAGCCGTTCCATAGCAAGTCGGGCACGACCATCCTCAACCGGCGGCATCCGTTGAGCGAAGCCTTTCCCGAACGCACCATCGGCGGAGGCGCGGCTCGAATGGAGCCCAGCTACTTCGCGATCCCCGAGGAAGCCACCGTTCTCGGCGAATACACCCAAACCGGCCTGCCAAGTTTCGTCGTAAGGGAGTTCAACAACGACAAGGATCCCAGCGAGCGCTGGAAATCCGTATTCCTCGGCGAGCCGACGGTGACGCCCGCGTTGCTTCGCGCCCTTGCCCACATGGCCGGGGTTCACGTCTGGAACTACCAGGAGGACGTGACCCATGTGCGCCCGCCGTTCCTCACCGTGCATTGCACCGGGGCCGGCGCCAGGACGCTTACCATGCCGAACAAGTGGGTCGCCTACAACCTCGAAACTGAGGAATGGCTCCCAAGCGACAGCTCCAGCATTCGGTTTCAGGCGACGGACGGCTCGACCCATGTATTCCTCGTCGGAGTCAAAGAGGACCTGGACAACATCCTCTCGGCTTCACCGGACGACCTGCTCAGGATGGAGACGCTGCCTCCGAAGCCGGACAACACCGTACGATTCGACACGGCCTCATTTGACGTCGCCATCATGAAGTTAGGCGAATGGATGGAAGTCGGCGACACCGACGACGCGAGCGACGAGTTCCTGTTTAAGCCCAAGTTCCTCGAAGAGGAGCCTGACGAGGTTTCCGTGGACGAACGCCCAGGCCGACGACGGCGACGACGCGGGCGCGGAGGTAGGGACCGCGAGGGCTCGGAGGAGACAGCGGGCGAGCGCGTTGCGGTTGAAGTGCCGACCAGCGAAGGCGACGACGTTGGTATGAGCGTCGTGTTCCGAAGGCGGAAGTAGGTGGCGTTCAAGGCCGGTATTGTGGCGATGCTCGGCAAGCCCAACGTGGGCAAGAGCACGCTGGTCAATGGCCTTGTGGGCCAGAAGGTTTCCATCGTCAGCAGCAAGCCGCAAACCACCCGCCGGCGGGTATTGGGAATCGTTCAAGGCGAGGACTATCAGGTTGCGTTGATCGACACGCCCGGAATCCACGAGCCGCATACAACTCTCGGCCGAGCCATGGTCGACGCAGCCCGCCAGGCGCTAGACGGCGTCGATGCGGTGCTTTACGTGGCGGACGTCTCCAAAAGGGCGGAAGCTGCGGACAAGCAGATCGCCAAACTCGTTCGCCCCGACGGAAACCCGGTCGCGCCGATCCTACTCTGTCTCAACAAGATGGATTTGCTCCCCGCGGAAATGGTCGTTCCGCACGTTGAAAGTTATACAAAACTCTTCGAAACCGAAGACTATATGATGACGACGGCAACCCGTCTGCTCAACTTGGACAAGCTGATGGAAATGGTAGTAGAGAAGATGCCGGAAGGCCCCGCCCTCTACCCGGAAGACGAGTACACCGACCAACCAATGCGCTTTCTGGCCTCTGAAATCATCAGGGAGCAGGTGCTCAAGCACACCCGAGAAGAGGTGCCCCACGCAACTGCGGTTGTGATCGACGAATGGACGGAAGAAGCCGGCCTCGTGCGGATTTCAGCCTCCATCGTGGTAGAAAAGCAGGGTCAAAAGGCGATCCTGATCGGCAAAGGCGGGCAGTTCGTCAAGATGGTGGGTACAGCCGCAAGGCTGGAGATCCAAACGCTCATCGAGCGTTCGGTTTTCCTCGAGCTGTTCGTGAAGGTGCGGGACGACTGGAGAATGAACCCCCGCATGCTTCACGAGCTAGAATACACGGAATGATGCGTGGCCCAATTTGGAGTGCGGCGATTCCTTCGCCGCTCATAATGCGGCAATCATTTGCCGCAAGTTACCGGTGGCCGAGTCCGGAAGAATGGTTGCCTTCACGCGACCTCAGTTCCGAGGGTGTATCGTTGCGCGGCGGAGGCTGCGAAGGGCAGCCCAAAACCAAGCTTCTTCCCGCCGGAGGCTGTCGCATGTTGTTTCTAGTACCGCGCCAAGAGACCTCAAGTGCCGCTAACACCAAACCTCCACCAAAACGCGATGAAATAGCCTCAGCCGGGGACACGCCGTGAACGACGCAAACTCGAGCGGCATGGGTAGCAACTTATTCGGATCACCCCTGGCAAAAGATCCCACGGTTGCCCTGCCAGCAGTGCGCTTGCAAAGTCCGACGGCCCCCGGGCCGGTCCGCAAGATTCAGTTCGTCATCGAAATCGTCGGTCCGCGCACGGTTCCCGCTCCAACCGTACAAGCGATCCTTCAGCTTCACTGGCAGCAAGCGTTAGGCCATCCTCAAGCGTTCGTTATGGCGGGGTCCGACCAAAACTGGCGGCCGCTGACGCCGAACGACGGCAGCGGCGCCTACGACTCGTTAGCCCTTGCATGGGACCTCATAACGCCAATCGGCGACCTGACCGCGCCGGTCGCCCAAAAGCTATGGGACGCCGCAGAGGATTTTGCAAAGCAAGTTGGTCGCCGGGCGATCGCGATTCCAATACCGCAAGACGTCCCGCATAACGCCGGCGTGTTGCGTCAACTGCGCGAGTCCTTGGATATAGGCTTCAACCTAACGGTGACGCCTGCCTCCCGCCCCTTGGAAGAGAAAGAAATCTGGCGAGTAGCCGCCGCGCTAGGGCTTGACTACTCGACGAACGGGTCGTTCGTATGGAAAGCGGAGGGAAGCGAACTTCCATTGTTCGAGGTTTTCCCCGGAGGGGAGGCTGAGCGCTTTCTCCTTTCACAAGTTCAGGCCGGGGCGCAACACCCGTGCATCGGCCTAGGCTTCAGCGTGCCCCTCTGCCCTGACCCCATGACCGCCATAGACGGCTGTCTAAAGGCCGGCCTAGTTTTCGCCGACCGGCTCCGAGCTCTCTTACTTGACGAGGACGATAGGCCGGTGAACGATCAAAGCAAGGTCAAGTTGGCAAAAAACCTGGAGCAGGCGGTAGGAGCGTTGAACCGCGCAGGCATTGCGCCAGGGTCAATAGAGGCGCTGAAGCTGTTTGCAGTGTAAGCGAAGACGTTCATTCTAGGACCGGTTGAAGCTGACGGTGAGACAATCTCCGAAGCCCCAACGTTGGGCGACCGATTTCATCTTGACGCGCGGAACTTGTATCTCCGTCACATAACGCCTAAGGGAAAGAAACGAGGGTCAAGCTGCCCAACCGACCCCGCAGGGGTCATAGAGAATAGCGCGGGGTCGAGCAAATCTGCCGTAGCGAAGCGGAGGCAGAGCAGCGACCACCCCGGGGGAAGAGCGACAAATATCTCCGGCGCGCTGAAGGTGCGCCACCGGGGATCTACCAAGTTTGAACCCATTGAAAATCGTGTAGTAGATACATATCTACTTATTTAAGTGACATACCCACCAAAACCACCGTATATACATATGGGGAATCAATATCTCCTTCGTTCTTTTGACAACTCAATACCATCGGCCGTTTTTGGACCTCTAGCGCTTGGTCCGCCGCCGCTTGACGCCGTCCGGGACGGGATGCCCAGCCCTTGTCCGCCTAATTAGACCGAGCGAGTTCCGTAGGTCGTAATGACCATGGCCCCAGGGCCGTCGTCGGTGGCTTCCCACAAGAACTGGAGAGGCGACGGCATCTCATGGAGGAGGTCCAGCGGTCTGGCTTGTCCCATGAGCAATAGGTTGATCGAGGCTAGTAAAAGGTTCACGCTGTGGAAGCACTCCGGTTCCTACCGATATTCACATTTTTACGACGTCTTGGCATTGCACTGTTTTCCGCGTGAAAACAGTGCAAAACCGTGCAAAAGCGTGCAACATCGTGCAGCCTTCAGGTTCAACGGTCCTCGCCGAACGTCGAAATTCATTGCACGATTCTGCACGGCTTTTCCGCCGCGACGAACACCTCGTGAGGCTAAAATGATAGGCCTATGCTCGACCGCAACCTTCTTCGCACAAACCCCGACCTCGTCAAAAAGGGCATCGCTAGAAAGCATCTGACCGGCCCGGTGGATGAGTTCCTGGAATCCTACGCCGCTCTCCACGAACTCAAAATGGAGCTCGAGCAGAAGCGGGCCGAGATGAACGCGATCAGCAAGACGATCGGCCAGCTCATGGGCCAGGGGAAGAAGGACGAAGCCGAGGCGGCTAAAACCCAAACGGCCGCGCTTAAGGAAGCACTCGCGGAGGGCGAGCCTAGAGAGCGCGAGATGGAAGCGCGTCTGAGGGACATCGAACTGAGCATCCCGAACCCGCCGCACGAGAGCGCCCCGGATGGCAGGAACTCCGACGACAATGTGTTCGTCCGGGAGTGGGGCGAGAAGCCTAAGTTCGACAAGGCCCCCGAAGCCCACTGGGACATCGCGGAGCGGCTCAAGCTCCTCGATCTGGCTCGCGCATCCAAGATCTCCGGCAGTGGCTTTGCTCTCTATACCGGCTGGGGCGCCCGCCTTCAGCGCGCCCTCTTCAACTTCATGGCGGACCACCAAACCCTGAAGAACGGGTACCACGAGATTTACCCGCCGTTCATGGTCAACTCGGCAAGCCTTTACGGCACCGGGCAGCTTCCCAAGTTCGAGGAAGATTTGTATAAGGCAGGAGACGATCTCTATCTAATACCAACCGCCGAAGTGCCGATCACCAACATCTACCGGGACGAAGTCCTGAACGGCGAGGACCTGACCCTCAAAATGGCCGGCTTCAGCGGCTGCTTCCGCAAGGAAGCGGGCGCGGCGGGGAAGGACACCCGCGGCATCCAGCGCATGCACCAGTTCGACAAGGTGGAGTGCGTCAAATTGTGCAAGCCGGAAGACAGCTACGACGAGTTGGAGTCGCTCACCAAGGACGCGGAAAGCGTGCTCCAGATCCTCGGCCTCCATTACCGGGTCATGCTGATCTGCACGGGCGACATGAGCTTCTCCAACGCCAAACAATACGACCTCGAGGTGTGGTCCCCGGGAATAGGGAAGTATCTGGAAATCTCAAGCTGCAGCAACTTCGAAGCCTTCCAGGCCCGACGAGCCAACATTCGGTTTAGAAGGGCTCAGGGCGAAAAGCCTGAGTTCGTCCACATCCTAAATGGCAGCGGCTTGGCAACGCCAAGGCTGTTCGCCGCCATCTTAGAGACATTCCAACAGCCGGACGGCAGCGTCACAGTACCGGAGGTTCTTTGGCCGTACGTGGGGACGGAGAGGATAGAAAAGTAGGAAATAGGAAATAGGAATCGGGAATAAGAGAGGCTCGGTTTTTGGAGGCTCAATCGAGCCTGGCGGCCTATCCCATGGCCTCCTAGCCCTGCCCCATCGCCCTCTTCAGGACCTCTAGCTGGCGCATTGCCCCTTCGTGATTGGGTTCCAATTCCAATGCCCGCTGCGTGTGAGCGATGGCTGGTATGAACTCGCCCTTTCTCCCCGCGATGGCGCCGCGCAGGAACGGCGCGTCCGCTTGGCCCTTCTTTTCTAAAAACTTCAGGTAGGGCTCGGCTTCTTGCTCCCGGCCCGCGTCAAGCAGCCTCTTTGCCAGAAGCAGGGCAGGCGCGGTTGCTTCTGGGTGGTGCGACACCATCTCCTCCAGGAAAGACTCCTCCGATTGACCGCGATGGGCGGCGAGTTTCATGGCTAGCACGGTCCAAAGGCCAGTGACGCCCTCCAGGGCGCGAAGGTTGTCGAGAGCGCTCCCAGCGGTGACCAAATCGTTCTGATCGAACGCATATTCAAAAAGCACGACCGCGCTCTGAGCGAATCCGGCGTCGATTGCTTTGCGAAGCCACTCCTTGGCCTCAAATTGCTCACCCAGTTCGGCGCAAACCAGGGCCAAGTTGTGGTCTCGCTTTGGACCGATGATGGCCATGTCAAGACTCTTAAGATATTCGTGGGCCGGATCGCTTACAAGCAAGTATTGCTGCTTCGCCTCTTCAAACCTTCCCAGCCCCGCGAGCGCCTGCCCGCAACGAAAGCGCAGTTCCGGGTCTTCGCCAACCACTTTCAGCCCGATTTCGCACGCCACCAGAGCGCCTTGTACGTCGCCCAGCGCTTGTCTGGACCCTGCCAACAGCGCGAACGCCTTCCGAACGTGGGATTCGGCCGGTTTGGACCGCTTGATGCTCTCCTCCAGCCATTGGGCGGCCTCTTTATGGTGGGAGTGGTCGTGGGCTTGGGCACCGAGGTTGAACAGGATGACCGCGTCGTTTGGAAAATCCTTGAGGTCCAGCTTGAGGAGCCTCTCGTTTCGAGCCCGCTTTCTGGACCGTCCGGCTGGTGTAGCGTCATAGTTGCTGTGGAGTATGCAAGCATCGATCCGTTCGATTCTTCCCCGTGAAACGAGGGAAGGATAGATCTGCTCGTGGACCCGGTAGCACCATTGCAAACCCTTGAGGTTGCGAAACAGCTTGAGGTGATCCACGCGCGTCGAATCGGCGCCGGGGTACTGGACGGGAACGATGAACCCCACGACGTCAGCCGGCGCTTCAATTGCCGCTTGCAAGATCGCTCTTGCCGAGTCTGGCGGAAGCGTGTCGTCGGCGTCCATCCAAAAAACCCAGTCGCCGGTGGCCTTTGAAAGGGCGATATTGCGGGCCTCTGCGAAACTGTCCTTCCATTTGACCTCAAACTGATCGACCCCGAACGTGCTCGCGATCTCCATCGATCGATCCCGCGAACCGGTATCGACGACAACGATCTGGGTAAACACTCCCTTAGCGGACCTGAGGCATTCCTCAAGAACGCGTTCCTCGTCCCGAACGATCATTGTGAGCGAGACGTTCGCCTTAGCGGCGAGTGCGGATAGGCTCTCTATTTCGATAGGTACTTCGCTAGTTGGCACAGACGATTCTACGGCTTTCATAGGCTGATCGGGCGCGAAATTCTAGTCATTTGGGGTTTGTTCTCGATTATCGCGTTTGAGGTCGAGAGATCGGAAGTTTCGGCCAGTTCCGGCGGTAACTACGATCTCGTCGGGAGAACGGGACACGGCTTGACCGGTTTGAGGCTGATCTAGCAAATAGGTCTGTTCCGCGGATTGCTGAAGACCGGACAACTGATCTTGTAGGGTCGGATCTTCGGAGGTCACCTCGACCTTTGTGGTGGTCAACGTCGAAGTCTTTTGTTCGATCTTCAAAGTGCCGGAAATATGCGCGTCGACCTTTCCGAATTTGATGATCGTATCCCATGCCCCGCTGGAGTCGATGTTGTACTCGGCGCCGGAAGCGTCGATCCACCTTCCCGCCAAGTTCAATACGGGCTTCGGTGCAGGTGGCTCGGGCCTTTCCGCGGGAGCCGCCAAAACCTTGCTGGATTGACCTCTCATCGGTGTCTGGTACGCGGCAGGTGGGGGATTATTGCCACAGCCAGCCGCGATTCCAAGCAACGCTCCACACCCGGCCCAAAAGGTCGAACAAGCCCTCATTACCATCCCATTCTATCGAATGAACGTACGATGTACCAAGAGTTTGTCGCGCAATTGTCTTGCGTCCAATTACGGTAAAATTTCTCGTTAATCACCCAACCTGGTGCACGAAGGACGTGCCCGGGTTTTCTTGCGTTTACGAGGAGCTTAGATTTCATGTCGACTCTTGTCATCGTCGGCGCCCAATGGGGCGACGAAGCAAAGGGAAAGTTGGTGGATGTTCTCAGCGAGCAGGCGGACATGGTCGTTCGTTTCAGCGGAGGCAACAATGCCGGGCACACGGTGATCGTGGGCTCGCAAACGTACAAGTTCCAACTGGTTCCGGCCGGAATCCTGCACCCTCACGTAAGCGCGATATTGGGCAGCGGCATGGTTGTTTGCCCTCGATCCCTTCTGGAAGAGCTCGACCGAACCCGAGAGGCAAAGAAGGAGCTGGGGACGCTGAAGGTTAGCAGCTCTTGCCACGTTGTGTTTCCGTACCACCTGATGCTGGACCGGCTGGAAGAAGAGGCGCGCGGCGAAAACAAGATTGGTACGACGTCGCGCGGGATCGGCCCGGCATACCAGGACAAGGTTGCGCGAATCGGGATTCGCATGGGCGAGTTCGTGAAGCCCCAAATATTTCGGAAACGGCTCTTCGAAGTCCTCACCTATAAGAACAGGCTGCTCGAGATGTTCGGGGAAAAACCGCTCGACTTCGAAGCCCTGCACAACGAGTATTCCGTTTACGCGGAGAGAATTCGCCCCTACGTGTGCGACACCGACGAGCTCATTCAGAATGCGGTGGGAGGCGGCAAGAAGGTGCTCTTCGAGGGTGCGCAGGGGGCTCTGCTTGACCTGGATGCCGGCACTTACCCTTATGTTACGAGCGGTCACCCGATTGCCGGAGGGGCTTGTCTCGGAACGGGAGTCGGCCCCCTTTCGATCAATTCGGTGCTTGGAGTCTGCAAGGCCTACTCGACCCGGGTTGGCGCGGGACCGTTTCCGACCGAACTCCACGACGAAGTTGGCGAAGCGATTCGCCAGAAGGGAAAGGAATTCGGCACCGTCACCGGGCGAGCCCGCAGGTGCGGCTGGCTGGACTTGGTCTCCTTACGTACCAGTTGCCGGGTCAACTCTTTAAGCGGCCTGGTTGTTACAAGGTTGGACGTTTTAAGCGGCCAACCCCACATCAAGGCGGCGACGAGTTATCAGCTCAACGGGCAATCCATCGGTTCTGTGCCTGCCGAAACCGACGTCTACGCGGAGGTGTGCCCCCACTTCGCCGAGTTGCCGGGATGGGACGAGCCCCTAAGTGGGCTTCGGCACTACAAGGATCTGCCTCAAAGCTGTCGTCACTATTTGAACTTCATCGAAGAGTTCGTCGGGGTGCCGATCGCAATTCTCAGTATCGGGCCGGAGCGCGACGAAACGATTATGGTTCGACCCGAACTGATCTGGCGTTGAACGAACATTCTCCCATTCTCGACGTATCGAACCTGATCAAAGAGTACGTCATGGGCGATTCCGTGGTCCACGCCTTGCGTGGCGTTTCTCTCACCATCGCGGAGGGGGAGTTCGTAGCGGTGATGGGGCCTTCTGGATCCGGCAAGTCCACCTTCATGAACATCTTGGGGTGCCTAGATAGGCCCACCTCCGGCGAGTTCCGGCTCGACGGAAAGGATACGCATCTGATGAGCGGCGACCAACTAGCCGAGATCCGCAACCATTATCTTGGATTTGTGTTTCAAACGTTCAACCTGATGCCCCGTGCGACGGCCTTGCGCAACGTCGCACTGCCCCTGATTTATTCCGGCGCGAACGATAGGGCGGGCCACGCGAAGCGGGCTTTGGAGACGGTGGGGCTGGCCGACCGCATAAGCCACCGGCCGACCGAGATGAGCGGCGGCCAGCAGCAACGGGTTGCCATCGCCCGGGCCATCGTGAACGACCCCGCAGTAATCCTCGCAGACGAACCCACTGGTAACTTGGACTCCGAGACCTCCGAGGAGATCATGGCGATCTTCGGCTCGCTGAACGCGGCGGGGAAGACGATAGTGCTCGTGACTCATGAAGAGGAGATCGCCCGCCACGCTCATCGGATCGTGAAGTTCCGGGATGGGTTGATCGTGGAGGATGGAGGCAATTAATAGTGAAAAGTGAAAGGCGAGCAATTGGGGCAAGCGTTTGGCCGGGGAGTTCTTCAAAGTCGAACGTTGAGTCTTCGTAAGTAGGTGTGGCACCATGGTACTGGATCGGAGTACCCACAGACGGGTCTAGCTTCCGGACGCCTGAAGAACTAACGATGTTTTTGCCCAGGGTCAGCGAGTTCGCCAGAGCGAAGCGACGGCGGGCGAGCGCAGCCCTGGGTTGACCTTCCCGTCTTTCACCCGCCCAATCGGGTACAAGTTGAGCATGGCACAGGCAGGGCAAGAGATCGATCTGGGCAAGATCGTCCAAGACAACTGGCTCTCCGAAATGCAGTGCATCGGAACGTATAGCCGGCTGCTGCAAACCGACGGCCATGCGGTTCGCCGAAACGTGCTCCGAAGACTCGTTCAGACTGAGACAAAGCACCTTCGCATCTGGGAAACCATGCTGAACGAGAAGGGCTTGCCGAAGCCTTCCACTGCCGACCTGCCCAAAGTGATCGACGGCCTTGTGGCAACGGAGGGCGGGCCCGCCGCCGTCTTCAAGGCGATCGAAGACGAAGAGCGACGCGATGTCGCGGAATACACCCGCCAGCTTCGAGAAATCAAAGATGATCGCTTGGCCGTTGCATTGCGCGAGATCATCCCTGACGAGCATGCCCACGCCCTTATCTTGCGAAGACTCCAGACGCAACCGGACGCACGGTCCGCGCTCGACCGTGTTATGAGGCGTCAGCGGCAAGGGGCCGGAGGCTGGATCGGCGACGCCGTTTACGGCGTAAACGATGGTCTCGGCGCGATTTTTGGCATCGTCAGTGGCGTTTCTGGCGCGACTTTGGGAGAAAAGAACGTGGTCCTTCTCGCCGGATTGGCGGGGATGATCGCTAGCGCTCTTTCCATGGGCGCCGGCGCCTACCTTGCGGCCAAGAGCGAGAGGGAGCTCTACGATGCCGAGCTGTTCTATGAGCGGGCCGAACTGAAGTCGCATCCGCAGGACGCCAAGGAGGAGATGTCACTCTTCTATCAGTTGAAAGGGGTACCCGAAGCCGAGGCGGATAGCATTACGGAGTCTCTTGCCCAAGACGAGGAGCAGTTCTTGAAGTCTCTTGCGGCGGAAAAGATGAACCTCACCGAGGATGCGCTGAGCAACCCAATAACCTCGGCATTGATCGGCTCTACGTCTACCGCCGTCGGCGCGTTCGTGCCAATCCTGCCCTTCTTCTTCATTGGGGGGACCGCCGGAGTGATCATCGCGGCTGTCGTTTCCCTGATCGCCCATTTTCTGGTCGGGGCCGCTAAGAGCCTAGTGACCGTGCGGTCTTGGTGGGCTAGCGGGCTGGAGATGACCCTCGTCGGCGCTCTTGAGGGTGTTATAACTTACGGAATTGGCCTTGCCCTTGGCCACTTCACCGGCCTTGGGGGTACCTAAACCGCCATCGTATTTGACTCCCTGGATCTTTCCCGATTCGTCTTTATCCCATGGCGTAATGATGATCTTCGTGCCGTCATGGGTGTTGACAACCATAGACAGATAGTCCGGCGAGGCCGCCGCCGACTCATACGGCAGCCCAGCCGATACGCTTCGTATGGAGTGACTCTTGCCGTCCACTAGGGCCAGTTCGTTCCAAAAGTGAACCGAGGTTTCCTTGCCTGATGCCTGAATCACTCGTGCGAGGGTCAACGGCACGAATAATTCTTCCCCCATCCACGAGAGAGGCCCAGAAACCCAAGAGTAGTTTGCCTGCGACGCGAACTCGATCGCGAGCGTTTGGCCGTTCGTTTCTGCAAACGCGTGAAGGTCGTAGCCGCCTCCCGAATCCACTGTTTCCGCTGCCAACTGGAAGCGTTCGCTCCAGAGTAGGTCGGGGTAAGCATAGTCCTTGGTCGCCTTCGTTGGCGCTGGTTTGATCCAAATGACCGAGTCTCCGGTCTTGTCAAGGCCAAGAAGCACGAAATCGCCCCCGGTTGGTTCGTCCGCGAAGTTCTCTTGCGCCAGCAGCGCTTTCCCGTCAGGAGCTGCGGCGACGACGGTAAGGCCAGCAGGCAAAGCGAGTGATCTTCCCGCGAAATCGACCGTCTGCGCGTCCTTTTTTGTTCGCTTGGACGCATCCATGCGCCTGATTGCACAAAGGCTTTGCCCGCTCCACCAAACGATCCACTGACCATCATAGGTTCGCTTGATCGCCATGTCTTGCGCGTCGACGACGAGCGTCTCCTGGGTGCAGGACACTACCAGATATCGACCATCGGGGCTCCAATCGAGCCCTCGCCAGTTTTTACCGGCGTCAAGACTCAGCTGGTTGCTGGGGTTCCAGGTGCAGAGCCGATTCGCGTCGAGATAAGCCAGCGTTCTCGTCACAGGCGACCAGCGCATTGGGCACAGGTCTTTATCCGTAGGATCTCTCAGTAGGGTAATCGATAGCCAGGGATGTCTCCCATCCGTCAGTGCTACCATATTGATCGTGGAGCGGTCGACGAGTTCGGGAAGGTTAAGACCTCGTGAGCAGCCGAAGGAGCACCATAGCGCGGTGAGCAGACCGATGGTCTGCGCAACCTTGAGAAAAGAAAGCCCTCTTGTGTGTCTCATGCTATCCGCCCAACCCATTTCCCTTGAGCTTCTTCCATGCCAGCCGGGATCACTCCCTGGCAATTGTCTTGAGATTGGAGCCCCCTGTTGGCGAGGGAGTTGCACCTGAGTCGCGACTTCGACGAAGTGGAGGAGGAGAAGGACTGGGAGAACCCAGATCTGCCAGAAGGCTTCGATGTGTACGACTACGACGCGGCGAAAGCGAAGCGCGGCCAGCGGATGGTGCTGATCATTTTCGCCGTCGCATTCCTACTGTTCGTGGTTGCTTCGATTCTTCGTACGTATCCGGTATCGCCGAATCAGATCATCCGGAGTGTGCACGTCTATTGAGCGCGAAGGATCGCTAAATGACCTACCAGTTTTGGTAGTTCGATCCCTCGGTAGAACGCTCAGGGTCCGCACTGCTGGCCTGCAACGTTCCCGTTAGGTAGGTATAGCTGAATGCAGTGTTGCTGATTGGGTCGTTGTCGACGGTCGAGACGTATGGTCCCCGCCAGACGCTTCCCGAGATCGAGACCAATGAACTGTTAAGCGGGTTATAGCAGTTTACGGGCGCGGAACTTCCTGTGAGGTCCGAGAGATTAACCGGATAGCCCCCCGCATCGTTATAGAACATCTGAATTCCATTGCGCAGGGTCTTCAGTTCGCCCCTAAGAGCGGACTCCTTACCTCGAAGGGAAGCGTTGGTGAACTTGGCGATCGCGATCGCCGCAATAATCGCAATGATGATTACGACGACGAGAAGTTCGACAAGCGTGAAACCGCAGTTCTTCGTTCTAGACTTTCCTGGCATACGTACACCTCTTGATTGCCCAGGGTCGCGCCGTCACGACGGCGGCAACGGAACGAAGGTTCCTTGACCCACAACTCGGTTCTCCCCCGGAGCCGTCCCTTATAGAGGTTCCACAGCCGCTCACTCAAAGTCCAGGCATTATCACGCGATGATCCGAACTCAGTCCTTGTGCGGTGGCGAAAGGCTTTTTACAATTGATCGAGGGGGACACAAAGGTCCCCCTCGAAAAAATGCCCCGGCCTAAGCTAGGCTCGACGCCTCCCCAATTACTACCAGTTCTGGTAGTTGGATCCGTCCGAAGCGGTAGCGGGATCCGAGCTGCTGGCCTTGAACACACCGCTGGTGTAGGTGTACTGGAAAGCCGTGTTGCTGATTGGGTCGTTGTCCACGTTCGAAACGTACGGGCCCTTCCAGGTACCGGCAACGACCGAAGCCAGCGCACTGCTGACTGGATTGTAATACTCGACCGGCGCCGTTGTGGCCGAAAGATCGGTCGCATTCCATGGGTAGCCACCGACATCGTTCTTATATAACTCGACACCATCGCGGAGCATCTTCAACTCTCCCTTGAGAGACGATTCCTTGCTTCTGAGCGACGCGTTCGTGAACTTGGGAATCGCGATAGCCGCCAGAATCGCAATGATGATAACTACTACGAGAAGTTCGACAAGTGTAAAACCTCGCCTTTTTGCTTTAGCCGATATTGACATTCATGTACCTCGCTAGTATCTGTATCGGCATTTGCCATCCCGCAACTTACAAATACTGGCAATAATACGGGGCTCTCGAACTTGCACGGCCTTGTTTTGTTTCAAAGTCCGAGTTGGGCTGGCTCATCCTATGCAAAGGTTCGGCATGCCGCGGGGCGACCTATAGGGCGGATTAGCTGGCCGCCATTTGCCGTAGAAACGTCAGTTTGGGCTTTCGGCTTTCGGGGCTATCAAGGCTGAACGACCGGCAATCGCCGAGCTGCTCCCGCACAAAAGCCTCCATGTCGCAGACTGCCCGTCCCATTGCGGTCGAACGCCCGACAAAGCTCACCCAAACGATGGCGCCTGCCTCAGGGTCATATTCCCAGAGGCCCACGATTCGGCCTCGATCGAGGATCGCGTTCGAGTACAGATCTTGGAGCGTTGCCAGCGGAACCATCTTCTCGCTCGTAGGGATATGGCGACCCTGGTCTTCTTCGGCGACGAGCGAGACGATGTCGCGTCGATGAAGGAGATGGCTGTCGATGCTGGCGACCAATTGATAGCTTGGCTCTGGGGGCGCCTTATAGGCTAGGAATGACTCAAGGTCGGAGGGAAGAATGAGCAGGTCGCTTCCACTTTCGGCTTCAACAAGCCCAAGCGAGGCGACCGCTTCTTTGGCCGCCTGAACACCGAGGCCCGAGAACCACCGAAAGTGGGCCATGCTGGCCGGCCCTATCCATTTGAAGTAATGGCGGGCAAGCTCGGTCATCGCTTCCTCCCGAGATTCCTTATAGGTGTCCAGCGGATTGGGAGTCCAAATCGTATAACTGTACTTTTGACGGTCCAGGCGGCCTGACTGCGGGATCCTGCGAATCTTTCCATGGGTTTGAAGGTTCGAAAGGGCGAGCGAAATCGTCGTCGTCGTGCCTCTCTTTTTTCCCTCTTCTCCTAGGTGTCTGGCCGCGTCGCCAACCTCATCTTTCATTTGCCTAGGGTCGAGGGGCCCTGAAGCCAGCGACTCGAGGACCGCCGCTTCGAGCTTTCCAAGCTCGTCGTCTGTAACCCCCAGATACTTCTTTGCTTGCGCCACGGATATGTCGTCGCCGAATCCCTGGGACACCCTCAGGCCCAGAGCGAAATCGTCGGATGGAAGCACATGCGTGCAGCCGCGGGCGCTTGGCAACTCGTGTATTTCGAGTTTGGCAACGGCCTGGTCGATCTCCGCCATCGAAGCTCCAGTTCGAGAGAAGATCGTAACATAAGGGTTTGCCCCGCCCACGGAACGGCTCCAACCAGAGCGAACCAGCGCCTCGCGCGGGGAGCACCCCTTAAGTGACCCATCGAGGCCTTGGCGGGCCCACCACCAGGCCCATAATCGCTCTTTTTTCATGCGTTCATTATCCTATCGAATTGTTGTGCGAGATTTCTCTGATCTTCCGCCTTTCCGGTTAGGCTCACTGAGACGGTTTGCGATCCCCCTTCAGAGGTATCTTCTGCATATGTCTGAGGATTTCGAGAGCCCAGAGGGTGATGAACTCAATGAGCCGCCGCCTTTCTTCCCGTTGGAGGGTGGTCCACCCGACCGCGAGCCCGTTTCCCTAGGCGACCCTATCGAGGTTCAAATCGAAGGCGTTTTCGCGGCCGAGAACGCGGGCCAGATTTCCCGTTTTGTGCTTCTTTCGGACGGGAGCCGCAAACTCCCCATCCTGATCGGCCCGTATGAGGCTCAGGCCATAAGCCTGCCGCTTGAAGGAACCAGGCCCGACAGGCCAATGACGCACGATCTGCTGAGGAACGTCATCGATCGGCTCAGCGTCAACCTCGACCGCGTGGTGATCGACGATCTCTGGAACACGATCTACTACGCCAAGCTTTATTTGCGAAGAGGCGCGGAGGAGTTCGAGATAGACGCCCGTCCTTCTGACGCAATCGCCATGGCCGTCCGCTTCGACGCGCCTATTCTTGTTTCCGAAGGCATCCTCGATGCCGCAATGGAAGAGTAACTCCCCATGAACTGGGAGCACCGCGCCGCCGAACTCAGGGCCGAGCTAGAAAGGCACAACTACCTCTATTATGTGCTTGACCAGCCGGAAATCGGGGACAGCGAGTACGACAAGCTCTTTCAAGAGCTCAAGGGTATCGAGGAGGAGCATCCTGAGACCAGAACCCCAGACAGCCCAACGCAGCGAGTAGGGGTCGCGCCGGTTACCGATTTCCCCCAACACAATCATCTTGTCCCGATGCTCTCGCTCGACAACGCGTTCGGCGAGGACGACTTGAGAGCCTTTGGCGAGCGGGTCAAGAGGGGCCTGGAAACGGCTGACGAGGTCGATTACAACGCCGAGCTCAAATTTGACGGCCTCTCGATCTCTCTCACTTACGAAGATTCCATTCTAACCACAGCTACCACCCGCGGAGACGGCGCGACCGGCGAAGTGGTCACCCCCAACGCGAAAACAGTCCGTGGAATACCCCTCCGGCTGCGTCATCCGGTGGCCGGAACCCTTGAAGTTAGAGGGGAAGTGGTTATGTGCAAGGACGTCTTTGAGAATCTTAACCTATCCCGCGCGGAGAAGGGCGAGCAGGTCTACGCGAACCCCAGAAACGCCGCGGCCGGAAGCTTAAGGCAGTTGGACAGCCGCATCACCGCCAGCCGGAAACTGAATTTTTTTGCGTACGGTACCGGCGCGGGAGCGAGGCTCGGCGACACCCAAAGCGGAGTGCTCGATAAGATCCAAGAGCTCGGTTTCGCCGTCCGCGGCGAGCGCAGGGTTCTACGTGGGGCGGACGCCCTCCTCGCGTTCCTAAACCATTGGGGAGAGAGCCGGCCTACGCTTCCATTCGGTATCGACGGAGTGGTCATCAAGGTCAACCGGTTCGACCAACAGGATGTGCTTGGCTCGACGTCTCGAGGGCCAAGGTGGGCCATAGCCTTCAAGTTCCCAGCGGAACAAGCCTTCACCAAGCTGAATCGGATCTTTGCCAATGTCGGTCGAACCGGCGTCGTCACCCCGGTTGCGGATCTCGAACCCGTTTTTGTAGGAGGAGCGACTGTCAGCAGAGCAACGCTCCATAACTACGAGGATCTACTGCGCAAAGATGTCAGGGAGGGCGACACTGTGGTTATACAGCGCGCCGGCGACGTGATCCCTGAAGTCATCGGCCCGGTCCTCGACAAGCGCCCTACAGACGCCCGAGTACCTGAGCCGCCAACGCACTGCCCCGAGTGCGGTACTGCCCTGACACGCCTTGAAGGCCAGGTTGCGCTGATATGTCCCAATCGCCAATGCCCGGCCCAGATCGCCGCGAAGTTCCGCCATTTCGTGAGTCGCGGGGCGATGGACATCGAGGGCCTGGGTGAGAAGTTGATAGACCGTTTCTTGGAGCTCGGATATCTCACCGACCTGCCGAGCATCTACCGCCTCAAGAGCCAAAGGGACAAACTGGCGGAACTGGATCGAATGGGCGATTTGAGCGTCAGCAACCTGCTCGAGGGAATCGAGGGGTCAAAGACGCGCCCTCTAGACAAGTTCATTTACGGCTTAGGAATCCGGTTCGTTGGGGACCGCGGCGCGCTGGAGTTGGCAAACCATTTCCGCACCCTCGAAAGCCTTAGACGAGCCGACTACAACCAGCTAATTGGGGTTGCCGACGTCGGACCAAGGACGGCCAACGAAGTTCAGGAGTGGTTTGAGGAGCAGGAAAACCAGGAGATGATCGATCAGATGATCTCCCTCGGAGTGAAACCGAGTGAGCCCGCGCCACCCAAAAGCAACAAGTTTGAAGGGCTAACGTTCGTGTTCACGGGCGCTCTCACTCGGGTGCCGCGCGAGGAAGCGGAGAAGATCGTCATCGACCACGGCGGCAAAGCGACCGGCAGCGTGAGCAAGACTACCAACTACGTGGTAGCCGGTCCCGGCGCGGGCAGCAAACTCGCCAAGGCCGAGCAATTGGGTGTCACCGTGTTGACCGAGGACGAGTTTTTTGAGATGGTGGAGGAGCAAATGACATAGCGAGCGATTGTACGATTTAGCCTAGACGGGGGACGCGAGTTCGGTGCAACGAAACAATGCGGCCCGGGCCTTGGAGGCTTTGGGCTTCTTTAGTGCTGGCACTGGCACGTGGAATTGCGGGCAACATTGCCCCAAGTCAAGTTCAGGCGCTTGCGACGATCCTAAATGATATCATGAGTGTGGGTGCTCGCACGGGTGGCGTCGTAGCGCTCGACCATATATGGTCTTACGTCGACATTCCGGGTCCTCGCTAGGCGCTTAGGTGTCCCTAAAGCATCGCGGGAAGCGGCTACGGGAAACTACGCGCTCATTAATGGAGCCCCGGTGGATGTCCCTTGCCTGCTGTGTCCGGAAGCCCGAAGGGCTGAAAATGTTTTAGCCCAGGGTCAGCGAGTTCGCCGGAGCGAAGCGGCGGCGAATGAGCGCAGCCCTGGGTTGACCAATCAATTCCAATCCGGTGTCCTGAAGGGACACAATAAATTACAATGCCGCAATCCCATTCTCGCGTCCTAGTTCACGCCGTATTCAGCACAAAGCATCGCGCGCCCATCGCAACGAAGGAGATTCGCACTCAACTCTATCCATACATGGGGGGAATATTGAGAAACATGGGAACGCAAACCATCCAGATCGGAGGGATCGAGGATCATATTCATCTGTTATTTGCCTTGTCCCGCACACTTTCAATCGCCGAAACCTTGCAGCAGGTTAAGTCGGCGTCAACCAAATGGCTCAACTCGGATCTAGCTCCAAATTTCTCTTGGCAACTCGGCTACGCCACCCCTTCTATTGCAGCAAACGACTCGGAAGGCGCGGTTCGCTATATACAAAGCCAAGAGGCACACCACCGGGCCGTGACTTTTGAAGACGAATACCGTAGCATGCTTGATCAGGCCGGAGTCGAGTATGACGAGCGATACATGTGGGACTAGCTGCGTGGTGTCCCTTCAGGACACGGGACAAAAAAATCGGCCGACGCCCCAGGGCTGCACTCGTCCGTCCTTGCTTCGCTTCGCCGAACTCGCTGACCCTGGGCTAAAACATTTCAGCCCTTCAGGCTTTCAGAGTCATCCTTCGCTGCGCTGGGCTAAAATATTGCGGTCTTGGCGCCCACGTAAAGTTGGATGCTAGCGACATGTCGATGCGCTACAAACTTTCCGCCACACAGGACGACCTAGATTTGGACTTGTGCCTCTTCTCCGGCCAGGTCTTCCGTTGGGAGAAGCCCGCTCCGGACGTTTGGCTAGGGGTCGACGGCCCGAACTGGTACCTCGTTCGACGAAACGGGGATGCCGAATACGAGATCGAAGGCAACGCTCCTACGGAGGCGTTTACGAGTTTGTTGCGTCTTGATCTAGACATGAACAAGGCACGGGCCGAGATCGCGAGGCTCGGGCCTGAGCTGGCGCCGGTCATGGAAGGTCTGCCCGGCTTTCGAATGATGCGCCCTTCGTCGGCCCACGAGACCTTGTTTTGCTTTCTTTGCACGGCGAACAACCACCTCAGCCGGATAGGCCAGATGGTGCGGAAGCTAGGCGCCTATGGCGAGCCGCTGGCCGAAGTGGGTGGATGTTGCCTCACTGTATTTCCCAGCCTTGAGCGAATTGCCGAGCTTTCCGAGGAAGAGCTTCGTGGAGCGGGGTTCGGATACCGGGGCCGGTCCATACCCATGGTGGCGAGGGCGATCCTACAGAAGCCTGCCGATTGGTTGGAGAGTCTGCGCGCCCAGCCTTACGAAATTGTGCACCAGGAGTTGACAAGGCTCCATTCAATCGGCCCCAAACTTGCCGATTGCATCGCCCTGTACGGTCTCGGCAAGTTAGAGGCGGCGCCCATCGACACACACCTGTGGCAGGCGATCTGCCGGCAGTACAAACCCGAGTGGGGCGCGAAAGCCCTTACGGACGCACGTTACAAAGAGGGCTCGAAACTCATGCGCGAGCGATTTGGCGATTGGACTGGACTGGCGCATCTGTTCCTGTATTTCGACAACCAAAGACGTGCCTAACCTGCCAGGCTTCAAAATCATAAGAAAACCATAAAGAATCGAAGATTTTGCAAGCTATGAAAAGAGCGCATAATGGCCGGTTTTCTCCGGCTAGTTCAGGCTAATCCCGGCTAAACCCGGCTAATCCCGTTTGCTTTGGCTCTAGAAGGCAAGGTAGGGTGTCTCTATCCCAGCCACGCATCAGGAGGTTCCCAAATGCGCGACCGAAGGATCAAGGGCATGTCTGTAGCCATGATGGCCCTGCTCGTCACCATATCGGTGGCGGCACAGACCGGTCCAAAAACTAAAACTGAAACCCGGGTCGACACCAGGCCGATTCCGTTCCGGACCACATACGAAGTGAGCCGAACTCTATCAGCCGGACGACTAAGGACCCAAACACCAGGCAAGCCAGGTGAGGTGATCGACACCTACACCGTAATCTTCAAGGATGGCAAACCGGTAGGCAAGACTCTCGTTTCTAGCCAGCGAGTCGAGCCGGAGGACGAAGTTGTTCTCATCGGCAAAAGTGGCGTTGAAACGAGCAGACATAAATTCTACAGAGGGCGCGTACTCACCATGAACGCTTCTGCGTACGACGATGACTCAGGGAACCGAACCGCGACCGGACGTCCGGCGGTTTATGGAGTCGTCGCGGTGGATCCGTCCTACATCCGCCTTGGAACGATGCTTTACGTCGAAGGATATGGCTTGGCCATCGCCGCAGACAAAGGCAGCGCGATCAAGGGCAACCGCATCGATTTGTGCTATCCCTCGCGAGCGTCGGCCCTCCAATTTGGCCGTCATATGATTAAGGTGCACGTCCTTAGCGATAAGTGAATCTCGCTGATCCCCAGACTCTTCGCTCATTCCTTGAGCGTCACGGGCTTTTCGCTCGGAAGGGGCTGGGGCAGCATTTTTTATGCTCCAGATCGGTCGTCGAGGCCATCATCGAATGCCTTGACGGGTTTCAGGGCGCTCTTGAAATCGGCCCCGGCCCGGGGGTTCTAACCGCGGCCCTAACTGAAAGGATCGAAGCTGTCCTTGCTTTGGAGATAGACCGGGAGATGACCCGCGCCTTGCGAGATTCCGCTCCAGCAGCCCAGGTTGTATTCGGAGACGCACTAAAGGAGGATCTCGGCGCCCTCCTGCGGCAGCTTCCAGAGCCCAGGGCGGTCGTTTCGAACCTCCCTTACTACATAACTGCCCCTCTCATCAACCGAATCGCCGCTGAGCGAGCCCATTTTGCCAAGGCGGTGCTGATGATGCAGAAAGAGGTGGCGCAGCGAATTGTCGCGCGGGAGGGCGACAGCGCACGGGGCAGCCTGTCGGTCTACCTTCAAGCCCTTTTCGAAATTCGAACAGTTGCCTTGGCCCCTGCCAAAGCGTTCTTGCCTCCTCCCAAGGTCGACAGCATGGTGCTCGAGTTCAGGCCGATCATTGGCGTCCAGGACACAGACGCGTTCTTCGACTTTGTCCGTCTGGGATTCTCGCAGCCTAGAAAAACCCTCGCAAATAACCTGTCTCCAAAGGGGAAAGGGCGAGTGATGACTGCGATAGAGGTGGAAAACCTATCTGCGAGCATAAGGCCGCACGAACTAAGCCTTGAAGCTTGGCGCGGACTCTACCGCCGCCTGACCGACCTTTAAAAAGCGGAAAGGCAAACCCTTTCGGATTTGCCTTTTTCCTTTAGGCTCACGCTGTGCTTGCCTTGTATTCAGAGAGTTCTAAATGATGATTATTAGTATGATTGCTCGTTGATATACAGTATTCGGCAAGCTTTCTCAGCGCTTGTTCCGATGTCGCATCTAACTGGTGGGGGGATGTGAGACACATCGCCAACAGCGCGAACGCTTCATCTTCGGTGAGCTTAAAGCCCGCTGGATTATTTTGTCCAGTGGCCATTAACTCCTCCTCTGAGATAGCTTCTCAATCATTATAGACGCCTTCTTGAGCAACTTATGCTTGTAATTTACGAAGATTTTTAACAATCTCTTGTTCCAAGGATCTTAATAAAGTGTTCCACTTCCTTGCAAAAACGTTTGCGGGTCCTGAGGGAACCTGGTAAATCCACCGACCGGTATAATGTGCCAGTGCCGAAGGGCGAGTATTTGCAATATGGCGGTCAAGCCATCGTGGAAGGCGTCATGATGCGCTCGCCGAGATATTTCTCGGTTGCCGTCCGTGCGCCCAACCAAGAGATTGTTCTCCAAACCGAGCATATTGAAAAGACCTGGCTCGGTCGGCAGAAATGGCTCAAGCTTCCCTTCCTTCGAGGCAGCCTCGGAATTCTCGACGCGATGAGCCTGGGGATTCGGGCGATGAAATTTGCCGCCCAGATTCAGCTAGACCCGGCCCTTCAGCCCGCCGAGGAACAAACCCTTGCCTTATCCGGCAAGGACTCGAAAATCGTCTCGAAGTCCAGTGGCCAAGGCGCGATAGGGAACATTGCTATTGGCCTTACGATGGTGGGCGCCCTGGCGTTCGGGCTCATAATTTTCAAGGCTTTGCCGCTCGTTGCAAGCGAATGGTTCAAACGATTTGGAGTCAGCCCCATGGGCAGGAACGGCATCCAGGGTGGCCTCGGCATCATCTTGTTTCTGGGCTACCTCGCAGTAATTTCGAGGTTTCCCGACATCCACCGCGTTTTCAAATATCACGGCGCAGAACATAAGGCGATCAACACGCTCGAGGCCGATCAAGATCTGACTCTCGAGAACTGCAAACTCCAAACCCGGCTGCATCCGCGCTGTGGGACGAGCTTTGCGATCGTGGTCTTGATTCTGGACGTCCTGTTTGGGATCATCTTCCTGCCGAGAGAGTTGGTACACGGCTGGGGAACCGTACCCAACCTGACCCTTCGGTTTTTCGTGAACTTAGCCCTGATGTTCCCATTCGCCGGAATCGCCTATGAAATGATTCGCATGGCGGGCAAGTTTCGTCACAGCGGAGTCGTCAACGCGCTTTTTGCCCCAGGGCTCGCCACCCAGCTCATTACGACCGCCGAGCCCGATCCTGACCAAATAGAGGTCGCTCTCACCGCGCTAAAGGCGTGTGTGGACGCGGAAGACGACAAGCCGCCAGCCGACGTCGACGATTCGCTGCAAGAATCGATTGCCTAAACCTAGGAAATAGGAAATGGGAAATAGGGAGCAGGAAATAGGAAATAGAAGTTAAAAGGTAGAAGACACGCTCGCGGAGACTTATGCGAGTTACTTCCTACTTCCTAGCCTAGCGATAGATAGCGAAAAGCCCAAGCCAGAGTCCCACATAGGCGGCGCTTCCGGCATAGGCGACTTTTCGCACGAACGCTAAGTTCGTTTTCGCGTACCACGCGAGCGCAACCCAACCGGCAATCAGAGTCGCTCCCTTAACCACCGCAAATAGCCATTCCCCCCGGTCGATGAAGTAGCGCATGATCGGATTGACCTCGGTGATGAGGCCTTTCGAGTGTAAAACTGCGGTTACGATGAGGTCAGTGAACCCTATAAGAAGAAACAATGCTAGGGCTCGGGTGGGGAGGAGCGCTTTCACGATAGTTAGTGTCCTCAAGAACCATGCCGTAGCTGGGTGTTGCCTCGATCTTGTTGATGATTTCGTCTTCAATTTCTTGGATTTTGCTGTTCGGACCCAGGTGAAAGTTGAATATCATGCTCACCACCAGGGTTTGGCCGTTCTTCCCGGTTATGTAGCCAGAAAGCGCGGTCACACCGGTCATCGAGCCAGTCTTTCCGATGAAACTGCTGTTTGGCAGCCTGCTCTTGAGAGTCCCGTTGCCCGGTGAGGCCAAGCTCTGCTTCCATATACTGTACGACGGTTGTGCACTTTCCCACTGTAGCAGCTTGGCTATTGAGTGGGTTGTTACCCAGTTGTGGCGGCTCAATCCGCAACCATCGTCGGGGTGAATCTCGTCGGGCTCGATCCCTACGACGTGTACGAGAAAATCCTTTTCCCTCGACGTCGCGGTGAGATAGGGGTCGTCGCCAAGCGATCCGTTTTTTAGGGCGGTCAACAGCAGAAGATTCTCGGCCAGATTGTTGAGGCTGTGAACCAGGCATTCCTTCACGATGACGGGCAGAACCGGCCCTTCCAGAACCAGATCCGGGTCGGACGTGGGCGCCTGGTCAAGTTCGTGAAACTCCTTGCCCAGGATCGAAGCGGCCGCCCGGTCGGGGTCGGGGAGGGAATAGGTGTCGAGCATTTCCGCCTGGGCTGGCAACGGCCCTGAGACGGTAACCGTTCGCTGAAAGGGGTTGTATTTGAAGGACCGAGACGTGCCTTTCACGCGAACCACCTTCGTTCCGTAGCCTGTCGGCTGGAAATAAGTATGGGTCGAGTCGGCCCACAGTTCGAACCCGCCTTGGTCGACGGTGAGGCCCGTTACCGGCGCCGCGTATTTGTTCGGCAAATCGTCGTACGACCAGTGAGGGAGGTAGCCGATCCGGTAGGGTTGATGAACGTAAACCGGCGCGTCTCCACTGAGCTTGAGCTCGTCCTTCGCGTGAACCAGATCCTCGTATTTGAGCATCGGATCGCCGGTGGTGTCGACGACGACACGATCTTTCATCTTCCAGAACCGAGTGGTGGGATGGTAGTCGAGCCCGAGATCGTGTATCGCGTACGCCGTCGTAAACAGCTTTTCGTTGCTCGCAGGAACCAGGCGGAGGCCCGAGTTGCGGTCGTATAAGACGGTACCGTCTAGCTGCGTCACATAGACCGAGTAGGAGCACCCCCTCAAAAGAGAGTTTTGGAGGGTCGAATCCAGTTGAGTGGAAAGGACCTGTTGGGCAAAAAGGGCAAGCGCCAGCATGTTCGGAAACTCCGCGATGCGGAGACACGGAGGATTGTACAGCAATTTTAGGGGGCTGTGACATAATCCGGCATGAGTTCTGGATGGGTTGGAGAACTTGTGCGCCTGGCGCCACTCAATATCGAAAAGCATTTCGCCAATGCATTGGTCTGGATGAACGTCGCCGAGGTCACCGAGTACCTCTTGGTTGGCGATTTTCCGATGGGCGAGATTCAAGAGCGCGAGTTCTTTGAAAAGATGACGGGGAAGACTGAAACGGATGTCGTCTTCGCAATCGAAACCCTTGGCGGGAAGCACATAGGCTTCTCGGGCCTCCACGGTATTAACTTTCGGCACGGGTTCGCCACCTCAGGCACCGTTCTCGGCATCAAGGAAGAATGGGGAAAAGGCTACGGCACCGATGCGGCAAGAGTCCGGTCCCGATATGCTTTTGAAGTCTTGGGCCTGCGGATGGTGCTTTCCGAATGCTTCGAAGGCAACGAGCGATCCCTGCGTATGCAGAAGGCGGTTGGCTACAAGGAGTATGGCCGCTGCCCCAAGAAGTTCTGGAAGCGCGGACAATACCGGGACATGATTCTTACTTGCCTGACTCGAGAAGATTGGGAGTTGACGAAGGGGGGCTAACAGGCCCGTTCCGATCCAGGAACGCGTCAATCCGCGCGATCAACTCATCCGCGTGCTCCATTCCGACCGTGAAGGTGATAGGGCCTTCCCTCGTCTCAATTCGGTAAAACCAGGCGCGATCCCTGTGCCCGCGTTCTGGCTGTAGACGTAAGATGTCGTAATGGTGAGCCTTGCGGAGGACGCGGCGGCCCTTGCCTATCCAGACGATGTCGCGATCAGTGATCCAGATCTCTTCCGAAACCGTCCGAAGGAAGGTCCGCCAAAGGTCGCGGCCCACGTAGATTCCCACCAGAGCAAGAATCGCGGCGACAACGATCATCTTCGGGGATAGGTTGAAAGGGACCTCCCCCGAGACGAGGACGCGTGAGTTCAGGAGGAAGATGATGCCAAATACGAACACCGCCGGAATTAGGAAGATAAATGGAACGAGGGGCGCAACCCTTGTTTTCGTGTATGTGTAGCGGGTTCCGGTGAGCTTGTCCATGCCTGGGTGATTAGTGACTGGCGACCGGCAAACCTAATAACAGAAATAGAAAACTAGCTAGCCGCCGTAAGCCTTTCTGTCTTCTACTCCACCAATCACCAATCACTTATCAACAGGTTCATTCCCATCGGTCTCTGTCTTCCAATTCTGGCCGGATCCTCACATCTTCCTCGGGATAGCGGTTGGCGCCGCCGAATACCTGGTCAACCTCCATCGGGTTGATTAGTACCTCTCGGGGGCGAGGACCGTCTCGGGGCCCGACGATGCCGCGCTCTTCCATCTCGTCAAGCAGCCTGGAGGCTCTTTGGAAGCCGATCGAGAAGCGGCGCTGAAGCATAGAGGTTGAAGCCTGACCCCGGTCGACCACCCACCGAACGGTTTCTTCCCATAGCGGGTCGGCGCCGTCTTCGGTGCTGCGGTCGCCGCCGTGGCCCTTTTCAGTTCCTGGCGCATCGATGGGGGTGAGTGTGAAGACTGGCTTTTCTTGGGCCCGCCAGAAGGCGCATACTTCGGCGATCTCCTTTTCGGACACGTAGCAGCCCTGGATTCGAACCGGCTTGCTCGCGTCGATCGGCAGGAAGAGCATGTCGCCCGAGCCAATAAGCGACTCAGCGCCTTTCTGGTCGAGAATAGTCCGCGAGTCGATTTGCGAGGAGACGGTGAATGCGATGCGAGAAGAAATATTCGCTTTGATCGTTCCAGTGATAACGTCCACCGAAGGCCGCTGGGTAGCGATCACGAGGTGGATGCCGGTCGCGCGAGCAAGCTGGGCGATACGGCAGATCGAAGTCTCGACTTCGGCGGCTGACTGCATCATAAGGTCGGCAAGTTCGTCGATGATGACCACGATGTAGGGCATCTTGTCCTGGAAAGAGGCTTGCTCGTTCCAACCGTCGATGTTGCGCACGCCTTTTTCACTAAATAGATCGTATCGGCGGTCCATCTCGCGCCAAACGGCCCTGAGCACTCCCGGCGCTTCCTTGACATCCTTGATCACCGGGCACATAAGGTGAGGAATGTTGTCGAACAGCGATAACTCGACGCGCTTGGGATCGATCATCACCAGCCGCAAGTCCTTCGGCGTATTCCGCACAAGCAGGCTCATGATAATGGAAGCGAGACCGATGGATTTGCCGCTATTGGTGGCGCCGCCGATGAGAAGGTGGGGCATGCGCGTTAGGTCGGCGTATTTGTTCACGCCGCTTACGTCCTGGCCAAGCCCGATGAACAGCCGCGAAGGGTGATCCATGAATTCGGAACTGTCGCAAACCTCACGAAGCGCCACCATATTCGGCATGCTGTTCGGCACCTCGACGCCGATGGCCGCTTTGCCGGGTATTGGCGCCTCGACCCGGACGTGAGATGCGGCGAGGTTCATGGCGATGTTGTCGGCGAGCGCGGTGATGCGGGCGACGCGGATGCCCGGGCCAAGCTGAACCTCGTAGCGGGTGATTGTAGGGCCGTTCGCGACCTCGACAACGTTGGCCTCGATTCCGAACTCCTCCAGCGTGGACTCGAGGGTTTCGATGTTATGCTGCATTTCGTTGGCGCCGCGTTTTGGCTTTGCGGGCGGCTCGGCAAGGAGGGTCAAAGGTGGTAGTTCGTAACCCTCCTTGGGGGCGCCCTGTAGGGTCTGGCCGCTGGATAGGACGGTATCCCTTATAATGGGTGCGCGCCGAGATCGGCCCTCCTGAGTCTCGCTTTCTGGCGCTGCGCCCGGAATCATACGTTGTTCAGCTCTTACAACGGCCTGGGCTCGGATGGGGCGCACCTTGGCGGAACGCCGCTTTGCCCGGTTACGGATGGCATGAATGCCTTCCTTTGCCAAAACGATGATGCCGCGAAGCGGGGTAGGAATAATCAGCACCGCGCCCCAAGCAATGAGGGCTCCAAGGCCGACGATTTTGGCGGAGCCCAGGATCGTCTGGAAGAACCAGCCAACGCACGCCCCCACGTAACCGCCGCCCGCCTTAGCGTTCGTGCCGTCGAAGAACTCGCCGTTTGATGGGTTAGCGAGCACGCCGAGGATCGCGAGAAATACGAGAGAAAGGCCGAACGCCAAGTGGCTCAGTTCGATTTTGCGCTGGCCCGCGATAAGGCCGCCGCCGATTCCTCCGAATACAAGCGAGAGGACCCATGCGCCGCGCCCAAAAAGAGATCGGAAAACCGTGCTGACCGCGAATCCAAGGATGCCCGTGTCGGAAAGCAACTGGGAAAAGAGCAGGACGAGCCCTATCGCAATAAGCAGAACACCGGCAATGTCGAACTTCCGGTGGGAAAGGTCCGGTTCGTTTCTACGCCGAATTGGCGTCGACGTCCGCGTTGTGACTTTCATCCGTACAGCCTCACGAAGAACCCAATCCATGGATTCCTCATACAGTATACGTGTTTAGAAGATCGCAGGACGCTGTCTTCCGCGCATATTGAGGAGCAAAGCGACGCACGCCATGCATAGCCACATTGCCGTGCCCCCGTAGCTCATGAACGGAAGCCACAGCCCCACGACGGGTAATAGCTGTAGATTCATGCCCAAGTTCACCACCGCGTGGAATCCGAGCACGCCGAAAATGCCGGCCGTCACCATGCGGAAATATGGATCTTCGGTTTGCACCATATGCAGCCAAATCCGGTAGAAGAACAGGCCATACAGGGCGAGTACGAACACGCACCCGAATAGACCGCCTTCCTCTCCTATCACGGTGAAGATGAAGTCGTTGTCTTGTTCCGGAATGTAGCGCGCCTCCTTTTGCTTGCCGCGCATCCACCCTTCGCCGGTGAGTCCGCCGGCGCCAAATGCGATCTGCGCGCGAAGGGGTTGATAGGCATTTCCTTGAGACTGGGGGTGGATCAAGCCTGAGAGCCGCTCAACCTGGTAGGGCTGGAGAACGCCTGGAACGCGCACCGCTACGGTCAGCCCAAGGCCAACAAGGAGAATCGCGCCAACCAAGAATCTCAGCCTTACGCCAGCGGCCACACAGATGCTTATCCATGCGACCAGGATCACAAGAGTGGCGCCTAAATGGGGCTGCTTGAACACCAAGACCATCGGAACGGAGATGTGTAAGAGTGAGAGCAGAAAGGTATTGATGCTTCGAACTTTGCCGATGCGGGAAAGGAAGAAAGAAGAGAGGGTCAACACTAGCAGCAGCTTCGCAAGCTCGCTCGGCTGAAAGTCGACATGGCCGATCTGCAGCCACCGCTGCGACCCGCCGCCCGTCTTCCCGATTTTGAGCACGAGCGCGAGCAGGCCGATGTTGACCGCATAAAACAAGTTCGAGTAGCGGCTCCAGACTCTTGGGTCCACGAGAAGGAAGATCGCAAAGGGAATGAGCCCTTCCACCACATGCATAACCTGGTTCCGAAAGAAGTTCTGCTTGGGATAAGCGGCATCCACGCTGTATAGGCTGAGTAAGCCGATGACGAGCAGCATCAAAGCGCTCCCGATCAGCCAGGGGTCGAACCGTTTGAAAAACGCGATCTGCCGCTCGACGCCTCGACTTTGGGTCAGGGAAGCCATGGATTGCCTTTGTTAGGTGACTGGAGGAGGGCCTGCGTGAATGAATCGAATGCTGGAGAGGAGGCTGCTTGCATAGAGGGCCGGATGAAACTGCGTGGCGTGCTAGTTCCCACTCAAACCCTCGATAGCCCGCGTCGTGCCGGCCCCGAAGGATCGCTTCACGATTCCGTTGCTGGTGATCCAAAAAGTGAAGGTTCGCTCCGAGGGAACGGGAGTGCCGCTATCAATTGAGAGAGCGACGTCCACGCTTATCCCCGGCTCCTCGTGATTGTTGAAAGCGATCTCCTGCGGCTTGACGCTGATTTTGGCGTTAGCTTGTCGGCTCGTGGGACCTTCTTGGACCCAACCGGTCCAATTAAACGACTGTATTCCACCAGCCGGGAACTTGAAGAGTGGAAGGGGCGGATCGAACTTGTCGTCGCTTGCCTCAACCAAAGAAAGACCTGAATCGTGCAGCTGGTACTGTTCCTTGTCGACTTCCTCCCCATGGGTCTTGATGGACTCCGTTACCGTGCCGTTCTCGTAGCTCTGGGTGACGTCGACGTCGAGAATGGTGTTGCCGATAGTGAGCCGGTCTTCGTGAGAGGTTGGCCGGTCCATAGGAAACATGGCGCGGGTAATGCGCAAGCCAGACGAGGTGCACCCCGCCATGGCAAGGAGCAGCAGCGGGACATATCGGTTCAAATCACTTCTCTTTAGTTCCAGAATCAAAACTCTTTAGGGTGAGGAGCATGTGCTGCTTGTTTCGGTCTAGCTTTTGCTCCATTTCAAATCGGATCAAACCAAGCCCTTTTGCGTACTCCGCGTGCTGCAAAATAACCAGCTTCTCCTTCGTGTTGCCGAAAGTGAGCTTGGTGGTGACTTCGAGCACTTCCCGGGTTTGCCCAAGCACATTCTTTTTTCCGAGGCTTTTTGCCGAGTTGTCAACGTTCACGGGGTCCCGGTCCATGTAGTCGCCGTTCCACGTACCGCCTACCTTGAGCACCGCATGAGGCCTTGAATAGGGGTTGTCTCTATCGACGCCCAGCAGCCAAACCGTGTCTGGTTCGGCAACATAATACAGTGTCGTACTGCGTCCTGACTCTTCCATCAGGAGTGGCGACGCCAATACTTTGCCGACCTTATCCGGCTTCTCGACGGTGTAGGTGACTTCGTCCATGGCGCCGTCTTTGTCACGGGTGTAGACCCAGCGGTCCCCAGGGTCGAGCGGGAAGTAATCGACTGCGTTTCCGGTTGCCGATTGCAAAATGAAGGCGAGAGCGAGGGAGCCGATAACCATATTAATCAAGATCCGCGACGATGACTCTGTGCTGAGTCTCGTTGCCAGAAGTGCTGTCCGTTTCCAATTTTACTGTTCCGAGGCCCTTTACAAGCCAGCGTTTCACCGTATCTCTGTATTCCTTCTGGTTGACGCGTGAAGTGCCTGCTTCGTCGATCCGCAAAGCATCGTACGTCTTCTTCCCAAGCTGCAGTTTCTCAACTCCAATAATCACGTCGCGACCCTTCTCCTTGATGTCTTCGCCGTTGGGGCCCGTAACGCTTGCCTCGTACGTCCACGCCTTCCCTGTGACTGGATCGGCCGGCAAGTTCATTTGCGGATTGGGAAGGGTCTGATTATAGAGCGAAATGGCGAAAACACCCTCGGGTGTGGCTTCGACTTCGCTATCCGCATGCTGGACGAGATCGCCGGTCCAGGATTGATCGAACACTGCCTTGTTCTTGTCCACGCTTACAATGCGGGTCACCGCGGCGCCTAGGAGCACACTGTCTCCCACCGTTTCTTTCATAGGAAGGGGGGTGCGGTCGTCGAGGCCGTAGTAGTCGTATCCCGCGGTCTTTAAGTTGGCCGGTATAGGGGAATTGGTGGGTATCTCCGGCTTTGCAGCAAGCGCCGGTGGCGCGTGAACTGGCTCGCCGCAGCCGCAACATAGGAAATAGGAAATAGAAATTAGAAAATACAAAGGGTTAGCAGGGAACCGTAGACCGTAAACGGGCGTGCCCGACTTATTCATTGTTAGTGACCCTTGTCGTCGCTGTTTATCCCGATTTCTTGCTCGCCTTCCGAATTGTATCCACTGCATCGTCGACCAGATCCGGGTCGACCATTTGAGTGATTGTGATTTCTTTTTGCTCCAACTCGTGGCGGACGAAAGGAGCCGCTATCGCTACTCCATTGACAATCAGGAGAAGCTGCGTTCCCACCCGGTGTCGGCTGTATTTCCACAAGCGGTCGCGGCCCTCGTCCGTCAAGTCCAATACTAGGTCGTAGACCGTCTTCCCTGAATCGGTGGGCACGGTCTCCCGGTGTGCGTCCTTGACGCAAGTTTCGTTGAGAATCACCTTGGTTTTGCCCAGGATTCGTTCCGCTGGATCGGCATACGCTCGGATGAGAGCCGGATCGATTCGGGCGGCTAAAGATTTGGCGACGTTTTCCCGGTTCGCCGGATTGGATTTAAGCAAATCCGCTTCTTGTAGGTAGTAGCCTTTGATCTCTTCGGGGCTCCATTTAAGCGACTTTACGTTATTGTTAAGGTCGGTTACGACCTTCTTAGTGAACTCAGCCTGATATGGGACTCGCACGTGGGCGACGAGGGTCTTAGGTGCGCCCTTTACCATAACCTTGACTGGCACCGGGATATCAATAACGATCCCGGCATAGAGGGCATTTGGATTGATGAAGTCTGCGGGTGTGCCGTCAAGGTTTGCGTTAGTGTCGCGTACCAGCTTCTCTTCAAGTTTCTTGTCGCCGTGAAGCGCTTTGTCCAAGTCTTCCGCCTTCCACACGATGGGACTAGGCGGCAGCTCTTCTCGAAGCTTTCGCAGATCGTCGTTCATCGCGGTAACGAGCTCACTGAGAGCGGTGGTGTTGCCTTGAAGGCTTTCCGCCATTTCCTTGAGCGGCACATGGCGCTTATCTGTCGCATCCCCTTCGTCCGCTCCGCCCCCCATTTCGGGTGCTTCAAATGGCCCCTTTGAAGATTGGACCAGTTGCGCTATCTCGTTCGAAACGATGATCTTGTACCCTTCGCCGCCCGCGTCCACTCCAAGCAAGGTGACGTTACCGGGTTCAATTTCCGTAAGCACCTTGTTGTCGATCATCTTGCTTGCATACAACTGGTAGCCAAAAAACGTGGCCACAATGACCGCGACAAAGACGATGGCAATCTGATAGGGGCGTATCTTGTTCAAGGTTAATCTCTGCTGAAATAATAAACGCTCGACGCTGAGGAACGTGCCCGGACGTCGATGCAGAAGTCAGTGAAATAAGGGTAGCCGTTCGTCAAGACGTCGATTCGAGCGCCAGCGCCGCGCCGCCCAGCATTCCCGAGTCGGCTATCTGCTCTGCGACGAGAATGGTCGCATCGGCAAAGAGCGCGGGGATCGCCACGTTGCGAGCCGTCTTACGGGCCGGGCCAAGCAGGAACTCGCCAACTTTAGCGATCTGTCCGCCAATAGCCACTATGTCCGGCGCGAAGATGTTGATCGCATTGCCGATGGCAACGCCCATGTACATGCCAACTTCGGCCCAAACCTCGATCGCAAGTTCGTCTCCTTTTTCGGCCGCCTGAGCAAGGGTCAGTGGCGTAATGGCCCCCAACTCGCCGCCAACCATATCTCGGATAATGGACGGTCTTCCCCGCGTGAGGCGATGCACTGCCCTGTTTATGATCGAATCGCGCTGGGCGTATGCCTCGATCGACCCATAGGTTCCAGCGTGACAGTCGAGCCCTCCATGCTGGATAATCATGTGGCCGAGCTCCGCGCCGCCCTTATTTCCTCCAAGGAGCATAAGGGGCCCCTTTGCCTTGCCGAAAACCGCTTGCGGCCGCATCACAATTCCCGACCCGATCCCGGTGCCCATCGTTAAGAGCACAAGGCAGTTGGCCTTGTTCTTGCCGCTGCCGAAGCGATACTCGCCAAGGGCGGCCAAGTTGGCGTCGTTTCCCATGAAAACCGGCAACCCGATCGTCTTCGCCAGCCGCTCTCTCATCGGCATGTTGACCCAATTCACGAAAACGCCGTCGACGGTGTCGCCAAGGTTCGGCGCCCACCTAACGACGCCAGCCTCGTCGTCGATAAAGCCGGGAATGGCCATTCCAACGGCCTCGGGGGGTGTCTTTGCGGCCGCGATCGCCTGTAGGATCGTGTCCGAGATCGACTTGACGATCGTCTCCTCACCCTCTTGACCATGCGACGGGTTGCTGAACTTCTCACCCGCAGGCGAACCGTCCTCATGAAACGCCCCGGCTCGAACGTTGGTCCCGCCCAGGTCGACGCCAATTACACTCCTCTTATCCACGCCAGGAGTTTACATGGAATGGGCCTTGGGCCTTTGGCGTTGGTCCAACACCCAACGCCCAACGCCCAACGCCCAACACCCAACACCTGCCCAACACCCAACGCCCAACACCCAACGCGCAACACCTGCCCAACGCCCAATGCCCAAGGCCCAAGGCCCAACGCCCAACACCTGCCCAAAGCCCAACACCCAAAGCCCAACACCCCTCCCCGTGACGAATACCTAGAATTCTCGTAAAGTAGATCATCCGTGGGACGTTCGGTCGGTTGTGCAACGTCCAACCACTAAAATTCGCAAATCGAGGTTTATTTGAGAGCTTCAGAAGTCCGCACCCACGCCGACGCGCTCGTCGCAGAAGTCGAAAGAGCCATTGTTGGTAAGACCAATACCGTCCGAAAAGCTGTTCTCGCGATGCTTTGCAACGGGCATCTTCTTATCGAGGACATTCCCGGTGTCGGTAAGACGACCCTTGCCAAAGCTCTTGCAAAGAGCGTAGGCGGAGAATTCCAACGGATTCAGTTCACCCCCGATTTGCTTCCGGCCGACATCACAGGATCATCGATATTCAACCAAAAGACGGCGGAGTTCGAGTTTCGTGCAGGCCCGATCTTTGGCAACGTCGTTCTCGCCGACGAGATTAACCGCGCCACTCCCAAGACGCAGTCATCCTTGCTCGAAGCGATGGAGGAACGCCAAGTCACCACCGACGGCGTCACCAGACCGCTGCCTCAGCCGTTCTTCGTCGTGGCGACGCAAAATACGGTTGAAATGACGGGCACCTATCCACTCCCAGAGGCCCAGCTCGACCGTTTCTTTGCCCGCATTTCCCTTGGCTATCCCGATAAGGAAAACGAACTTGCGATCCTGTCCCAGCAGCAAGTCTCGAATCCCTTGGAGTTTGTGAATACCGTCATAAGCCTTGCGGATCTGATGGACCTTCAAGTCGCGGTGCGCGACATCTTCGTTCACGACAAGATTCGCGAATACATTTTGGACATCGTGATCGCCACGCGCCAGAGCAATATGCTGGTGATGGGGTCCTCGCCTCGAGGCTCGCTATATCTCATGCGAGCGGCTCAGGCAAATGCCGCCATGGACGGCGTGGACTACGTCCGACCGGACGACGTAAAGGCGGTAGCCCCATGCGTTCTGTCCCACCGAGTAATGGCCCGCGCCGAACTGAAGACGCAAGGATCGACAACGGAAAACGTGATCGATCGCATCTTGACTTCCGTGCCGGCGCCCGTCCCGGTGAACTGAGCTGATGAGACAGACCGCCGGAGTGGCCCTAACAACGTCGGCGATCTTCTTGATCCTCGTGGCCCTTCTGCTTAACTCGGCCGCGCTGTTCTACATGAGCACGGCCATCTTGGCAACCATTCTGGTTTCCAGGATACAGGCGTATCGCTCAGTTAGAGATCTCCACTTTGACCGATTTGCGCCCGACTCGGTCAAAGTCGGCGAACTTGTCAAAGTCGAAATAACCGTTTGGAGCGACCGCCGGATCCGACGCCCCTTGGTGATCTTGGAAGACCTGCTTCCGAAGCGAATGGTTTACGCGGACCGAGGCCCGAGCCTTCCAATCGCTCCAGCCTTTGACGTACCCTATTCCACCCAGTACACCTTTCGACCTTTGCGTCGAGGCGTGTACCGGTGGGGCACTCTCAAGGTTATCGGAACGGACGTGTTAGGATTGGTCACCAAGGAGAAAGTCTACGAAACGTCGCCAGTTGAGGTGCTCGTCCTACCCAACCCCTTGCCGGTGGAGTTCGAAGTTCCACCCGCGCCGGCCTTCGGCATATCCGACTCGGAGGTTGGCCATGGCAGAGGCGCCGGGATCGAACCTCGCGGCGTGCGCGAGTATACGTCGGGTGACTCGCTCCGCTACGTTCACTGGCGCTCGAGCGCTCGTGCGGGCAGGCTCCTCGTCAAAGAGTTCGCCACCGGCTCTTACTCGTCGACATCTTTCGTCATTCAGCGCACAAGAGGAACAGACATTGGCCGAGGGCCGGATACGACTCTCGAGCAGATATGCTCCAATGCCGCGTTTATGGCTGAGAATATGTTGCGGCAGGGCGCGGACGTGGCCTTTCCGACGCTGGGCTCGGCGTTGCGGTCGGTGAACTTCACGGAAAACGACCGGAAGCTTCTCTCGTTGCTCGCCATCGTCGAGCCGGACTCGGAGCGATCAATCGCGGAGGAAGTGGAGCAGGCACGGCATTCTATGCCGGCCGGTGGGCTGATTTATGCTTTTCTGGCCGTTGCGGACCCCGGTTTGCCTCAAGTTGTGCGGTTTTGCCTTGCAACGGGCGTCCAAGTGGTGGCGATGGTTTATGATGCCACGGCTTACCTTCCGGCGCGAGCGACGCAGTCCATCAACAGCGCGTCCGATGCCGACTACGTGGAATCGTTGCGATTGGCCGGCGCTCGGGTTCAGGTGGTTCCAAGACCGGAGACGATGCTATGAAAAGCATGGCGTGGCGAGATTCTCGGCTCGGCTTCGTGGATTATTTGTTAGCGGGAATTGCGTCGTGTTTGGCCGCGTTCTCAGCGGGATCTGGCCTCAACGATCCCGAGGTCGCCTATTTCTTTATGATTCTTGCGGTCACTGGTACCGCGCTTGCGTACGTGATCCAGAGATTCATCCCTCAGCGCCTAGCGATGGTAGACGGGTTTCTCTATGCGGGGTTCGGCGTTCTAGCTTTTGTTTACAGGGCCGCCTTGAATGGCTTCGTGCCAGGCGGGGGCTTTCCTGAGACGCTGCTATTGTCGTCTTGGCTTTGCTGGATGCTCGTTCTCGGCTGCACGTGCATGTGGAGAGACTCCACCGTTCTTTTTCAGGCCGTCCCCGGCATCGCGATTTTCGGTTACGTAGGAACATGGGATACGTTCCTCTATGCCCCCCTTCTGTTTTTTGGATTCTTGCTTTGTTTCGCTACATTGTTCGCCCGCGCCCACGGGCGTGACATGATCATGAAAGCCCGTGAATCGGGTTACGTGTCCTCCGCGCTCGACGCGAGCACTACAAAGGGGTTTGTGAGAACCTTGCGCGCAGGGCCCTGGCATTGGGTGGCTGGGCCTGAGTGGGCGATGCTCTCGGCCCTGCTTGTGGTCGCAATAAGCGTGATAGGGGGCCCGTTTCTCCAGTTTTCCCTTCAGGGGCTCGCCGGAAATGTAAAGCTGCCGCCGCCTCCCACCGTGGCGATGCGCCAAAAGTTTTTTGGCCCCACGGGAGCCCTTGCTGCCGGCTTTATTTCCAGGTCCGGCGAGGCTATTGGCGCTGGGCCTCACCGCGATCTAGTAGGCAAGCCGATCTTCACCGCCATGATGCAGAACGCCGCGTACATGAAGATGCACACGTTTCCCAGTTACACCTCTCACGGATGGGTAGGGATGACGAGCACCCGCGCTGGAAACACGCTCGGCCTGGAAGAGCTTCGCTACAACACAGACACCTTCCGAACGCTAAGTCCGTCCGATTTTGTTCTAAGATGCCTCGATGGCAGCTACGACAGTATCCCTATGCCCGGAAACGTGATACGCGTCAGCGGGATTCCGACCGCACACTTTCGCGTTGATGGCACGGTTCCCAACGACGGTTCCGTCTTCGCCCCGAACGCGGTCATTGATGGATCAGTCGATTTGCCTCTCGGCAACGCGACGGATTCCGATTCGAGCAACGCGTTCCTAGCAAAGTACCTCGACGTCTCCTCCGTGCCGAAAACGGTCCAAGAATTAGCCCGCTCGGCGACGGCCGGCGCCAAGTCGGACGTCGAGCGTGCGGAGGCTATCGAGAGCGCGATTTCAAGTCGGTGCATCTACGATATGAGGGCCGCCGCAGTGCCACCTGGAAGCGATCCCATCGAATACTTTTTATTCCAAAGCAAACGTGGATACTGCGATCTCTTTGCCAGCGCAATGACCGCAATGGCCCGATCCGTGAACCTACCATCGCGATACGTGGTGGGCTTTGCCCCATTTACCGATCCAGCCCAACATTCGGGAGTCTTCACCTATTACGACACCGATTATCACGCATGGTGCGAGATTTACTTTAAGAACATTGGCTGGAAAATCTTCGACGCGACCGACAACGCCGAAGTGGCGCCGGGGGCGGGCCGAGGTTCTCATATCGCCGGCATCCCCTGGTACAACCAGCCAACTTACCGCCTTTCCATCGCGACTCTCGTTATCATTCTTTTTGGCTGGGGCTTCATCGCCATCGTTCGCAAGTTCAATCTGAGGCTTTCGATCTTCGGATACGTTTTCGACATGGGGGGCCGCACGAGGAGCCGGCTTCCAGCGCTCGAAAAGAGCTACGCCGATCTTATTCGCCTGGTCGAGTCAAAGACGGGTAAGCCCAGGAGGCCGAGCCAGACCCCACACGAGTATCTGATAACGGTAAAACCTTATTTAGATGGAAGCTACTCGTCGTTTAGCGATGCAACGGACGCCTTTGTCGACGCTTTCTACGGAACGGCGGAGCTGTTGCCAGAGAACGTGAGCAAGTTTCACGAGCTTGTGGCGAAGGCGAGAACAGCACTTAAGCCGATTAAACGACCCAAGGACCCACCGCCCGAAGAATGAAAATCGATATCGACAAAGCGCTCAAACAACGGGTCATCTTGCTGTCCGGCGATGAGTACGTCCCCAGGGCGCGGGCGCTCAGGATGATCCTCGAGAAGGCTTCAGGAGGGGACGATTTCGACCTCGAGACACTGGTCGCCGACTCGAGCGGCCCTATCCAGTGGTTCGCTTCTGCCGGCACCGCGCCTTTCCTTAGCCCTAGGCGCACGGTAGTAGTGCGCAACCTCCTTCGCAGCGACGCCCACAAGGAGTTTGGATTCGAATCTCTACCCGACAGCGCCTTGGTGGTCTTGGTCGCCGACGAGGAAGCAGGCGACTCAGAGCGCCAGCGTAAATTCGAGTCGGCGCGCAAGGCGTGGGAGAAATCGGCCTCTGCCGCCGGCGCGGCGGTTCTGACTTTTAACGTCGATCCCAAGGAGTTGATTACCGCGATCAAGCAGGAGGCAGAGGCTCTCGGCAAGAAAATAAACGATCGCGCGGCGGAGACTCTGCGAGACATGACGGGCGGAAGCTTGAGCCGGGCGCAGGAGGAGATCGAAAAGCTGGCTCTGTATGTGGGCCACGAGCAGCAGATTCGGGAGCAGGATGTGAGGGAAGCAGCGGTCGCCTCGCCCGAATGGAACGTGTTCCGTCTGGTGGACGCGATTACGAGGGCTGACGCGGGCGAGGCCCTGCGCCAGATTCGCGTCATGGTCGGCAACAACACGAGGGTCGACGACGTCGCCCTGCGTTCGATTCTTCCGACCTTGACCACGCAGTTCAGGCTCCTCTGGCAGGCCAGGATTTGCGTCGAGGCCAAGGTTCAGGTTTATTCAATTCCGGCCGAGATAGCCGCGCAGTTTCCAGAAAAACCAAACCTGGCAAGGGAACCCGAATGGAAGCAGAAGAGAATTATGTTCTCGGCCCAGTCCCTGACCTTTTCGGCGCTGGCCCGATGCTTACAGGCGATGGCCGATTCCGACGCCAGACTCAAGGGCTTGCTGCCATCGTTCAGCTCCATCGACACTTTGGAGCGGCTCGCCTTGGAGATGATCGAATCGGTTAGACCGGCGGCTTAAGCCTCTACCGGAACGGCTTCTTCAGCTTCCGCGGGCTCTTCCACCGGAGCCACTACCTCGACAGGCGCGTCGGGGTCGAAGACGTTCACGTGGATCGTCGCGTCGACTTCGTGGTGCAAATCCAGTTCGACCGGGAAGACTCCCAGGCGCTTAATGGGCTGTACGAGGGCGATTTTCTTGCGGTCGATCTCTAGAGAAAGCTGGGCCTTGAGCGCGTCGGCTACGTCTTGGGCGGTGATCGCACCGAAGAGACGGCCCGCGTCCTTGCCGACTTTGGCGGGAATATTGATCGTCTTGCCGTCGACGCTTTCTTTGACCTGCTGGGCGGAAGAAAGAGTCTCAGCGCTTTTCGCGGCCATTCGCGTATTGCGCTTATCGAGGGCGTTCAGCTGGCCCTTGTCGGCGAAAGTGGCTAGACCACGGGGGAAGAGAAAGTTCCGCGCGAAGCCGTCGGCTACCGTGACGACCTGCCCTTGCTTGCCCAAGTTGGGCACCGCCTGATTCAAGATGACCTTCATTTCAAAAAACCTCTTCAATATGTCGGATCGAGCTGTTTACTTTCGGAAACCAAGGCCGATCAGCGGCGCATTGTATTTGAACGCCTGATTGATTCCGAGCCAGCCATAGAAGCCGTTTCCGAACTCGATTCGCGCCCGAAGATCCGCTCGGGGATTGTTGACGTCGTAAAAGTCCCCACGCAGAAACACCCTCGGCGCGATCCGATAGTCTACCCCAACCGCCGGCTTACTGGCGTAAACCCCATACAGCACCTCGCTCTCCTTGCCAAAGGGGCGGCCGAGCTCCGCGTTGATTTTGTTGCTCTCAAACGCGTCGAAAAGGCCGATGTGGAGCTTTTCGCTACCAAGCGGAATCGAGGCATTGATGTCGGTTCGCGTATGCCCCGGATGGGACTCCCGAATGACGTCGAAGTTTGCCGATATTCCAGACAGAAGCGGCGCCACATGTTTTGGCCCGAACACATTTTGAAGTTTGTCGAGCACGCCTTTCGCGTCGTCTTCAAGCACCTTGGCCTTATCCTCGATCTCAATCGCCTTCTGAGTCATGACGATGCCGTTCTTCGACATGACTTCAGTGTTGGCGGCGATCCGGGTGCCCGTATCGGTGATCTTTGCCGTGTTGGACACCGCTTCGTTAATGGGTTCGCGGAGCCTGGGGTCCGTGACGAAGTCGTTCAAGTTGTCGACGAGTTTTCCGGCCCGCTTGCTAGTGGAGGTCAGGTTGTCGAGCAGAGTCATGCTCTGCTGGCGCCACTTGGGGTCCTGGGCGAATTTGGCGACGATCGCGGTGCTCTTTTGCAGGTCGCTCATCGCTAGCGCGGCGCTTGCGACGGCCCGGTTGATGCTTGCTTGGTTTTGGCCAAGAAGAGCGTTCGCTTTCTCAGCGACGAGGCCGAACTCGTCGAGGGTCTTGGCGCTCGTCTCTAGAACTCGCGTGATGTCGCCCCGAAGGCGTTCATCCTGCAAAAGCTGGCGCGTCGCCACGAGCGTCTTGTTAAGCTCGGCAATGGTCTGCTTGGCTTCAGGCAGATAGTTTTCGACTGCGGTGGTGCTGACTCCCCGAATGATCGACTTCGGCATCATGTTTTCGGCAGTCAGTTGGTCTGGCGGGACGATGAGGACAGGTTGTTGACCGAGGCCGATGAGAGAGCCATGAATTTGGGCCGTCGATCCGGCGGGAAGGTGAAAGTGCCGATCTACCGCCAGAGTCAGCCTGGCCATCTTGGGGTTGTCAAGCGTGATTGCCTCGACTTGGCCAATGCGAACCCCAGCCATGAGAACGGGGGTGCCAACGGTGATTCCGCCCGCGTCTGCGAAGTCCGCGAAATACCGGTCGTTCTTGGGGGCCAACAAATTGGCGCCTAGCAGGCTGTACGCCGCAAAGAGCCCCACGACGAAGATGACCACCAATAATCCAACTTTCCAAGTGCCATGCATACAGTTAACGAACCCCTGGTAATTCTATCAGACGAGCGAGGCGGATTCTAAGCATGGCGAGAACTTTGACACGATAAGTTCAAATCCGGCGAGGGTGTTGGGTGTTGGGTGTTTGGTGTTGGGTGTTGGGTGTTGGGCCTTGGGCCTTGGGCCTTGGGCTTTGGGCCTTAGGCCTTGGGCCTTGGGCTTTGGGCTTGGGTGTTGGGTGTTGGGTGTTAGGTGTTGGGCCTTGGGCCTTGGGCCTTGGGCGTTGGAATTTGGGCGAGAGGGTAGAGGGTAGAGGCGACGGAATCGGCCTTGGGCCTTGGGCCTTGGGCTTTGGGCTTTGGGCTTGGGTGTTGGGCTGTGGGCCTTGGGCCTTGGGCCTTGGGCGTTGGAATTTGGGGTAGAGGGTAGAGGGTAGAGGCGACGGAATCGGCCTTGGGCTTTGGGCTTTGGGCTTGGGTGTTGGGTGTTGGGCTGCGGGCCTTGGGCCTTGGGCGTTGGAATTTGGGCGAGAGGGTAGAGGGTAGAGGCGACGGAATCGGCCTTGGGCCTTGGGCTTTGGGTGTTAGGACGGAAGGGAACGCGGTTTCGTCCGGGCGCCGAGGCAATTGGTGATAACGCAATAATATGATAGTTTAGGCTCGGTGGCTTCGTTTTGCAATTGTGGCTTCTCCTCCTTATCAGGGTTCTTGAACCACCGAAGCCACAGAAACCAACGGCGACGTGCACGATGTCCTGCAAGCCGAATATGAAGATTGGCCCCAATTACAATTACGGCATTTGAGTCGGAAATGTCACTAAGATAGCTAGAATAATATCTACTAGTTATGATATCCGGGAATGGCGAATATCCGAACGAGTAACAGGAGGCCCATGCGCTCCAACAGCCGTTCAAGCACCAGAATCAACGAACCGCAACTAACCGACAATAGAAATGAGCATCAAAATATCCGCTCGCTACGTAAAACACGTTGATGAGTAAGTTTCAGAAAACCGAGGAAGAATGGCACGAAGTGCTGTCTCCGGAGCAGTTTCACGTTCTGCGGCAGAAGGGCACGGAGCGTGCGTTCTCGGGCAAGTATTGGGACCTTAAAGAGGACGGAACCTACCATTGCGCGGGGTGCGATACGGAGTTGTTCGGGGCCGACACCAAGTTCGACGCGCGCTGCGGCTGGCCCAGTTTTTACGAGGCGCTGGATAAGAGCAGGATCGTGGAAACCGCCGACACTAGCCACGGCATGAGGCGGATCGAAGTCACCTGCGCCAACTGCGGGGGCCACCTTGGGCACGTTTTCCCCGACGGGCCAGAGCCGACCGGATTGCGATACTGCATCAACAGCGCGAGCCTGAACTTCAAGAAGAAGGACGAGGAAGCGGTAATCGCGTAAGCGACCCGATGGATTGAAATGTTAAGGGTGAAAAGTGAGAGGTCGCCAGACCGAACAATTCCGCCCTTATCCTTTTACTTTTCACCTCACACCTTTCACCCTCAACTGAATGACCGACTCCTTGATTTCCGAGCAGATCCGCTACTACCAGGAGCGGGCCAGCGAGTACGACGAGTGGTTCTTGAGGCAGGGGCGGTACGACCGGGGCGAGGAAACGAACCGAAAATGGTTCGCCGAAATAGGCGAGGTGCGGGCCGCTTTGGTTCGGTTCAAGCCCAAGGGGCGGGTGCTGGAGATTGCGGCGGGGACCGGAATATGGACCCAGGAGTTGCTACGGCACGCGGATCACGTGACCGCCCTCGACAGTTCTGAAGATGCACTGGCGTTATGCCGTGAGCGTGTTGGCGAGGCAGGCGGGCGACTTCAAACCAAGGTTTGCGATGTCTTCGAGTGGACGCCGCAAGACAAATACGACGTCGTGTTCTTTAGCTTCTGGCTTTCGCACGTGCCCGAAGAGCGGTTCGAGTCGTTCTGGAACTTAGTCAGTTCGGCGTTGGCGCCCGGTGGACGCGTCTTTCTCGTCGACTCCCTCTACACTCCCGAATCGACGGCTCAAGATCATTTGCTCGAAACCAATGGCGTTGTGGAACGCAAGCTTAACGACGGGCGAAGCTTCCGGGTGGTGAAGGTCTTTCACACGCCGGAGACGCTCTCAGAGAAGCTGGCCAAGCTTGGATGGGTCGCGGATTTACTCGCAACCAAGACGTTTTTTCTATACGGCCCGGCCAGCCGAGAAGAATAGGAAAAAGGAAATAGGAAATAGGGCTCGGAGAGTCCCGCCTGTTCCCAAACATCCAGTTAAAAGGCCAGGCCTTTAGCCTATTTTCTACTTCCTACTTTCTTTCCTTTACGGCGCTAGTACCAGGATCGCGAATGAGCCTGGAACCACCTTGCGGCGACGGCCTTCGGTTTGGCCAGCGGGGGCGGGTTCGAACTGGGCTATCGCGAGAAAGATTTTGTGGGATTTGGAGTCGATGGCCAAGGTGCGCGCGCTGGGCATGGTCTTGACTGTATCGGCAATTTCGAACTCGCCGTCTTTCGATTCGTGAATTACTGTCAGGCTTCCTTCGCCGTTGGAGCTGAACGCGTCGTTGTATTTGGCATCGAACCAGGCCGCATCGGTTCCTTTGCCGATCGCCGGACGAGCGACCACCTGGCCGCTTTTCAGGTCGACGACGGCCATCTGTTGGTTGTGGCAGGTCGAGAATAGGTATCCGTGGCGCGGGTCTACGGCGAGGCCGGCGGGCTCCTCCGCGGGCGCAAGGTTGAACGTTCGGGTCACTTTTAACGTGTTGGAATCGATCTCCTGGATCTCGCCCTTGTCCTCGATGTTGACGTACACGTGGCCCTTGCCATCTGCCGCGCAAAACTCCGGCCGGCCATCGAGTTGAATGGTCCCGGCAACCTGTAACGTGGCGCCGTCGACGGCGGTCGAGGTTCCCGCTTGGCCGTTGAACGTGAACACCCGCTTTGAGGACGGATCGTAACAAATTGCGTCGGGACCGGCGCCGACGGGGGCCGTGCCCAATGCTTTGAAGGTCTCCAAATCGAACGCGGTGACCGTATTGTCGCGCCCGTCGCTCGTGAACCCGCGGCCGAGGTCGTCGGAGATCGCTATGCCGTGGACTCCGGATGTGTTGGGGATATCACCTACGATCTTGTAGTTATCGGCATTCATCACCTGAACGTGCGTGCCCCGCGAAATGAACAGGTGGCGATGCTGGGCGTCGACGTTGAGATAGTCCCAGCCGCCGTCGCCGCCAACTTTGATCTGGTCGACGATGTGATAATGCTGGCCGAAGGCGCAGGCGCTTATCACGACCGAGAGTGCGATGCTTAGATTACGAAGTGGTTTCATGAGAATGGGTGAAAGGTGGGAGGTGGGAGGTGAAGGTGAAAGGCGGGAAGTGAAGGGTAGGAAGTGAAAAGGAAGCAAGATGAAAAGAATAGGAAACGGGTTGCCAATTCTTAACGGTTAGTCTGAGCGATTCCTTAATTCAATTGGACCTTTCACTTTTCACTTTTCGCCACTTCCCCCTACACCGGGCCTTCGCAATCCTCTACACAGGCGGGGTTCTTTTCGATTTGGATGGTGACGTGGTGGATGGCAAATCGCTCATGAAGCGCCATGTTTGCCGTTTGAATGAGGCTGTCGGTATCCGTGATGTTTGGAGCTACGAGGTGAGCGGTTAGCGCTGGTTCTGTGGTGCTCATTCCCCACACGTGAAGATCGTGAACCGCGTCAACACCTTCTAGTTCTTGGAGGCATTGGCGCACGTGTTCGATGTTCATGCCCGGCGGCACGCCCTGGAGGGCGAAGCCGAGAGACTCCTTGAAGAGCTTCCAGGTGCCAAAGAATATGAGGACGACGATTGCAAGGCTTAGAATTGGGTCGATTAGAGGTTGGCGGGTGATCGCGATAGCGATGCCGCCCAGCGCGACCGCCAGCGCCATGACCGCGTCGGCCGCGAGGTGGTTGAACGCGACCCGAATGTTCAAGTCCCCCTTGCTTCCCGAGACGAACATCAGCGCCGAGGCGCCGTTAACCAAGATGCCTACGCCCGCGACTACAGCCACGACGCTGCCTTGGACCGCGGCGGGCTCCCACAGCCTGCGAATCGTCTCGATACCGATCGCCCCAACCGCCATCATAAGGAGGGTCGAATTAGTCAAAGCGGCGAGAATCGATGAGCCACGGAAACCGTAGGTCTTCGTGGGCGTTGGAGGCCGGGAGGTCATGAGGGTGGCGCTCCAGGCTAGAAGCAGGCCAAGCACATCGCCAAAGTTGTGGCCTGCGTCCGCAAGGAGTGACATCGACTTGGCCCGTATCCCGAATACGACTTCAGCCAGCACAAACAAACCGTTAAGCGTGATGCCAACGGCGAACGCACGACCGAAGTTCGCGGGCGCGTGGTTATGCGAATGGCCGAGGCCGTGGTGGACGTGATCGTGGTGAGCCAAGTTGGAATTGGGAGAATACCTAGGGGGAAGGCCTTGGGCTTAGGGCCTTGGGCTTTGGGCCAAAATCGCTGCGTTGCGTGTTGATTTCGACGGCCTTAAGTAGGTTTTGGAATTGGAACCACCGAAGGCACAGAATCCACCGAAGGGAGGCGGGGCTGACCTGGATTTGTGGCGCGTAAGATTGCAAGAACGCTTGCAAAATCGGCCGTTCAACTCGGAAGCACCCTTCGCCCAGTTATCCGAACTTGTGCGGGCCCAAAGCCCAATGCCCAAGGCCCAAAGCCCAGTGCCCAAGGCCCCTACGCCCAATGCCCAATGCCTTCCCCAAAGGTATTCTTCCCCGTCGTGTCCGACAGTTTTGAGGATCAGAGTTGGGTTAGGCTTGGCGTTGCGGGGGCTCTTGAAAAGGAGTACCTGAAGGATCAGTCGTTCTTCATCGAGATGCTCGCGAAAACCCTTCAAGGTGCTCTTTCCGGCGAGGTGGAGACCAAGACGAAAGGCTTTCTCAAGAAGTCCGTCGTCGGAGTTCAGATTTCGCTTGGAGACTCGCGCTACACGTTCGAAAAGCCCGACCATGGGGCGGTGTTTGCGCTCAAGACGAAGGTGGTTCGTGGAATCGCCCTCAAATCGGACCAGATAGAAGTGGCGCAAGCCCTGCAGGAGCTTGGCGAAGCGCTGGAGCAACGAGCTGCCAAGAGCGGGGACGCGAGGAATGCGCTTGCAACCGCTTTGGGGTTGGAATAGTATTTGTTAGGGTAGAGGGCAGAGGATAGGGGCGGCCTTGGGCATTGGGCCTTGGGAGTTGGGGAAGAGTAGAAGGTGGTAGGGTAGAGGGTAGAGACGGCATTGGGCATTGGGCCTTGGGGAAGAGTAGAGGGTAGTAGGGTAGAGGGTAGAGACGGCATTGGGCATTGGGCATTGGGCATTGGGAGTTGGGGAAGAGTAGAAGGTGGTAGGGTAAGAGGGTAGAGGGTAGGGCGGCCTTGGGCCTTGGGAGTTGGGGAAGAGTAGAGGGTAGTAGGGTATCGGGTAGAGGCGAATCTGACCTGTCCGACTTGTCTGACGCGTCTGAGACTCGTTAGGACCTTAACCCTTCCGCTCCCACAGCAAATATGACCAACGAAGAGTTCCAAGCCGCCAGCCAAGCCAGCGCCGCCGCAGGCGGGCTGCCGCTTCACGCGATTCAGCGACTACAGGACCGTGTTGCTGAACGACGAGAACAGCGACGAAAAAGTGATCCGCAAGCGGAGAGCCTTCTGGAAGAAAAGACAAAAATCAAAGGCAGTGTCGCAACCGATGGCCGGTTCAAAAGGTAAAAGATTGTGAGCGACTGGGAAACGCTCGAGCGGCCCAAATTCCGGCCCTAATTTCCATATCCAATTTAGCAACCCGAACCCATGACCGAAGAAGAATTCCAAGCCGCCAGCCAAGCCAGCATCGTTGCGGGCGGATTGCCGCTCAACGCGATTCAGCGCCTGCAGGAGCAGGCGGCTCGGCAAGGAACGCCCAGCCACATCTTCACCTCGGACCTGAGCCCGAACGAGTTGCTGCTTACCCGGAAGTGTGGCTTTGAGCCCCTTGGGCAGGTGATGGGGAGCAGCGTTTACCATGTGGGTTGGTACGCGGGCCCGGGTTGGAACTGGGGTTCGGGCGAACTCGACGTGCTCACTCAGGCCTATTACAGCGCGCGGCACCTCGCCATGAACCGGCTTCAGCAAGAGGCTCAGCTATTGGGAGCCGTCGGCGTGCTGGGCGTGCGCTTGACGCAAATCGCCTTCGATCCGACAGAAGGAATGTTGGAGTTTGCCGCCGTCGGCACCGCGGTCCGCGAAGCAAACGCTCCGCCGCTTGCACCCAACAGGTTGCCGTTTGTTTCAGCCCTTTCCGGGCAAGACCACTTCGCGCTTCGGCAAGGCGGCTTTCGCCCGGTTGGATTTGCGATGGGTAACTGCACCTATTTTCAATACGCGACCTACAGAACGCAAATGGCGACCGGTGGAGGTTTACTGGGTGGCGGCTGGAACAACCAAGAACTGACCGACTATACGCAGGCTAGCTACTATGCTCGCGAACTGGCCATGAGCCGCATGCAACATGAGGCCACCATTTGCGGATCAGAGGGCATCGTGGGAGTCGAAGTGACGTATAGCACCCAGACCTATGAGACGCAGAATTCGCGCGGGCTCATTTTGCATTTCACCGCAACCGGCACATGCGTCGCACGGGATCTTGTGCCGCCCAAAACCGTCGCCGCGCGCACGACCGTATTACTGAACGACTAGGAGATACATAAGCAATGGCATACGTTCCAGGATCTGAAGAAGGCTTACCGCAGGCAGCGGTCCAGCGTCTGCGCGAGATGCGCGGCGAAGGCGGAAAGAAGCCACTGTTCACCAGCGACTTGACCGTCAACGAATTCTTGTTGGTCAAGCAAGCCGGTTTCGAGCCCCTCGGCCTTGTGATGGGCAGCTCGATTTACCACATCGGCTTCCAGTTCGCGGGCACGTTTCAGAACCAGGAAATGGAAGTTTTGACCCAGGCGATGTACCATGCTCGCGAACTCGCAATGACCCGCATGGAGGAAGAGGCCGACGTTTTGGGCGCCGACGGAATCGTTGGTGTGCGGCTCACGGTGAACCGGCAAGAGTGGGGCGAGAACCTGGCCGAGTTCATGGCGGTCGGCACCGCAATCAAGCACGCGGCGGGGGGTAACTACCGGACGGTGGATAACAGGCCCTTCACTTCGGACCTGAGCGGGCAAGATTTTTGGACACTGATGCAGACCGGTTACCGGCCGTTGTCGCTCGTGATGGGCACCTGCGTGTACCACGTTGCCCACCAGGGCATGATGCAGGCTCTGAAGCGAATGGGACGCAACGTGGAAATGGAGAACTACACCCAAGCCCTCTACGACGCCCGAGAGCTTGCGTTGTCGCGGATGCAGGCGGAAGCGGAATCGGAGCAGGCAGTGGGTATTGTCGGCACACGCGTGGAGGAAAACAGCCACGGTTGGGGAAGCCACGTCATCGAGTATTTCGCGGTTGGCACGGCGGTGACGCCGGTCGAAGGCGACCATCCTATCCAGGCGCCGCAGATGATCCTGAGTTTGGCGGATCAGGGCTCCTGAACGTTCCCTTACGTTCAGAGATCGCGCAAATCCATAGCGACCGCCCAGCGTTGCTGGGCTTCGCTATGGATTTACGCGATCTCTGAAGAAGAAAGAGGCGCCGCATCCCGGCAAGCCGGGATGACAACGTTCGCAAGCTCACTACTGTCCACCTTCGGCGGACCCTTGGCTTTGAGTTGGGGCCATTTATCGCGTTGCGTGACCTGTAGGAAGAAGGAGCAGCCTCGTCCCGGCAAGAGCCGCGATGACAACGTTCGCAAGCTCACTACTGTTTGCCTTCGGTGGACCCTTGGCTTTGAGTTGGGGCCTTCATCGCTTGGCGAGATCCGTAAGAAGAAAAGAGGAGCCGTGTCCCGGCAAAGCCGGGATGACAACGTTCGCAAGCTCAATACTATCCGCCTTCGGCGGATCTTGGGGCTTGAGCCGTCTAGTTAGCTTATCGCCTTGATTGCGTAATCGACCGTCCGCTTGAGCAAGTCCTGCGGCATGTCCATCCGGGTCTCCAGCTGTCGCAAATCGGGCAGGAAGGATTTGTCTTTGGAGTTGCGGATAGCTTCGATGGCGGCGGCTACGACTGCCGCGTCCTTGTCTTGAAGGGCGGTTTTTAGGGTTTCGTGGGCAGGCGGGTCTTTGGATTCGAAGTTTCCCAGCACGGCAAGGGCGGTTGCGCGCTCCAATGGTGTCCCACCGGTCGCGTCGGCCATGATCGCGTCGTGTGCTGGCTGGAGGTCGGAGCCGGCCAAGACGTCCAGTGCATGGGCTCGTAGGACGTCCCTCAAGGAGTGGAGGTGGCTTGCCTTGAGAACCGACGCCAAATTCTCCTTCAGACCCCAACCATTGAGCGCATCCACCGCGGCATTCACCACCACGTATGGCGAGGAATCGTTGATGAGGTTGGCGATCAGGGCGGTGGCGGCCGGGTTTGGAGGAAGGCCTGCGATCCCTTGTATGCCGAGTACGCGGCGCGCGAAGTCTGGGTGCTTCAGTTCGGACTCGAAGAACGGCCTTAGAGACTCCCTTTTGAGGGCGATCAGCGAGTCGTAGGATTCGAAAGCAGGGAATTGGTTGTTGTCCGCCTTGAGCACGGCTACGGCTTGGCCGATCTCCTCGTCGGTAGGATTCGATTGTAGCAACTGGGCAAGAGCCTGACTTCGGTCGACGCAGTTTGGAGCATGTCGGAACATGGCCATCAACTCGGAACGCTCCCAATGCGTCTTGGGAATCTCTCTTAGAAATCTGTGGTTGGGATCGAATAGCACCGCATCCGGCTTCGCGGACCGTGTGAAGGTGAAGTCTTGCTCCTTATCGGTAAGCATGATTGGGATCAAGTCGAAATGATCGCCGTCGAAAAAGCCGACCGCAGTCTTGACCGCATAGATTGGTGTTCCGTCGCTGGTGTCTTGGCGTTGCGTAACGTGAAGGAGAACCTTACTTGAGGCGGTGTCCCACTTCCAAGCAGTGTCGATAACCGGATGCCCAGGCTTGTAGAGCCATTGATCGAAGAACGGGTGGCAGTTGATTCCAGACGCTTCGGTCATGGCCTCGCAAAGGTCGTTGGTTTCCACCGGCTTGTGCTGGTTTTTGGTCAAATACAGTTTGAGGCCGGCGAAAAAGGACTTGTCGCCAAGCGTGCTTTGCAACATTTGCAGGATGAGCTCACCTTTCCAATAAGTATCCACGCCGAACATCACCTCGGGGCTGCTGTAGAAGTTGGTTACGATGGGATGCTTGACTCTCCGGTCTTCTTGGAACGCTGTTTGCGAGTAGCTTTCATCCGCGCGCGCATAGGCTTCGGGGCCCATGAGGTGCAGGAAATAGATATCGGTCATGAGGCACGCAAAGCTCTCGTTCAGCCAGGTGTGCGTCCATTCGTTGCAGGTGACCGTGTCGCCGAACCATTGGTGGCCAAGTTCGTGCGTGTTCAACCCATCCATCATGTAATAGCCGTCGCGTGGATCGGTCAGGAGCGCTTCACCAAGGGTTGAGGCGCTTACGTTCTCCATGCCGAGTCCGTCATAGACCGCTACCTGCGCGTATTTGGGCCAAGGAAACTTATAGCCGATGGTGTCCGAAAAGAACGAAAGCATGTCGGCCGTATGGCCGAAGGAGTATTTGATGAGGCCTCCTTCGCCTTTTGGCGTAACGTACCAGAGGGGTACGCCGCGCCACTCGTCGTGGACGACGTCGAAGGGACCGCCGCATAGAGAAAGGAGGTAGACGGCGTGGGGGATGTCGAGCTTCCAATCGAACGTTCTCGTCTTGCCGTCGGCGTTCACTTTGTCGGACACGAGAACGCCGTTGCCGATCACGGTCCAGTCGGCAGGCACGGTGGTATGAGTTTCGGAGGTTGTAAAAACGTTTGGAGAATCCAAAGTGGGGACCCAATTGCTGTTGTTCTGTTCCTCGCCTTGAGTCCAGAATCCGGCTTTATTCGACTCGCCCAATCTCTGGTATATCCAGTACCACCCGCCACTTTCTTGGAACGGAAAGCCGCTACCCCTATAACTCCGTGACTTATACGCAACATCGACCGCAACCGGCTTTCCGCGAAGAATTGAGCCTGAGTCGATCGCGAGCTTCTTGCCGGTGTGCTTAAAGGGAACGGGCGCGCCATCGATCTTGACCGAATGAATGTCGAGGTTCTCTCCGGCGTCGAGGTTTATTTCGTCCAGTCCGTCGCGTATGGGGGCCAAGGTGTCGACGACGTCGCCTTCGAACGAGCGGTTTGGCCAGTCGACGTCGATGGTGACGTCCATATGGACGAGGTCGAAGTAGCGGTCCGGCGCGTAGTGAAACGTGGCTTTAGGCGCCTGGAAATCCTCGGCGCCTCGCTGAGCGAGCGCGGGCCTAGCGAGAAGCAATACGAGCGCTGCCATTGCTAGTTGGGATGGGTGGGGCATTGGAGGAAAGGGTAGAGGGTAGAGGGTAGAGGGTAGAGGGTAGAGGGTAGAGGATGTACAGATAGAGGGTAGAGGGTAGACGGGATACGACTACGACGGGCTTAGTCGTTGGTTAGGGGCCTTCAGAAACTGCGGATATGAACCACCGAAGACACAGAAACCACCGAATGGGAGGTGGTCGTCAAGTCTTGAGCAAGTCCCTTGCCAGGAAATCGAAACCCCATGCACTTCAAATGACCCTAATACCAAGGGACGGGCGGTAGCTATTGGTCTGTTCGCGACATGGGGTTGGGGCACGAAATGTCAGTTCCGATGGAACCAACCGAACCTGTTACGGCTGGTTCCATTGGCGCTTTTTATATACTTACAGGCCTAGCTAATCGCCTTGATCGCCGACTCGATCACCGGCTTGAAGAGGTTGGGGGTGGGGAGATCCGGGCGCGCTTCAAGTTGCTGCAGGTCTGGCACGAACGACTTGTCGTTTGAGCGCCGGATGCCTTGTATTGCCGCGGCGATTACCGCTGCATCCTTGTCCTGTAGGCCCGCTCGAAGGGCTTCGTGGGCGCGTGGTTCCCTGGATTCGAATCCACCGAGCACGGCAAGGGCCGTCGTACGCCTCCATCCCGTTTCACCCGTCGCATCGGCAATGATCGCGTCATGGGCAGGTTGGACGTCCGAATTGGCAAGAACGGTTAAGGCGTGGTTTCTCACGATGTTGCGCAGCGAAGCAAGCTTGCTCGCTTTGAGAACCGTATCAATGTTCCCCTTCAGATCCCAATCCTTCAAAGCATCCACCGAAGAGTTGATAACGGCGTACGGCGAGGAGTCGTTGATGGTGGACGCGATCATTGCGGTGGCGGCCGGGTTTGGAGCGAGTTGCGCGATGCCTTCGATTCCTTGAACGCGCCGCGTGATGTTCGGGTGCCTCAGCTCCGATTCGAAGAACGGCCTTAGCGACTCCTTTTTGAGGGCGGTCAGGAAGTAGTACGACTCGAATGCGGGGTATGGCGAGCTGTCCGCCTTCAACACGGCAACGATCTGATTGACTTCGTCGTCGGTCGGGTTCGCTTGCAGCAGTTGGCGGAGGGCCTGGCCTCGGTCGATACAGTTTGGCGCGCTGCGGATGATGGACATCAACTCGGAGCGATCCCAATGCCTGTCCGGGATTTCCCTCAGGAAGCTGTGCTCCGGGTCGAAGAGCACTGCTGAAGGTTTGGCCGAACGCGGGATCGTGAAATCCTGCTCCTTGTCGGTGAGCATGATCGGAACGGCCTCGTAGTTCGCCCCGTCGAAAACGCCAACCGAGGTTTTGACTTTATAGATAGGCGTGCCGTCGCTCGTGTCCTGCGTTTGGGAGACGTGCAACCGGACGCTGCTAGTGGCTGCGTCCCACTTCCAGGTGGTGTCGATGACCGGGTGGCCCGGCTTGTAGAGCCACTGGTCGAAGAAGGGGTGGCAGTTGATGCCTGACGCGGCGGTGAAGGCTTCGCAGAGATCGTTCGTCTCCACCGGCGTATGTTGATTCTTGGTCAGGTACAGCTTGAGCCCGGCAAAGAAAGGCTGATCGCCAAGCATGTGCCGGAGGGTGTGAAGAATGACGGCGCCTTTTGGATAAGAGTGCTGGTCGAACATCACCTGAGGGTTGCTGTAGAAGTTGGTAACGACGGGGTGGTGATATCCCTGGGCTTCCTGGAAATAGCTTTGCGAGCCGTTTTCGACTTCCCGGGCGTAGCCGTTGGGACCACGGCTGTGCTCGAAGTACATGAACTGCATGTAGGTGGCAAAGCTTTCGTTCAGCCAGGTGTGGCCCCATTCGTTGCAGGTCACCGTGTCGCCAAACCACTGGTGGCCCAGTTCGTGGGAGTTAAGCGAATCCATCATGTAGTAGCCCATGCGCGAATCGGTAAGGGAGCCTTCGCCTAGCGTCGTGGCGCTGGCGTTTTCCATGCCGCCCCCGAAGTCGTACATCGCGTCTTCGGCATATTTGGGCCACGGAAACTTGTATCCGACGCGGTCGGAATAGAAGGAAAGCATATCGGGCGTGTGGCCGAAGGAGTCTTTGATGAGGTTTCCTTCGCCTCGCGGGACCACATACCATAAAGGCACGCCGCGCCACTCGTCGTGGCCGATATCGAACGGCCCTCCGCAAAGAGTTAGCAGGTATGTGGCATGGGGGATGTCGAGCTTCCAATCGAACGTTCGCGTTTTCCCGTCCGCGCTCAACTTGTCTGACATGAGCGTGCCGTTGCCAATGACGTTCCAGTCCGCTGGCACCGTAGTGTGGGTCTCAGAGGTCGTGAAATCGTTGGGGAAATCCCAGGTGGGAACCCATTTGCTGTTGAACTCCGACTCGCCCTGGGTCCAGAATCCAACCCTATCCGGCTCACCGATTCTGGGTTGAATCCAATGCCAACCGCCTTCCTGGCCGAATCCGCCGCCACCCGCGTTCTTGGAGTCGTAGACGACCTCGACGTTCACCGCCTTGCCGCGAAGAACCGGGCCGGAGGTGACGACAAGCTTCTTGCCGGTGTGCTTGAAAGGTACCGGCGCGCCGTCAATCTTGACCGCCTGGATATCAAGGTTTTCACCGGCATCGAGAACTACTTCGTCGAAGCCGTCTCGGAGGGGCGCCAACGTGTCCACCACATCGCCGGAGAAGGAACGATGGGGCCAGTCGACGTTGATGGTGACGTCCATGTGGATAAGGTCGTAAGTGCGGTCGGGCGAATAGTGGCGCCTGGCAGCGGGGGCGACGAAATCCTCGGGACTGGCGAACTGGGCCAGTGAAGGCGTAGTTAGGATGATAGATAGGGCCGAACAAGCCACGGCCATTAGGGAATGCTTTGCACGCATGTCCTCAGTTTGGACATTGGGGTCCGAAATGCGCAAGGGCGGGTAAGTCTTTGAGGTGTTGGGTGTTGGGTGTTGGGTGTTGGGTGTTGGGTGTTGGGCGTTGGGCGTTGGGCGTTGGGCGTTGGGTGTTGGGCGTTGAGTGTTGAGTTTTGGGTGTTGAGTTTTGTTGGGTGTTGGGTGTTGGGCGTTGAGTGTTGAGTGTTGAGTTTTGGGTGTTGGGTGTTGGGTGCTGGGCGTTGTTGGGTGTTGGTGTTGAGTGCAAGGTCCTAGGTGAGAGGTGATAAGTGCTGGGTGCAAGCGGGCTCCCTTGCAAGTGGGGACCCCGGCGGGGTCAAAGACGGTAGCCTGCAGTCGCAGACTGCAGGACGCGGCGTATCCTCCATCCAAGGCACCTGGTTGTGCCATCGAGTTTGGGGTTGCTCAATCGATGCCGTATAATTCACTGATCCCCATGAAACTCGCGGTCGGCTTGAGATTCTTCCCCAATTCGGTGCGGCTCGGCACGGGTTTGGCGTTGTTGATCGCCGGTTGCGTTTATGCTCAGATGCAGAAGCCGGGGCAGGTTTACAGCCCGGGGCCGAGCAAGGACCTTGGCGACAAGGACTATCTCGAGGGCATGAAAGTATGGCGGCAGCCCGACGCTAACGGGCTCGCGTGCGCCTTTTGCCATACGCCGGACGGTCTCGAGGTCGCGAGCTATAACTTCGACGACGAAAACCTTCGCCGCCGGGCCACGCCGCATCTGGGCGAGGAAGGGGCCAAGAAAATCGTCGCTTTCATGCACGCGGTTCGCAAGAGGTATGGGATCAAGACCCTCTTGGACCCGATGAAGGACCGCCCCCTGCAACCAGGCGGGGAAGTGTTGCCCGGAGGAACACCTGCGGAGCGGGACCTGGCTTTTGCGAAGGAGCTTGAGACGGCTTTGCCGACTTTGGCCGCAGGCAAGGTTGATTCGCTTGAGTCGGCCCTAAGGGCCAAGGACGAGTTGCTGGCCCTCGACCCTCGAAAGCTACGAATTGGAATCCCGTTCAACCGGATTTCCGAAGACGGATTCCACGGCATGGAACACGCCACCTTCGCCAACTGGATCGCGGACACGGCCCTTCGGTTCCACTTCCCGTGGGAGGTGTACTTCGTGTTACAGGACTCCTATCTGCGAGACCCGACCGACAGAAACCTGCTGCTGATAGTCGAGTTTCCCAAGCTGCATCAAGAGAAAGAGTATGCGCGGTACGCGCAACTAATGACAAACGACAAATATCGCGCACTGTTGGTATACCAGCACATTCTAAGGTCAGGATTTGCCGGAGGCAGCGCGCTGGACCAGGTTGGGCCAGTTCTCTTGGGGAAACTGGGGAAAGCTGGGCTACCGAACCCGTTGCTCGACTTGGGGGTCTTCGCCGACGAGCGAAACGATACGCCTTTTTCGCAGTTCAGCTTTCCAGACGATACGCTCGCCAAGAAGGAGAAGGGTGTGACTGAAGCCGACCAGATGCGGCAGATCCGCCTTCCATCGCTCTACGCGGGTTGGCTTATGGATCAAGGACTCATGCGCTGTGAAACTTGCCCGGCGCCCCGTGCAACCAGGATCTTTACGGAGCGGCTATTGACCGACGGGCCGTATCCGATGCACGACGCATTCGCGATCACGAAGAAGCTCGTCACTGACGGCTTCGCACCAGAGGCCTGGAACGGAAGCGAGCCCCAGCATTTTGTGATCGACTACAGCGCGTTTCTGGACAGGGGCAACTTTGAGAAGTTCGAACCCAAGGACCCGGAAGGACGGGCGATTTACCGTCGGTTTGTTGGCAACTCGTTCCGGATGAGCCTGTTTCTCTATGAAGATCAGGAATCGAGGGGGAAAGCGGCTTTTGTGGACGATCCGTCGGCGGCGCAAATTCCGATTCTGACGGCATATTTGAAGAATGCCGGTGCGGGCGGTTAGAGGCAGGGCATAAATCACCCTAACCGGTTAGACTTGCGGGACTTCTCTTCCGTCGTCGTTTCCTTCGGGTTGATGGCGACGAATGCCCCTTTTGGCAAATCGCCTATTGACATTGTTGTCGAGCAAAACGAGCATTAGCTCGCCATTTCGAGCCCGAACGTTCGGCGGGCGTGGTTTTGCTCCCAATGGATGACGGCTTCGGCTTGCTCGCGCGTTACGTCCGGCCAGCCCTCCAGGAACTCTTCGACACTCCCCCCGTCGAGGGTATCAATGAGTGCCTGGACTGGCACGCGCGTGCCCTTGAAGCGGACTGCGCCGCTTATAATATTGGGGTCTGACGCAAGAACACCTTGCAGTTCGATCGGTATGGTCATGGCTTCGCCTCTACTCAGCCGATATTATGGCCGAGCGCGGGACTCGACGTTCGACTCATGACGTCCCTCCCGCATTCTGCTGGATGACCACCGCAGTTCCGTAGGCTAAGACTTCGGTCATTCCGTTCGCCATCTCGGTCGCGTCGTAGCGCATACCGATTACCGCGTTCGCGCCAATCTGGGCGGCGTGGCCTACCATGAGCTCATAGGCCTCGAAACGGGAGCTCTCCGCAAGTTCGGTGTAAGCCTCGATATTGCCGCCCATGAAAGCCTGAATACCGGCCGTGAAGTTTCCTAGGGCGGATGCGCTTCGCACCGTCAACCCCCGAACCACGCCCAAATAGCGGACAATCTTGTAGCCTTCGAATGAGTTCGCCGTCGTCACCCATGCGTCCCTCGCGTTCATGTTGGGAGGATACCGGGGAATGGGAGGGCCTTGGGCCTTGGGCGTTGGGCCTTGAGGGAAGAGGGGGAGAGGGTTGAGGGTTGAGGGTTGAGGGTAGAGGGGGAGGGGTTGGGGGGAGGGATAGAGGGGCGGAGCCTTGTGTGGGTGTTGGTTTTGGGTGAGATTTTCAAGCGTAGACGGTGGCCGGGGCGCCATAATCTACTGAAAAGCCAGGAGCATCCATGACCGCTTTTCGCGAAGGCCTTAGCTTCGACGATGTCCTTTTAATTCCTCGAAAAACCACCGTTCTCCCAAGCGAAGTAGACACTTCTTCGACTTTTCTCGGCGGCATCACCCTTAGGGTGCCAATCGTTTCCGCTCCCATGGACACCGTGACCGACGCACGGCTTGCGATCGCAATTGCGCGGGAAGGGGGAGTCGGCGTCATTCACCGGAATATGACGATCGAGCAGCAGGCGGAAGAGGTGGACCGAGTGAAGCGCTCGGAGCACGGCGTCATCACCCACCCGATCAAGCTGGAGGCGGACAAGTTCATATCCGAGGCGGTCGGCCTTATGGAGCGGTTCCACATCAGCGGCGTTCCCATCGTGGACGAGTGCAACCGGCTGGTTGGCATTCTCACGAACCGCGACATCCGATTCGAAACCGATCACGACAAACCCATCAGCGAGCGGATGACGAGCAAGAACCTGGTCACCGCTTCGGTAGGCACCACGCTGGAGCGCGCCGAGCAGATATTGGCCGACCACCGTATCGAAAAGCTTCCGATCGTCGACGCGGACGGGCATCTTCAGGGGCTCATCACGATCAAAGATATTCTGAAGGTGAAGCGCCACCCCCATGCGACTAAGGATTCGAAGGGCCGGCTGGTGACCGGCGCCGCGATTGGGGCGCTACGAGAGCCGTACGAGCGGGCTAAAGCCCTTCATGACGCCGGAGTCGACTTTATCGTGATCGACGCGGCTCACGGCCACAGCGCGGGTGTTATGGATTGCGTGAAGATGCTGAAGAAGCGCCTCCCCGCCCTTAAGGTGATTGCCGGCAACGTGGCGACCGCGGATGGCGTGCAGGATCTTTACGATTTGGGGGCCGACGGGCTTCGCCTCGGAATTGGAGCCGGTTCGATTTGCACGACGAGGGTGGTCGCGGGGATCGGCGTGCCCCAGTTCACCGCGGTCATGGACTGCTGCCAAAAGGCGAACGAGCTTGGCATCCCCACAATCGCCGACGGAGGCATCCGCAGCTCGGGCGACATCGTAAAGTGCCTTGCAGCAGGGGCGAGCACGGTGATGATGGGGAATATGTTCGCAGGATGCGAAGAGAGCCCGGGAGAGATCGAGATTTACCGGAACCGCGCATACAAGGTGTACCGGGGTATGGGATCGATTGCGGCGATGCGCCAAGGCTCGTCTGACCGCTATTTTCAAATCAAGGACGCTGCCGCCGTCATTGTGCCAGAGGGCGTCGAGGGGCGCGTGCCGTACAAGGGCATCTTGTCGGACACTATCGCCCAACTTGTGGGCGGCCTAAGGCAGGGGATGGGATACTGCGGCGCAAGGAACCTCGAGGACTTGCGAACCACCGCGGAATTTGTGAAGATCACCAACGCGGGCCTTCGCGAAAGCCACCCGCACGACGTTCAAATCACGAAGGAGCCGCCAAACTACAGCAGCCCCTGGGGTTCGCCGGAGCCGGACTAAGCGAAGTGCTCAGGGTTCATTGGATTTAGGGTAGAGGGTAGTGGCGAGCGGATTGTCGGACGATTCTGACTTGTCCGGTCCTCAGAACCCTCATATCCTTCCCGCAACACTCAACACTCAACACTTAAGACTTGATTTACTCCCCAAGCGTCCTTCGGTAGACTTAACGACCCACAACCATGCCATTTCAAGCACAGCGCGGCACGCAAGACGTTTTACCAACGGAGTCCCACCGATGGCAGTGGCTGGAACGCAAGTTCCTTGCCCTTGCCTCGCTTTATGGCTACCGCGAAATCCGAACTCCTGTGTTCGAGGACGAGGGCTTGTTCACGCGGACATCCGGCGAGACGAGCGACATCGTCACGAAGCAGATGTACAACTTTGTGGACAAAGGCGGCAGACCTCTTGCGCTGAAGCCGGAGGGCACCGCGCCGATCGTGCGTTCGGTTATCGAGCACAACTTGTGCCCAAGCGGAACGGTTTCCCGGCTCTCGTATGTGACGCCGATCTATCGGTATGAGCGCCCCCAAAAGGGGCGGCTTCGCGAGGCGCACCAGGTCGGGTTGGAACTCATCGGCAGCCCGTCGATGGCGGCCGACGCGGAGATCATCGAGATTACGGTCAGGTTCTACGAAAAGCTGGGCATCTCCGAGTTAAACGTCATGCTGAACTGCCTCGGCAGGGATGAGTGCCGGGAGCGATTCCGCGAAGCGATCTTGAAGCATGCGGCGAAATATCTCGAGGGGCAGGTTCCTGAGGTTCGCGAGAAGGCGGAAAGAAACCCGTTGCGCCTCCTTGACAGCAAGGACCCCGAAATCCAGGAGTTGATGGCTACCGGCCCGGTCGTGCTCGATTATCTGGAAGATGAATGCAAAGGGCGCTTTGAAGAGCTTCAAAAGCTTTTGAAGGGCGCGGACATCCAGTTCTGCGTGGATCCAGCCATCGTTCGCGGGCTGGACTACTACACCGAGACGGTCTTTGAGGTTCAGTCCTCCAAGTTAGGTTCACAAAGTTCTCTTTGCGGAGGTGGCCGCTACGACGGGCTTGTGAAGGAACTCGGCGGACCGCCGACCCCAAGCGTCGGCGTGGCGATGGGAATCGAACGGGCTCTGATCGTTTTAGAGGCTGAGAACGCCCTGCCGCCGCTCCCACCCTTTCAAGCCTTTGTGGCCTACACGGGGGCCGAAACGAGGGAGGAGGCGCAGAAGCTGGTCTCCGAGCTCCGCAAAGCGGGCGTTTCGGCGCTGATCGACGTGGACGGAAAGAGCCTCAAATCCCAGCTTCGCCAAGCGGATCGAAGCGGGGTATCGCACGTCTTAGTTGTCGGTGAAGAAGAATTGGCGAGGGGCGCGGTTGTGTTCCGGGATTTAGCCACCAGCGAGCAACGAGATGTCCCCAAGGGCGAACTGTTGGAGCTGTTTGGCAAGGGGTCGGCCTGATGGAGAGCCCGGTGTGTCGCATGGAGAACATTGTTCTAACGGCTGCACCATCTATCCAAGGGCCAGTTCCCTTCCGGCTCGCCTCTACCCACCACCCTCTACCCACTACCCAAAGGTCTCCAAGGCCTAAGACCCAATTGCCAAGGCCATTCCGCTCCGTCTTTACCCTTGCACTTCTCGCCCTCGCAACGGCCTCCTTCGCCCAAACGCCCGACGTCCAGGTGAAAGCCGACCTGCTTCCGACCGGATTCTCTGGATTGAACGACCCAAACTCGTTCAAGTGGTATGACAATTTGGGTCACTACAGCACGGTTGGGCTGAGCGTTACGTTCGAACAGGGGTTTCACGCGTTCGTGTCCGAGCGGCTCCAGACGATTCGGGGCAACTCCGACTCCGAGCAGCTCGACGAATACTATTTCGAGGATCCGGGCATCTGGCGCCTTGGTAAGCAATATCTGCCGTTTGGGAGGCAGACCCTTATGCGCGAGGACGCGCGGGCGGCACGGGGAGATACCCGATTACTATGGAAGGGCGTGCCACTCAGCTTCGCCGTATGCGACAACGGCGAAAAGGGAGCGCGCGGTGTGGTTGGCCGGATTGGCAGCACGGTTGGGGTTAGTTTTGCCGTCGGGCACGATTTTGGCGCGGAAGCAACGGATTTCACCCTCGTCCGGCGTCCGGGCGATTCCCCGGGGCCGGGAAGGGGATACCAGGCGATTATTGGCGCCGATTTCGCGAGGAGACTCGGCATGTACACGCTACAGGCTGAGTACATCGCTCTGAGGGATGGGGATTCTACCGCCGACAAAAGCACCGACGTGTCGGACCTGAACCTCGCGATACAGCCCAACCGGTATCAAACGTTCATCCTTGGCTGGAGCCGCGAATATGGCCAAGGCGACAACTTCTTTCGCTTACAGACCCGAATCCTGCTGACCAAGAACATTTGGTTCGAGCCTATGATTCGAATGAAGGACAACAATTTTTACGACTTGGGTGTCACGATTCACGTGAAGGTTTAAGAATGTCGACCGGAAAGAGAGCCTACAACATACTGAGAGGATACGTGAGCACCGAATGGGACCGAATCAAGGATTTGGAGCGCGACCTTGCGTCAAGGGAGCTTCGGGCGCCCGCCAACGAGCCCTATCCCCCAAACACGCCATTACCCACTAACCTCGGCCCGCTGCCCTCGCTCGAGCCCGAGGAGCCATCCAGGCCGGCGGGCGCGCCTGCACCGGTATTCGACCAGAAGGCCTATGCCAGGCGGCTGCTAGGAGTTTCCGAGGATTGCACCTTCGATCAGCTTCGCAAAGCATATACCCGCCTGAACAAACGCAGCGATCCAGACAATTTTCCCGCAGGATCGGCGGAAGCGAAGAAAGCGGCCGATATTCAACGCAACGTGAATTGGGCGTACAATCTTCTCACCGAAACGAACGACGCCACCGAGCGGCGGTTCCGAACGCTGGAGCTTGATTGAGGTTTTGACCTCATTCCGGGCGCGCCGAATCAAACGCGTCTTCGCCGGCGAAGTATCTATCCACCGCGTCGGGCTCGTTCAGCACGATGTTCAGGGCCAGCCCGAGAACCACGTCGTGTTGCGGGAGCTCGGTCGCCGACAGCCCCGAGTACACGCCGTGCCTTAACGTGTAGGAAACCTTGAACAGCGGATCGATGACGGGCACCCTGACTTTCAATGCGTCGTACTTGTCGAAGCGCCACTCCTCGCAGCGCTTCGCGCTGAGCGAGGTGAATCCCCGGCAAATGATAGGCCTGGCTTCGTAGGCGGAGCACTTGTCGTCGATGAGCATCGGGCATGGCACGTTGACACGGCTTCCCGGTTCACGCGAACTGTAATCCTTCTGATACTGCCTGGCCCTTTCCTTATACAGATCGATGGTTTCTTGGTCGCAGTTTTTGACGATGTGCTCGTGCAGCGCGATCACTTCGGGGACGTCGGCCCTCACCGCCTGGTGGCAACAATGAGCACAACCCGCCTTGCACGCGGGAAGCATTTTTGCCCGTTGCTCCTCGGGAAGCTGATCGAGCGGCTTGAGGATGTCATCAAGGTTCTGATCCTCGACGTCGGTGACCTTATGCAGCCACTTGAGGCAGCCTTCGGGAGTGCGGTCGTTGGTCAGCGCTTCGACCGTTTCAGCCTTCGAGAAATCCGCGAGTTGCTGGAGGTGGTTCACCCAGTTTTGAAGCCGCTCCGAGTCGCTACCCCCGGCCACCGGGATCAGATTTGGGTCGGCCCGCATGAATCGAATTATATCATGCTTTGAGCCTGCTAACTTGAACGGAATGGGAGGCGGAGGAGTGCTAAAGCCTTTCTTTGGGGGGAAGGCATTGGGAGATCGTCTAGTTCTCCTCTCGTGACCCATCTTAGCGCGGGCGATTGGTTCGCGCATCGAACCAGGTACACGCCCATCGTAATCCGGTGATGCGTCACCGAATGCCTTACCGTTCCGCAATGCTCGGCCTCGCCCTCGCCAACCATGGCCCGTAACTCCAGTTCGGAATGGGCTCGCGGAAACTCCCACATGTTCTCCCACCACTCGCCTGGTGGAACCTGGCGCACGCCGTAAAGTCCGTTGCATGCCGGAATCCAGAGAACCGATTCCAATCTAACCGTCACCGGCTTTGGCTGCCGAACCGGCAGTTCTGACACCCGGTCAGACGCGTAAGCTGCGCAGTGCGATGAAATGGGGCAGCGACCGCAGTCGGGGTTCGAAGGCTTGCACACGACCGCGCCGAGTTCCATGAGTGCTTGATTCCAATCACCCGGGCGATCGGAAGGAACTTGCTGAGACGCCCATGACCAGGCGAGCCGGCTCAAGGTTGGTTTGGGTTCAGCGCAGGCGGTTAGGCGTGCAAAGACGCGCTCGACGTTGCCGTCCACTACCGCAACTTGTTCGCCAAAGGCGATTGAGGCGATCGCGGAAGAGGTATAGCGCCCAACCCCGGGCACTTTGAGCCAGCTTTGGGCTGAGCATGGCATGCCATGCAGCACGACAAACCGGGCTCCTTGAAGGAGCATCTTGCACCTGCGGTAATAGCCGAGTCCCTGCCAGAGCGATAAGGCCTCTTGCTCGTCTCCTTCCGCCATTGTTTGAACGGAAGGAAAGCGGGTCATCCAACGCTTGTAGTAGGGCAAAACGGTGGCGACCTGGGTCTGCTGTAGCATCGCTTCGCTCACCCAGACTGCGTAAGGGTCGCTCGTGGCGCGCCAAGGCAGGTCGCGTTTATTGACGTCGTACCAGGGGAGAAGCCTGTCTTCTATTCGATCGCCTGCGTGTAAACCGCCTTCAGAACTTCGTCGGGCGTCGTCCAGCCAGCCATTGCCTTCGCGACGCCGTCCTCGAGCATCGTGCGATAGCCCTGCTCCTTGGCTACCGACAGCAGGTTTGCGAAGTCCACTTTATTGGCGATCGCCGCCCGGAACTCGGGCGTGCCGAGGATCAACTCGAAAACGCCGATTCGGCCTTTATAACCGCTGCCTCTACAATCGGCGCAGCCCTTTCCTCTCGCCCATTTGCCGCTCTCCAACTGGGACGGCGTGAGCTTCAGCATCTCCACCTCGTCCGGCGTGGGCTTGTAGGCTTCGCGACATTTGGGACAGTTCAGGCGCACAAGCCTTTGAGCGAGGATTCCGACGATGACTCCCGCCACGAGATACGGTTCCGCGCCCATATCCACCATTCGGCCGATCGTTTCGGAGGCGGTGTTGGTGTGGAGAGTGCTCAGCACAAGGTGGCCCGTGAGGCCGGCCTGAATGGCGATGCTGAGGGATTCTCCGTCGCGGATTTCTCCGACGAGCATAACGTCCGGGTCTTGCCGAAGGAAGGTGCGCATAACCTTCGGAAAGGTTAAGCGCTCGGTGACCTGTACCTGGGCAATGTTCGTGTCGAACTCGTATTCGACCGGATCTTCGACAGTTACGATATTTCTCTTCTTCGCATCCAGTTGATGCAGGGAAGCGTAGAGGGTGGACGTTTTCCCGGAGCCGGTTGGGCCAGTAACCAGGATGAGTCCGTAGGGCGCCTGAATGGCGCGGGTCCATTTCTTCAGAACGTCGTCGGGCATGCCGAGCTTGGGCATATCGACTTTCATGGCGCTTGGATCGAGCAAACGCATGACGTATTTTTCGCCGTTCAATGCGGGGATTACGGAGGCGCGTGCGGAGAGCCGCCGGCCCTGATACTCCATGTCGATGCGGCCATCTTGGGCTTCGCGCATCTCGTCGATTCTCATTCCAGCGGCAAGCTTAAGGCGCGCGATAACGTTGCTGGCCTGCTCGGGCGGCAGCGAACCCGTGTCGTGCAGGACGCCGTCCTGGCGGTAACGGATGCGAAGCTGCTCGCGTTCGGGCTGAAGGTGGATGTCGCTCGTGTTCGTATCGAGCGCGTTCATGAAGATGTTGTCGACGATGCCGACGGCGAGCGACATTTCTTCGCCGCCCATTTCGCGAATGTTGCCGGACTCGCGAAGAATCAGACGAAAGCGCTTACTTGGGCCACTACGGGGTTGGGGAAAATCGGTCACGGACATGTTGATTCTGGTCGAAATCGGGAGAGCCGCCGTTTGGCGCCACATCTATTATAAAGGAACGGCGATGCGGACTGCACTTT